>Ga0194119_10012647_pt1 | contig 10656 bp, 12 predicted proteins | sample TA2MahC100mmetaG_FD_148620 | JGI IMG/M metagenome (GOLD analysis project Ga0194119, IMG submission 148620) | Freshwater microbial communities from Lake Tanganyika, Tanzania - TA2015018 Mahale Deep Cast 100m | ecosystem: Environmental > Aquatic > Freshwater > Lake | place: Tanzania: Lake... | reverse complement strand
TTCCCCGATCTGTCACGTTCGGCTCTGAACCAGGGCTCAGGGCTCTTGGTCAACATAACGAACGACGGATGGTTTGGGGCCACGGCCGCGCCGTATCAGCATCTTCAGATGGCCCGAATACGGAGTGTTGAGAACCGTGTCTGGCTTGTGCGATGTGCGAACACCGGAATAAGCGCGATCATCGACCCTGTTGGAAGAATTGTTGACCAAATTCCGCTCAACAGGCAAGGTATCCTCGTGCAGACTGTCCCATCCGCGAAAGGCGCGCGTGCGTTTTACACCCGATTTGGGGATGTCTTTGCATGGGCCTGCATCGCCATTGCGCTGGGGATTGGGCTGCTCGCGTGGAAGAGACCGATAACGCGCCAGGCGCGGCTATAACATAAAGGATTGATTCAGTTATTCGAAGAGAAATCCCCCCAGCCCCCTTTAGAAATGGGGGTATGTCAGGCCCCAGCCCCTTTTAGAAATGGGGGTATGTGAGGCTTTTCCCCTTTTCGTAAAGGGGGATGGAGGGGGATTTTCCACCAAGGGGGCGGTCAACAGATTTGCTATCCGAAGCAGTATGAACGGATCACAGGAGGGAAAGCAGTATGACGCCCCAGACAAAGCGGTCGTTGATCAGGGTTGGCGCTTTACTCGCGTTCGGGTTCATCCTCGTATGGCTCATGCAAGCCCTGGAATCCGTGACCACCCTCCTAATGGTCTCATTCTTCCTCGCCTACATTCTGAACCCCGCAGTGAATTGGCTCCAGGCGCATAAGGTTCCACGAAGCCTTGCGACAATTCTCCTGATGGCGATTTTCTTCCTTGCGGTCTTCCTGCTGTTGATCTTCATCATTCCAAGCATCGTGGAAGAAATCAGAGCTTTCGCGGTCCTTGTCCCGAAATATGTGTCCGTGCTCATGCAGCAACTCAATGAGGCTCGAACTAAGCTGAATCTACCCTTGCCCGAGACTTCGGACGATATTGCCTCTGTTGTTCTGGACCGGTGGAGACAGTTCCTTGCCAATCTGCCCAAGCTGGCCAATCTCTTGACACCTCTCCTCTCGACCATCTTCAAGTCCACGTTGGGGCTCATTTCTTACCTTTTTTACGTGATACTCATACCGATCCTCGTGTACTACATGCTTGCTTCCTATGATTCCATAGTCCGAAACTTCAAAGAGCTTCTTCCTCCCTATATGCGAGATCAGGTCCTGGAGCGCCTGGAGGAAATCGACCGGGCGCTTGCGGGGTTCGTGCGCGGACAGGTGCTGATTTGCCTGATCTTGGCAGGGCTGTACAGTTTGGGCTTTGTCATCATCGGGGTCGATCTTGCCATAGTGCTGGGAGTCACCGGAGGGCTTCTCTTCATCATCCCATACGTGGGAACTATGGTTGCGGTGGTTGGTGGTTCAATTATGGCCTTTGCCAAGTTCGGGGACATTCTGCACGTGGTGTACGTCATCGTCTGGATTGGGCTGGTGCAGCTTGTGGAAGGATACGTCCTGACTCCCAAAATCGTCGGCGAAGCCGTGGGCCTTCCCCCGGTCCTCTACATTGTGGCTCTGCTCATCGGAGGGCACCTCTTTGGGTTTGTGGGAATGCTCGTGGCCATTCCTGTGGCGGCCGTCACCAAGGTGCTCCTGGTAAGCGCGGTTAGAGCATATAAAGCATCAGATCTGTACGAACAACGGGACCTGGAACATTGAGTAAAGTCCTGTGGCGCAAAACGCCCGCTTTGTCACGGAACGTATTGACTGTGCCTTGCTGCAAAAGGCGCTCCCTTGCTCGGACAAGTAGCAATTGGGCGCGCGATTGGGTCCACGTGACTCCGCCGGGTTACCACGAATTCGGTGGAGCTGGTTGGAAAGATAGGAGTTTTTGGGGAGGGTTCCGGGGAGGCCGAACAAAAAGGGCCTCCCCGGCGACTTCTCCAGAAGCTCAAAAGCTTTAGAACCGGCTCTATTCACGGATCGAAATGCCCAGTGGCACACTTTACATCGTTGCCACGCCGATCGGCAATCTCGCGGACATGACTGCCCGCGCGGCGCAGGCGCTCCACAGCGTGCACCTCATCGCGTGCGAGGATACACGCACGAGCCGCATACTCTTGGGCCACTACCAGGTCATCACTCCCACCATCAGTCTCCACAAATTCAGCGAAGCCAGAAGGACCGCTACGATCCTCGAAAGGCTGGGCAGGGGCGAAGACGTGGCTTTAATTTCCGACGCGGGCACGCCCGCGGTTTCCGATCCGGGCAGTCGAGTGGTGAGAGCTGCGCTGGAAAAGGGCTACCGTGTGGTTCCCATTCCCGGCGCCTCTTCCATAATTGCTGCTCTGTCCGTGAGTGGTATGGACTGCTCTTCGTTTGTCTATCTCGGATTCGTGCCTCGTAAGGATGCGGAGAGACGCCGGTTTTTTGAGGCGCTACGCAATGAGCCACGGACAAGCCTCTTCTTTGAAACTCCAAGGCGGATCGCGGCTACCCTCGAAGCAGCCGCGGACATCCTGGGTGAGCGCCGTATAGTGCTGACGCGGGAATTGACAAAACTCCATGAAGAGATACTTCCCGGAACCCCGCAGACCGTCCTCGACTCACTCAAGACAAGGCCTTCGATTAGAGGCGAGATTGTCATCGTCGTTGAAGGCGCAAGCCCTGCCGAATCAGCCTTGGACCTCGAAGAAGTGGTGAAGTCCCTCATGCAGGAAGGGCTCTCCGGCAAGCGATTGGCGCTGGAAGCACAGAAACGATACGGAGTCGGCAAGAACGCGGCGTATCAGAAATTTCTGGATATGAAAGATGTTTGCACGACCTGACAAATTCCGAAGATCTCCCCCGATCGCAATAGAGCAGGTCAATTTGAGGCGAATCGGACATGAATGATACTTCCCATCGGATCATTTACACCATCGGCCATTCCAACCTCGCGGTGGATCGTTTCTTGGAGTTGCTACACGAGAATGGGATCGAGACCCTGATGGACGTAAGGTCTCGGCCGGTCTCACGGCATGTGCCGCAGTTCAACAAGGCTCGGCTGGAAAAGACAATGTCGGAAGCCGGAATAACTTATGTGTGGCTGGGAAAAGAACTGGGAGGGTTGCCGGACGAGGAGGAGTTCTACGATGCAGACGGGTTCGTGCTCTACAATCGTTTGGCCTCTACCCTACGCTTCAAGGAAGGCTTTTTGCAGCTTCTGGCTCTGAGCAAGAGGAGCCGCTGCGCGATCATGTGCGTGGAAGAAGACCCTTCGGGTTGTCACCGACGGCTCCTCATCGGCCGAGCGCTGATACAGAAAGGAAAGACGCTGGCTCATATCCGCAAGGATGGGAGCCTAATCTACGAGCCTGATCCCTCCGGGGCTTCTTCGCTGAAACCGGCTCTTCTCGATATTACCGAGGAACAGAACTGGAAATCCGTAAAGCCCATGCCAAAGAAGGTAAAGAAGAGCGTGCGCTCTCGCGGCTGATACGCCTTCGCTTTCAGAAAGGTAAGAATCGGGGAGGACCTTCTTGTAAGAAGGTCCTCCCCGACCCCCTCCCCAAGAACTTCCACCATTTTTCGGGATGCTCATTTCCCCGCAGGAGAAATGAGCATCCCGAAAACCGTGGGCATTTTTTGGCTGAGCCGTGAAGATACCTCTCTCACAAAGAAGACTTCCCCGATTTTGCCTCTTTGAATGCGCATCAGTATAAAATGCTCGCGTGCCGAGTACGCACTGTTGGGCAGGCCTGTCCCGCGCCTCGCGGGAGCGCCCAAGAGACGAGCCTCACCCGAAGGATCTCGAATGGAAAAAAACGGAACTTCCGGCAATCGGTAATGAACGCCCTCTATGTGGCTTCGCGATGTCCCAGGAAAACGAGCTTTCTTTCGATTGCGTCTTCCAATCGCTCTTGCCACTCCACCCATTGGATTCGCAGCCGGTCCAGCTCATCAGAGAGGCGATTCCATTCCGCTTCATCCTGCGGGGCAATCCCGCCTGACAATGCCGCCATTTCGCGGCTGTGCATCTCATTCATCCTGGCAGTCAGGCCGCGCGCTTGCTCTTTGATGGCTCTCATTTTCCCCAGGACCCATTCTTCGTCACACGATAGCGCATTGTTGGGCTCGCACTGGGCGCAGGCCACGCCTTCCGCGGGGGCCGGAAACGGATCGCAAGCGCACTCCCCTGATGTATCGTATATTTGCTCGTCATGGCGATGGACCTCCTTCCATCGATTCCTAATAATGAACTCATAATCATCGGAAGAACGGGAGTCAAAGGAGGGGAGGTCTGTCTGGCATGTTCGTTGGTTTCGGAAGGACTGGGCCGTCCGCTTCAATACAGACCGTCCGTCATGTTTTCGTACCGACCCAGAACCGTCATTCCCGCGAACGCGGGAATCCAGGAGAGGAAAAGTAAACTTCCTGTGCCTGCGGGGCCGTGATCCAGCGTGCCGCGGGAACGCCCCGGTCACTCCTCCGAGCACGACCGTCCGGGCACAAAGATTCATCATACAGTCCCTTTCAACCTATCATCACATAACAGGAATGCACGTTATTCCAGCCGCCTACATGATATGGTGACTGCATTGAGCTCAAACTCCAGAAGATTCATGATTCGGGGACACGATACTTAAATACCATCAGCGGGACCGTCAAAAGAACCGAACGTTCTTGACGCACAGCACCCGGGGTTGGTGCAGCCGCCACCAGGCGGTGCGAACGTCTTTCGCTTGACAGCAACGAGCCCATGGCCATCTTGACCAGGATCTCACCATGCTGTACGGTCTCGTGAAGAGATAGGGGCAAGGAGCTAACAATGGCTGATCCACATGAAGTGCTGAAGGAAGCGTTGACTCTGAGACCGGCCGAGAAAGCCGAGCTGATTGATAAGCTCCTCTTGAGTCTGGACAAACCCGATTCGGATATTGACGAGTTGTGGGCCAAAGAAGCGGAAAGTCGTGTTGATGCTTATGAACGAGGCAAAATCAAGGCAGTTGCTCTGGAGAAGGCGCTGGATAAGTACAAATAGAAATGATGCATGCAGATTCGCTTCTTGGAAATAGCGGAAATCGAGCTGGATGAGGCCGTCCAGTACTACAACCGTGAGGCCGCCGGGCTTGGCGATGATTTCCTGTCGGAAGTGTTGAATACCCTGGATCGAATTGCCCGGTTTCCAAAAGCATCGCAATCCTGCTCAAAGAGAACGAGAAGAACTCGAACACGCCGTTTTCCATACGGAGTCATCTACCAGATACGAAGAGAAGAAATACTCGTCATCGCAATCGCACATCTCCACAGAGAGCCCGATTACTGGGAAGAAAACCGTCATGAGCCCAGCCCCTAGAGCGATTCGGAGCCTGGGTTGATCCCGGTCTGCGCCAGCGCATCAGCCAAGAAAACAATCAGCGGCAGCACGAAGACCTTGGGGATTTAAGGAAAGAACGTTACGAATCGATGAAAAGTCCGTCCGGGAGTCTCAGAGAAATCGGGAAAGAACTCGGTTTTGAACCGGAATAGGCCCCAGATCAGACTACACCTCGCTCGATTCACGAGTCAAAGGGCTTGCCCCTCTCTGCCGAGTGTCCGAACGGTACCCATATCTCCGTGTGCCCTGCATCGTAGTTCATCATATCGATGGCTCGAACCGGATCATCGTCGTTAACAGCCATACGCCCCTTGTGCCTGAGTCACCGAGTCGTATAACGTGCCGGCCATCCATTGAAGCACGACTCGCCCAGCACAAAGACTTTTCATGCAGTCCCTTGCAACCTACCCTCATAAAACAGAAATGCATGTTATTCCAGCCGCCTACATGATATAGAGGCGGCATCGGATTGAGATTCGGGATGCCCCGTCGCAGCTAATGTCAATGGGCGTTCAAAGACGTGAGACAGGGCGAAACTTCTTTGTGCAAAAGGATTGTTTCCTTTGCTCCACAATCCTCTAGAGGGTCACTTCCCCAGTTTGAGGCCACCTGCGTCCAGGATGGACGCCCCAATAGATAGGGGTAGGAACAGCCGGTTACCCGGTGCTCCCCCCTCCGAACCGTACGTGCGGATCTCCCGCATACGGCTCTCCGGTCGGTGGTTCACCGCCGAGCGGATTGACAGGCCAGACGATAGGCTGTGGTAAGGAAGAACAACCTATGGTCGGCAAAGAAAGCATTGGGCCAGCGCTGAGGGTCCGAACCGCGTCCACGTCCTCGACCGCCGCGACGCTTGCGGAGGATGCTGCGCACGCGCATGCGAATCCAGCTGTCGAGGGGCCTGAAGGTCGTGTAATGACTGTGTTTGAAGTACTCAAACCAGCCGGCGAGGGTCCGGTTCACGTCCAAGATGATCGCCGAAAGACTGTGACCGCTGGTGCGTTTGGTCTTGGCGCGGAGGGTGTCTTTCAGTTTCTGGAGACTCTTCGGGCGAGGCCACCGCGTACCCCGCTCAAAATGATAACCCAGAAAATCGAACCCGCCTCGGGCGGTCGCATCGACTATCCGGGTCTTGGTGGGGTGCAAACTCAGGCCGACCTTGGTCGTCCAGTCCTGAATGAGAGCCAGCGCGCGATGCGCCTCTCCCTCCGTCCTGCACAGAATCACAAAATCGTCCGCGTACCGCGCCATCTGAACATGGTGGCTGGCCATCAGATGGTCAAGGGGGTCAAGATAGATGTTGGAGAGCAGCGGAGAAAGGACTGCCCCTTGCGGAGCGCCCTTCTCGGGAGTCCATCCCTCCATCGTATCCATTACCCGTTGACGCAGGAACGATTCCACAAGGGCCAACAGCGGATTGTCAGCAATCTTTTCCCGGAGACGGGCCATGAGGAGATCATGGGGAATCGTATCAAAGTAGGACTTGAGATCAGCATCCACGACAAAGACATAGCCCTGTATAAGCAGAGCATCGACTCGTCGCAGGGCGTCCTTGCACCCGCAACCCGGGCGAAACCCGTAGCTGTGGAGAGCAAAGTCCTTGTCAAAGATCGGTTCCAAAGCATTGCGCAACGCAGCTTGGACCACGCGGTCACGAACCGTGGGGATGCCCAACGGTCGTTTTTCACTCGTCCCTGGTTTGGGTATCCAAACCCTTTTGATGGCCTGAGGCCGGTGCGTGCCTGTCCGAAGATTCTCTGCCAGATGGCCAAGGTTATCTTCAAGACGGGCCTCGAACATCTTGATGGTCTGGTGGTCGACTCCGGGACTGCCTTTGTTCGCTTTTACCCGAGCAAAAGCGCTCTTCAGGTTTGTCGGAGAGCTGACCTTGTCCATCAGGCTGTACCACTTGCCGCCTTTCACCCCGTTTTCCAGGGCCGTCAACATACGCTCCGTCCAGACATTCGGTTCCACCCAGGGCCAGCGGCTCCGGATATCTCCGGCCTGTTTAGCCTGAGCAGGCACTGTGGTCGGTCTGGCTTCCGTTTGTCTGTCTGTCACGTATTCACCTCCCTGCCTCCCTTGGCTCCGCGCCCATTACGGCGCCTCATCGCTACTATGGAGGCTCTGACTCCTGTGCGCCTCTTCCCGGCGCACAGGTCTCCCTGCTTCACGCACTCAACCTTCCTGACCATTCCGTCCCCAACCACCTTGTGGCCCTCTGTCGCCGCTTTAGCGCCTTACCCATCAGCTCGACAGATCTCCCGCGCTGGCACTCCGGCAACTCAATGCCTTCCCAAGCGAGGGTCTAGGCTTCGTCATCAGCTAGCAGACTCGCCGAAACCACCCGGCCGAAACGGGTTCGTTAACCTACGGACTGGTCGTTCACCTCCTGTTGCTCTCCACCCCGCCTCACGGCGACGCAGTGACAGTCGGTTACAGGCCGGAGAAGGTATACCTGGAGAGGACTTTCACCTCTCTGATTAAGTACGCTCACAGGCGCACTGGCCCCGACGTCATACGTCCCGGCGCCGAAGGCGCAGGAGGCTCATCTTCTTGCCGGCTTGGCGAGCAAGAGGGCTGATAGCAATGTATGGGCGCGGGTAAACCTCCTGTCGCTTCGCGATCCCGATCACGTGTCTCGCGGGAATGTCGGGGCCATCCTGTTTGGACCTGCTTCACTTCTTCTTAAGTATTCGCAGGTCAACCCCTTTGACCTCTTTCATAAGCTCCGGCAGTTGGGGTAGATCCGTCTGCCCCATATCGTAGTGGTATGGATACAGGACTTGCGGACCGAAAGACTTGGCCGCGTCCACCACCATCGCGCCGGTCATCGTGAAGGGGAGATTTATCGGGAGAAAGGCCGCGCGGATATCCTTCAGGTCCTTCATCTCGGGGATGTTCTCCGTGTCACCCGCCACGTACACACGGCAGTCACCGAAGGATATCACGTACCCGTTTCCTCTACCTTTCGGATGGAAGGGGTCCCCTGAATCCCTTTTGTGGGCGACGTTATAGGCGGGGACCGCTTCGATCTTGAGGTCCGCCACGGTTTTCACATCGCCGTTGGACATGACGATTCCATCTTTGACTTTTTCGGCACAAATCTTGGTCAAGACCACGAGGGTCTTGTCGGTCCTTATTTTTCCCAGCGCGTCAAGGTCCAAATGATCCCCGTGCTCATGGGTGATCAGGACAAGGTCTGCTTTGGGCAACGTTGCATAGTCCGCCATTTTACCAAAAGGATCCACGTGAATCACCTTGCCGCGGTGCTCGAACATCACGGACCCGTGACCCACATGGATTACTTTCAGGTCTCCGCCCGACGTTTTGAGCACGTCGGTTCCCATGGACCCCTGAGCCGAAGCCCCCAGGGTCAGTAAAAGGACTATTATGACTGCAAGAACGGACGATCTGGCCACGGAACACCTCCTTGTGGCATGGGTTCTAAGTGAGCCGAGCACTCCTGGTGTCGGCCGGGTCAACTCCGCATTATTCTCGATCAATGGGTCGGCTTGTTCATGGTCGGTTCACGGAAGTAATGCCCGGTCGGCCTCCGGGCGCAACCGCGGGCTTTGCCGGCTCAGCGGAACCATCCGGGAAGACCTTCTGAAGATCTGTGCGGGACGTTGCCCTGGCCGCACAGACTCCTGAGCGCGCGTGGTCTCGCGATAGTGTTTCTCAATAGCGTAAACCTACCGAATTCTTCGCGTAAAGGCGAGGGTTTTTCTCCGTTTCCCCGTGAACACAACAAACTCCTGCCGTAAACAATTCGTTGACTTAACGCTACCTAGTATGCTAAACATATCAATAAGTTCTGCTATCATCCGGAGATAGTTTGCAACAATTCCGGCTCCTCATCCTATTGGCGGCTCTTATCACCTTAGTGGGCGGTTGTGGCGGGCAGATCGCTAAGACCGGATGGGCTCGCGTAACGGATGTTTCGCCGCAAGGGTTCTTTACTTTGCAGTATGCCGACGGCAAGGCCGAGGTAAAACGCATCAGTCCCGACAGCATGCCCAAAGACGCGCGCACCGCGCTCAAGAACCTGTCCGCGCCGGCCCGATATGTGGAAACCGACCGCGAAAGCACGCTCACCTTTCCCCAGGGTGATACCATCACCTATCAAAACCAGAAATACGATTAGAAGCAGTTGCAAGACCTATGAACTTTTGGAAGGGTGGCCGGGGAGGCCCCTTTTTGCAAATGGACTATGCCTTTAGCTCAGCATAGGTTATCGTAGAGGTACGTACACAGGCGTTAAGTGCCCTGTCGAATAGTTGGGGCTCCCAGAAGCGCCTGTTGAACCGGAAACAGAATTCGGACAGGTACCGCTGGAGATGCTTCCCGCTTACGCCGTGATGGGTGCCCAGGATGTTGCCCTTGACGTTGGCAATGATGCGGTGGACCCATCTGAGCTTCTCCAATCCGGCGCTGTTCCGGCGGAGCACCACTTCCTCGTGATTGAAGGAGTCGGCCTCCAAAGCCCGATATGCCTGCCATCCGTCCGTCCGTACATGTGAACCTCGGACCACCCTTTGCTGTGCCAGGGAAAGTATCTGTTCTCCGCTGACAGCAGGCACATGCTGGATACAACCAAATCCTGCTCTCTTGCCTCTACTCTCTACGCTGACGATGATTTTGGACTTCCCCTTAGACCCTCTCCCTTTCTTGCCTTTCTTCTTGGGGCCAATGAATCCGTCGTCCATCTCGATGATTCCGGCCAACTGGTGCGTCCCATCTCGATCCGCCATTGCTTTGCGGATCTTGTGACCCATTGACCAGACCGTCTTGTAGCTCTTGATCTCAAGCAACCGTTGCAAGACCAACATCGAGACACCGCTCTTTTGCCGAGCCATCAAGAAAATCATCCAGAACCACTTCCTCAGCGGCGTACGCGTTTTGTGAAAGACAGTGCCCGCAGTCAACGAAGCGTGATAATGACATGCGCTACACTGATAGAGCCGCCGAGTAGTTATCAGGCTATACCGATCATGCCCGCAGCGAGGGCACCTAAACCCGTCAGGCCAACGCAGCTTGAAAAGATGAGCCTGACACTCCTCTTCAGAGCAAAACCGATTCTGAAATTTCAAAAGGCTCATTGGCTCCTGCTGCATCTTGTTGCAACCTCCCCGAAATCTCGAGCAAGGTCATAGACCAAGAACTGAGCTAAGTCAATAATCCATTTAAAAAAAGGGCCTCCCCGCTAGAGTTTCGCCATTTTTGTATGGCAATGGGTCGGGCCTCTCCAAAAACTGTTGAAAAATAAAGGCGTTCCAGCCATACCCGTTTTTGCCAAAAAAAGATGGGAAGGGGGAACGC
>Ga0194119_10012643_pt1 | contig 10657 bp, 12 predicted proteins | sample TA2MahC100mmetaG_FD_148620 | JGI IMG/M metagenome (GOLD analysis project Ga0194119, IMG submission 148620) | Freshwater microbial communities from Lake Tanganyika, Tanzania - TA2015018 Mahale Deep Cast 100m | ecosystem: Environmental > Aquatic > Freshwater > Lake | place: Tanzania: Lake... | reverse complement strand
CACGGTGTCTTGCTGCTCTATCATCATCGGACATATTTGCACGTCTTCTCTTTGCTTCATCGGGAGAATACTTTCTACCAGTATTGTGCCATTCGTGACCTACAAGACTTCTCCTCTCAGAATCAGTAGAAGCAGCTTTACGCTCATTCTTTGCACGATTTGCTTTGAAGGTCTTCATATCAAGTCCTTCCTGGACTGCTGCTTGTGTTTCTTTTTTTCTGCGTTCTGCTTGCTTATCATAAAGTCTTTGTGCTTGTGCTGCCTTTGCTGCTGCACCTTCTCTATTACCAGCAACAGCCAACTTACCACGCTTGACATCTGCTGCCTTGGATGCTGCAAGAGCAAGATCAGCAGAGATTTCATCAATCTGTTCTACTTCTTCTTTCTTCACATCTTGACCAGGCTCATACCAGTTACCATCACCATCACTATCTTGCCAACGGGGTGCCTTTGTTCTTGTTTTCTTATCTTTCTTTACACCCTCTTTCATTAAATCATTTGCTTTTGGATTAATGAGCACTGAAGTCTTTCCTACAGGCTTTTTCTTTGTGGGATCTTGATCTTCCTCATCAATAGTATCAAGAACATTTACTTCTACTTTTTCTGTACGAGTGACACCCAAGGCATCACCTTTCTTTACCATTCTCTTTCCATCTTTACCGACAACTACATATTCACCACTTGATCTCTTATTGATAACAAGAACTTGTACACCATTAACATCCATTACTCTACCGATGTTACGATCTTTCTGTCTGTTCTTTTGAATATTTGTTTTGTCTACAGGGAATCCACCAACACCTTCAGTTAGGGGTTCTGCATAGTCAGAAGCATTTGAAAATACATCCCAAAATTCTCTTGCACCTTCTCTTAAGTGATTAGTATGCAGTTGCTTATCAATCAGGGAAAACATTTCTTCTTCTGATTTAGATTCTGACAGTGCCAGTTCTACTGTTCGTTGAATCTTTGCGACCTCATCGGGTAAGTAATCAATCATTCGACTACTTAGTTCGAGCATCATAGACATAATAGTGTACTCCTTGAAGTTATCTTTTCTGATATTATTTATCTAGAACGGTTTCTTTGTGGTAAACCAACAATTCTAGCATCACTTAATTTTGATTTCACTTTAGCTAGAGCTTCTCTTTGAGTTCTAGCAGAAACGGAATCCTGATAATATTTACCAGGTCCAATCTTATTAAGAGTATATTTAACTGTCCAAATTGCAGAATTAGTTCCATCTGCAGTGAAATCAGAAAATTTCTTAATAGGTTGTCCAGGTGTTAGTTTTTGTACTGCAATTCTATATGCATCAGTACCAACTTCCCACTGGGTTTTAGGATCTGCACCTTCCATTAAAGATGTTAACCATCCACGATAAGTATTATCATTTTCATCAACATAGATAACATAATTTGTTCCTCTATGAATAACCTTTCCTGAGATCCCCGTATCTAAATGTTCTACGATAGATCCTATTTTAAAAATATTTCCAGAAATATAGTTATCACGAAGACCCACTCTATCAAGTTTTGGTGCAATTTCCCAAAGACTAAACTCTTCTTTTGTGTTTTTCTTTTTAGCTTTATCTGCTGCAGACATTCTAGATTGAACAGTCTGCATCAGACTCTTTGACATCTCAGGATCAACATGTACTGGAACACCACTGTGAAACAGTTGATGATCATTAGATTGAGCATGTTTTCTCATCTTAGATGCAGACATACCTTCTACACCACCATCTTCATGGTCATGTCTTTCACCAGCCGATGATACTTTAATCTTACCAAAGTTATACATCTCAGATCCATTATACTTGTTAGCAAGATGCTCAAATTCTTTTACTCTATCTGCACCTACAACAATGTGTACGTTCTTATATCCTTCTTTATGAGCACCACCTAAAACATCAAATACATTTCTTGCAGACGAATGAATGTTATCAGCATGATCTGGGAAGAAATGCTTCATATAATTCATCTTCTCCTCTGGATGTAGAGGATTCTTTTTGGGATCTTGAGACTGACTAGCATAAATTCTATAGTGTCCACCATTTGCTCTCTGATGTACACTATTAATTAGTTTCTCATGCCCAATATGAGGTGGATTAAATCTACCAAATGTAAAGGTCAACGTATCATTTGTATCCTTCGGTTGTGAAGGTTGTTTCGATGCTGCTGCCTCTGCTAGAAAGTTTTTAAAATTTTTCATTTACCTAATTTCTGCTTCGCAATGTATTCTAATCCAGATTTTTTCATCCTTTTATATTTATCTTTTAATGCTTTGGTTTTACTTAGAGATATTTTACTATCCATTACAATAGAATAATATGCTACGGCAACTTTAATATCTTTCTGCTTAAGAAAAATATTCATTGCTTGTTCCAAGTCTGTATCTAATTTCATATAAGGAATGGATTTGCTTTCTTTGATCCTGGTCTGAGTGAGAACCTACTCGTTGGCATACTGTCAATTTTAATTTCGGCTTGAACTTCATAGAAGTCGGATCGAGTAGCAACTCGAACCTTGAAGTCTCCGTTACCCGATAACAAGGGTACTCTAGCACCAAAACCAAAAGGATCTGCTGAAGAAATTCTGTAGAAATCATCCCCTGCCTGCATGTAGTATGCGGGTGCCTTTTTGCCTTTAGTATAATGCTCAGTCACAATCGAGCCGAGATCCATATTTTCACTATTAGCAATGTAACGATTAACTCTTGGTTGATTAAAATACATTTTCATAACAGCTAAAGGTACAGCACCTGGTCTTTTAAGACCACCTTTAGTTGTTGGAATGATGAGATCTTTAAATGGTATTCCAGAAAACGCAGCTATATCTTCTAAAAACTTTTTAGTTTTAGAATCACTATTTAAAATCTTAACAGCAGCTGCAGCAGAAGGTGTCTTATATGTTGTTTGCCAAGTGCCGTTCTCATAGTACACTCTAGGATTTGAAAGATTATCTTTATGATTCATTTTCACTTCCAACCAATGAGTCTTACTCTTGAATGTAACCTTTACATCTGCATAAGCAGTATCTCCTGGAGGACGTTCAGCCTTAACTCCAGGAATAGCATTTATATTATTTGCAACGTCCTTTTCATATTTGTCTGATGCTGCACTCATAGTTGTATTCCTAAAAAGAATCCTCTCATTTATATTTATGAGAGGATTTAACTTATTACCAGAGGTCATTATCTAGTGGATTATCTGCTTTCTTTTCATATTTCCTGAGTCGTTTAAGATCTTTCATCATATCTTTAATTTGCTGATATGCATCTTCAGCAGATAGTCTACCTGCAACTTCGAATCCAACAATCAACTCAACCTTGTCACCGAAACGGGCAAGTGCCCGTTCAAACTCAGTCAAATTTTCATACATCATTATAGGTCACCCTGCTCACGATTTTCAGACTTGTTAACATCAAAACCACCAGAAGGATATCTACGAGCAAGTTTCATAGTATTCTTCCAGATAACATCATCCATACCAACATCAAGTGCCATACATGCTTGTGCAACATACCACATGATATCACCAAGTTCAATAATTAGGTGCTCTTTATTTTCTGTATTGAATGGTTTACCTTGGAAATTAATCTTCTTAACAATCTCCATGAACTCACCACCCTCAGCACAGATACCAATAGCAGCAGTGGTAAGACGACTAATATCACAACCAGCCCCTTGAATTTCATTGATGCGAGTAACCCAAGCATCAGTATCTTTAGTTGCATTACTAGTCATGCCGTCAACAAACTCAAAGTATTTGGGGAAATCAACTTCGAGACGCATGTTATCTTTGCGAGCAGTCTTCATTTTCTCAACTGCTTCCTTTGCTTCCTCTACAGTATAAGTAGCATTAGTTTCAGCACCTGCTGCAACTTCCTTTACTCGTTGTTCATATTGCTCACGGTAGTTATCAAAATTAAATGCTTCATCAGTTTTGCTTTTTTTAGTTGCCATAAATTACCTCAAATTTTAAAAGTTGCGAAGACTTCTTTCTTTCCAAATTTCTTTGGATTATCTTCATCATCGTCATAATCCTGCCCAGAATCAATCAGATCATCTTGTGCTGATTGCTCGCAATCATACAACCTCATCTTTGCCCTGTCAATACCAATGATAAACCTTTTGTTCATTGTAGGATCATTATACCTGTTTTTGAGTTGTTTGACAAGTATCTGATTTACCTGTTCTAATTCCTCAGTACTAATAAGGGCAAACATGAGATCAGCAGTAGCAGGCAAGCCAAAGGACTCTGAAGTATCAGTAAGGTCAACATCAGTACTACCATAACCACTCCTAGTAGTTTGAGTAGCAGACATGATGGGTACGTTGAACTCCACAGCCAGTCCTCGTAGTTCTTCGGCAATTGCTTTAACAAACGTGTAAGAGTTGACAATTGTCCCCTTGTACCTAGAACTGCTGCAGATATTTAGATAGTCGATAAAGATGATGTCTGGTCGGAATCCTTTCTTCAAAGATAATTCATTGAGAAGTGCTTTGAAATGTCCAGCATGTGCAGATGCTGTTGGATACTCTTTGATGATAAGTTTACCTACTGTTTTTTGAGCAAGTTTAACAATTTTAGATTCATATAACTGCTTCGGAATATCTGCTAATTGTTGAATAGGAACATTTAACAAGTTAGCATCAATACGTTCTGCAATTCTTTCCTCTGCCATTTCAAGAGTAATGTAGAGTACATTCTTACCTTGTAGTAAAACCGAACTAGCAACATGACACATGAAGAGAGATTTACCTACACCCGTTCCTGCCAAGGCAATATTAAGAGTCTTGCAAGGTAAACCACCCTTAGTAATTTTATTAAAGAAGTCTAAATCAAATGGAATCTTTTCTTCCTTACGATGATAAAAGTCATATCGTTCTTCAAAATCATCAATATAATCATGCCCAACATGATCATCAAAACAAACACCTAATGCCTCTTGAAGGATAATTGGAATAGCATCTCTAGATACATCTTTAGTTTTGCCTTCTGCAATTTTAACTGCCTCAAAAAGAGAGAGGTATACTGCCCTATCTTTACACCATTTCTCGGTCGTAGTAAGCAACCAATCAAAATTATAATCTGTCTCTAATAGATTTTGAAGATACTCAGATGCTTTCTTAAAAGATTCATCTGTAATATCTGTTCTTTTTTCTGTTTCAATAGTAAGAATTGAAGAATTAGGAAGTTCATTATACTTCTGCACATACTGATTGATCTCAGCAAATAAAATTTGCTCTACATAATCTTCAAAGTATTCTGGTTTAATAAAAGGTATAACCTTCCTACAAAAATTCTCATTCAGTATAAGATTAGAAATAATAACGGATTCAATTCGATCAGACATAGTGCAGATACGTTCCAATAATAAATTTGTCGTCACTGATAGCAGGTCTACCTGAATGTGGGAAACACCACAATGGTGGGAACACTAACATTCTACCTCTTTTTGCTTTCACTGTATAGTTACATGTATCAAATACTGTTTCTCCACCCTGCTTCATATCATTTAGATAAAAGAACATGGCAAGAAATCTTTTAGCACTATCATGATTACCAACATCAACATGAGTATCGAACCTATCGTCCGATCCTGCCTTATAACATTTTAACCGATATTGTTCTAATGCATTTTGATCAGGCCAAAAGTGTCCCAATCCAAGTTCCGTCATGTAAGTAACACAAATTTTATGTGTTCGTTCTACAAGAAAATCATGCACTGCATGAATGGGAGAGTCTGGCATCATATCAGCAGTATCAGTCAAGTTTAACTGTGTGAACGATGGTCGTCCATTATAATCAAACCTCTCATGGTATTGTGGATAATCAGCATATATTTTGATAAGTTGTTCACAAGTTTCTTCTGGAATAACCTCATCATATACTTTGATATAATCAGTCAGTTTCTTCAACATCACGAACGGTTGAGTTTCCGTATTTGAATTCAGTTGCTGCTGCGTCATCTAACTTCTCCATGATTTCTTGAGTAAAATATTTCTGAGGATCATTCAGAATTGTTTTGGCATAAGTCTTTACACCATTTATATCAAATCTACCTGCAGATTTAGAGAAGATATCATACTTCTCACCCAACTCTAGTAGACCATAATAGGGATCTAGACCACTATCATAAAATAGTCTAGTTTCTGCAATAGAATTCTCTTTAGTGAATCGAGATTTCTGTGCCTTACACTTAATAATATTACCAACTACTTCTGTTCCTTCTTTCTCTTTAGATTTAGATAGTTGGATAATTGTTGAAGCAGCATACTTGAGACCACTTCCACCACCCATTTCTTTTGTGGGATGATATGCACCAACAACATCATAGGTGTGATTAGTAACAAGCATAGGAACACCTGCTTTACCAAGTTTTAGGGTAAGAACTCTAAACACAGATTTGATAACCTGAGCACGAGTCATATCTCTAGTTTCTTTACCTGCTTCAGAATCTTCAATTTCTTTTGTAGTTGAAAGATTACCAAGAGAATCCAAAACAAACATTAATGGTTGCCGATCTTTTTGTTTAAGTGATAACAACTTATCAATAATACGAATTGACTGTGTACGAAACTCTTGCACTGTTACTACAGGAACAATGATCATACGAGTGGAATCAATACCACGTTCCTCAATCATCGACTTGGTAATAGCAGATTCTGACTCAAAATAAATTACACCAGCATCAGGATTATGCTCCAAGAAATGTTTTACAATACTCAAGCAAAAGAAAGTTTTACCTGTAGATGTTTCCCCTGCAATAGCAGTAATTTTGTTATTAGGAATTCCACCGTAAATAGATCCAGAAAGCAATGCATTAAAAATGTAACTGCCAGTATCAATGAATGTATTACAGTCACCTGTTGCTACACCATCAGAAACAAGAGATGCATATTCATTGTCAATCTCTTTAACGATATCTTTTAGAAAGTCCATATTATCCAAATAAGAATTCAAGTGTGTTCATATTCTCGGTCTTCCAACCGATAATATCCAAAATAGTTTTCAAGGGTTCGAGGAAACTTTTCTCAAATTGTACATCATAGTCTACTGATTTGTCAAGTGCCAACTCTTCTGGGAAAGTTTGTAGAAATGAAATAACATTTTCATTGATTTTATTAGGAGTTCTCAGCATAATAAATTTGATCTTTTCTCCATCTTGAATGATTGGATACTTATGTGTTAGTTTGTTTTTACGGATGTAAAAATTATATAGGAGCACCCCACGAACATGAATCGGGGTAGATTTAACATAGATTGTAGAGTTACTTGCAAACTTCTTGAGATTATTGGCACTCCGTGGAAATGCAATCTCTTCAACAGGAAGACTCTTAAATTCAGTTCTAAACTCCTCAATGAATTGAATAAGATCTTCATTAGATTTTGTCATGATAATTTTGAGAGCATCTTTAATCTTCTGCCTGCAGGGGGCAGGAGTAGAAGACTTGACTGCTTCAATACCCATGATCTTTAGTTTTGGTTCAGTGAATCGAACACCTTCAATATCCCAAGCATTTAGGATATATCTTTTCTTGGCAGTCCAGATACCTTTGTCAGCAATCGTTTCACGTTTCATGAACATCTTCTGGTCAAATGCATTCAGGTACTCTGCCAGTTCTTTGTAAGAACCTTCAATAAATTTTTCAAATTCCATCTGACACACCTTGTCAAGGAACGCAACAATGCGATCATTAGAATTCTCTCGTCCTCCGAATACCTTGTCAACAAAAGGACCCAGATTGAGGTAAATAGAATCAGTGTCAGCAGCAATAACATAATCTTCTCCGTCAGTTTTTAGAATTTTATTGAGATAGGCATTCATCTTTTTCTCAATCCAACGGATAGACAGCTGACCAGACAAGGTAATTGCTTCAGCATTTTGAAGATTGTAATACCTAAAGTATTGGTTTCCGATAGCACCATAAGCAGAGTTGAGTTGAATCTTTCGTGCCATCTGGATGTTGTTGAACTTGGCAATATCCTTCTCTAGTTTTTGAGTAGGATTCTTTTCGTACTCCTTCTTTGCTGCAATCATCTTCTTTTTGTAGATGGTACGATCATCATAGATGCGTTGCATCATCTTAGAAAGAAATCCCTGATAGTGTGTTGTATACATTGCCCCATTGGCACAAACAGTCTCTCCATCCAGAGTGCTCAGATCTAATTCCTTTTCAAGGAGACGATCTACCGTTGCTAACGGATGCCTTGTATGCAAGAGAGTCTCAGGGCCGATGTTGTACTGCATAATCAAGTGAGGATACAGTGAGTTCAAGTCAAAACTGACAACCCAATTATACAAACCTGGGATGGGTTCTTTTACGAAAGCACCTGCATACTTATCATTCTTCTTACTTCCCTTCCTCTGGGGGACAACAATATTATCTTTCTTTAGAAAATTGAAGATAAGGGTATCCCACATGCGAACTTGGGAATATACATCCTCAAAGTTTACCTTAGCATCATATGCCATGGTGATAGCAAGTTCAATGAGTTTCATCTTGTCTTCCAGACGGTCAACAAGTTCTACGTCAAAGATGTTGTATTCAACAAACTTCTGCCAACCATTGGTATAGAAATCACGGAAGGTATCAAACTCAGAGTGATCCAACTTACGTTGGCCGAGTTCGACGAAAGCAATATGATCTAGACGATAAGACTCTTGGTTTGTATAAGTAAACTTCTTGTACAAGTCAAGATAATCTAAGCAAGAAACTCCCAAAATATCATAAGCAATATGAGACCTGCCCATGATTGTGATCTCACGTTCATTCACTTTATTCCATGGTGAAAGTGATTTGACCCACTTCTCTCCCATGATACGATCCATCCTGCGGCAGATATAAGGAATATCATACAGATAGCAGTTCCATCCAGTAACAATGTCGGGAGTATTCTGTGCCCAGAATGACATAAAATCTTTGAGCATTGCAGATTCTTCCCACGACAAGTGGACATTGACACCCTCAGGAACATCAAACTCCCGTGTAGCCCAAACGTCTACACGTTTAGTGTGGAGATTCTTGATTGTAATACAAAGCACTTGCTCTGCAGCACTTTGAACATCAGGAAATCCATTTTCAGATGCTACCTCAATGTCAATCGTATAGATATCAAGTTTTTTAAAGTCGTAATCAACTTCATCAGGATGCTGATCTGAGATATATTGATATACAAAACGTTCGTATCCATAGACATCAAAGTTTGGAATCTCCTCATACTTCTTCATGAACTCTCGTGCCTCACGAGGTCCAGAAAACTTCATCGGCTTTACATTCTGCCTGTCCAGAGTTTTATACTTTGATTCTGTAGGACTAGAAACAAACAAAGTAGGTGAAAATGTTTCTCTATACTGGACTCTTCGACCATTGTCGAATCCACGATAGAGAATATCATCACCCATCTGTTGAATGTTTGTGTAAAATTTCATCCAGTCACTTTTTGATAAAGGTCCAGAACACCTGGTTCAGGATCCAGTATAGTAAAGATTGAGTCGCTTGTCAAGAAGAGATCTCGCTGGGCAGCAAACTTAGGATATGCTCTGAGAATAACGTATTCATAAACATACCAATTTTTATCTTGAGCACTTTCATCAACTTGTCTAGCAGATGTTTTGAAATGAGTTCCCTCTAAAGAATATGCACGACGTTCTAGATCTTCAGGATCAGAACCATACTCAGCACACTCTACAATTTCATAACATTTTTCAACTAAGATTGCTGGTTCTTCGTCAAGTTCAGTCACCTTCCCAATCAGATACAGGTCCCGATGATTCAATAGGACTAGCTTCAACTGTTGTTGTAGTATCTCCTGTTGAGGATTCATTTCCTCCTCCATGTTGCACTGCCTCCTTAATAGTCTCGTATTTTAACATGATTTGTTCTACTGGTTCGTAGACACAAATAATTTCATTCGGATCAACAAAAATAAGTTGACTCTTTGCTAAAGGTGTCCAAGGAAAGAATCTAACTCTAGGAGAAGAAACTTTCTGTGTTCCATCTTCAGAAAACATATTTTCAATGCTTTCTTCTAATCCAATCATGTATGGGACTTCTAATCGGATAGCAACGAGGTTATTATCTTCGTCATGAATTTCCTTGATATCAGAAATGATATCTTCACCGCTTCTTAGTCTTGCGATTTTTACGCTCATAATTTTTTGCCAAAATAATGTTTACAGATTCTTTAATAATTTCTTTAACTGCTTTATGCTGGTGTAAGTTTTTTACATCAGTAATTTGCTGTGCATAGGTAAACAATACATCCATCACTTCTACTGGTGCTTCAATGGTGACCAGATCAGATTCCCCTTCATATCCAGGTGGATTTAAATTGTAGTAAAATTGCATAGGTTTCTCCATTATATACACAAAAAAAGGAGGGGTCAAGCCCTTCTCCTTTATTCTGTTGTTGTTCTATTTATCAACTTTCGGTTAGGAGTTGTTTATCGGACGCTCCTAGTATATCATATACTGTTCGTTTTTGGTGATCTGGAATAATTCTCTCTAGATCAATGGTCAGTAATCCATCTTCAAAACGTACATCTCTAACTCTTACGTCTTCAGATAACTGCCATGATCTTGTAAAACTTCTTTTCGACACTCCTTTATGGAGATAATTTCTTGTAGTATTTTTGTCCTCATTGTTAG
>Ga0194119_10012642_pt1 | contig 10658 bp, 10 predicted proteins | sample TA2MahC100mmetaG_FD_148620 | JGI IMG/M metagenome (GOLD analysis project Ga0194119, IMG submission 148620) | Freshwater microbial communities from Lake Tanganyika, Tanzania - TA2015018 Mahale Deep Cast 100m | ecosystem: Environmental > Aquatic > Freshwater > Lake | place: Tanzania: Lake... | reverse complement strand
CCTTCTTGGGGGCGCCGAGGGTCGTGTAGTACCAGCGCTCGGCCGTGTTGACGAGGCCGTTCCCCCCGTTGTGGCGCACCCACTGCACCGTGCGCTGGAACGGCGACTCCGTGCTCCCGGCGTCGGTCTGGGCGGAGACGAAGGACACGCCCATCGGCACGAGCAGCGCCACGACGACGACCGCCACGCCGATCACGATCCCGCGGGTGCGGCGCCGGGCCCGGCGGGCCTGGCGCGACACCTCGCCGCGGCGCGACGCCGGGGATGTGGTGCGGTCGGGGGACGAGGCCAAGCGGCGGATGCTCCTGCACGAGGCCCGCCGGCGCAGACGGACCGGTCGGGGCCGGGCCCCGGGGCGGGCCCGGGCCGAATCTAGAGCCTCGCCCCGGCGTGCCGGTTGCGATCCCGGGAGCGGCACAATGGGGCCATGCTCCCGGGCCCCGACGACGTCGCCGAGCGAGACTCCCGCCGCCGGGCCCGCCGCTGGACGTGGGCCCTGGCCGGGTTCGCCGTCGTGGTGATCGGGGCGCTCTCCTGGTACGGACGCCAGTCGGAGGCCGAGGCCCCCACCGCCCCGAAGGCGTTCTGCGTCGCCGCCAACGCCTACGAGCGCGAGCTCGAGCGCCAGGGCCAGCGCTACGAGGTCGACGTCGACCGTCAGATCGTGAGGGTCGAGGCCATGGTGGCGACCGCGCCGCCGGCGATCCGGCCCGAGGCCACCCGGTTCCTCACTGCGCTCGAGGCGTTCCGCGACGCCCCCGACGACGCCACGCGGGCCCGACTGCAGGACGCGCCGCGCACGAAGCGGGCCATCGACGAGGTCAACCGCTACTGGAACCAGGGGTGCGGGGTGTTCGACCGCGAGGGGCTCTGAGCCGACGCCGCGGCGCCGGCGGACGATCGGCTCAGGCGGGCTTGCCCCGGTAGGTGGCCCGGGTCCCGGCGGCGTCCTTGTTCAGCCGCTTCGCGAGGTGCAGGCCCTCGAGCACGAACTCGACCGCGGAGGCCACCTGCGCCGGGCTCTCCCCCACCTCGAGGTCGGCCAGCACCGCGTGGAACGCGGGGAGGTCGTCGAGGACGGTGGCGTACCCGGACGCGGGCACGTCGGGACCCGTGTGCACCACGAGCCCTTCGTCGAAGCCGTGGACCAGGTCGACCAGCTGCTCGGGCCGGCACGCCGACCGGAAGGTCTCGAGCACCGCCGCCTTCACGATGCGGTCGAGGATCTGCTCCTCGCGGCCGTCGTCGACCGTCTCGAACTCCACCTTGCCCGCCGTGCTCGGCACGAGCGCCTCGAGGTCGCTGACCCGCGGCACCACTTCGTCCTCGCCGTTGCGCAGGGCCCGGCGGGTGGCGTTGGCGACCAGGGTCTCGTAGTTGGCGATCGACATCCGCACCGACACGCCCGATCGCTGGTTGACGTGCGGGGAGCGGCGGGCCTGCTGGCTGACCGCGGCGACGACCTCGGTCATGAACTCGGGGATGTGCACGGGCAGGCCCTCGGCCTGGACCACCTGCGCCTCCTGCTCGATGACGTCCATCTCGAGCTCGACGTCGAGCGGGTAGTGCGTGCGGATCTGGGCGCCGAAGCGGTCCTTGAGCGGCGTGATGATCCGCCCGCGGTTCGTGTAGTCCTCGGGGTTGGCCGAGGCCATCAGGAGCAGGTCGAGGTCGAGGCGGATCTTGTAGCCCCGGATCTGCACGTCGCGCTCCTCGAGCACGTTGAGCAGACCCACCTGGATGCGCTCGGCGAGGTCGGGGAGCTCGTTGATGGCGAAGATGCCGCGGTTGGTCCGCGGGACGAGCCCGTAGTGGATCGTGAGCTCATCGGAGAGGTACCGGCCCTCGGCCACCTTGATCGGGTCGACCTCGCCAATGAGGTCGGCGATCGAGGTGTCGGGGGTCGCAAGCTTCTCGGAGAACCGCCGGTCCCGGTGGACCCACTCGATCGGGGTCTCGTCGCCCCGCTCGGCGACCAGCACCCGGGCGTGCTGCGAGATCGGGTGGTACGGGTCGTCGTTGACCTCGCTCCCGGCCACCACCGGCATCCACTCGTCGAGGAGCCCGACCAGGGAGCGGATCATGCGGGTCTTGGCCTGGCCCCGCTCCCCGAGGAGGATCACGTCGTGGCTGGCGAGGATGGCGTTCTCGAGCTGGGGCAGCACGGTGTCCTCGTAGCCGACCACCCCCTGCACGACGGGCTCCCCGGCGGCGATGCGCCGGACGGCGTTCTCCCGGAGCTCCTGCTTGACCGGGCGGGACACCCACCCCTGCTCCCGCAGTTCGCCGAGGGTTCCGGGTCGGTGCATCAGCTGCGCTCCTGGGCTGGGGGCCCGGGACGGCGGTCCGGGGCCGGGGCGGTGGCCCGACGGGCGACCATGTGACGCACGCTACCCGCAGCCGAATACGCCCCGGGCCGGGGCATAGGGGTAGCGTTCCCCCGAGTTTCCACCCACCGGTGACCGGGGATCCCATCTGGAGCCGGTCCCCCGGACGGGCGTCCGGGGGGACGAGAGGAAGTGTCGATGACGAAGGTCTCCGAGGCGCCCAAGGCCCGCCTGGAGCGGCCGGTCCACCCGGCCCCGAAGGAAGGACGGCGGCGGCCGTTCATCGTCGAGTTCTACGGCTCGGCCGTGGCCAAGAAGTGGCTCATGGCGGTCACCGGGATCATGCTCATGGGCTTCGTCTTCGCCCACATGGTCGGCAACCTCAAGCTGTACTTCGGCGAGAAGAGCCTGAACCAGTACGCGGAGTGGCTCAAGGAGATCGGTGAGCCGATTTTGCCCCGCACCGGCCTGCTGTGGATCCTGCGCTTCGCGCTGCTCGGCGCCGTCGTGATCCACATCGTGTCGGCGGCCCAGCTGACCCGCATGAACCGCCGAGCCCGGCCCGACCGCTACAAGGCGCCCCGGGACTACGCCGCCGCCACCTTCGCCAGCCGCACCATGCGCTGGACCGGCGTGATCGTGGCGCTGTTCGTGATCTACCACCTCATGGACCTGACCTGGGGCGTCGGTGGCGCCGAGTGGACCAGCGGCGAGGTGTACCAGAACATCATCAACAGCTTCGAGCGGTGGCCGATCGCGATTGTCTACATCGTGGCCAACCTCGCGCTCGGGGTGCACCTGTACCACGGCGGCTGGAGCATGTTCCAGAGCCTCGGATGGAACAACGGCAAGTTCAACGACTGGCGGCGGATGTTCGCGATCGGGTTCGCCACGATCGTGGTCGTCGGCAACGTCAGCATGCCCCTGATGGTCGTGACGGGAGTGGTGAACTGACATGGCACTCGACGCAAGGATCCCCGAGGGTCCCATCGCCCACAAGTGGGACAACCACAAGTTCGACGTCAAGCTGGTGAACCCGGCCAACAGGCGGCGGTTCAAGGTGATCGTCGTGGGCACCGGCCTGGCCGGCGCGTCGGCCGCGGCGAGCCTGGCCGAGCTCGGGTACCAGGTGGAGGTGCACACCTTCCACGACTCGCCCCGTCGGGCCCACAGCATCGCGGCCCAGGGTGGCATAAACGCGGCCAAGAACTACCGCAACGACGACGACTCCGTGCACCGGCTCTTCTACGACACCGTCAAGGGCGGCGACTACCGCTCCCGTGAGGCCAACGTTCACCGGCTCGCCCAGGTCAGCGTCGACATCATCGACCAGTGCGTGGCCCAGGGCGTGCCGTTCGCCCGCGAGTACGGCGGCCTGCTCGACAACCGCTCGTTCGGCGGCGCGCAGGTGTCGCGCACCTTCTACGCCCGGGGCCAGACCGGCCAGCAGCTCCTCCTCGGCGCCTACCAAGCCCTCGCGAACCAGATCCAGCTCGGCAACGTCAAGCTGCACAACCGCAGCGAGATGCTCGACCTGGTGGTCAAGGACGGCGTGGCCGTGGGCATCGTGGCCCGCAACCTGATGACCGGGGCGGTCACTTCGCACTCGGCCCACGCCGTGGTGCTCGCCACCGGCGGCTACGGCAACGTCTTCTACCTGTCCACCAACGCCAAGGCCTCCAACGTGACCGCGGCGTGGCGGGCCCACAAGCGGGGCGCATACATGGCCAACCCCTGCTTCACCCAGATCCACCCCACCTGCATCCCGGCGAGCGACGAGTTCCAGTCGAAGCTCACGCTGATGTCGGAGTCGCTGCGCAACGACGGCCGCATCTGGGTGCCCAAGGAGTTCGGCGACGAGCGTCCGCCCGGGCAGATCCCCGAGGGGGACCGCGACTACTACCTCGAGCGCCGATACCCGGCGTTCGGGAACCTCGTGCCCCGCGACGTCGCGTCCCGGGCCTCCAAGCGCGAGGTCGACGCCGGACGCGGGGTCGGCCCGCTCAAGAACGGCGTGTACCTCGACTTCGCCGACGCCATCGACCGGCTCGGCCGCCACGTCATCGAGGAGCGCTACGGCAACCTCTTCCAGATGTACGAGCGCATCACCGGCGAGGACCCCTACGTCGTGCCGATGCGGATCTACCCCGCGGTCCACTACACCATGGGCGGGCTCTGGGTCGACTACAACCTGATGAGCAACGTCCCTGGCCTGTACGTGCTGGGCGAGGCGAACTTCTCCGACCACGGGGCCAACCGCCTCGGGGCCTCGGCGCTCATGCAGGGCCTGGCCGACGGGTACTTCGTGCTGCCGGCCACCATCGGCGACTACCTCGCCCCCCAGCTCGGCAGCCCGCCGGTGACCACCGACGACCCGGTGTTCGCCGAGACCCAGCGGTCGGTCGAGGACACCATCTCCCGGTTCCTATCGATCAATGGCACCCGGTCGGTCAACTGGTTCCACCGGGAGCTGGGCAAGATCATCTGGGACAACTGCGGCATGGCCCGCAGCACCGAGAGCCTCGAGAAGGCGATCGCCGAGATCCCGGCGCTCCGCGAGGAGTTCTGGAACGACGTGCGGATCCTCGGCGAGGGCGACACCCTCAACCAGTCGCTCGAGAAGGCCGGCCGGGTCGCCGACTTCCTCGAGTTCGGGGAGCTCATGTGCCGCGATGCCCTCCACCGCGAGGAGAGCTGCGGCGGGCACTTCCGGGTCGAGCACCAGACCGAGGACGGCGAGGCGCTCCGCAACGACGACGACTTCGCGTACGTCGCCGCCTGGGAGTACACGGGTGACCACGCGAGCCCGGCGCTGCACAAGGAGCAGCTCGAGTTCGAGAACGTGCACCTGGCCCAGCGGTCCTACAAGTAACGCAGCAGCCAAGCAGCACAGCGGAACCTGGAGAGGCGGACGACGATGAAGGTCACGCTCACGGTGTGGCGGCAGCCCGGGCCCTCGGCCACCGGTCGGTTCGAGACCTACGAGGTCGACGAGGTGAGCGAGGACATGTCGTTCCTCGAGCTCTTCGACGTGCTCAACGACCGACTCATCGGCAAGGGCGAGGAGCCCGTCGCCTTCGACCACGACTGCCGCGAGGGCATCTGCGGATCGTGCTCGATGATGATCAACGGGCGGCCCCACGGGCCCGAGCTCGGGACCGCCACCTGCCAGTTGCACATGCGCAAGTTCCAGGACGGCGCCAAGATCACGGTCGAGCCCTGGCGGGCGGCGTCGTTCCCGATCGTCCGCGACCTCGTGGTCGACCGCTCCGCCTTCGACCGCATCGTGGAGTCCGGGGGCTACATCACCGCCCCCACCGGCAGCGCCCCCGACGGCAACCTCATCCTCATCCCGAAGGCGGTGGCCGACTCGGCCATGGACGCCGCCCAGTGCATCGGCTGCGGTGCGTGCGTGGCCGCCTGCCCCAACGGCGCCGCCAACCTGTTCACCGCGGCCAAGATCATGCACCTCAACCTGCTCCCCCAGGGTCAGCCCGAGCGCTGGGAGCGGGTCACCAACATGGTGCAGACGATGGAGCGGTACTTCGGGTCGTGCACCAACCACGGCGAGTGCCAGACCGCGTGCCCGAAGGAGATCTCGATCGACTTCATCGCGCTCATGAACCGCGACTACATCAAGGCGCAGTTCAAGCAGCGCCGCCTCGCCAGCCAACGGGGCTGAGGCCGTCCGGGCCGGGGCCCGGTCCGATCGGGGTCAGCGGCGGCGGTCGGAGACGCGCCGGCGTCGGCCGAACGCCGATCGCCACCCCGGGCTGCGCGCGTCGGCCGCGGCGGCCGCACCCACGTCGAGGGCGTGCCGGAGGTCGTCGACCAGGTCCCCGACGGTCTCGATGCCCACCGAGATGCGGACCAGTCCCGGATCGACCGCGAGCGGCGACCCCACCGCCGACAGGTGGGTCATGGCGGCCGGGTGCTCGATGAGCGACTCGACCGCACCGAGCGACTCGGCCAGGGTGAACAGGCGGGTCTCGGCCACGATCGCGCGGGCGGCGGCCTCGCCCCCGGCGGCCACGAAGCTGACCATCCCCCCGAAGTCCCGCATCTGGCGGCGGGCCACCTCGTGGCCGGGATGGGCCGGGAGGCCCGGGTAGCAGACCCGGGCCACGGCCGGGTGCTCGGCGAGCAGCGCGACGATCGCCCGGGCGTTCTCGGAGTGACGGTCCATGCGCACGGCGAGGGTCTTGACCCCGCGGAGCACGAGGTAGCAGTCGAACGGCGAGGGCACCGCACCCACGGCGTTCTGGACGAAGCCCAGGTGCTCCGCCAGCGCGGGGTCGTCGGTGGCGACGAACCCGCCGACGACGTCGGAGTGACCGCCGAGGTACTTGGTGCTCGAGTGGACCACCACGTCGGCGCCGAGGGCCAGCGGCCGCTGGAGGTAGGGGGTGGCGAAGGTGTTGTCCACGACCACCGTCGCACCCCGGGCGTGGGCCACCTCGGCGACCGCGGCGACGTCGACCACGGTGAGCATCGGGTTGGTGGGGGTCTCGACCCAGACGACCCGGGTCTCGGGCCGCATCGCGGCGGCGAGGGCCTCGGGCGACGTGAGGTCGACCGCGGTCCAGGTGATGCCCGCGGGAGCGAGGACCTTGGCGACCAACCGGAAGGTGCCGCCGTAGGCGTCGTCGGGGATCATGACGTGGTCGCCGGGCACCAGTCGCCGCAGGACCGCGTCCTCGGCGGCCATGCCGCTCGCGAACGCGAACCCGAAGCGGGCCTCCTCGAGCGAGGCGAGGCACTCCTCGAGCGCGCGCCGGGTCGGGTTGTCCGTCCGGGCGTACTCGAAGCCCTGGTGGCGGCCGACCTCCTCCTGGGCGAACGTCGTCGCGAGGGAGATCGGCAGCACCACGGCCCCGGTGACCGGGTCGGGGTCCTGCCCGGCGTGGATGGCCCGGGTCTCGAACCCGCTCACGCGCCGGCCTTGCGCACGAGGAACGACAGCACGTCCTGACGGGTGAGCACCCCGACCGGATGGCCCCCGTCGAGGACGAGCACCGACGGACCCCGGTCGAGCGCCTCGACCACGTCGGTGACGGTCTCGCCGACCCCGACCATGGGCATGGGCGGCTCCATGACCTCGCCCGCCGGCCGGTCGAGGATGCCAGGGTCGCGGAACGCGCGGTCCATGAGGGCGAGCTCCGACAGGGTGCCGCTCACCTCCTTGGCCGCGAGCGGCACCTCGTCGGTCACCGCCACCACGACCTGCGACACCCCGAGGTCCCGCATCAGCGAGAACGCCCGGCGGGCCGGCTGGGTCTTGGTCACGATCACGAGATCGGGCAGATCGGAGCCGGCGACGGCTCGCTTGGCGTCGAGGACGTCGCCGGCGGTGGGGCCGGTCGAGCGGAGGAAGCCGAAGCGGGTCATCCACTCGTCGTTGTAGATCTTCGAGAGGTAGCCCCGGCCGCTGTCGGGCAGCAGCACCACCACGAGGTGCTCAGGACCGAGGTCGGCTCCCACGGTCAGCGCCGCGTGCACCGCGGTGCCGCACGAGCCCCCGATGAGGAGCCCCTCCTCCCGGGTGACCCGCCGTGCCGCCGCGAAGGACTCGGCGTCGCTGACCTCGACCACCCGGTCGAGCAGCGTCGGGTCGAAGGTCGTCGGCCAGAAGTCCTCGCCGACCCCCTCGACCAGGTAGGGCCGGCCGGTCCCGCCCGAGAACACCGACCCCGCCGGGTCGGCCCCGATCACCTGGACCGCCGGGTTGCACGCCTTGAGGTGGCGGGCCACCCCGGTGATGGTGCCCCCGGTGCCGATCCCGGCGACGAAGTGGGTGAGGCGACCGTCGGTCTGGCGCCAGATCTCGGGACCGGTCGACCGCTCGTGCTCGGCCGGGTTGTGCGGGTTGGAGTACTGGTCGGGGCGGAACGCGTCGGGCGTCTCCCGGGTCAGCCGGTCGGCGACCGAGTAGTAGGAGTCGGGGTGCTCGGGCGGCACCGCCGTGGGGCACACCACCACCTCGGCGCCGTAGGCCCGCAGCAGCGCGACCTTCTCGTCGCTCATCTTGTCGGACATCACGAAGATGCAGCGGTAGCCGCGCTGGGCGGCGACGATCGCGAGTCCCACCCCGGTGTTGCCCGACGTCGGCTCGACGATCGTCCCCCCCGGCTTGAGCAGCCCCGACCGCTCGGCCGCGTCGATCATCGCGATCGCCGGGCGGTCCTTGACGGAGCCGCCGGGGTTGAACAGCTCGACCTTGGCCACGAGATCGCAGGCCAGGCCGGCGCTCGCGCGCAGGCGACCGAGCCGGACCATGGGGGTGTTCCCCACCAGGTCGAGCAGGCTGTCGGCGACCTCCACGCCGTCACGCTAGCGGCGCCGGATCCACGTCCTCTACCCTGCGCCGATGCAGGAGCACCACTACGAGTTCGAGGTCGACGCCACCCCCGAGCAGATCTGGGAGGTGTTCTGGTACCACGGGCCCGACAAGCCCATGACCCCCGGGGTGACGATCGAGATCCTCCACCCGGGCGATGCCACCGGCGAGGGACTGGTCCGCCACTGCCACTTCCCCGTGCCGAAGTGGCTGGGCACCGGCGGGATCGGACGGTCGTGGGAGTGGGTGACCCAGGTGCGGCCGTACGAGTCGTGGAAGTACGACGCCATCGGCAAGCCGCTGTGGTCGAAGGCCGAGGGCTTCGTGACCCTCACGCCCATCGGCGAGACCCGGACCAAGATGGACTTCGTCGAGCGCTACTGGGCGTTCAACCCGTGGATGACCCGGCTCGGGCTCGAGCGGCGGGTGCACGCGCGCCTCTCGCGCGACAACGACGCCTTCTTCCGGCACGTCACCTCGGGGCTCGAGTTCCACCGGGCCCGCCGGGCCCGCCTCGCGGGCGACGAGGCTCAGCGCGACCGGGCGTAGTCGGCGCGCAGCGTGGCGCCGTCGACCCGCGGGTCGGGCTCGATCTCGCGGGCCGCACCGAGCCCCCAGGCGTCGGCCACCGCGTCGGGGGCGACGCCGTGCAGCACTGCGGCGGCCTGGATCGCTGCGCCCAGGCAGACGGCGTCGGCCTGGCGGGGCACGCTCACCGGTCGCTGGGCCAGGTCGGCGATCACCCGCCCGAACGCCGCCGACCGGGCCGCCGATCCCGGCGTCGAGCGCGTCGAGCGCGTTGAGCAGCTCGCAGACCACGCCCTCCACCAGCGCCCGGGCCACGTGCTCGGGGCCGACGTCGGGGCCGAGGCCGGTGAGCGCCCCCGGACCCGGGGGACGACCACTGGCGTCGTCGAGCTCTCGGTAGGGGTGGCAGCGCACCCCACCGGCCCCGGGCGGGGCCGACAGCGCGCGCTGGTCGAGGAAGTCGAGGTCGAGCCCGACCTGCTGGGCCAGCACCTCCATCACGTTGCGGACCCGCAGCGTGCGCACGGTCGGCAGGAACCGGCCGGTGGCGTCGGCCCGGTCGGCGACCCGACCGGTCGGGTCCTCCGTGAGACGCTCGCGCGCCGCGAAGCAGATCCCCGAGCGGTCGAGCGCGAGGGCGACGTCGCCGGGGCGCATGCCCACCCCGAGCGCCGCGGCCTGCTGGGACCCGGTGCCCGGCGCGACCACCACGCCCTCCCGGTCGCCCGCCGGCTCGAGCGGCCCGAGCACCTCGGGCAGGCAGCGTCCCCAGTCGACCGAGTCGTCGACGACCCGGAGGACGTCGGGGCGCCACCGATTCTCGCGCGGCGACCAGTACCCCGTGGTCGAGGCGTCACCCCGATCGGTGACGAAGCGCCGGACCATCCGGTGCGTGAGGTAGTCGTGTGGGAGGAGCACCATGCCCAGCTGCCCGAAGAGGTCGGGCTCGTGGTAGCGCAGGTGGGCCAGCTTCACCACCGCGTGCGTCGGATCGGGGAGCGCTCCACATGCACCCACCCAGGTCGAGGGGCCGCCGAGATCGCGCATCAGCCATTCGGCGTCCACCTGCATCGCCGCGTCCCCACCGAGCAGAGCCGGGCGCAGGAGTCCGCCGTCGCGATCGAGCAGGACGAGCCCGTCGGACTGGGCCGCGACCGCGAGCGCGTTGACCCCGAGCGCCCCGCCGGCGTCGCGACGCGCGTCGACGATCGCCTGCCACCAGCGCCGGGGGTCGACGTCCTCGCGGTGCCCGGGGCGGGCGCCGTCGTGGGCCGCCTGCCCGGCGACGAGCAGCCGACCGTCGTCGGTGTCCCGTAGCGCGACCTTGGTGGAGAGCGCCGACATCTCGACGCCGAGCACCAGTGCCATGGTCGTCTCCCGGCGGTCGTCTCCCGGCGCACGAAGTGGTCCCCGGACCCTAACCCACCCGGGCCCGGACGCCGGGCATCTCCGGGTCGGAACCGGCG
>Ga0194119_10012641_pt1 | contig 10658 bp, 11 predicted proteins | sample TA2MahC100mmetaG_FD_148620 | JGI IMG/M metagenome (GOLD analysis project Ga0194119, IMG submission 148620) | Freshwater microbial communities from Lake Tanganyika, Tanzania - TA2015018 Mahale Deep Cast 100m | ecosystem: Environmental > Aquatic > Freshwater > Lake | place: Tanzania: Lake... | reverse complement strand
CCGCGTGCTGCGGCACGCCTTGGTGAAGGTGTCGATGGGTCCAGGCCCGAGTGGCGCCGAGGCGGCCCCTGCCGGCGAACCCCCTGCCGACGCGCAGCCCGCCGAGCACGAGGCCTGATCGATGGCCGACTACTACGACCTGCTGGGGGTCGCCCGCGACGCCGACGCCGACACTCTCAAGCGGGCCTACCGGCGCCTGGCGCGCCAATACCACCCCGATATCAACAAGGATCCTGGCGCTGAAGACAAGTTCAAGGAGATCGGCCGCGCCTATGAGGTGCTGAGCGATCCCAACACCCGCTCCCGCTACGACCAGTTCGGTGAGGCCGGCCTCGGCGGTGGCGCCGGCATGCCCGATATGGGTGACATGGGGGGCTTCGCCGATCTGTTTGAAACCTTCTTCAGCGGTTTCGGTGGCGGCGGCATGGGCGGCCCCGGCGGCGGCGGCGGTCGTCGCCGCGGGCCCCGCCAAGGCGACGACCTGCGCTTCGACCTCACCGTGAGCTTCAGCGCAGCGGTGTTCGGGCAGGAGAAGGAAATCCAGATTCGCCATCTGGAAACCTGCAACAGCTGCAACGGCTCGGGCGCCAAGAGCGGCAGTGGCCCCACCGGTTGCGGCACCTGCGGAGGCGCCGGTCAGGTGCGCCGGGCCACCCGCACCCCCTTCGGCAGCTTCACCCAGGTGGCCCCCTGCCCCACCTGCGAAGGCACCGGTCAGGTGATCGCTGATCCCTGCAACGCCTGCGGCGGCCAGGGCCTGCAGCAAGTGCGCAAGAAGCTGCGCATCAACATCCCGGCCGGGGTGGATTCCGGCACCCGGCTGCGGGTGGCCAATGAGGGCAACGCCGGTCAGCGGGGCGGCCCTGCCGGCGATCTGTATGTGTTCCTCACGGTGCAGTCGCATCCGCAGCTGCGCCGCGACGGCATCAACATCCACTCCGAGGTGGTGGTGAACTACCTCCAGGCGATCCTCGGCGACACGATCGAGGTGGACACCGTGGATGGCGCCGAGCAGCTGCAGATCCCGGCCGGCACCCAGCCCGGGGCGGTGCTCACGCTCACCGGCAAGGGTGTGCCCAAGTTGGGCAACCCCGTAGCCCGCGGCAACCATCTGATTACGATCAAGGTGCAGTTGCCCACCAAGGTGAGCCGCGAGGAGAAGGAGTTGCTGGAGCAGTTGGCCGGCCACCACACCGCGAAGGGGCAGAAGCACCCCCACAAGAGCGGCCTGTTCGGCGGCCTGTTCGGGTGATCCGCCCGTGAGCTCTGGCCAGCCTCCCTCCGCTCAGCTCAACCTGCGCGGCACCCCCTGCCCGCTCAACTTCATCCGCAGCAAGCTGGCGCTGGAGAAGATCGATCCCGGCGCCTGGCTGCAGGTGGATCTCGACGCTGGTGAACCGGAGCAGCTGGTGGCCTCGGGCCTGCGGGAGGCTGGTCACCGGGTGGAGCTCGAACCGCTGGAAGCCGGCGGCGTGCGCCTGCTGATCCAACGCTTTGGCTGAAGCGGCCCGGGTGATGGCCCTGGAGGCCAACTTCTGCCGCGTGCAGCTCGAGCAACCCGGCCCCGGTGGCATTCAGCATCTGCTCTGCGTGCGCCGCACCCGTTTGGGCAAAACCGGCCAGCAGATCTGCGTGGGGGATCGGGTGCAGATCGATGGGATCGATTGGCCCGAGGGCCGCGGTGCCGTGGCCGCCCTCGAACCGCGCAGCAGTCTGCTGGAGCGCCCGGCGGTGGCCAACTGCAGCCGCGTGGTGGTGGCGGTGGCGCTGGAGCAACCCCAGCTCGATCCGCTGCAGCTCACCCGCTTTTTGCTCACCGCCGAGCGCACCGGTGTGGGGGTGGAGCTGGTGCTCACCAAGGCTGATCTGCTCAGCGCCAGTGAGCAGCAGGCCTGGCGTGAGCGGTTGCGGGGCTGGGGCTACGACCCGCTGCTGGTGTCGTCGCAGCAGGGGGAGGGCATCGCCGCCTTGCGGGAGCGCCTCACCCAGCCTGGGATCGCCGTGCTCTGCGGGCCCTCTGGCGTGGGCAAGAGCAGCCTGATCAATGCCCTTGCACCGGAACTGGCCCTGCGGGTGAGTGCCGTGTCGGGTCGGCTGCAGCGAGGCCGCCACACCACCCGCCACGTGGAGCTGTTTCCCCTGGCCCCGGGAGCCCTGTTGGCCGACACGCCAGGGTTCAACCGCCCCGATCTACCGGCCGATCCCGTGGCGCTGGGCCCGCTGTTCCCGGAGATCCGGCAGCGGCTGGAAGCGGGCGTTTGCCGGTTCAAGAACTGCCTGCATCAGGACGATCCCGGCTGCGCCGTGGGCAGCGACTGGGATCGTTTCTCCCTCTATGGCAGCTGCCTGGAGGCGGTGGAGAGCCAAGTGTCTCGTGAGCGATCCCGCACTAGCGACACGGCCGGTCTCAAGCAACGCGGAAGCCGCCGCGAGCCGCTGCTCGATCAACGGCTGCGAAGACCTTCCCGCCGCCGCTTGCGCCAGGAAGGTCTTGACGAAGCTGATTGACGGTGTTCCGGTGCTGCATGTATTCCGGGGCGCCTTATTTGACTTTACTCGAGTTTGAGAGTTCCCAGAGTCTTCGCGCGCCTTTCTTGGTCTTGAGCTTGTAGTTCAGCCATGCAATTGCCCTGAGGGACAAGCAAGCAGCTGACGTAGTTCGACGCGCTGATTAAGGCGGCGCGAATCGCTTTTGCCACAGGTGTTCGATTGGCTGTCGTTGAGTTGTTGTCGAAGCTGAGTGTCCCTGCCGCCGCCGTCGCTGCATATCCAGCAGAGCTCATGCCAGGGACGAAACCTGCGACTAGGCCAGCGGCAGGAAGGAGTGATCCGCTGCGTTGCTTTTGTTCAATGCTGTTGCTTGATCTGCCTTCGACTGTGCGAGCGCCCACAATTTCTCCTGTGGTGCTGTCGACCACCCGGATGTCGATGGATACATAGTCTTTGGTGGTCGTTACTTGCTTGCTGCCGCCAAAGCCCATGAAGCTCATCCCGCTTCCTTGGCTCTCGACATCAGTATTGCTGTCAAATGAGGTGACGGTTCCCAGAACGATATATTGAGCGCCAGTCATCTGGCCTTTCTGAGCAGACGTAGGGGCTTTCTTCACAATTCCCAGAGCGGCCAGTTCCTGCTCGGAGAGAACTTGACCGAGGCTTTGTCGTTCCACAATCTTCAGCTCACCCGTGGCCTGAAGCTCATTGGCAAGAGCGTGGGCCATGTCCTGAGCAACCGGACCCTGCCACCACCAAGCGCCAGTGACGTTGTTTTTGAACTCAGGGATTGAAACGGTTGGCTTGATCAGACTTTTTCGGGCCTGTGTGGGGGCCTGAGCCTGGGCAGAGCTCTCCGGAGCAACCACGACGCTGCCGCATAAACCAACTGTTGCTACGAAGAGAGCAATATGCGCTAAACGCATAATCGAAACGCAAAAGATGTTCCTATTTTATCTCAGGGCTGCCCTTGCCTCGTTTCGTTCAGCCCAGGCCGGGCAGGTTGAGGTTGAGGCCGCCGGTGAGCTCTTCCATGCGTTGTTTCATCGTGCCGGTGGAGAGCTCATAGGCCGCCTTGAGGGCATCGAGGGTGGCGGCTTCCGCGGCGGGAGTACCTTCCGCCAGCAGGGCGGGGTCGAGGCGCACCTTCAGGGGTTGCTGGTTGCCGGAGAGCCACACGCTGGCGCGGCCGCAGCTGCTGGTGCCCTCCAGCTCCATGGCGTCGAGCTCCTCCTGGAGCTTGGCGGCGTCCTGCTGGATCTGTTGGGCCTTCTTGAAGGCTTCGGTGAGCTGGCCGAAGTTGGGGAGTCCGAAACCGGCCATCGCCGCGTTGCTGCAAGTTGGCGCAGGCTACGTGGTGCCTCAGGCCGCCAGGGCCAGGCCCTCGAACGGCCCCAGCCGTTTCACTTCGGTGTGCAGAGCGAGGCCGTGGGCCGCCTGCACGCGCTCCTGCACGGCGCTGATCAGCTGATCGATCTCGCTGGCGGTGGCGCCGCCGGTGTTCACGATGAAGTTGGCGTGAATCGGCGACACCTGCGCCCCGCCGATGGACAGGCCCTTGAGCCCCAGCGCCTCGATCAGCTGCCCGGCCTTCTGCGGTTCCGGGTTGCGGAACACGCTGCCGCAGCTCGGTTGCTGGTAGGGCTGGGTGCTGGTGCGGCTGTGCAGATTGCCGCTGGTGCGGCGGCTCAGCTCGGCGGGGTCGTGGCCGGCCTGCAGGCGAAAGCGGGCCGCGAGCACCACCAGCTCCTCCTGTTGCAGGCGGCTGTGGCGGTAGGCGAAGTCGAGCTCGCTGTTCGTGAGCTCGAAGGGGTGATCGGGCCGCCGGGGATCGATCACCGTGACGCTCTCCAGCACTTCGGCGGTGCAGCCCCCCTGGGCGCCGGCATTCATCACGGCCGCGCCGCCCACCGTGCCCGGGATCCCCACCGCCCACTCCAGGCCTGAGAGCCCGGCCCGGGCCGCGCGCCGCGCCAGGGTGGGAATCGGTTCGCCGGCCTGGGCTTCGATCACCCCGCTGCCGGCGTCGAGTTCGGCGCCCTGCAGCCGCCGGTTGCAGAGGGTGAGGCCCTCCAGACCCGCATCGCTCACCAGCAGGTTGGAGCCCGCCCCGATCACCCGGGCCGGCAGCGATGCCCCGTGCGCCCAGGCCAGCAGCGCCTGCAGCTGCTCGAGGCTGTCGGGTTCAGCAAACCACTGGGCTGCGCCGCCGACGCGCCAGGTGGTGTAGTCCGCCAGGGCGACGGCTCGCCGTAATCCCAGCGGTGCAGGAGCGTTCACGCCGCTAGGGGAAACATGGCGAGGGGGTCTTCCCGCTCCTGCAGGCGCCCCCAAAGGCCGTTCACATCGCCAGCGCCCATCGCCAGCACCAGATCGCCCGGCCGGCTGCGCTCCGCCACGGCGTCTGCCAACTCTTCAAGGCTGTCGGCCACCGTCACGCGCAGATCAGGGCGCTGGCGCTGGATGGCGTCGCCCAGTGCATGGCTGGAAATCCCCATGATCGGCGCTTCTCCGGCGGCGTAGAGCGGCGCCAACACCACTTCATCGGCCTGGCAGAGGGCCTCGGCGAAGGGTTCGAGGAATTCGGCGGTGCGGCTGTAGCGGTGGGGTTGGAACACCGCCAGCACCCGTTGGGGCGCTTCGGGTAGCGGGCTGCGGCCGCTTTCCACCATCAGCTGGGCTGTGGCCAGGGTGGCGCCCACCTCGCTGGGATGGTGGGCGTAGTCGTCCACCACCTGCCGCTCACACCAGGTGCCGCGGTAGTCGAAGCGCCGCCCCGGCGCCTGCAGCCCCTCCACCGCCTGGCGCAGCTCCGCAAACGACACCCCATGCAGCCGGCAGCTGGCCATGGCTGCGGTGGCATTGCTCAGGTTGTGCAGGCCGGGGAGCGGCAGCTTGAACGTGCCGAGCCGCTGGCCCTGCTCGTGGAACTCGGCCACGGTGCCTTCGCCGCTCAGCTCCAGCGGGATGGCGGCGAAGTCCACCCCCTCGGCGCTGGTGGTCGACCACCAATGGCTGGCGTTGAAGTGCTCCCGCAGAGTTGGGCAGTCGTGGTTGGCCAGCAGCTGCTCGCAGCCGCGGCCGAAGCGTTGCAGCGTGCCGATCAGCGCGGCGAGATCGGCGTAGTGGTCGGTGTGGTCAAGTTCCAGGTTGGTGATCACCCCCAGCCAGGCCTGGAACTTCACCAGGGTGCCGTCGGATTCGTCCGCTTCTGCCACCAGCAGACCCTTGCCGTTGCGGCCGTTGCTGCCGAAGGCGGGCACCACGCCGCCGATCACGGCGGTGGGGTCGTGGTTGGTGGCGTGCAGCAGGCTGGCGATCAGCGTGCTGGTGGTGGTTTTGCCGTGGCTGCCGGCCACCGCCACGGAGTTTTGGCTGGCGATCAGGGCGGCGAGCACATCGGAGCGGTGGGCGATCTCCAGCCCGGCCCGGCGCGCTTCCTGCAGTTCGGGATTGGTAGGGGGCACGGCCGAGCTCACCACCACCAGCGGCTGGGTGGAGGTGCCACTGCGGATCGCGGCGATGGTGGTGGCGCTCTGTCCGCGGAACACGCGCACGCCGCGGCTGCGCAGGTCCTGCAGCACAGCGTTATCCCGGGGGTCGGAGCCGCTCACCTCGAAGCCGCGGTCCGCCAGGATCCCAGCGATGGCCGACATGCCGATGCCGCCAACACCAATGAAATGGAGGGGTTGACGGCGATCGAGCTGCTGGGCCAAGGGCGTGTCCAAGCCTGGGCCGACGGTAAGCCGGGAAGCTCCCCTTGTCTGTGCGAATCAGCCTGTTTGAAAGGCTTTTGAGAGCGTCCTGCTCCCGTTGCGGCCCCTGTCCCCAGATGGGGACATCACTTTGATCTCTGTATGATCGGCGGCCAAATCCCCCTTGCTAGCGGGCTTCCCCGCGCGACGCCATGACAATCAAGGTTGCGATCAATGGATTCGGCCGTATCGGTCGCAACTTCATGCGTTGCTGGCTCAGCCGTGGAGCCAATACCGGCATCGAGTTGGTGGGTATCAACGGCTCTGGTGACACGTACACCAACGCTCACCTGCTCAAGTACGACTCGATGCTTGGCCCCCTGCGCAACGCAGAGGTGACCACCACCGACGACACCATCGTCGTCAACGGCAAAACGATCAAAACCTTCTACGACCGCAACCCCGCCAACCTCCCCTGGAAGGAGTGGGGCGTGGATCTCGTGATCGAGTCCACCGGTGTGTTCAACGACGATGTGGGTGCCAGCAAGCACTTCGAGGCCGGCGCCAAGAAGGTGATCCTCACCGCCCCCGGTAAGGGCGCCAAGGTGGGCACCTTCGTGGTGGGCGTGAACGCCGATCAGTACCGCCACGAAGACTGGGACATCCTGTCCAACGCCAGCTGCACCACCAACTGCATGGCGCCGATCGTGAAAACGATCGACCAGGCCCTCGGCATCGTGAAGGGTACGATGACCACCACCCACAGCTACACGGGTGACCAGCGCATCCTCGATGCCGCCCACCGCGACCTGCGCCGCGCCCGCGCCGCTGCTGTGAACATCGTTCCCACCAGCACCGGCGCCGCCAAGGCCGTGGCCCTGGTGTACCCCGAAGTGAAGGGCAAGCTGAGCGGCATCGCCCTGCGCGTGCCCACCCCCAACGTGTCGGTCTGCGACATGGTGTTCGAGACCGGTCGCGACACCACCGCTGAGGAAGTGAATGCCGTGCTCAAGGCCGCTTCCGAGAACGGCATGAAGGGGATCATCAAGTACTGCGATCTGCCCCTGGTGTCGAGCGACCACGCCGGCACCGATGAGAGCACCATCGTTGACGCCGATCTCACCCTGGTGATGGGCGGCAACATGGTGAAGATCGTCTGCTGGTACGACAACGAGTGGGGCTACAGCCAGCGCGTGGTCGACCTGGCCGAGATCGTGGCCAAGAACTGGAAGTGATCGCTCACCGGCCTTCTGCCGGTTTCGATCTGAATCCTCATCAGCCGCTTCCTTCGGGGGCGGCTTTTTTGTCAGTGCAGCAGCGCTGGGCTCATGTGGTGGTAGCGCTCAGTGGAAATGGCAGAAGCCAGTGCTGCCCGTTGGAAGGGGCTGGTCGTTCTCCTGCCAGCGCAGAGCACCTGGATCGGCGTCCACCAGTGTCCCGATGCGGCTCGAACCAGGTAAGGCCTGCAGCAGCGCTTCAGCCCAGGCGGGTTCCACCGCCAGGATCAGCTCAAAGTCTTCGCCGCCGCTCAGGCACCAGTGCTCCCCCTGCTCCAGTTCGGCTAGCTCCAGATCCAGCGGCAGGGCTGCTCGCTCAAGCACCGCACCGCAGCCGCTGGCAACGCCAATCGCGGCCACTGCTGCCGCCAGTCCATCGCTGCTGTCGGTGCCGCCCACGCGCCAGGGAAGGCCTGCGGGTTGGCTTCGGCTGAGGGCGGCGATCGCATCCAGCCGCGGCTGCGGCCGCTGATGGGCTGTGATCGCCCGTTGCTCGAGCTCCGCGCTCAGCTGGCTGCGCTGGCTGGGCTGGAGCTCCTCCAACAGCAGGGCCAGGCCGAGCCGGCTCAGCCCATGGGGGCCGCTGCACACCAGCCAGTCGCCCGGACGGCCATCGCTGCGCCGGATCGGCCCTCCCGCTGGCCCCAGATGCCCGAGGGCCGTGATTGAGAGCAGGCGTTGGCTGCCGCTGCTGCAGTCGCCCCCCAGGAGCACCCCGCCGTACTGCTGCAGCGCCTCCTGAAAGCCCTGATACACCCCTTCCACCCAGGGCCAGGGCGTGTGGCCGGGGGCCACCAGGGCCACGGTGATCCCTGCCACAGAGGTGCACCCCATCGCGGCCAGGTCGGAGAGGTTGGCGGCTGCGGCTCGCCAGCCCAGCGCTCTGGCCGGGATCGTGGCGTCGCTGAAGTGCACCCCCTCCACCAGCACATCGGTGTTCACCACCAACTGCTGGCCGCTCGTTTCGCTGAGCAGCGCCGCATCGTCAGCGAACTGGCCGGGTGGAGCGAAGGCGGCCAGGCGCCTCAGCAGCTCCCACTCCCCCAGATCGCTCAGCAGCACGGCACTCAGGCGCGGGGTTTGAGGTTGTCGGCGCCCTCGATCACCCGCGCCTTCACGATGCCGTCGCCGATCCCCAGCTCCTCAAGCACCTCGAACCCATCCACCACATAGCCGAAGGCGCTGTAGCGGCCATCCACCAGGTTGAGGCCGGCGGGGGTGAGCTCCGCTTCATAGAGGAAGAAGAAGAACTGCGACGAGCCATCGTTCAAGGCTTCATCGGAGTGGGCCCAGCCCAGGGTGCCGAGGGTGGCGAAGGGCAGCACCGGCTGGGCGGTGAACAGGCCCAGATCCTCGAAGGTGGCGTTGTAGAAGGGCGCCTCTTCACCCGGAACCATGATTTCCAGGGGAACGGTGCGCTCGCTCTTGGTCTTCGGATCGATGTAGCCGGTTTCAGGGCCCTTGGGATCACCCGTCTGCAGCACGTAGAAGTCTTCGGCGCGGGTGAAGGGCAGGCCGTCGTAGAAGCCCTTCTGCACCAGATCCACGAAGGCACCAGCGGTGATCGGTGCGTTGTAACCATCCACCACGGCGGTGAGCTTGCCCTGGGTGGTTTCGATCTCCACGGTGGCCCGGCCGAGCAGGCGGGGTAGATCGGCGAATTCAGCCGGGATCTCAAAGGGGAAGTCGCCCACGAGCAGCGCTTCCAGTTGGCCGATGCTGCTGAGGGCGGCGCGGCGGGCATCGAGGAACGCGTCGCGATCGCTCACCTCGGTGGCGGCGGCTACCGCCTGCACCTGCGCCTCCAGTTGATCCAGCACGACGCTGGCCTGGGCCTGATCGTTGGCGGGGAGGCTGTCGAGGATGGCCTGACGGCGGCTGCTCAGCAGGGTCTGGCTGCGGCGTGCCGTGGTGGTGAGGGCACTCCAGCGTTTGGCCCGAAGGTCATCGCTGGTGCTCTCGAGCCGGTGCTGCAGTTCCTGCAGATCGGGCTGATCGATGGGCAGGGCATTGCGCAGGATCGCCGTGGGGTCCTTCACGGCATTGCCCGGTGGCAGGGCGGCGGTGGCCGGGGCGGCTCCGATCGGGCAGATCAGGGCCAGCACCACTAGAGCGGCCAGGAGCCAGCGCTTGAGATCCATGCTGCAGCCTTGTCTCTGCCGGGACTCTGCCACAGCCGTACAATCCCGCCTGAACCGTTCTGCCGGAATGATCTCGAGCAACGACTTTCGAACCGGCACAACGATTGAGATCGATGGCCAGGTCTGGCGCGTTGTTGAGTTCCTGCACGTGAAGCCCGGCAAAGGCTCGGCTTTCGTTCGCACCAAGCTCAAGGCGGTGCAGAGCGGCAACGTGGTGGAGAAAACCTTCCGCGCCGGTGAAACCGTGCCCCAGGCGCAGCTGGAGAAGGCCGTGCTCCAGCACACCTACATGGAAGGTGAGGACTACATCTTTATGGATATGTCCTCCTACGAGGAGACCCGCCTGACCGCTAAGCAGATCGGCGATCAGCGCAAGTACCTCAAGGAAGGCATGGAGGTCAATGTCGTGTACTGGAACGGCAAGCCCCTGGAAGTGGAACTGCCCAACTCCGTGGTGCTGGAAATCACCGAAACCGACCCCGGCGTGAAGGGCGACACCGCCACTGGCGGCACCAAGCCGGCGATCGTGGAAACCGGTGCCCAAGTGATGGTTCCTCTGTTCCTGTCTGTGGGCGAGAAGATCAAGATCGATACCCGCACCGATAGCTACCTCGGCCGCGAGAACTGATCGCCATGCAACTCGATCACAGCCAACTGCGTGAGCTGATCGCCCTTCTGGGCGACAGCGATATCCAGGAGCTCAAACTCGAAGGCGACGACTTCCGCCTCGAGCTGCGCCGCAATCTGCCGGCCAGTCAGCCCCAGGTGGTGATGCAGGCGGCCCCGGCCGCCATGGCCCCTGTGGCTCCCGCTGCCGCCGCCGCTCCTTCGGCGGCACCGCCGGCCGCTCCGGCTGTCCGCGGCGATCTGGTGGAGATCACCGCACCGATGGTGGCCACCTTCTACCGCGCCCCCTCGCCTGGCGATCCGCCGTTCGTTGAGCTCGGCGCCCGCATCAATGTGGGTCAGACCGTCTGCATCCTCGAGGCGATGAAGCTCATGAACGAGCTCGAATGCGAGGTGAGCGGTGAGGTGGTGGAGATCCTGGTGGAAAA
>Ga0194119_10012634_pt1 | contig 10664 bp, 7 predicted proteins | sample TA2MahC100mmetaG_FD_148620 | JGI IMG/M metagenome (GOLD analysis project Ga0194119, IMG submission 148620) | Freshwater microbial communities from Lake Tanganyika, Tanzania - TA2015018 Mahale Deep Cast 100m | ecosystem: Environmental > Aquatic > Freshwater > Lake | place: Tanzania: Lake... | reverse complement strand
GCAACCGAGTCAAACGTTCGCCCCCCTTGCCAAAGCCCGTCTTTTTGTGGTAGAATGACCGGTAGAGGTTTTGCGCCTTGCAGAGGAGGTTTTGCTATTCATGACGCGCCTGAGTATGAGCACTAAAGTGCTCTTGTTGGCCCTCAGCCTCTTGATGGTCGGGGGGCTGTTGGGCTGTTCTTTGCGCCCATTGCTGAGCCCAGCGGCTCCAGGCGACTCCACCCCCAGCGCTGCTGTGCCACCCGCCGTAGCTCCCACCGCTATTTCCCAGACTCGTGTTACCGTCTCCGAAGAATCAGCCATTATTGACGTGGTCAAGAAGGTCGGCCCGGCCGTGGTGACCGTGGTTAATACCCTGCCACCGCAGATGGGATTCTTCGGCAGGACGCAGCCCGAGGCCCGGGGCTCCGGCGTGATCGTGGACAGGTCCGGCTACATCATTACCAACAACCACGTCGTGGAGGGCAGCCAGGCGCTCAGCGTGATTATGGCCGATGGCACCAAGAAAGAAGCCCGGCTCATCGGCGCCGACAAGTACAGCGACATCGCAGTGATCAAGATCGAAGGGACTAACCTGCCCACGGCGGAACTGGGTGATTCCAGTAACCTGCAGCCTGGTCAGATCGTGGTGGCCATCGGCAGCGCCCTGGGCGACTTTCGCAACACGGTCACCATGGGCGTGGTCAGCGGGCTGAATCGCACCCTGGACACCGGCGAGGGTTACAACATCGAGAACCTCATCCAGACCGATGCGGCCATCAATCACGGCAACTCCGGCGGCCCGCTGTGCAATACCGCCGCCCAGGTGATCGGCATCAACACGGCCATCATCCGTGGCAGTGGTATGACGGGTGACGTGGCTGAGGGCATCGGTTTTGCCATTCCGTCGGATACGGTGCGCACGGTGGCTGATCAGCTCGTCCGTGCCGGTCGCGTGGTGCGTCCTTACCTGGGCGTGACGTCTGTGGCCATAACCCCGCAGGTCGCCTCTTACTACGACTTGCAGATCAAGGACGGTATTCTGATTACTCAGGTGAGCCGGGGCACCCCGGCCGAAAAGGCCGGCCTCAAGACGGGCGACGTGATTCTCAAGATCGGCAACGCCGTCGTCAACGCCGATAACCCACTGACTAACGTCCTCTGGCGGCACAAACCCGGCGAGACGGTCAGGCTGACGATCAACCGCGCTGGCCAGGAGACCGTCGTCAGTGTGACTCTGGCGGAGAGGCCACAGTAGTGAGCTGATTTCAGATTTCCGATTTTCGATTGCCGATTGCCAGTCGCAAATCGCAAATCGAAAATCGCAAATCGAAAATCGGACCTGAAAGGAGTGCACCCTTGGATCAACCGGAAACCAACCCTGTCTTAAAAACCATCGAGAAGCTAGTGGAGACGGGCACCACAGGGGCCAAGGTGATCAACTTCATCCTGGTGCCCCTGCTGGTGCTCGCCGTGTTGCTGACGCCACCCCTATCCCTGGGCACCCGCGTCATTGAAGCCGGCTACCAGAAAATCGGCCCGCTGGGAGGCACCGTCCACGCCAGCGATGGAGCCGAGCTTTCCGTACCCGTGGGGGTGCTCCAGCAAAGTGTCCCCGTTAAACTCACCGTCGTCCCCCGCGCAGACTTTCTGCAACACACCGCCGGCGATGCTGCGGCTGCGGCAGCCATTCCCCCTAACCTGGAACTGAAGAGCCCCATCTACACCTTCGACCTGCGCGGTCGAGCTTTGCCCGGGGCCACGGCCATCATCCCCATCCCCAACGGCATTGAGCCGGAGGAGTTGGGCCTGGCCGACGTCTACGGCTGGAACGGCAGCCGGTGGGAATGGGTGCCCAGCCGGCCCGTGCTGGAAGACGATCTGTTCGAGGCCGTTGACATCCCGCTCCTGCCCAAGTCCCTGGCCGTCATGGTCACGGGGCCGGATCGTCCTTACGTCACTGCCTCCCTGCCGCCCGGCGGGGCCATTGACCCCGCAGCCGCCCCCTACCTGGCCGAGGTCAACCCGCAGGGCCTGTTCGTGCGGGAGGATGGGACGATCAACGGCACGCCTTCTCTGGTGCAGACCCCGGCGGTGGGGCGATTCATCGTCATTCCCACCCTGCGCCCGGAGCGGCCCGATGCCCTGGCCCGCCTCCTCAAGAACGACCTGCTGCGCCAGCGCCACCTGGCGGCCATTCGCCAACTGGTCAACCAGAACTTCTACGCCGGCATTGACCTGGACTACCGCGGCCTGCCCCAGGACGATCCCAAGCTCCAGGCCGCCCTGACCAGCTTCGTGCGGCAGTTGGCCAGCGAGCTGCACCAGAACCGACGTCTGCTGACCATCACCGTGGACGCCCCGGTGCAGATCTCGGAGGACTCCTGGCGTACCGGGGCCTTCGACTGGCGAGCCCTGGGGATGGCCGCCGATACGGTGAAAATCCCCATCGTCGCCAGGCCAGAGAACTACCTGGCGCGCCTGGAGGCCACGCTGGCCTACGCCGTCACGCAGATCAATCGCTACAAAATCCAACCCATCATCTCCACCTACTGCTACAGCACCGCCGACGGGGACGTCCTGGAACCCCTGCCCTACACCGAGGCCATGAGCCTGGTTGCCCAGGTGGACGTCCAGGGGGCGCCGCAGAACACGGTCACCGCTGGTTCGGTGATCACCCTGAGCCTGAGCCGCCTGGCCGCCGCCGGCACCCCCACCTGGGACGATGAGGCCAAGGTGGCCCGCTTTGCCTACAAGGACGGCAACCTGGTGCGCACCGTGTGGCTAGAGAACGATCTGAGCCTGAACTACAAGCTGGCCACCGCCCTGCGCTACAACGTCAAGGGCGTGGCCGTGCAGGACCTCCTGGGCAGCAAGAACGATCAGGCCCTCTGGGCTGCCGTGAGCACCTACGTGGAGGCCGTGCAGGTGGCCGTGACCGAGCCGGCGCCCGAAGACCTGGGGATAGCCTGGCAGGCCACCGGCGGCCAGATCCAGAGCGTGGATGGCCGGACGGCGCGCTGGCAGGCCCCAGCGCAGGAGGGGAAATACCTGGTCGCGGCGGCCCTGGTGGATAGCCCCGCCCGTGCCGCCTCCGACGTGACCAGCCGGGGCAATCTGGTGACCATCAACGTGGTCAAGCCCACGCCGACGCCTTTGCCTACGCCAACACCCACACCAGAACCAACGCCGACGCCGAAGCCAGAGCCGGCGACCAGGGCGGTCGTGGCCGCGCCGGCGCCACCTGCAGTCCGCATCGGCAGCTTCGGCTACGGCGTGCAGGCGCACATGCTAGGCAACGACAAGAACGCCGTGGCCAACGCCATCGTCGGCATGGGCTTTGGCTGGCTCAAGCAGCAGGTAGAGTGGCGGGACATCGAGCCTTCCAAGGGCAGCTACAACTGGGGCGGCCTGGACGAGGTGGTCAACGTCTGTAGCAGCAAAGGCATCCGCGTGCTGTTCAGCGTGCTACGCTCGCCGCCCTGGGCCAATAGCCACCCCGATGGCCCGCCGCGTAACTTCAACGACTACGGCGATTTCGTCGGCGCCCTGGCGGCCCGCTACAAGGGCAAGGGCGTGGCCTACGAGATCTGGAACGAGCAGAACCTGATGCGGGAGTGGCACGGCCATAGCCTGAACGCTGCTCAGTACGTAGAGCTATTGAAGATCGCCCATCAGCGCATCAAGGCCGCCGACCCAAGCGCCATCGTGGTTGCCGGCGCACTCACCCCCACCGGCGTCAACGATCCCAACATCGCCATTGACGACCGCACCTACCTGCAGCAGATGTACAACGCCGGCATCAAGGGCTGGTTCGACGCTATGGGGGCGCACCCGTCGGGCTTCAACAACCCACCGCTCGCCGACTGGCGCAGCTACAGCGACCCTAGCGGGTCTTTCAAGGGGCATCCGAGCTTCTTCTTCAAGGCTACTTTGGATGACTATCACAACATCATGGTAGCTAACGGTGACAACAAGCCCATCTGGGTCACGGAGTTTGGCTGGGCTGTGGGTGCCCCTATCCACGGCTACGAGTACGCCGCCCAGAACTCGGAAGAGAAGCGCGCCCAGTGGTTTGTGCAGGCCTATCAGTATGGCAAGAATTGCGGCTTTGTGGAGGTGATGTTCCTCTGGAACCTGGACTTCCGCATCGTCGCTGCCGGCACAGAGATGGCGCTGTTCGGGATCATGAACCCCGGCTGGGGGGCCACGCCGACCTACGCGGCACTGCGCGATATGCCCAAGTAAACTCACCACTGGCGAACAAGGCGGGGGCGGGCAATGACCCGCCCCTATTTATTCTCACCAAGTAGCAGGTAGACAAGTAAACAAGGAACAAGTAGACAAGTAGACAGGTAGGTAAGGCCCTCCTTGTCTACTTGCCTACTTGTCTACTCGCTTACTTTTTCAGAAAGGACTATCCATTGCCGAAACCTAGCTTACTCAGACGCCTTCTGCCTATCACCCTGGCCCTGGCGCTGCTGACTGCGGCCTGCGCCCCCGCGCCTACGCCGCTGCCTCTGCCCACGCGCACGCCCCGGCCAGGAGTCGCCACTCCCACTCGACCGATGACGAATCCCACACCTACCCAGCCGGCGGTGACGCCGGGTAAGCCTACAGCGACACTCGCGCCGGCAATACCTACAGCCACGCCCGTGCCCGGCAAGCCCACGGCCACACCGGCTAAGCCCACGCCCACGCCCGGATCGGGCAGCCAGCGGGGGCGCATGCAGAGCCCGGAGTACGGCATCCAGGTCTTTCTCTGGTGGCAGCCAGAGACCACCGACCGCGATCTGCAACTGGCCAAAGATGCCGGCTTCACCTGGATCAAGCACCAGTTCCCCTGGCTGGACATCGAAGGGGCGGGCAAGGGCGCTTTGGACTGGACCTGGGCCGACCACGTGGTGGATAACGCCGAGAAGTACGGCCTCAAGATCATCGCCCGCGTGGACAAAGAGCCGGAGTGGGCACGTAAGGGAGCCAGCAAGGGGCCCATCGGTAATTACAATGATTTTGGCGATTTTGTCCAGGCCCTGGCCAGCCGCTACAAGGGGCGCATCGCCGCCTACCAGATCTGGAACGAGCCCAACCTGGCCCGCGAGTGGGGCGATCGGCAACCGGACGCCGTGGAATACCGCAAGATGCTGGAGATCGCCTCTCGGCGCATCAAACAGGCTGACCCCCAGGCCCTGATCATCAGCGCCGGACTATCGCCCACGACCTCCTGGGGTGATGCCATCCCGGACGTGGAGTTCCTCAAGCGCCTGTACGTGGCCGGGGCCAAGAACTACTTCGACCTGCTGGGGGCGCACGCCGCCGGCTACAAAGCCCCGCCGGAGACCAACCCGGCCGATATAGCCGCGGGCAAGTACAAGGAATACTGCCACTATGGCGAGTGTGCCCGTATCTACTGCTTCCGCCACCTGGAAGACCTGCGCGAGGTGATGGTACAGAACGGCGACAGCAACAAGCAGGTGGCGGTGGTGGAGTTCGGCTGGACCACGGATATCCGGCCCGACTCCCTCTACAAGTGGCACGCCGTCACAGAGCAGGAGCAGGCGGACTATATCGTGCGGGCGTATCAGTACGCCAAAGAGCACTGGGCGCCCTGGATCGGCGTAATGAGCCTGATCTACATCGCCAAGCCGGACTGGACAGAGCACGAGGAGTATTATTGGTGGAGCATCACCTATCCCGACGGCACGCCGCGTCCGGCATACACCAGGTTCAAGCAGTGGCGGCAGGGGCAATAAAAATCAGCAAATCAGCAAATCAGCAAATCAGCAAATCAGCAAATCACAAATCACAAATCACAAATCAGCAAAGCAGTAAAGCAGTAAAGCAGTAAAGCGGCAAAATCACGTATCACGCATTACGGATCACTTCCTTGACCTTCCTGGTCAGAGGTGCTATACTGTCAACAACTGGAGACGTGCGACGCACCTAGACCCTTCCTCAGGGCAGGGGTGCGTCGCACGTGAACATACGTGAACACGTGACGACCGAGGTGTAACCATCATGGTCAAGAACGATCTGGCTGCTCTTATTCAGCAGGCTATCGCCGCGGCGCAGGCGGCGGGCGATCTGCCGCCCTTTGACCCGCCTGAAGTCGTTGTGGAGCACCCGAAAGAGGCTGGCCACGGTGACTACGATTCCCCCGTGGCCATGAAGCTGGCCCGCGCCGCCAAGATGCCGCCTCTGAAGATTGCCCAGGCCATCGCCAAACACCTGCCGGCGGCGGATTTCCTGGCGGGGGTCGAGGTGGCGCCACCCGGCTTCCTGAACTTCACCCTGAGCGAGCATTGGCTGGCTCAGCAGGTGGCGGCTATCCTGGAAGAGGGCGAGCACTTCGGGCAGGTGGACATTGGCCGGGGGAAGCGGGTGCAGGTGGAGTTCGTCAGCGTCAATCCCACGGGGCCGATCCACATCGGCCACGCGCGGGGGGCGGCGCTGGGCGATAGTCTGGCCCGCCTGCTGGCTGCAGCCGGCTATCAGGTGCAGCGAGAGTACTACTTCAACGACGCCGGCTCCCAAATGGACAAGTTCTACCACAGCCTGTACGCTCGCTACTGCCAGGTCCTGGGCCGGGACGAGCCGGTGCCCGACGATGGCTATCACGGCAACTACATGCTCGACCTGGCGCGGGACATCGTGGCCGAGCAGGGCAATCGCTTCCTCGCTTTGCCGCGGGAGCAGGCCATCGCCGCCCTGGCCCCCATCGGCGCGGAGCGCATGATCGGCATCATCAAAGAAGACCTGGCACGAATGGGCGTGCAGTTTGACTGCTGGTTCCTGGAGCGGAGCTTGTACAGCGGCGGCCAGTACGCCAAGATCATGGCCTTGCTGCAAGAGCGGGGCTTCCTGGAGAAGAAGGACGGGGCGATTTGGTTCACCTCGTCTACGCTGGGGCAGGACAAGGACAACGTGGTGGTGCGTTCCAGCGGCGAGCCCGGCTACTTCGCCAGCGATATTGCCTACCACTACAACAAGTTCATCGAGCGTGGCTTTGACTGGGTGATCAACATCTGGGGCGCCGACCACCAGGGCCACGTGCCGCGTATGAAGGCCATGATGCAGGCCCTGGGGCTGGATCCGGCGCGCCTGACGCTGATCATCATGCAGCTCGTCACCCTGAAGCGCGGCGGCGAGGTGGTGCGCATCTCCAAGCGCACGGGCGACATCATCACCCTGCGGGACGTCCTGGACGAGGTGGGGCCGGACGCCGTGCGCTTCCTGCTCATCTCTCGCGCCGCCGATGCCCAGATGGACTTTGACCTGGATGTGGCCAAGGCGCAGAGCGAGGAGAACCCGGTGTTCTACGTGCAGTACGCCCACGCCCGCATCGCCAGCATCCAGCGTTACGCCAAGGAACAGTTGAAGGCCAGCGTCGCCGCCGAGGGCGACCTTTCGCTCCTCACCCATCCCGCCGAGCTGGCGCTGATTCGCCAGATGCTGCGCCTGCCGGAGCTGGTGGAAGAGACAGCCACTCGTCTAGAGCCGCATCACCTGCCGCACTACGCCCAGGAGCTGGCGGCCAGCTTCCACTCGTTCCACAAGCAGTGCCGTGTCGTCTCCTCTGATCCGGCCGATGCGGCCCTGAGTGCGGCGCGCCTCAAGCTAGTGCAGGCGGCGCGCATCGTCCTGGCCAACACGCTATACCTGATGGGCATGACGGCGCCGGAACAAATGTAAGCCGATTGCCGATTGGCGATTGGCGATTGCCGATTGAGGGCTGGATTGTAGCTCGTAAATCGGAAATCGGCAATCGAAAATCGGAAATCCCCTTGAAGGAGATCTACAATGCTTGAGAGTCTGCTTACAGAGGAGCAACGGGCCTTACAGGCCGAGGTGCGCGCCTTCGTGCGGGAGGTGCCACGCCAGCTCTTGCTGGACATGGACGCCGAGCGTGTACGCTACCCGCGCGAGTTTCTAGAGAAGGCCGCCCGGCAGCGCCTGCTGGGCCTGCGCTTCCCGGAGCGCTTTGGCGGGCGCGGGCTGCCCTGGCAGTCGGAGATTGTGGCCCTGGAGGAGGTGGGGGTGCTGGGCACCTCGCTGGCCTGCCTGTATTCGCTGCCCAGCATCGTCGGCGAGGCGATCAACGTCTTTGGTACGGAGGCGCAGAAGGAGAAGTACCTGCGCCCCACCCTGGCGGGTAAGCTGACCTGCGCCGAGGCTCTCACCGAGCCTCGCGGCGGCTCCGATTTTTTCGGCACGACCACGCAGGCGCGGCGGGACGGCGACGCCTACGTGCTCAGCGGCCAGAAGCGCTTCGTCGTCGGTGCGGAGGGTGCCGATTATTTCCTGGTCTACGCCCGCACCAGCGACGAGGCGCCAGCGCACCAGGCCCTGAGCGCCTTCCTGGTGGAGCGAGGGTCGGGCGTGGAGGTGCAGCACGTCTACGGGCTGATGGGCACCCGCGGCGGCGGCACCGGGCGCATCTATTTCCGGGACGTGCGTGTGCCAGCGGAGAACCTGGTGGGCCGGGAGAACGGCGCGGCGGAAATCTTCTACCGCATGATGGTGCCGGAGCGCCTGACCAGCGCCGCCGGCGCTATCGGCATGGGCAGGGCGGCCCTGGAGGTCGCCGCCCGCTACAGCAACCGGCGCAAAGCCTTCGGCCAGGTCATCCGCAGCTTTGAGGGTGTGAGCTTCAAAGTGGCGGACAGCGTGACCAAACTGGACGCGGCGCGGGGGCTGGTGTACGCCGCCGCGCGGGCCACCGAAGGCGACGACGCCAACCGCACACGCCGCCTGGTCTCCGAGGCCAAGAAGTTCGCCACCCAGGCCGCCTGGGAGGTCATCAACCACGCCATGCAGATCATGGGCGGCATCGGCTACACCAACGTCTATCCCATTGAGCGGCTGTTGCGCGACGCCCGGCTGATCATGATCTGGACCGGCACCAACGAGGTCATGGACCTGGTGATCCAGCACGAGTACTACAAGGAGCTCCCGTCCGGCCAGCCGGCAGCCCGGGACGTGGAGGCCGACGCCGCGGAGGCGGACAAGACGGAAGAGAAGGTTTACGAATAATGGGCAAGCCACCAATCGGGCAAATGCCCCCAGAGGAATTTGCTGACTTGATGGAGGATTTCATCACCAAGCGTTCTGGTCAGGACGACCGACTCCCTGGTGACGTCTTCTTTGAACTCCTGGGCCGCTTAGAAATCCTTGCGAAGGTTTCGGAACCTTCGCAAGGATCAGAGGTTGCTGGCAACGGATTCAGAGAACGGATTGAACGGAGTGGGAGATAGCGCATCGCGCAGTCCGCTCCCCAAATCCGCTGACTGTAATCCGTTCCGCAACCAGCAAAAGCGAGTAGAGGAAGGAGTACGACCATGGCTACCTTGGACGAAAGCGCCACTCAGCCTCACCCCACTTCACCGCCCGCATCTGCCGAGGCGTCATTGCCCCCAGCGCCACAATACATTGGGGCTGGCTTCTGGATCCGGGTTCTGGCCAGAGTGATTGACGCTGTTGTGCATTACGCAGCCACCTTTTTCGGCAGCCTGCTCGTGACGTTCATTGCTGGAATTATAGTTGCACTTACTGGAGCATCACCTACCTTGTTGACCCATAAGCTCCAGAGCTATTCTCTCCTAACTTATGCAACGGCCATCCTGGGCTACGTTTTGTATTTCACATTGTGCGAGGGACTCTATGGTGCCACCATGGGCAAGTTGATCTGCGGCCTTGTGGTCATAAAGGAGGATGGCTCTCCCTGCAGTCTTGGTGCTGCTTTCGGGCGCTCGCTGGTCTTCCTCCTAGAGAGTATGTTCTTTGGCGTTGTGGCCGCCGCCGCCATGTCCTCTTCTCCAAAGCGCCAACGCGTCGGCGATGGATGGGTGAACACGATTGTCGTCAAGCGTAAAGACTTACAACCATCCCAGCTTCGCTCCGGAGGCCTTTTCGCCGTGGTTTTTCTGGGCGCTGCGATACTGGATGGTCTTATCGCTTTCTTGGCCTACTTGTTGAAGCTGGTCGGATAAACAGGTATCACGGAGGCATTCATGCCATCGGACAAGCCTGCCCGCGTGCGCTACGCCCCCAGCCCTACCGGGGCGCCGCACGTCGGCAACATCCGCACAGCCCTGTTCAACTGGCTCTACGCCCGGCACACCGGAGGCCAGTTCATCGTGCGCGTGGAAGACACCGACCAGGCGCGGGAGGTGCCCAACGGCCTGGAGCTAATTCTGGAATCGTTGCGCTGGCTGGGGCTGGATTGGGACGAAGGCCCGGACATCGGCGGGCCCTACGGCCCCTATCGCCAGTCGGAGCGCCTGCCCCTCTACCAGGAGCACGCCCGGCGATTGCTGGACAGCGGCGCCGCCTACCTCTGCTACTGCTCGGAGGAGCGGCTGGAGCGCCTGCGCGCCGAGCAGCAGGCCCGCAAACAGCCCACCGGCTACGACCGCCGCTGCCGCAACCTGACCCCCGCCGAACGGGCGGCGTACGAGGAGCAGGGCATCGTCCCCGTGGTGCGTCTCAAAGTGCCCCTGGAGGGCCAGACGCGCTTCCACGATTTCATCCGCGGTGACATTGTCTTTGACAACGCCACCATAGACGATCAGGTGCTACTCAAGTCCGATGGCTTCCCCACCTACCACCTGGCCGTCGTCGTAGACGACCACCTGATGCACATCACGCACATCATGCGGGACGAGGGCTGGATTCCCAGCGTGCCC
>Ga0194119_10012626_pt1 | contig 10670 bp, 19 predicted proteins | sample TA2MahC100mmetaG_FD_148620 | JGI IMG/M metagenome (GOLD analysis project Ga0194119, IMG submission 148620) | Freshwater microbial communities from Lake Tanganyika, Tanzania - TA2015018 Mahale Deep Cast 100m | ecosystem: Environmental > Aquatic > Freshwater > Lake | place: Tanzania: Lake... | reverse complement strand
ATAACGGGCCACGGCTTGCATCAGCCTTGTCTTTCCCGATCCGGAGGGCCCGTAAAGAACGACGATCCTGGAATCGGGGAAATTTTCCGAAGTCATGTTCCATTCATCCGGGAGGGGTGAGCGGTTCGTTTTGGGGGACGTTGCGTTTTGGGGGACGTTGTTTAATTCTTTCACTTTTCATTTCTTACCGTAATAAGGTGAAAGTTGAAGCCTCAAAGGTCAAAGCTGAAAACTCAAAGAAACTTCGGTCGCTGGTCACTAAATATTTAATCATGCTTTAATATAAGAACTCAATCCGGTTGACCATTTCCTCAGGCAAAAATTTTCAGCATAGACGGCTAATCGCCTGATGTCAATGGGGTCAAATCTTCATTGTTGACATTCCACAAATACAAAGTCATCGCGTCAAAAGAAACGTCATATGGTCGAAAAAACGTCATAAGAAAGTCTTTGTGTCATTGCGTCGAATCGCAGAGCGCATAGCGTCATCATTATAGTCATTCAATAGTTATTTATTTCAACAAAGTTTCTATTTCATTATCAGAAAAACCGAATTGTCTGAAAATACGAAGCACATATGGTGGAGATAACTCTTTGGCCCCCATATCAATAGGAACCACTCTTTTCTTTCCTTCATGATAACGGAAATATAATGTGTGATCACCCTTACCTTCTCTATAATAGGTACACCCGCCACGTTCTAAAATGCGAATCAACTCTTTTGGTTTAAAAGAAGGAATATTTTTAGGCATGCACTGCCCTTAGTTCATACTCCTCTGAAACCGGCTCTTTCCCCTCGACTGTAAGGAATTCATGTAATTCCTTGATAGGAATTGGTGCATTATAGATATCTGTATCCTTTTTATATTCGTCTTCAAAAGATTCGATGGATTCCTTCAGTTTCTTTATTGCTTTGCCTTTAGTATCTCCCTGGCCTACCAGTCCGTTTTCCAGACATAAAGCAACCCAGTAATTTCCACTTTTCCTTAACACCATTGTATAAAAATCCATATTTCTTTTATCCTCCTTTTCTTCTAATTTACCATTATTGCATATCTATTATTAAAGAACAGGGGGACGTTGGTTCAAATGCAACTTACGGGAACTGAGTTTTTACCATAAGACGTTGACAAGACCAGAGTCCCTTATCTTCTTGTCTTTAGTTATTATTTTTGCTCTTCTTTCGTCATCGGGGTCGGACCAAGCCAACTTTTTGAAATCATGTGTTTTATGTGTGAAAAATGGCCTATTTTAGGGCTTAAAGTGCCCATTTTACCCCCAAAATTGAGCCTTTAAGGAAATGGTCAGAAAAATCAAGCAAACCGGCAGACCGATTTTTGGGGGACGTTGCTTAATTCTTTCACTTCTCATTTCTTAATGTGAGGCGGAAGGCCATAAAAAACAGGTCATAGGTTATAGGCAAAGACAGAAAATCTCTCATCCATACTTACACGAGAACCGCTTTAACTTCAATTGCTTCTTGGGAAACAACTTCATCATTTAATCTCTGCTTTCACTTACTCGATAGCCTGTCCTGTGACTCTCGGTATCGGCCCGGTGCGCTGAAAGGTCGGCAGCAACGGCATCGATCTTCTTTGATAATTTGGCGTCCACCTCAGTAATACTCTGTTCAACGCGGTCGAGCCTGTGATCAACGCGGTCAAGCCTCTGTTCAACGCGGTCAATCTTTTGTTCAAGCCTACTCTCGACGCGATCCAGCTTTTCGGACAACATTTGGTGCCCTTCGGCAACGATATCCAGCTTATGCTGAAAATCCTCCGACAAGATACCGATATGATGCTTAAAAACTTCTTCGATTTTTTTAATTTCTTTTTCGTCCATAAGGTTGTCTCCTCGCTCTGGGTCAAAGCGTCAATGGGTCATTAGGTTATTAAGAAACTTTTGGGGGACGTTGCTCAATTCCTTCAATTCTCATTTCTTACCGTGAGGCGTAAGGGGATAATAAAAACAAAGGTACAAGGTCCAAGGTGTAAGGCAAGTATTTTCTTGGATCATTCGAGCATTAACTCATTGAGTTATTAAATATTGGCATCGTTGAGATTTTATGCAGTATGAATCCATTTTGCCCGCTTTTCCGAAAGAATAACAAGATAATTCTTAAATTGATCAGCTTTGTGTAGACGAAGAAATGGCAAGAGAAGATTTAATACGTTTTCAGAAGTTGTTGGATCAACTTTTAATCGAATGACTCCTGGATGTTGGTTAAGTGGCAATATTACCCAGTCACCGAAATGTTCATCAAGCGTGATGAGAATTCGATTCTCGGAGATTGCCCCTTGCAGAATTTGCTGGTCATCCGCTCTGGCACTACCCGTTTCCGAAGCACGTAATACATCATAACCATGGTTACGTAATGCTTGAGCCACATCCAAGCCGAACATTTGATCCAGATATAGCTTGTAAGGATCAGGCATTTAAAGCTTTAAGGTCGGTGTGTTCTAGTGATGCGCGTGCATACAACAGGGCGGCTTGAATATCTTCATTTGTTAACTCCGGATAGTTCCCGAGAATTTTCTCCCATGGCTCTCCCCCTGCTATGTGCTCAAGTATTACAGTCACCGGAATTCTCGTTCCCTTGATCACAGGCTTCCCGTTACATACTCTTGGGTCAAGTTCAATTCTTTCAAACGGAATCATCTTTTCCACCTCATATTTCCCATTTTTTTTGAATTATATCATAAAATTCAATTTGCCAATTTGGGTCGGACCACGCCAACCAATTGATATTACACAACAAAGATTTCAAAAATAGCCTATTTTAGCCCTTAAAACCACCTTTTTGACCCCAAAATGGGCATTCTAAGAAAAACGGGGTAAGGCATTGTAGGGTCAGGCTTGACAAATTGACATATGTTGAAGGCGCTGGCATATAGACAACTGGGTCAAACCGGGGTCGGGCCAAGTTATCTGCTTGATTATTCTGGGTTAAAGTTCCAAAGATAGGTGTTTTTAAGCCCTATATCTTCGTTTTTGACCCCAAAATGCTCTCCATAAAGCGCTGAGGGATCTCTAAGCTGATAGATGTCTCCTGGCTCCTTGGCCTTTCTGCCTTTGGCAAGAGCGCCGAAAGCAGACTTTACATGCTCAACGAACCCTTTACCTTTACTGCCAACAGCAATACCCTTGGTCCATTTGTCGTCACGGATGTTATTTCCGTTGCCCAAATACTTCTCCACCCAGCCCTGGTGATTGCTCTACGATTTCATAATGCGTACCCGCTGGAGTTGAATAGGAAAAAACTAAAAAGCAAAGAGCAAATGGTGAAAGCGACGTAGCTCATGGCTCGTAGTGAATAACAAAAAAAGACTATAATGAAAAGCAGTTATTGAGTAATTGGGTTATTGGGTCAAATTCAATTGCGGAATGCGGATTGCTGATTGAGAAACAATTTGACTCAACTAAATCCGATGTTTCCCCCCACCAGGCAAGCCTTAATTGTCAGGCTTAATCGCAATTGTTTTGGCTAATTAAACACTGACTCTAATTCAATTTTTCCAATCCGCAATAAAGTCTCGGGTATCCTTTTCCTTTCGTTTCAGGGAACTCAGTGCTTCAGGTTACCTCTCCCACCTCCCTCCAGCTACGTGGGCGAATTGCCGAACTTCCACGGTCGGCCTTTAACCGACAAGTCACACATTCTGATTTTGAATTTTGGCTTCAAAATCTTATTCAATTTCATAGCCTGGGCTAATGGTTATCTCTTTGATATAAACGAAATGTTTCCTATTCCTTGTTAAAAGCGCAAGGTTTTTTGACCACGCTGTAGCTGCAATGATATAGTCGGCTATCCGCTCTGGTCTTTCTCCGTATTTTTTCAATAAAGAAAAATACTTCTTATTGATGTCATCATCGATCCTAAGCACCTTGATCCGAGATAATAGATTAATCACTCTTTTCCTCTCAGATTCTCTGAGTCCGCCTTTTGAGAGTAGCTCTTTCTTGCTAAGTATCGAACAATACATATCTATATCCTTCGCTCTAAATAAGTCTTTCGCCACTTTTACTCCCCTAAGTGAGTCGATAAGTATATCGGTATCTATTAAAAGTTTGATTTTTGCCATTCAATAAGCTCTTGGATAAATTTTCTCCCTGACTTAATTTTTCCCCCCTCCTCAGCCCTGATCTTTTTAATATACTCAGCGCTATCTATTACCTGCATATATGTAAATCCTTCCTTTTTTGCCCTTAAAAATCGAGCAAAATCAATTATCTCTCTTAATTGGCCATGCGGTAACCCTTTAGACAAATTTACGATCTCTTTTCTAAAATTCACCTCAACACTCATAATTGCCCCCTTCTTAAATATTATGTGCAAAATTTATTTTAGCATATAATGATCAATAAATGAATGTGAACTTTGGGAACGTTGTTGACTATGCTACGGGGGGCACGGAGGTCAAGTCTTTATCCTTGACATTTTTCGACAAAGACATCCTCGCCGGCGAGTAAAGATTGCTTTACGATTTCATAGTGGGTAGCCGCTGGAGTTGAAATCGCTACGGCCTTTATATCCGGATTCTTTAATATCTCATCGAGCGAAGTCGTGAAATGCAATCCCGGAAATCCTTTCTTCCTTTCAGCGACAATCCCTGGGTTGAAATCACAGGCCGTATGGAGAACTCCAAGGTCATGAAGATTACGGAGAATATTTTTCCCCCAATACCCAAGTCCAATCATTCCAATAAATTCTTTTTGAATTTCCATCAACGCTCCTAATTATTTTGGGGACGTTGTCAGGTCATCGGTCATCGGGGGGAATCGGGGTCGGACCAAGTCAACTCTTTGAAATCATGTGTTTTATGTGTGAAAAATGGCCTATTTTAGGGCTTAAAGTGCCCATTTTACCCCCAAAATTGAGCCTTTAAGGAAATGGTCAGAAAAAGCAAGCAAACCGGCAGGCCGATTTTTGGGGGACGTTGCTTAATTCTTTCACTTCTCATTTCTTAATGTGAGGCAGAAGGCCATAAAAAACAGGTCATAGGTTATAGGCAAAGACAGAAAATCTCTCATCCATAATTACACGAGAACCGCTTTAACTTCAATTGCTTCTTGTAAAATACCTTCATCATTTAATCTCTGCTTTCGCTTATCCGATAACCTGTCCTGTGCCCTTCGGTATCGGCCCGGTGGGCGGCGAGGTCGGCAGCCACGGCATCGATCTTTTGAACAAGCTCATCACGTACACCATCGATCTTCCGGTTCAGGTTTTCCTCTACACTGTCGATCTTCCGGTTTAGATTGGATTCGACGCTGTTGATCTTTTGGTTTAGATTGGCATCGACGCCATCAATTTTCTTATTCAGGGTCTCCACCTTAAAATCCACTAAGTTGATTTTCTCACACAATTCCTCACGGGTGTCCCGGATCTCTTGGCGAAGAGTGTCGTGGCCCTCCAGAACGAGATCAAATTTCCCTCGAATGTCCTCCATTAATATCTCTAAATGGTCTTTTTCCATGCCTCCTCCAATTGCGTACCTTGCGGTCCGGATGGTCTATCTAGTCTATTTAGTCTCAGTGATTTTGGGCAACGTAGGTTTTTTATTCACTTCGGGAATTGCGTTGTTCACTACCTTTAATAACTTAAGCTCGTCCTTTATAGCAGAGTGCATAGCGCATAAATACAGGTGCAAGATGTAAGGTACAAGGCCTAAGGCAAAAGGCGAAAACAGTCACCAGGTAATTGGGTTATTGAGTCATTGGGTCAAGAATAGATGGCATAGAGCAGAGCGCATAGGGCATAGCGAAAATCACTAATCCCGGCTTTCGCTTATCCGGTAACCTGTCCTGTGACTCTCCGTATCAGTCCGATGAGCAGAAAGATCCGCAGCCACCGCATCAATTTTCCCGCTACGGCGGACTTTCGGCCATTTTTTAAACCACTGGCTCTAATTCAATTTTTTCAATCCGTGACAAAGACTTTGGGCGAATTTCCTTTATGGAAACAAAAACTACCTTACCCCCGTCGCTTAAAACATTCCTCCCTAACCCAAGATTAAATTCTTTTAATTCCTTATCAAACTCTGGCAAAAGAATGATTTCACCGCCTAACGGAATTTTTTCTTCTATCTCCGGATGTTCAAATAAATAGCGGCTGAATTCAGCACTGAGTTCAATATTACGTTCTATCATTTCTTTCTCTTTATTCATCGTTAACCCCCAGGAACCTCATTTTATAATATTTCCAGTTAGATTTCAAATCGCTCTCGGCAAAGGTTAAAGCGTCATTATAATCTTGATTGAATAAGGGGGTCTTTTCCAAAGATCCATCTAAACTCATTAGATCCCTATGCGCAAAACCATGAGTGGTATCATATCTAACCACAGGATACCATTTATCATTAATCTTTGTTTCATATTGAATCCTGAAAAAAATTACTTTCCCTCGTTCTTTAATGTGAAGATGCCTATACCGGTCTGAGGATCCAATTCTTATAACGTATTCTGTTTCTCTAAGCGACATTTCAACGGGGCATTAGGTAAATGGTTTATTGAAGAATTGAGTCAATGTGTTGTGTGGAGGGACGTTCATGCAGAAATTGCTTTGAGCTTTTCACTTTCGTCCGAGTCTAAAGCATACACCAAAAAAGTTATTGGGTCAATAAGCGATAGCATGGTGCAGAGAGCATAGGGAATAAGAACAAGTTCAAGGTACAAGGTGTAAGGCAAAAGGCCAAGGGCAAAAACAGTCATTACGTAATGGGGGACGTTGTTCAATTCCTTCAATTTTCATTTCATGCCGTAAAGCCTAAGGCGATAAAAAACAGGTAATAGGTTATAGGTTATAGGTCATAGGCAAAGACAGAAAATCTCTCATCCATACTTACACGAGAACCGCTTTAAATTCAATTGTTTCTTGGGAAATAACTTCATCATTTAATCTCTGCTTTCACTTACCTGGTAGCCTGTCCTGTGACTCTCGGTATCTGCCCGGTGGGCGGCGAGGTCAGCAGCCACGGCATCAATCTTCTCGCTGAGGCGGACTTCGACGCTGTCGATCTTCTGATTGGTTGCCCTGATCTCATTGCTGAGCCGTGATTCCACGCCATCGATCTTCTGGTTCAGATCGTCCCGTACGCCATCGATCTTCTGGTTCAGATTTTCCTCTACGCCATCTATCTTCTGGCTAAGTTCATCACGAACACCATCGATCTTCCGATTAACGGTTTCCACCTTAAAATCCACTAAGTTGATTTTCTCACACAAGTCCTCACGGGTGTCCCGGATCTCTTGGCGAAGAGTGTCGTGGCCCTCCAGAACCAGATCAAACTTCCCCCGAATATCTTCCAGCAGGATCTCCAGATGGTCCTTATCCATGTTTCACCTCTGATTGGGGGTCAAATCTTTATTCTTGCCTTTACCGTCGGGAACGTTGACTTCGTTAAACGCGTAAATGAGTATAGGCAAAAATGCGAAGATGCGTCAATGCAAAAAAATTGAACGTTTAGATCGTTATGATCGCTAACTTCGATTTTTTCCATTTACTCTCTGCTTTCGCTTATCCGTGCAGCGCTGGGGGTCAGGCAATCGTAATAAAGTATTTCTTCTATCCGGTCCATCTGGTCCCAGTGAGATAGATGAAGGTCCTCTCACGGGATAAATCTGTATGGTCCGTTTGTTCAAATACCAAAGTCATTGGGTAATTAGGTCATTAAGTAGTTGCGTAATTGGGCTATTGGCATTGTTGAGTTGTTGCCTTTATTAATACTTGAACCTGGATATATCATCCAATAATTCATCGGAAATATAGAAACCTTTTTCTCTGAGTTCTTTGGCTTTATTGTAAGCACTCTCTATTAACCCTAATTTTTCAGCTTTGATCAAAACACCGATAGTCCCCGTTATTTTTAATCCCATATTTTCTGCCACTCTGCGTGCCTTTGAATCATCAATTATTACCTTTAAGCCTGACTGGTTGGCCAAGGCAATAACCTCAGCTTCGCCTTGGCCCAAATTTAAATCTATACTAAGAAGTTTTGAAAAGTTACTTTCAACCTTTCTTACCGAAAGGCATGGCAGGGATATATTTCCAAATTCATTAATCACCGATCCTGGAACAATGACCTCTGAATAAATTTCACAAAGAATGCCCAGAAGGCTGATCTTCTCCATGGCCATAAGCGAAGAAGTATCGGCAATGACTGGCTCAGGCATTTTGAAACTCCTTGGCAAGGTTAAGCTTTAAATATTTTATTGGCGGGATGCCTCTATGAATGAAAATCTCCACGAAGGCTTTTTCTGAATAGCCTACAATTTCAGCAGCCTTTCCCAAAGAGACTAATCCTTCTTCAAGAAGCTTTATCGCAAGCAACAATTTTACTTCCTCTTCTTTGATATTCATTTCGGGAAGATGAACCGATAATCCCATTGCGATTACCTCCTTTTTCCTTTCACTTTCATCCTTATTACACCATATCTTATAAGCGGAAAAGAGGGCCAGCTTGTTTTTTGACCCTGGGATTTTGGGAAATCTCGTTTATTATGTCGCTGGGGTCACATCGCTGGGGAAGCGGGGGACGTTGTTTACTAAGATAAGTAACTTAAAAAAACAGGTAAAAGGTAAAAGGCATAAGGCAAGGAGCAAAGAAAGTAATTGGGTTATTGGGCTATGGGCGATGGGGAAGAATGGTCTATTTGGTCTTTCTGTGCAAACAGAACAACTCCATCCGCTATCATTCGCTCAATAGATTCTTTTAATTTATCATATTCACCCTCTGAATAAACGTGCGGCTCAAGAAGGGGTATATCCAGGCTTTTTTTCACCTGGGCAAATGAATCCCTTCTCTCTTTTCCTCTGTAGACAACGAGAATGTCCACGTCACTGGCGACAGTGTATCTCCCTTGAGCGTAAGATCCGAATAAGACCACCTTTGAAAGAGGAAGTTCCATTGCCAGATTCTTAATTTTTGGTTTAAGGTTTTGGATCAACTCTTCTTTATCAAATTTTGGATAGAATATCCGAACAAAGCTTGACGATTCTTGCCGCATACCCTATAAGCCTCCTCCCCTCCTCAATTGTGTAACGGCTTCTCGGCGAACCAGATGGATGGGCGTTGGGATATCTCGTGGGGATATAGGCCTTATCTAATTCGAGTGCTCCATGGAACAATTTTTCGGAAATTTCATGCTTTTTACCGAGTTCCTTCAACAAGTCAGCTACCGAATGCCCCCAAGCCTCCGCTCCCATCTTTTGGAAAACCGCCTTGATTGCTTTTTCGGCCGCTTGCTGAGCAGAAAAACACGCCCAATTATAAAAACCCCCTTGGATATCGCTTCGGGCATGTTCTAAATCGCCGTTAGCCTCGTCCATCCAATCTTTACTCCGTTCCATTTTGAGATCCTCTACTTGGTCTGTTTGGTCGATAAAAACAGGCGATGTTTTGGGGGACGTTGTTTATTTCTTTCATTTCTGCCTAACCAACTTAGTCTATAAATACAGGTAAAAGGCAATCACAGAAAGCATAGCGAAAAGGGCTGAAAGCGACATAGGTCATGGCTCATAGTAAATAATTAAAAGGTGATAGGCAAGAGGTAAGGGGAAAAAACAAATAAAACGAGCCATGCGAGAAAAGTTTTATTTTCTTCATTTGTATCACCGATACAAATCATCTTGTTAGGAGTTTTTCAATTTCTGCATCTGTAAATTTCAACTGCCTAAAAACCCTTTTGCAATATATGGGGTCCAATGTCTTTTTCCCCTTCTGGACAGGCGCAGAATATCTTTTGCCTTCAACAACTCTCGAATATATTGCATGATCAGTCGCACCTTGCCTAACAAATATTGCCCCTCCTTTTTCCAGCAAATCCGAAAGCTTTTTACTGGACATAGATGGTATTTTAAGCATAAGAAGGAACCTCGTGTACTTCCAAAGGCCTTAAAATTAAACCCTCCCCTGGCTCTTTATACCATTCGGGTTCCGTATCTCTTATAAACTCAATAAAATCTTCAGTAGATATAGGAGATACAACAGTCTCTGGGTGTTCTTTCAAGTCTTCTAAGTACAATTCAATTGCTGTTCTAAGATTCTTCTCTACATCTGCCAAGCTATCACCACGGGCAGAAACATTAAGCTCCAGGCATATTGCAACGTATTCAAGTCTACTCTTCCGGACTATTGCGGTATATTGCTTTTTCATTTCTCTCTCCTTAAATTACCATTAATAGAAATATATCACAAAATTGGACTATATTCAAAAATTGGATCGGGGTCAACCATTAAAGGGAACCTGTCTGATCTTGTCTATTGGATTTATTGAGTTCATTGGGGTTGTTGGGTTTATTGAGTTTGGGGTGTTTTGGGGGACGTCGTTTATTTTATTCACTTCTGTCTAACCGAACAAATTTATAAATACAGAAAGGCGATCACAGAAAGCATAGCGCAGGGCGCATAGCAAAAAGCTGAAAGCGGCATAGCTCACGGCTCATAGTAAATAATTAAAAGGTGATAGGCAAGAGGCAATGGGCTATGGGCTATAAGGAAAGACAGTAAATGGGTCAATGGGTTATTGAGTTACTTGCGTTTATTGGGTTCATTGGGTCAATTCTCAAATGCGGATTTCGTCATTGGTCATTGGGGTCAGGCAATGCTAATAAAGTATTTCTTCTATCTGGTCTTTCCCGTCTTCCGGAGCGATTTGTTTTACAGCTAAAG
>Ga0194119_10012623_pt1 | contig 10671 bp, 11 predicted proteins | sample TA2MahC100mmetaG_FD_148620 | JGI IMG/M metagenome (GOLD analysis project Ga0194119, IMG submission 148620) | Freshwater microbial communities from Lake Tanganyika, Tanzania - TA2015018 Mahale Deep Cast 100m | ecosystem: Environmental > Aquatic > Freshwater > Lake | place: Tanzania: Lake... | reverse complement strand
TGCACGATATGGAAGCGGTCCAGCACGTGCATCGCTTGCTTGACCTCGGCGCCCAGCACCGTCAGGAACGCTTTCCACATGTCGCTGCACACGAACTGGATTTGGCTGACCACCTCCTGTCAAGGGCGATCTTGCGGCCTTCCACTTCCAGCGTTCCGACGGATGCCAATGCCACTGCGTCAATCGATATGACGGGCAATTTTCTGATCAAGAATCCTCCTACATCTGCCAAAGCGCGAATGCCCACGCCAATTTTTCACGCGAGACGATACCGGTCAATCGCCGCGTCGTCGAACTGCACACCCAGCCCCGGGCTGGACGGCAACTCGTAGAACCCGTTGCGCACCGTGAACGGTTCAAGCATGCAGTCGTCTGCCAGCACGTGGGAGATGGCGATGGAGTACTCGAGTTCGTTCCAGGCCGCGCACTGATGGGCCTGAAATACCTGCGCAATCCCGTTATCGATGGAGTGCTCAATCCAGATTGGCGTGCGCGCGGCGGCAGCCTGCGCGGCAAAGTTTCGCACGTAGGGCCCGAGGTTCGCCGCGCCCACGATCCAGGCATCGAGGAGCTTCTCGCGCGTCCACGGCAGCAGGTCCACGCCGTCCACATGTTCGCTGATCTTCAGCGGGAGCCCGGCGCGGCGCAGCGTGCGATAACCATCGATATCGGCGCGCGGGATGGGCGATTCAATCGCGAAGTACTGCGGGAAGCGCGCCAGCGCGCGCGTCACCTCGATTGTTTTTTGCGTGTTGGCCCACGAGGAGTTGGCGTCGACCCATACCTTCATGTCGCGGCCGATGGCGTCGCATATGGCCCCTGCCTGCGCAATCGGGTCCTCCCACGGCCGCGCCTTCACCTTGTGCACGCGATATCCGAGCGAGTACCCAAGCCGCGCCTCGGATGCCATCAGCGCCGGCGGAAAACACTGGCTCCACCACGTAGGCACGATCCGCCGTTTGGCGCGCGGATTCAAGTACCGTGCGATCGAAACACCGGCGGCCTGCGCGGCCAGATCGTACACGGCGATGAGAATGCCGCGAAGCGAATCATCGTCCAGCAGGTCAGCGGGCGTGCGGCCCACGAGCGTGCGCAATCGGGCCTCTGCCTGATCGCGGGGCATCTTCGCCTCGCCAAGGCCCACGCGGCCATTGGCGTCGTAGAGGCGCACAAAGTTCAGCCGGTAGTCTTCTTGATTGCGCTTCTGGTTCTTCCAACTCGACACCCATGCCTCACGCACCCGTTCAGAAAACGGAATACGCACGGAACGAAGAGCGAAGCGGACAATCGGTGCGTCGGGCTGTGCGCGGAGCGGTAGGGCGGCGGCACCGCCGAGCAAGGTTCGGCGCGCAATCGGCGTTGACGGCATGAGTGCGATGATCGCACGGGCGCATGGACCTGTGCCCATTCGCTACACTGAGGGAGGATCCGCCGGGCAGGCAGCCGCGGGCAAACCTGGCAACAGGCTAGCGCGAGGAAAGTCCGGTCTCTACAGGGCGGCGTGCCGGCTAACGGCCGGGGAGGTTCGCTCAAAGCGAATCTTACGGACTAGTGCCACAGAAAATGTACCGCCGCGCTTGGTAACGGGCGCGGTAAGGGTGAAAAGGTGCGGTAAGAGCGCACCGCGGCCGGAGCAATCCGGTTGGCAGGGAAAACCCCACGTGGAGCAAGACCAAATAGGGGAGGAGGAGCGGCCCGCTCCGTTACGACTTCCGGGTAGGTTGCTGATGAGTGCGTCAGAGATGGCGCACCTAGAGGAATGGCTGCCGCCGCCGGGCAACCGGTGGACACAGAAACCGGCTTATCGTCCGGCGGATCCCTGATGTTTCATGGCCAGCCGCGTGGCCGCTACCCATTGCGCGCCTTGTCAGTCATCTTCCGAGATACTTGCCTGCGGCTTCGAGCCACACCAACAAACTGCGGGCTGAGCCGGGAAACAACGCCGAGAGCGCGGCCACGAGCGGGGCAAACCTAAACGTGCCGACTTTGCGCAGCGTCTCAAGAAACGATGGCGCATCTTTCAGCGAAGCGAACTTCTGCATCATCGGGTGCCGGTCCAGTTGCGTGATGGCCCGCACCACTGTGAGTCCGCACGCCGCCGCCAGGATCGCTGCGATGTTCAGTAATCCACTGGCCGGTTCAAATGGGTACGACACCACGGCGGCAATCAGCGCAATCACCGCCACGCTGAGGTACTCGATCGTTGCCCGCATCTGCATCATCAGGTAACGCACGAGCGCGGCGAGACGTAGGGCCAGCGTCTCTTCCGCCACGTTGTGTAGCGCGTGTTGAGGCTTGGTTTGCCAGCCAGCGATTACAGCGGGATAAAGCTGAGCCGCGGCAGCATTGAACTCACGCTGAAGTTCAGTAACTTCTGGCGCGGTTAAGCGCCGGCCCGCGCCCACTGTCGCCGTGAGCCCGCCCAGGCGCGCATCGATGCGGATCATGGCGGCGAAGTTCGGCGCGCCCGGAAAGCCGCCCGTAGCCAGTTGCCGCAGGCGCTTCAACCCTTGCAGGCAGGTTTGGAACGGCGTGCGATTGTTGCCGCGCAGCCAGAGTTGCGAGGCGGCGAGATCCTTCGGCAGGCGTTGAAACGCGTCGCCGAGCGGATGGTCCACCAGGTTGCTGAGCAGCGCCATCACCGTCACGTGGGTTTGATAGAGCTGCATCACGGTTGCCAGCGCCACCAGCAGAAAGATCACGAGGAAGACGCCATCGTTCCAACTGAACCACGTGCCCGTTTCCGGCTCCAGGCTCCACAGACCGCGGGGCAAATTCCAGGAGAACAGCAGCAACAGCGCCATTACTACCAACCCGAAACCGCGCCATGAGAACGGTGCGTCGGCAATCTGGTGTGCCCGCTGGGCAATCATCGGCAAACCCGCGAGCAACGGCTCCCCCGCCGGCCAGGATTCCAGTTGCGGCGAGCGCAACTCGCGCGTGCGCAGTTGGTTCAACCGCATCACCGACCACCATGCGCAGCCGAACCACGCCAATAGCCACGGGGGCTGGGGAGACATGCCGCTCTCCGGATGCAGCAACCGGTGGCCGAAGAAGAAGCGTTCGCCGCGGTCAATCAGCATGCCGTTCATCGCGCCGGCGTGATAGCGGAACCAGAACACGGTTAGGTACGCAGCCGAGGCGGCCAACACTGCGGCGGTGATCCAGGTGGACGCACGACGCCGGTCAGCCAGCGTGGCCGCTATGAACACTGCGAATACGATGAGTGCCAGTGGCCAACCGTAGGCAGCCGTGAACGGCAACACAGCAATAAAGCCCAAAGTGCACATTACCTGCGTCCATCCGGTGCGCCACAGGCTCGCATCCGGCGGCTGAAACAGAAAATAGAAGGCCGGATCGAGCCCTGGCCCGAGCCAGCCATGCTCCGTCACACGCCGCGTGAGAAAGATCACCGCGCCGTATGCGATGAGCGCCGCAAACAAGCCGAACACCAGCCAATAGGCCGCCTCCGGGCGCAGGTTCCAGCGGGTGCGCGGCATTCGTAGGTACGGAATCTCAGGCATTTGCGACGTGGCGTGATCCCGCAGGCCAAAGAACCCGAGCGGCCAGATTCGCCCCGGGCCCACGCTGGTGAGCCAGAGGGCGGGAGGCGTCTGACCGTCTGGCGCGTGGTAGTCTTCAACCGCTGTGCCATTCATCAGCCGCAGAAACGCATTGTGCACCCCCTGGGCCGAACGGTTCGCAAACGACTTCCTGTTTTCGCGATCTCGTGCCGCAGCGGCGGCACCCACAACGGATACGGCGAAACCAGCAGCATGCCATGAAAACTCAGCGCGCCGCTGGCATAGGTGAACAGGAGGTCGCTATCGAGCGTGAACACGCGCACATCCGGACAATGACGCCACAGGAGCAGCGTGATGAACACCGTGTCCAGCAGGTCCGTAGCATTCACGCCCACCACCCGGATACGGCGCTGCTTCGCGGTCTCCACCAACTGCTCCATTTGCCGTTCCTGCACCAGCGTGGTTTGCTGACCCTGGAATGTGTGCACCCGGTCCGTATCCTCGCGCTCGGTCTTCATCGACCATGCCAGTTGCGACTCGTTCGCCAGCGCCGCGTTCGCGGCGTTGGCCGCGCCGCCTGCGCCCATCCACAGTGCGCGCAACTCGGGGTCTTTGTCGTAGGCGTTGCGCAGACGGCTGATCTGATAGGGAAACTCAATGCGCAGCACCTCCGGTTGTTGACCGGCGGGGGCGGCGCGCAGCGAAGCCCCAAACGCCGTGCCGCCCTCGGCCAGCATCGCTACTTCTCTCCGGGCCACGCCCCGCGTTTCCAGTCAGCTTAGAAACAGCTCGAGCGTGCGCACGTCGTGTTCCACCATGTCTTCGTACGTAACCGGCTTGCCGCCGAGCCCCAGCGCCTCCAGGTTGCCGCGATTTTCGGCATTCGTGGCAGACCCGGTGACAAACCGCACGCCCGCATACCGGGGCTCCAGAAACAGTTGCTCGATTGCGCGCCGGTACGAGGGCACCGACCCGGAGAACCGCGGACCCAGTATCCGCAGCGTCGCCGGTTGAGCCGAGCGCGCGAGAATGAACCGCGCCGCACGGTCCAGCGCCGTTTTACTCACGCCGGACGTGGGCGTTTCGCCGACGAGAAACACCAGCAGCAACCGGTCTACCTTGCGGAACAACAACAGCCCCGGATTCTCGTTGGTCAGTAACGGCGCGTCGGCCTGCACGGGCGGCCGTTTTTCACTGCGGCCCCAGGAATCCAGTTGCGGTCATACGTCCAGCAGTCCGCTGCCGCCGCGCCCAGGAGCGCTTCCACCATCGTGTCGAACGTCGCGGGAATCGATGTCGCTTCGGGGTCAGGCACGCCGGTAATCAGAAACTCAACAGGGAGGGTAGGGAAACGGCCGCGGGATCAGGGCAATGCCGATTGTCGCGGCGAGGATGAAAATACGAGCAGAGAAACTGGTCCCAGTCCTCGGGTTTGACAGGCGGCGATAGGGACGGGGCGGCGCGGACAGGCGCCGCAACTACCGGAACCTGCTCGTGTGACCCGGCCACTTCCAAAGCTCCTGGCGCCACCAGGAGCGACGCGACGACGATCAATAATGTGAACCAAGGACCCCGATCAGCCACGACGCATTGTGACTCCCGCCCCGTGCGCGTTATAACCGGCGACTAGCGTTGCGCGGCGCCCGAGCGGCCCATCACCGGGTAGGCGTCAATGATCTGATCGCCCTTGGCCAGATAGTAGCGGTCATACACGTTGGTGGTCATATCCAGGTGCGTCGTGTACAACTCCACCTTGTCGCCCAACTTGTAGTCGCGGTCGCCATCCTTCCACTTCAAAATGCCGTACTCGGCGCCCTGATTCTCAATCACCACATCGGGGCGTCCCTTCACGGTGTCGGTGGGCTTCAACATCGCCTTCAACCCCGCGTCGATCGTCGCCAGGCCTCCATGTTTGCGCACGATGATCGTCGTCAGAATCGTCAATGACTGTGCAAAATCGTCATAGATCGCGTTGCCCGCTTTGCTGCCGATCTTGATGTAGCCCGTGTCCATGAACATGTACGAGCCGGCCTGCAACTCGGTGAGATGCCCGCCATCAATGTTGTACGTACCCGTGGACCCGCCGCTCTTGATTTCCACCGGCAGCCCCGCCTTCTTGCAGAGTTCCGCCGTTTGCAGCATCCCGCCAATATCCTTCATCGACCGGTCCTTGCGCGCTTCCCAACCCTTGGTGTGCGAAGCGATGCCGGAGTACGCCATCAAGCCTTTGAAGTTCAGGTTCTTCTTGCCGGAGACCCTCCGCGCCAGCGCCAGCGCCTTCGGCCCTGGCTCGATGCCGGCGCGCTGCAAGCCCGCGAAGATGTCCACCACCACGTTCACCCTGGTCCTCGTCGCCGCGGCGGCCTCGTCAAGTTGATCGACCATCCACGGGTCGTCCACAATGGTGATGAACGACGGGTCGCGCTTGGCGAGCGCCACCACGCGCATCGTCTTTTCCTTGCCGGCCGGCTGGCGCGTGAGCAACACGCCCTTCACGCCGGAGCCACTCATCAGTTCGGCTTCGGCTTCCGTGGCTACGGTCACGCCGATTGCCCCCAGCCCTACCTGGCGCTTGGCAATGTCGACGGACTTGTGAATCTTCACGTGCCCGCGGAAGTTCAACCCGAACTGTTTGCACGAGGCCGCCATGTGGTTGAGATTCTTCTCAAATAGATCGGCATCTAGGATCATGCAGGGCGTCGGCAAATCTTCGCGCGTGATACCACGCCAGTCTTTCTTGCCGATGCGTGATTCGATATTGGCGGCCTTAGCAGCGGCGAGGGCCGATGCAGAAGTCAATGTGTTGATGAAGAAGGCGCGGCGTGTGCTCATCTTGGGCCCGATTTTACCATTTCGACGGGGTAACCGCACGCCCGCGCGGCGCGCCTATGATGAAAAGAGATGGCAAAACGCATCACTTACCTCGGCTTGGCCCTCGCGGCTGCCTTGAGTCTTCCCGCCGTGGCCCAGGACGACGACACGATCTATTGGCTGGATAACTACCAGGAGGCGTTACGGCAGTCAAAGAAAACCGGCAAGCCGATTTTCCTGGAGTACCGGTGCGAGCCTTGAACGGTCGGCAGAGTCTTTGACGCACAGGTTGTGCTCACGCCCAAGAATTCTCCTCGCGGCAAGCTGATGTCTCTGTACATCGCAGTGCGGATCGTTCGCATGGACAACGTCGATATCGGTCTGTTCGAGCATGACCGCCACAACACGCTGTATTTCTATCTGCTCAACTCAGACGAACAGATCTACATGCGGTACGGCGGCCGCGATTCCGCTTCGCCGGAGACGTATCTGAATCTCGCGAGCCTGGAAGTGGCGCTGGCCAAGGGTCTGGAGTTGCACGAGCGCTACAAAAAGGGCGATCTTGCCCAGACTCCGCGCCCGGCGCCGGACTTCCCGAAGAACTACCCGATGCTGGTGGAGCGGACTTTTGCCCGCGGACAATGCGTGGAGTGCCATCTCATCGGTGACTTCCAGAACATGCACCGCGAGAAGGATAACACGCTCGACAAGTTGAAGGACCTGTACCGGTCCCCCGACATCAAGGTGCTGGGCATTCATTTGGATGTGCCGAAGGGCCTCGTGGTGAAGGAGACTAAGGGCGCGGCGGCCGAAGCCGGCATCCAGCCTGGCGATGCGATCAAGGCGGTGAATGGCAAGACCGTGTACACCTTCGCTGACCTCCAGCATCAGTACGACAAGTTGGACCGGCGCACGAGTACCGAAGTGCGCTTCACCGTGGAACGCGGCCATGCGCCGCCGCGCGAACTGGCCGTGAAGCTGCCCGCGCGGTGGTGGTACTACGACGCCCGCTACCGGCAATCGAGCGTGGACCCGCGGCTGTATTTTGAAAGCCGCCCGCTTTCCGAAGACGAAAAGCGCAAGCATGGACTCGCCGTAGATGGCTTTGCCAGCGAAGTAACGCGCGTGGATTCGTTTGCCACCATGATGAAGAGTCATCAACTGCAAGAGGGCGATATTGTCTTTGCGGTAGACAGCGTGGAGCGCAACCCCTACGCGCACACCGCCGATGTCTACATGAAGTTGAAGCAGACGCCGGGAGACGTGGTGAAGCTTTCTCTGCTGCGCAACGGACAGCGCCTTGAGAGTTCGCTGACCACCTACCGCATGAGTTTCCGTAAATGATGAAGAACCTGAACCTCGCTTTGATTCTCGCGGCCTTGCCGCTGGCTGCCGAGTGGGGCAAACCCACGGTGGTGACGCATGAAGAAGAGCCGGTGGTGACCTACCGCGCGCAAATGTCGGGTGGAATTTTGCTCGTCGAAGTGAAACTGGTGCCAGGCTGGCACACCTTCACCATGGACACCGACAAGCGCGCGGCGGCAAAGCTCGCAGGGAAGAAGGCTACCGCACAGGACAGGCCCACTTCCATTGAGGCGGTGTCGGGCGTTGAGATCACGGGCAAGTGGAAGCAGTCCGCGCCAAAGGACTTTTCACACCCCGAACTGCGCCTCTATAGCTGGGGCTTTGAGAAAGACGCGCTGTTTGCCGCGCCGGTCAGATCCTCCGGGGCAGGCGTGGTGAAATTGAAGGCACAAGCTTGCACGGAGAAGGTGTGCAAGAACATCTCGGTGGAAATCGAAGTGCCCAAGGGCAGCGGCGCTAGCTCGCCTCCGAACCTCGCCGGGCTGATCGAAGTCGAATAGTCTCGCGTCACTCCTGGCGCAGCGCCACCATCGGATCCAGGCTCATGGCGCGCCGGGCGGGCACTTAGGCCGCCAGCGCGGCCACCGCACACAAACCCGCAGCACCGGCCAGCCACGCCATGGCTTGTCAACGTGCAAATCGGCGATGAGCCGCTGCACCAGCGGGCGCAGCCACCAGGCCAGCAGCAGCCCGCCGGCCAGTCCGGCGACCACGGTGCCAAGGGCAGCATGCAGCACCAGCCGGCGTACGTCGGCCACCGTCGCCCCCAATGCCATCCGCAGTCCAATCTCGTTCGTGCGGCGCGCCACGGTGTAGGCCAGCAAGCCGTACAATCCGATCCCGGCAAGCAGCGCACCCAGTACTCCGAAGGCCTTGGACAACGTAGCCATCAAACGCTCGGGCACGATGGCCGCGTCCACCTGCTCGTTCATCGTCACCATGCGCGCCACTGGCACTTTGGGCAGCGTGTCGCGGACCGCGCGGCGCAGTTCCGCCGCAACCGGCGCAGGATCCATCGACGTCCGCACCGAAAATTGATGATAGGGGCTGCGCTCCTGGAACATGTTCATGTAAAGCGCGCGAGGCGTCTCGCCCCGCAGTTCCGTTTGCGTCCAGTCACCCACCACGCCGATGCTTTCGTACGGAGCCCGGTCTTTCGTCCATTTCTCGATCGATACCGGGCGGCCGATCGGGTCCATCCCTGAGAAGTAGTGGCGCGCCATCGCCGAGCTCACGATGGCCACGCGCGGGCGCTGCGCGTCGGCGGGCGTAATATCGCTCCCGGCCAGGAGCGGAATGCCCAGCGTGTTAAGATAGCGCGGAGCAACAATGTTGAGCGCCGTGTATCGGCGGTCCTCGGGACGCTCGTAAAACCCCGGCACGGCGACGAAGCGACTGACTCCGCAGCCCTCAATCGGCGTGCAGGCGCTGATGGACGCAGACTGTACACCGGCAATCGCCACCAGGCGCGCGAGCAACTGGCGATAGCGCGCGGCGAGTTCTTCGCCCTTGATGCCGCTGCGCAACGGATCGAGCCGCGCCAGCAACACGCCGTCTGTTTGAAAGCCAAGGTTGAAGTGACGGAGCCGCGCGACGTGATCGATCAGCAACGCCGCCCCGGTGACCAACACGAGCGAAAGCGCCACCTGCGTTGCCACCAACGCGGGGCCGGTAAAGCGGGGCCACCCCGGCGCATAGTAGCCATGCCGCTGTGCCAAGGCGAGCGCAGGCGCCGTCCGCATCACATGCCAGGCCGGGACGAGTCCAAATGCGAGACTCGTGATCACGGTGACCGCCGCGGTGAAAAGCAGGATCGCGGTGTCTGGTTCCACCTCCACCGCGATGCGCTCGTGCACGCGCCCGCTTGTAGAGGACTTGCATTTCGGCGCGCGCCTGCTCAATGTTGTTGCCCGGGCGGAGCCGCGGCAGGATCGCCGCGTCGCCCGGTTCACGCACCATCCACAAGTCAGTTTGCGCTCCCACCCGAGGTCCACGATAGCCGCGCGGCGCCACACCAACGATGGTGACCGGCGCGTTGCTCACCCAGACTCGCCGGCCCACCGCGGCAGGAGCGCGGCGAAAGAGCCGGTCCTACAGCCGCCAACTCACCACCACGGCGTCACGAGAACCGGCATCCTGCGGACCCACCAGACGCCCGGCGGCGGGTTGGACACCCAGCATGGCGAAATAGTTTCCCATCACGGTTTCGAGCACCATCGTTTCCGGATCGCCATGCTCGGCCGTACGCAGCGACGCGAGGTTGTCAAAACCGGTGCCTGTAATCGATTCGAGCGTGCGGCTGTGCGTACGGAAGTGCTGGAGGCTGTTATAGCTCCAATATCCGGCGCGCGGTTCTCCCGGATACTGCTCCGCCAGTTGCACAATCTCCCCAGGCCGCGCCACCGGCAGCGGGCGGAGCACGATGGTATGGAACAGGCTGAAGATCGCCGTATTGGCGCCGATTCCGAGTGCCAGCGACAGCACCACGGCGGCCGTAAAGCCCGGGCTGCGCCGCATCAGACGCAGAGCGTAGCGTGCGTCGCTCAAAATCATGGCCGCTATTGTAGCGCCGGGTTAGGAGTGGTGGCCCGCGGCCCATGCGGGTGTCCGGTCCGTCACGTAACTCTGCATGTACATGCGGAAGGCCCGGTGCAGTCGCGCCCGCGTAGCGTCGTCCCGCTGCATCGCGCGCCCGCCCACCGATTCCACGGCCAGCAATTCGCGCGTGGTGGACGTAATGAACACGTTGCGAGCCCGTACAAAGTCGTCCAGTGTCAGATGGCGCTCGCCCACCGCGACGCCGCGCACGCGAATCTCTTCCAGCAGCAGCGCCCGCGTGACACCCGGGAGGCAGCCGGCCGACAACGGCGGCGTCCACACGCCGTCATCGGTCACAGCAAAGATGTTCGCCGATGTGCATTCGCTCACGCGATCCTGCTCATCCAGCAGCACCACTTCGTCGCAACCTTCA
>Ga0194119_10012622_pt1 | contig 10671 bp, 7 predicted proteins | sample TA2MahC100mmetaG_FD_148620 | JGI IMG/M metagenome (GOLD analysis project Ga0194119, IMG submission 148620) | Freshwater microbial communities from Lake Tanganyika, Tanzania - TA2015018 Mahale Deep Cast 100m | ecosystem: Environmental > Aquatic > Freshwater > Lake | place: Tanzania: Lake... | reverse complement strand
CCCTTTAGCAAAGGGGGGGCGAGCCTGCCTGCCGGTAGGCAGGGGGGGATTTGAGACTTGTTAAAATCCCCCTCAATCCCCCTTTTACAAAGGGGGAAGTTAATAAGGATTATTTTAAGACTGCCCCGAAGGGGCCACCTCTTCCGGGCGAAGTCCCGGACGAGGCGTAGTCTCTTATGAATGAATTTGTGCGCAAAATGGCAACAAAATTTTAGTAATCGTGAGGGGTCTAAATCCGAAGCACGAAATCCGTGCGAAGCATCCCAGCAGGGATCAATTCGAAACAATCTCAAATAACCAAATATTAAATGTTCCAAACAAAAATAGTTTAGGACATTTGAATTTTGAGAATTCGGATTTGTTTCGGATTTCGATATTCGGATTTCGGATTTTTGAACCCCTAAAACTTCTTTGGTTCTGGCTATGCCAGGTTAGGATTCACCCACCACCCTCACCTCCCTTTTCAGGGAGATGGACTTCTTCTCGTAGACCTTTTTCTCCACCCATTCGATGAGATGGAGAACCTCTTCCGCGGTCGCCTTTCCCAGGTTGATGATAAAATTGGCATGGCGATCTGAAACCATCGCCTGTCCCATCCTGAACCCTTTTAACCCGATCTCATCGATCCACTTTCCTGCCGGGCCTTCCTCCGGATTTTTAAAAATGGAGCCTGCGCTCGGGTAATCGAGAGGCTGCGACCTCTTTCTCATCTCCGAAAAGGACTTCACGCGCTCAAGGATCTCCTCTTTTCTTCCCTTCTTCAGATGGAAACATCCTTTCACGATGATCCAGGATGGAGGCAACGTCAGACTCCGATAAGAGAACCGGAGCCTGGACCGGGGCCTCTCCAACATCTCTCCATCCTCTTTCATAAACGTGACGGAATGGATGACATCCTTCAACTCCGCCCCCCATGCGCCGGCATTCATGGCCAGCCCTCCGCCCACAGTGCCCGGAATGCCGAAAAAAGGCTCAAGTCCGGCAAGCCCTTTTTGAATGGAGAATTGAACGAGCTGTTGGAGCGAACAGCCGGCTTCAGCCTCCAGAAACTCTCCATCCATCCGAACCTTTTTCATCCCTTGGGTCAGGCTGACCACCCAGCCCCGAATTCCTCTGTCTCTCACGATGAGGTTCGTTCCTTTTCCTAAAATGAAGACGGGAACCCTTTTTCTCCGACCATGCAGGATCACCTTTCTCAGTTCCTTCATGTTTTCCGGAAAGAGGAGACAGTCCGCAGGGCCTCCCACTTTGAGGGAGGTGTATTTTTTCATCGGCGCATCGAAAAGCGCCCTTCCCCCAATCAAACCCTTCGCTTCTTTTTTGTAATCTCGCATCTTCCGATTTCGGAATTCGGAATGCGGATTTCGGATTTCATTCCGCAATCTGCAATCCGCAATCTAAAATTGGGTCACTTCAATCGCCTTACCATCTCCTCTGCCACCTGCCAGATGTCTCCTGCGCCCAGGGTGATCACCATATCTCCGGGAACCATGATGCGGACCAGATGGTCAACAATCTCCTTCTTGTCCGGAAGATAGGTCACATCCTTATGACCGTACTCTCTGATTCCCTCAAAGAGCGCTTTTGCTTCTACCCCTTCGATCCGTTCCTCTCCGGCCGCATAGATATCCGTCAGAATGAGGACATCCGCATCGTAAAAGGCGGTCAGGAATTCCTGAAAGAGGGCGTGCGTCCGGGTATAGCGGTGGGGTTGAAAGACCGCAATGATCCTCCTCTTCCATCCTGTTTTGGCCGCCTTCAATGTGGCCATGATCTCCACGGGGTGATGGCCATAGTCATCCACGATGAGAATTCCTTTCTTCTCTCCCTTGACTTGAAACCGTCTTTGAATCCCTCCGAAATCTCTCAGGGCCTCTTGAACAACTTCAAAGGGAATGTCGAGTTCAAAGGCAGTGGCCACCGCAGCCAGCGCATTATAGACATTATGAAGGCCGGGCATTCGGATTCCTAACCTCCCAATTTCCTTTCGCTGATAGAGGACATCGAAGGTGGTGGAAAGTTCGTCGTATTGGATTTCCCTCGCCTGAAAATCAGCCTGGGTCGTCAATCCGTAGGTCGTGAACCGCTTCTTCAGTTTCGGAAGAAGGCTCTGGATATGGGGATGGTCGAGGCAGAGCACGACCAACCCAAAGAAGGGAATCTTGTTGAGAAAATGGAGAAAGGCTTCTTTGATCTCCTCAATCCCCTGATAGTAGTCGAGATGCTCCGGATCGATGTTGGTCACCACAGCGATGGTGGGCATCAATTTAAGAAAAGAGCCGTCGCTCTCATCCGCTTCGGCGACCAGAAGCTCTCCCTGTCCCAGCTTCGCATTGCTGCCGATGCTGTTCAGCCTTCCTCCAATGACCACGGTTGGATCGAGCCCGGCCGCGCCCAAGATCGTCGCGATGAGGGAGGTTGTCGTCGTCTTGCCATGAGTCCCGGCAATGGCGATGCCCACCTTCATTCGCATCAATTCCGCTAACATCTCCGCCCTCGGAATGATGGGGATGAGCCTCTCCTCAGCCACTTCAATCTCCGGGTTGTTCGGACGAATGGCAGAGGAAACGACCAGGACGTCCGCCTCCTTCACATTCTCTCTCCGGTGGCCATAATGGATGTCGCACCCCAGGGTCTGAAGCCTCCGGGTCACCTCTGTTTCCTTCGCGTCCGAACCGCTGATCCGGTAACCCAGATTGAGCAGAACCTCGGCGATTCCGCTCATCCCGATGCCGCCGATCCCGACGAAATGGATGTTTTTGATCTTCCCTTTTCGATACATAATCTCTCAAATCACCGTTTGAGGTTGGAGGTTTGAGGATTGTCTCGCTCAGCGAGACTTGAGGCCAGATCTTTCGCCTCCAACCTCTAACCTCCTGCCTCCAGCGAGGTTCTCACTAATTCATAACACTGCTCTACGATCTCCTCGGCCGCCCTTGGCCGTCCGATTTTTCGGATCGCTTCTTCCATCTTCTCTCTCTCCTCCGGATGATGGTAAAGGCTGCGGATCGCCCCGGAAAGCAATGAACCTTTCAACTCCTCATCCAGAATCATTTTTGCCGCACCACGATCGGCCAGCTTCTGCGCATTGATCAACTGGTGTTGATGAGCCGCATAGGGATAAGGGATCAGAATCGACGCCTTTCCGCAAACCGCCAGCTCAGAAACCGTGCTCGCTCCGGAACGACAGATGACCAGGTCAGCCCTCTGGTAACAGCGCGCCATCTCCTCAATAAATGGGGCTACCTCCGCCTCGAATCCCTTCTCCTCATAGCCTTTTGAAACGAGATCCAGATCCTCTTTGCCGGTCTGATGGATAAATCTCAAAGAGGACCTGATATCCTGGAGCGAGGCCAGGGCCTCCATCATGGCCGTATTGATCCGGTGTGCGCCCGCGCTCCCCCCAAAGATGAGAAGGGTGAACCGATCTCCCTTCTCCTGCGAAAAGGCAGAACCGATGATCTCTTTCCGGATTGGATTGCCCGTCACAACTGTCTTCCTCTCGGGAAAGTATTTTTTTGTCTCTTCGAAAGAAACAAATATCCGCTGGCTGAATCTTTTCAACATCCGATTGGTCATTCCTGGAATGACGTTCTGTTCATGGATGGCCCTTTTCATCCCGAGAAGAAAGGCAGCCAAAACTCCAGGCCCGGAGGCATATCCGCCCACGCCTAACACAATCTGGGGTTGAAACTCTTTCAAGATGCCCATTGCCTCGGCAAGGGACATTGGAAGGGCTAAGAGGGCTCTTAACTTCCCCATGATCGACCCTCCCTGAATGGGCATGGCATGGATCATCTTCAACGGAAATCTCCCCCCGGCCAATACTCTCGCTTCAATCCCTCGCTCCGTCCCGATGAAAAGGACTTCATTTCCCGACTCCTTTTGGATAAAAGCTTCAGCAACCGCTATCCCTGGAAAGAGGTGGCCTCCTGTGCCTCCTCCGGCAATGACACATCTCATCGTCGTTCCGCATGGGTTGAAAGGTGAAGCAAAATCCCCAACCCGATGAAATTGGCAATCAAGGATGTCCCTCCGTAACTCACAAAGGGAAGGGTCAACCCTTTGGTCGGAAGCAGTCCCAGGACCACAGCCATATTGATGACCGCCTGAAGAGAGATCATTAACGTGATCCCCAGCGCCAAATAGGACCCGAACTTATCCGGAATAGAAATCCCGGTCTGGACTCCCCGGAAGGCAAGGATGAAAAAGAGAACCACCACGGCCATGGCCCCCATCAGTCCCAGTTCCTCTCCGATGATGGAAAAGATGAAGTCTGTGTGAGGAGCCGGAAGGAAGAAGAGTTTCTGTCTTCCTTCTCCCAGTCCCAGTCCAAAGAGACCACCCGAGCCAAAAGAGAGGAAGGACTGGATGATCTGAAAACTGGTTCCGGTGGGATCTTCCCAGGGCCTGATGAAACTGATCAGCCTTTTGTAACGATATTCCGCATTCATCAGAAGGACATAGGCCACCGGAGCAGCTAACAAAAAGGATCCGGCGATATAGATCACTCTGGCGCCGCTGATGAAGAGGAGGATGAAAACCATCGCTGTGAGAAAAAGGGCCGCCCCGAAATCAGGCTCCTTCAATACCAGTCCGATGACCAGGCCGGAGAGCAGAATGGTCGGGAGAAAACTGAAGGAAAAACTCCTTATCCTCTCCTCCTTCTTGGTCAGGAGGTAAGCTAAAAAGATGATCAGGCCGAGCTTTGCAAATTCCGAGGGTTGAAAGGTAAATCCCCCGATCTTTAACCACCGCATCGCTCCACCTGCCCGATGGCCTATGCCCGGAATCAATACGGCAATGAGCAGCAGAACAGAGAGAATAAAGATGGGATAGGCAAATCGCTTCAGTATCCCGTAAGGAAAGAACATCATCACGATCATCAATAGGAAACCCACTCCTGCATAAAGCGCCTGCCTCTTCAAAAAGTAGTAGGGATCGCCAAACCGGTCTCCGGCGATGATCGCGCTGGTGCTATAGACCATGACGATCCCGATCCCCACCAGGGCCAGGGCCACCATCAGAAGAATGAAATCGAACCTTCTCGTGCCTCTCATCGTCTTGACTTACCCGGTATCGCTGGAATCCACCCCTCGAATTAATTCCAAATTTCAAAATCCAAATGTCAAATTAATGACAAATGACTAAACTCAAAATATTTTTTAAAATATAGAATTTGAGCTTCATTTGGACTTTGAACTTTGACATTTGGCATTAGTCCGTGCTTATTTTAAAAACCGCCTCCTTAAACACCTTTCCCCTTTCTTTATAATCCCTGAACATATCAAAACTGGAACAGGCAGGCGAAAGGAGAACCACCTCTCCTCTTTTCGCCATCCGGTAAGCCAGAAGGACAGCCTCTTCGAGTGTCCCTGCCATGACTGTATCGGTCAAAGATCCCAGCTCCCGGGCCATTCTCTCCTTTGCCTCTCCGATGAGGATCATCCGCCTGACACGGCTCTTTACCCACTCCTTGAGGGAATGAAGGTCTGTCATCTTATCCTTTCCGCCTGCGATGAGAATGACAGGCTCTTGAAAGCTCTGAAGCGATTTGATCACGGAGCCCACATTTGTCCCCTTCGAATCGTTGTAATAGAAAACCCCTTCAATCTCCCGGACAAACTCGAGGCGATGTTCCAATCCCCTGAACCGGTTGATAACCCTCTGGATCGCCTCTTTCGAACTGCCGAAGAGCCTTGCCGCAATGATGGCCGCCATCATATTCTCCACATTGTGGATACCCTTCAACGGCGACTGGCTCAATGAATAGGTTTCTTCCCTTCCGTTCAATATGAGGACGACCTCCTCCCCATTGAAAAAGCCACCCTCTTTGACCCTCTCCTTCAGGCTGAAAAAGAATTTTTTTGCCTTCACCCTCTTCTCATGCTTCATTACAATGGGATCATCCCAATTGAGGATGGCCACATCCTCGGCCCCCTGGTTCTTAAAAATCCTGCTCTTGGCTTCAATATAATCTTCGTATTTCGAATAACGGTCGAGATGATCCTCCGTGATATTGAGCAGGACCGAACATCGGGGCCGAAACACATCGATCCCCTCTAATTGAAAACTTGAAACCTCAACCACCAGGATCTCCCATTGCTCTCCGCCCTCTGCGAAGAGGATCAAGGGATCTCCCACATTTCCTCCGACTCCAACTTTCTTCCCTTCTTCCTTTAACATGTCGCCGATGAGAAGGGTTGTAGTCGTCTTGCCATTGGTGCCTGTGATCGCAATGATGGGGATGCGGATGAATTGGCAAGCCAGCTCCATTTCGCTGATCACCTGCACTCCCTTGTCCAGCGCCTTCCGAATGGGTTCGAGGGTTGGATCAACCCCCGGACTCAGGATGATCAGGTCCTGCTTGAGAAACTGACTCACCGTATGCCCTCCCCACTCCAACGAGATGGACATCTCTCCTAACTCCGAAGCAACCTCCTTCATCTCTGCTTCGAGCTTCGATTCTGAAGCGCTGACGATCGCCCCTTTCTTCTTGAGAAATTTGACCGTCGCCAGCCCTGTTCTCGCTAAACCCACCACCAATACCTTTTTGCCGTGAAGATCCATAACGTCTCAATGAAAAATGCAAAATGTAAATTGAAAATGGGTAACACTTTAGCTGTTTAAAAATCTTTGTAAAATCCCTCCCGACCTCCCTTTGCCAAAGGGAGGAGATAGGGGTTTCCCCCTTTGGAAAAGGGGGATTAAGGGGGATTTTATGATAATTCTTTTGATCAATTGACTCATAAAATTCTTCTTTACGTAAGGCTATCTTGCTACAAAAATGCAAATTTTTAATGCCAATTTTGATTTTTGCAATTTATAATTTTCAATTTGCAATGGGCTTATCGTATTACCTCAACTTCAATGTGCCAATGGCCACCAGTCCCAGGATGATGCCAATGATCCAGAATCGAACGATGATCTTCGGCTCGGCCCACCCCTTCAATTCAAAATGGTGATGGATGGGCGCCATCCGGAACACCCTCTTCTTTCGCAACTTATACGAGATGACCTGAATGATGACCGAAAGCGTCTCGGCCACAAAAATCCCGCCCACGATCACCAAAAGAAACTCCTGTTTCGTGACCACGGCGATCGTTCCCAGGGCCGCTCCTAAAGCCAGCGAGCCGACATCTCCCATAAAGACCTGAGCGGGATAGGTATTGAACCAGAGAAACCCCAGGCCGGACCCGAGCAGGGCTCCGCATAAGATCGTCAGCTCGCCGCTCCCCTTCACAAAAGGGATCTGAAGATAACTGGCAAACTGGTAATGACCGGCTAAATAGCAGAAGAGGATGAAGGTGCCGCTGGCAATCAATACCGGTCCGATCGCCAATCCATCCAGCCCATCGGTCAGGTTGACGGCATTGGCCGTGCCCACGATGACGAACATTCCGAAGAGAATGTACCATCTTCCGAGGTCCGGCATCACCCTCTTGAAGAAGGGAAAGATCAGTCTCGAATCGTGGTCAATGGTGTTGAACAGAACCCAGCTGGCCACAAGACCCATGGCCACCTGGATGGGAAATTTATATCGCGCCTTAATGCCCATGCCATTCTTATCCCTGACCTTCTTGTAATCATCGAGAAATCCGAGCGCGCCGAATCCCAGAGTGGTCAACAGCACAATCCAGATGTATCGATTGGTCAGGTCAGCCCAGAGAAGGGTCGGGACAAGAAGCGCCATCAGGATCAGGCTTCCTCCCATCGTGGGCGTCCCGTTCTTGGAGAGATGCCTCGATGGGACATCCTCTCTCACCACCTGTTTGATCTGAAACGTCCGCAACTTCTCGATGATCCAGGGGCCGATCACAAAACTGATGAGCAGCGCGGTCAGAATGGCGTAGACCGTCCGGATGGTGATGTAACGGAAGACATTGAAAAAGGAGATCAGCTCATGAAGCGGATAGAGCAGATGATAGAGCATCTCTTTCCTCTCTCCTTTCTTTCAAGCCCTCAACCACTTTTTCCATTGCCATCCCTCTCGAACCTTTGACCAGGATCCAATCCCCCTCCCTTGCGAACGCTCTCACGATCGAAGCGGCTTCGGAATGGCTCTCCGCCACTCTTGCCTTTTCATGATCCAAACCTTCCCGGATGGCCGACTCCACAACGACAGGGGCTTCTTCCCCCATGGCCAGCAATAGGTCGATCGAGAGCCCTGCAATCTTCTGTCCCAATTGGCAATGGGCCTCAACCGTGAATTCTCCCAACTCCAGCATATCTCCTAACACCGCAACGGCCCTGCCCTTTCCTTTTACTTCCGAAAGGGTCCGGAGGGCTTGATCCATCGAATCCGGATTGGCATTATAGGCATCGTTGATCAGGGTTATTCCGCTTCCAAGGGAGAGAATTTCCATCCTCATGGAAAAGGGCCGGAATTGTTCCAGAGCTTCTATCGCTCTCTCCAGTGCAATGCCGAAGAGGCTTGCGGTCGTAATCGCCGACAGGGCGTTGTAAACGAAATGCTTCCCAAGTAAGGGAAGATGGACCTCTGTCTCCTCCCCTTCCAGGATGAGAATAAAAGAAGTTCCCTCTCTCCCTTTGATTCGTATCTCCCTCGCCATCACATCAGCAGGCTGATCGATTCCAAAAGTGATCTTCTGGCCCGGAAACTCCTCTCCGAGATCAACCACCCTGGGGTCATCCTGATTGATGATGATCGACCCATCCCTTTTCATCCTCCGGAAGAGCGCCCCCTTTTCCTCCTTGATCCTCTCCAGGCTTCCTACCCCTTCGAGGTGAGCCCTCTGGATATTGGTGATCAGTCCCACATCAGGCTCTGCAATCTCCGTGAGCCTTCTGATTTCGCCCGGCACATTCATCCCCATCTCAACGACGACAACCCTCTCCTCTTCCGTCAGGTTGAGAAGGGTGAGAGGAAGTCCGATCAGATTGTTCAAATTTCCCTTCGTTTTGAGAATGGGAAAAGTGGTCTCAAGGCAAGCTGAAATCATCTCCTTCGTCGTGGTCTTTCCATTGCTTCCTGTCAGGGCAACCACCGGCACACCAAACTTGCGCCTTCGATCCCGGGCAATATCTCCAAGGGCATACAGCGTATCCTTTACAAGGATCACCGGTCTGATCTCGCAACCATTCCATCGGATATCTCCGGCCCTATTCTCTTCGATCACTACCCCCCCTGCTTTCTTCTCAAGGGCTTCGATGGCATAATGGTGGCCATCGAACCGATTCCCTTTCAAAGCGATGAAGAGCGCTCCCTCGGCTATATTTCTCGAATCCGTTGAGATGGCGTGGAAAACGACATCCTCCCTTCCCTGTAGGAGTTTTCCGCCTGTGGCTTTCAAAATCTCTCCGAGATAAAACGTCACACTCCCTCCAGCGCCTTTCTTGCTTCAACCCGGTCATCGAACGGGAACTTCTTCTTTCCAATGATCTGGTAATCCTCGTGGCCTTTGCCTGCGATCAAGACGATGTCATCAGGCCGGGCCAACGCAATAGCCATCCGGATGGCTTCCCTCCGATCAGGAACCTTTAAGTAGCCCTTCTTTGATCTCCACGCCTCCATTTTGTTTTGATGCCATTCTTCGAGAGAAAGGGCCTGAAACCCTTTTTCCACTTCTTCGATGATGGCAAGAGGGTCTTCTGTCCTCGGATTGTCCGATGTGAGCACCACCAGATCGCTATACCTCCCCGCCGCCTCTCCCATCAGTGGCCGCTTCGTCCGGTCGCGGTCGCCTCCGCAGCCAAAGACGGTGACGATCTTTCCGCTATTCTGTGATGAATAGGCCAGCGTGTCTCTCAGACCCGATAAAACCCGTTCCAGGGCATCGCGGGTATGGGCATAGTCCACAACGACATGAATGGATTTCCGGTTTGCCACCTTTTCAAACCTTCCTGAAACGCCCTCCACGTCTTCCACTCCCTCTTTCAGAATTTCCAGGTGAAAGCCCATTCCGAATCCCGTTGTGACTGCCGCCAGGATATTGTAGAGATTGAATCGTCCGATCAACTTCGAACGAAGTGAGAATCGACCTTTTGGAGTTCTGATCTGACAGGAGATGCCCTCAAAAGTGAGATTGACTTCTGTCGCTGAAAAATCGCAGGAGCTTCCCATGCCATAACGAAGGATGGGAAGATCGACTCCTCTGACGATCTCCTCTCCTCTCGGATCGTCCGCGTTGGTCACGGCAAACCGTCCTGTCTTCCGGCTCTTCATCAACAATTCGAAGAAGAGCTTCCTTTTGCTTTCAAAATATCGTTCCAGGGTCTGATGGTAGTCTAAGTGGTCAGAGGTGAAGTTCGTAAAGATGGCTCCGTCGAACTGGCATCCGAAGACACGATCGAGGTCAAGGCCATGGGAGGAGACCTCCATGATCACATGCGAGATCCCCTCCCCTGACATTTCTCCCAAAATTCTCTGGAGATCGAGGGATTCGGGCGTGGTGTTTAATGCCGGAACGACCTTCTGGCCATACCGGTAATTGATCGTTCCGATCACGCCCACTGCGTACCCCGCTTTTTTCAATATCGATTCGAGGAGAAAGGTCGTGGTTGTCTTCCCATTCGTGCCGGTGATCCCGACCAGGCTCATTTTTGCCGAAGGATCGCCATAAAAGTTTGAAGCAACCCTTGCCAGGGCCTGACGGCTGCTTGGAACGAAAATAGCGGTCCTGCCACTCATCTCGGGTCCCTCTTCTAACA
>Ga0194119_10012621_pt1 | contig 10671 bp, 8 predicted proteins | sample TA2MahC100mmetaG_FD_148620 | JGI IMG/M metagenome (GOLD analysis project Ga0194119, IMG submission 148620) | Freshwater microbial communities from Lake Tanganyika, Tanzania - TA2015018 Mahale Deep Cast 100m | ecosystem: Environmental > Aquatic > Freshwater > Lake | place: Tanzania: Lake... | reverse complement strand
AGTTTTGTCGGCGGCTTGTGTGGGGTTGCTGGCTGGAGGCGTAACGAACAGCTTCGCGGCGGACGGCTCACCGACGAAGTGGCTGCCGGCGACGGCTTACGTCGTGCCGAAGTACACGGCGACTGAAGGGGAAGGTTACTTCGCGATCATCGAAGGTCGTAACAAGCGGCTGTACATCGGCACGCACGCGAACGGCGTCAACTCGTGGCTGGTCGAGTTCGATCCGGCCGCCAGCCAGATGAACGTGGTCGTCGATGCTCAGAAGACAATCACCGTGCAGAGTTCCGGATTCGCAACGCAAGCCAAGATTCATTCGCGGAACAACACGGGAGCGATCACCGGAAAAATCTACTTCGCCACAAAGCAGGGCTATCCAGCGGCCAATGAATCGCGGCTGGCGTACCCCGGCGGACATCCGATGGCCTACGACCCGGCGACCGGCAAAACCGAGGTCTTTCCGATTCCGGTGCCGCATCAGGGGATCATCAGCATCACGCCCGATGAAGCACGCGGTGTTGCGTACCTCTCGACCTGCTCGGACGAGCGGCCGATTGAGAGCACCCACTTTCTGGTGCTCGATCTGAAGACGCACAAGTACCGCGATCTGATGGACTGCCAGCATATGTACGCCTTCGTCGTCGTCGATCACTTGGGCCGAGCCTATCACCCGATCCTCGGCGGAGACATCGCGCGATACGACCCCGCGACCGGCAAGCTCGATCGACTGAAGCAGACCATCGACGGACTGCCCCCAACCAAAGAGAGTCACCTCGCTGATCCAGAGTCGCACCCGATCAATTGGGACATTTCACCCGATGGCAAGACGCTGTACTCGCTGCCGATGAGCACGAATCAACTTTATCGCTACGACCTCACGGGACCGGGCGACACGCTGGCTGGCAAGTCGCTCGGCACGCTGATCAAGGATGCCAAGAACTTCGATTGCCGAGGAATGTGCGTCGGTCCCAGTGGCGCGGCATGGGCGTCGGTCACGCACGCCGTCAACGGCATCCAGCAGCATCACCTCGTGCGCTATCGCCCCGACGACGCTGCTCCGCGCGACTTGGGACCAATCGCGGTGCGCAATCCGGACTTCACCGAGTTCAAAGACGCCAGTGGCAAAGACCTGCCGTTCCATGCCGGCTTTGGCAAAGCCGCCGACGGCACGTTTACGACCAAGTACGTCACGATGGGAGTTTGTGAAGCCCGCGATGGCAGCGTCTACACGCTTGTGTTGCACCCATACTCGGTGCTGAAGCTGACGCCGAACGACTTGCCGAAATGACGAAGGGTTGGGAGGCAGACAAGCCTTGGTCATTGTCGTCTCGCCGAAGTTCCCGTGGCTGATGTCAGCGTGGCGAGGTTGGCTTGGAATGCGTCGTCGCCGTTACCTCCCCAGGCCAGCAGCTTTTTGTCGCGAGCGGTCACGACTCAGAACACCAGTTCGCCAGCCATCCAGGGCCGGATCGATTGCATAATTCAGTCTATGACCCAGTTGAAGCCCTGGAAGAACATCCAATCGACGACTCCGATCCCTTTTCGGTTCTCCGACTCAATCTCAACGATGAATTTCAACTTGCAGCGTTCCGGTTTCTGCGGCGCGAATGCGATCAACAATTGAGTCACGAGCCCCGTCCCTTCGACTCGCGACGCACGAGCAGAACCGGCTAAAAGCGACTTCATGTCTACGGCAAACGGCTTGGCCATCCAAGACAATTTCATGCTGACCAGCGCCGGCAACGACAGCACGACGAACAGGATCCAGCGTGTCGTCCGGTTCGGTAGCACTTCCAGCGGCCGTTCAATCGCGACCTTCGTTTTGAGCAGTGACTTTTAGTTCATTGATTTTGCAGTGTTTGACACCCTTAGGCTCGATGCTCGTCGGACGTCTTTTCAGCATGATGAACTTAAACAACAACGCGGAAGCCACCGACACACAGGCAAGGGTTCGAGGATTGCGGGACGGGTTACGGCTTTCTTGAGGAGGTTGGCTTCGCCACGAGAATCAAACCCTGCGCCACAAGAAACAGTACCAGCGGAGCGATCCAGGCAAGACGCAGGATTCGCATCAATGTGTCCCAGAACTCGCTCCGGTGCGCCGCCAGCGACGTGCGATGATCGGCGGCCTCGACGCCGAGATTCGTCAGGCGTTCGACGATCTTGTCGCGGCGACGTTGATCGAGTTCCGAATTCGGCGGATCGCTCGACGGTTCGAGATACGCAGACTTCGGTTCTTCCTTCAATCGCTCGGCCATCTGTTCGACCCGAGCTTCCGCTGCGGGTGTCAACACGGCCCCGTGCGATTCAAAGTCGGACTCTTTGAGCAACAATCCCGCCGCCTCCGCGTTGCGAACCGCTCGGTCACGAGATTCCAACAGCGCACCCAGGCCGAGCAGCGCCAGCATCAGGAGCAGTGTCAGCATCAGCATGCCGCAGCCGATGGCGGTCATCTGCGTCTTGAACTGCTGCCGCTCCGAAAGGGTCTCGAAGTGCAAGTCGATCGTGCGTCGCCGCCGCAGCGATCGTTTCGCGGCGTCCAGGACATCGAAGACTCGCACCGCATCCGACCAGTCAGGAGTGTTCGGCGCGTCCACCGCGACGAATGCGGCAATCACGGCTGCAGGCGATTTTAGATTGGCCGAGTGTTCGAGCGTGATCGGACCACGTTCTGTCTCGATGGTCAGCCGCCAGGCCTCGGCCAACCCACGACGTGCGGTCCAAGTGGCGTCAGGCAGACCGGATCCAGCCAGTGTCAGCGTCGCCTGCGAGCAACCTTGTTCAGACTGTCCCGAACGCTGCGCGGTGACTTGGTCGTAGCGTCCCCCCAGCCATTGCAGCAGGTCGATGTCCAAAAGGGATGCCGCGTTGATCTCGGCTTCGGTCAGTGACGATGTTGGCGAGGTCAACACTCGATCCACTTGCAGCCGACGAATCGCTCCCTGTTCGCCCTGCGTGAGCCGCATTGAGATCTCGACGAGTTCCGGAACAAAGCGATGCTCGAAAGCGGGCATGATTTTGACGCACGAGTCGTCGCGGATCAGTGACAGCTCGTAGGCCGCAGCTGCTCCGAAAGCAAGACGCGGCACGATCAGCAGCGGCGCGCCGGCCGAAGCCAAATGTTTGGCGGCGGTTTGCGTTTCATCACTCTCGCCCGCTACCAGCACGGCGTCCACGCTCTTGTCGATCAGCAGATCTTCCCATGGACATTGCGGAAACGAGGCGAACTCCGTGTGTGATCTGATCAAGCGTTCGGACAACGCTGATCGGACGAAGCGGTGTCCCGCCGCCAGCGCGGCTTTTATCAACGGAGCAGCGGCAGCATCGTCCCCCAAGAGTGCGAAATTCATGATGGGAGAGCGTAGCCGGAGCGAGGTGAGTCGTCAGCCCTCGCGCGAAGTGAGATGGGTAATCACGCATGAAGAAATACCCAATCACCAAAGGATGGCGAAGCCCGAATGACGAACTGGTTGTCAATGACCTTCATTGAATTTCGTCGATCCATTGTGCCGGTCGTCATTTGAAGTTCGTTCGTCATTGGGAATTTCGTCCTTTGTCATTGCACCTCGCCGACTTCCTCTTTGGCCCGTTGCGGGAGGCAGACTACAACTCCCGGCCATGCCAGCCGTCGTTCAACAAGTCGAGTCCGCAAGTTCTCGCCACGAGAGCAGTTTGCGGTACGTAGTCGAGTCGCTCACTGCTCTGGCATTGGCGGTGTTATTGGTGCGGACTTTTGCGGTCGAGGGCTACATCATCTCGACGGGTTCGATGGCACCGTTTTTGTTGGGCTTCCACAAGCAAGTCGTTTGCCCGAAATGCCGGCTACCCTTCTCGGTCGGCGTGCCAGTGGACGACAGCCAAGACACCAGTGGTCCGGTTGACTGTCCCAATTGTGGACAGCATCAAATCGATCTCGGCAAAGTCCCCCGAAACGAGGGGGACCAGTTGTTGGTTCAGAAGTTCGCGTATCTGCTCCGCCGCCCCAAACGCTGGGAAGTCGTCGTCTTTCAGAATCCTAGCCAGCCGACTCAGGCCTATGTGAAGCGTGTGATTGGATTGCCGGGCGAAAAGATTCAAATTCGCGACGGTGACGTCTGGATCGATGGCGAGCTGTCTCGAAAGAATCTGGCGGAGCAACGTAGCATGCGGCTGGCGATCTGCTCGTATCAACATCGGCCGGCCGGCGAAGTCGAATCCCGATGGAAGTTGTCGAACCGCTGGGTTAACCGGGGCAACATACTCGAATCCATCATCGGGCAAGCGTCGTCGCCCACTTTGGAGAGCGACGCCGATGACAGCGGCATCAATTGGGTGACTTACCGGGGCGAAGCCCCGAAACCGAACGACTCTCCGTCACCGGCCGGTGCAACGCAACTCTGGCCAACTGATGTCTATGCCTACAACGGTCTGACCGAGCCGACTCAGCGGCATCAAGTCCGCGACCTGATGCTGGCTATGCAGTTCGAATTGCAGAGCGGTCGCGGCGAGTTGGCTTGGTCGTTGAGCGACGGCGTGCAGACGTTCGAAGTTCGGCTCGTGGCCGGAGACCGCGAGCTGCGGCTGGTCGTGGACGGAGTGGAAGAATCGGCGGAGCGGGTGAAGCTCAGCGGCCCCTTATGGAAGAGGCCGCGATTGGTCGAAATGTCCTTGTTTGATCGGCAGTTGCTGTTCGCGCTCGACGGCGAGGTGATTTTTCAACGGCCACTCGAGCCACGGACCTTGCCCGTCAAGAATCGTGGCGGTTCGGCGAAGGACTGGGCCAGCAGCGAGCCGGCGAAGTTCGGAGCACACAGTCTGCACGTCTCGATCAGCGATCTGACGCTGTATCGGGATGTGTATTACACCCGAGGCGATCAACGGCACGGCATCACCGAGCCATACCAGCTGGGAACGGACGAGTACTTTTTTTTGGGAGACAACAGTCCGGTATCGCTCGACAGCCGCAGTTGGGTGGATGCGGTCGTCCGCGACAACATGTTGATTGGCAAGCCGTTTCTGGTGCATCTGCCGTCGCGACCGGGGCGAATCAAAATCGGCTCGGCCGAGTGGCATATCCGCGTTCCCGACTGGGGTCGCATCCGATATATTCGCTGACCTGCAATGATACGTTTCTTTTCTTGAAGCCAGACACTCCACGCATGACCGCACCGAAAAATACCACAGCGGCTCCCCCACTGAATCTCAAGTCTGGGTCTCCCGATCCTGCACAAAAACAAAAGCCCGTCAAACAGGAAAGCATGCGAGAGACGATCGAGTCCGTCGCGGTTGCATTTCTGTTGGCCTTCTTGTTTCGAGCCTTCGAGGCCGAGGCGTTCGTGATCCCGACCGGCTCGATGGCTCCGACTTTGTACGGCCGCCACAAAGAGTCAACCTGCACGCAGTGCGGGCATCTCATCACGATTGGAGCCAGCGAGGAATTGGATCGCGACGGCGTGTATCTGACAGGCCGTTTAGAAAGCTCGCTGTGTCCCAATTGCCGTGCTCCGAACTCGATCAAGAACGCTCCGGTGTTTCGTGGCGACCGCATCCTGGTCAACAAGTTTCCGTACGAATTGAAGGATCCGCGGCGCTGGGACGTCGTGGTCTTCAAATACCCCGAAGAACCGAAGACGAACTACATCAAACGGCTGGTGGGTCTGCCCAATGAGACGCTGATCATTCGCCAAGGCGACCTTTTTCGACAGGAACCGGGAGGCGGCGAGATCAAGATCCTTCGCAAGGCTGATCCGAAGAAACAGCGCGAGCTGCAAATTCTGGTTCACGACAATGACTTCCCCGAAAAGCCGCTGATCGAGCAAGGCTGGCCGACTCGCTGGGCGGCGGTCACGCGAAACGATGAAGACCGGTTAGATCTCGAAGCGGCAGCGACCGGTGCAGTCGCGTCGGCGATTGAGGTCGCAGGTTGGCGGGAGAGCGTTGTCGGCTGGCAATCGCACGCCGAGAAACATTCGTTCGAGTTGACCGACGCAGATTCAAAGAGCCGACAGCCGCACTGGCTGCGGTATCGGCATTTCGTTCCAACCCCGGATGTCTGGCGGGCGGCACTCAAAAACGAGGAAGGGGATCGGCTTAATAATTTTGGCAGCAATGGGGCCGCTGCTTTGAAATCGCCGAAACCGCAACTGATCACCGATTTTTGCGGCTACAACGCATTTTCGTCCGCACAGGATTTTGATCTCGACAGTTATTTCTGGGTCGGCGACCTGACTATCGGCTGCAACGTGAAGATCGACAAGCTGGCGGAGTCTGCGGAATTGCTGCTCGAACTCAACGAAGGGGTGCATCGTTATCGCGTTCGCGTCAACCCGAACACCGGTGAAGCTCAATTGTCGCGAGTCGTCTGGCTAAGCCGCAGTGACGAGGAAGAAGAAACGTTTGCCAAGGCAACAACCCCGTTGCACGGTGTCGGAAACCATCGCGTCGAATTCGCCAATGTTGATCAGCGTTTGTGTTTGTGGGTCGATGGTCGTCTGATCGACTTTGGTTCCAGGGGGGGGGAATACCCGCTTTCGGAAATCGAGAACCTCGGTCCGCAGGACGAAGATTTGACGCCGGTCGGCATCGCGTCGCGGGGCATGAATGTCGAAGTCTCACATCTGCAAATTTACCGAGATATCTACTATCAAAGCACTCACGAACAACAAACGCAGGATTTTGCGCCATTGAGTTCCCATTTCGAAGAGTGGTCCCCCTGTTCGTCGCATCGGCATCTGCGACAGTTGCTGAGCCAGCCGGCCGCGTGGTGGGAGTCGTATCAAGCGTGCAGCCACGAAGCGCGATTCGAACTCGGAACCGATGAATTCATGATGCTCGGCGACAACAGCCCCAAGAGCAAAGACAGCCGGCTGTGGGAAAACGATCGCCGAGCACAGCATCGCCACGCCGTCCCACGATCAGCGTTGGTCGGCCGAGCGTTCTACATTTACTGGCCGCACGGGCAGCCCTTTCTGAACGGCGGCGAAGGCTTTCCCGTCTGGAATCACAAGAAGATCGAACCCAAACGAATGCCCGATGGCTCGGTGATCCTGGAGGAGATCAAGACGGACTATCCCGATGTCCGTTTTCCGTTCTATCCCAACCTCGGCCGAATGCACCGCATTCGCTGATCGACTGGAAATCGCAACGTCAAGGAGGACGTGATGCCTTTGCTGGAATGCCACGGACTGGTGAAAGATTATCCCGGAAAGCGCGCGGTCGATGGCGTGGACTTCAGCGTCGAACGTGGCGAGATCGTCGGATTGCTCGGCCCCAACGGGGCAGGCAAGACGACTTCGTTCCGGATGTCGTGTGGAATGATCGCGCCGACCGAAGGGCACGTCTTCCTGAACGGAGTCGAGGTCACAGGCTGGCCGATGTACAAGCGGGCTCAGGCCGGCATGGGCTATTTACCGCAAGACGAGAGCATCTTCATCAAGCTGACCGTCGAGCAAAACATCTTGGCAGTGCTCGAATTTCTGCCGATGACTCGCGACGAACGGCAGGCCAAGATCGATCAGTTACTGGGAGAATTTGGGCTTACCGAAAAGCGGCGTCAGATCGCTTCGACATTGTCGGGCGGTGAGCGTCGCCGACTGGAAATCGCTCGCTGTCTGGCAACCGATCCAGTTTTGATTCTGCTCGACGAGCCATTCACTGGAATCGACCCGGTCACCATTCACAGCATTCAGGACATCATCGCCGGCCTGTGCAAAAAAGGGATCGGTATCCTGCTGACCGATCACCGTGAACGGGAAACGCTGACAATTACCGACCGTAACTACGTCATTTCCGACGGCAAAGTGATTGCCACGGGCAACGCCAAATCGGTGCTCGCCAATCCGGAAGCGCGGCGGCTGTATTTTGGCGAACGCTTCGATGCCCACTCGATTATTCAGGGCAAGGAAGCCTTCGATTCTGCAGTGGAAGCGGCGGCGTGACGACCCATCACAAACACTTTCCGTCCCGCTAGTGCGTCTGCTTGCACGTCGCGCGATCCGCCTCCAAAATCCGCCACTCCCGTGGAAACCGGCAAGGAGGTTGATCGTGAATTTGTTGCTGCTGGCGGATGCCGCCTCGACCGCCGATGTTGTTTCGAAGCCTGCCTCCACGTCGCCGGACTACTGGTCGCTGTTGTTTGTCTTCGCGATGGCGACCCTGCTTGGCTTGGGCGTGATCGTCCGTGTTTCGCGGTTGCTGCATACGCCGCTGATGTCGCTGACGAATGCGATCTCGGCCATTGCCGTGGTTGGCTCCATCATCGTCACGGGACATGACGAGTACCCGCAGGGCATTCGCATTCTCGGAGCGATCGCGCTATTCGCTTCGATGACCAACGTCGTCAGCGGTTTCTTGATCACCGATCGAATGTTAAAGATGTTTCGGCAACCAGACCGCGGGGAGGGGAAGCGATAATGCACCACCTCGTGCAGTTGACGTATCTGGTGGCGACGGTGCTGTTCGTCTTTTCGTTGCACGGCATGAACGATCCAAAGTCCGCGCGACTTGGCGTCCGAGCAGGTTTCATTGCGATGCTGCTGGCCATCGCTGCAACGTGGGCCAGTGACAAAATCACGCACCATGTCTGGATCGTTGTGGCGATTGTCGCCGGCATCGCGGTCGGGATTCCGCTCTCGAAGGTTCCGCTGACCGCCGTTCCGCAGCGGACGGCGATCTCGCACGCCTTCGGTGGGCTCGCGGCGGGATTGGTCGGCACCGCCAAGTTCATCCTGTGGTCCCTCTACGAGCCGGAAGAACTGACGCATTTCCGAATGGCCGCGATCGTCGCCGAAGTGCTGCTTGGATTCTTGACGGTCACCGGCAGCTTGCTGGCCGCTGGAAAACTGCAGGAGGTCCAATGGATTCCGCAGCGGCCAGTCACGTATCCGTTTCAAAACGTGATCAACATCGGCCTGCTCGGTTTGGCCGTGCTGTTTGGAGCGTTGCTGATCTGGCAGCCAGGCGGGAGCGCTGCGGGATTTCTGTTCGCCGGAGTGATCCTGTTGTCGCTGGCGTTCGGCGTGCTGCTGATCATCCCCATCGGCGGGGCGGACATGCCGACGGTGATTTCGATTTTGAATTCGTACGCCGGCCTCTCGGCAGTCGCGATGGGTTTTGTACTCGACAACAAATTGCTGATCACGGCCGGCGCACTCGACGGAGCCAGCGGTTTGATCTTGTCGATCATGATGTGCCGCGCGATGAACCGCTCGTTCACCAACGTACTTTTTGGAGCGTTCGGACAAGTGCAGGCGGTCGCGATCGATTCGCAGCAGCGCCAATACAAATCCGAGACGATCGAAGGGGCCGCCCAAGTGCTCGAGCAAGCCAGTCTGGTCGTGATCATTCCCGGTTACGGGCTGGCGGTTGCACAGGCTCAGCATCGGGTGCGCGAGTTGTACGACCAACTGACTAAAGCCGGGATCACGGTCAAGTTTGCGATTCACCCGGTCGCTGGCCGGATGCCCGGCCACATGAACGTGCTGCTGGCCGAGGCCGAAATCCCGTACAGCGACCTGATCGAGATGGATGAAATCAATTCCGACATGCCGCAATGCGACGTCGCTCTGGTGATCGGAGCCAACGACGTCGTCAATCCGGCCGCGCGGTCCGTGAAATCCTCGCCGATCTATGGGATGCCGATCATCGACGCCGACAAGGCCAAGACCGTGTTCGCCATCAAACGCAGCAAGAACCCCGGTTTCGCGGGAATCGACAACGAACTTTATTTCTCGGACCGCACGTTCATGCTCTTCGGCGACGCGAAGGCCGTCGTTGGCGATCTGGCCAAACAGCTCGCCGGCGGCGGTGGACATTGATCGGGTGAACGTCGCTGCTTGGCTCGGGTCAAACCGCTTTCAGGATCGTCAGCAATTCGTCGCTGAGCGTGAAGGCTTCGTTGATCTCCGCCGGTGGGTCGAGAATGGAGTCGAGGCCTTGGTTGCCCGCAACCGTGTCGGTGCCCCCTTGAACATCGACGAGATCTTCGCCGTCGCCGCTGGTGCCGCCGTCGATCGAGTCCTTTCCGTCGCCACCGCTGAACGTGTCAAAGCCTCCTTGGCCGAGAATCGAGTCATCGCCGTCTCCGCCGAACAGACTGTCCGCGAAATCGGGACTAGCAGTCAGCGAGTCGTCTCCGTTGCCGGCATCAACCACGATGCTGGTCAGAGCGGCGTAGTCCGCAGCCAGCACGCTCCCCAAGTTGATGGCGTTTACATCGTCGTCGCCGGTGATCACGATCGACTGAATCACGCTGGCGTTGACCACTCCTAGGAAGGGTGTCCGTGTGAGCGTTCCGCCGGTCGGTCCGGTCGACACGACGACTTGCCCCACGCTCGTGCTGATGGTGGGCGCATAACCACTACTCAACGAAATATTCAGCTCGGTGCCGCCAATGAGCAGCACGTTCGCTGCGGAGAGCGCGGCATTCCAAATTCTCAGAGGCTTGGGACGGTACGCAATTTCGAGTGGTCTGTGACCCGCGACGCAGGCGCTGCCAACTTTTTCAAGATGATGTAATGCGCACGACCGACTCCCCCCTGAGTGCGGTCTGATTTCACTGATTTTGCTCGTCTTAGCTGTGGTTCAGGTCATCACCGACCTGCCGGCGACAACGATCGAGGCGCAAGACAAAGTCCTTCCGGTTGTGCTGTCAGCGCTGGCCTTCGTCACGCGCGACAAAACCGTGCCACGTCGTTA
>Ga0194119_10012614_pt1 | contig 10675 bp, 6 predicted proteins | sample TA2MahC100mmetaG_FD_148620 | JGI IMG/M metagenome (GOLD analysis project Ga0194119, IMG submission 148620) | Freshwater microbial communities from Lake Tanganyika, Tanzania - TA2015018 Mahale Deep Cast 100m | ecosystem: Environmental > Aquatic > Freshwater > Lake | place: Tanzania: Lake... | reverse complement strand
GTATTTGGGATTGGTTTGTGACATGGATTTTTAACTCCTCGGCCAGCTGCCGATACTGCTGTGCGCCGCGACTTGACGGGGCATGGACTGTGACCGGCTGCCCGGCCAGTTGAGATTCACGCAGCTTCGTATCAAAGCCAATAATGGTCTGTAATAATCCGTCCTTGAAATATTCCCGCATGCGTTCGAGCATGCGCGTGTGGAAGGTGCCTCGACCGTCGAACATGGTCACCAACAGGCGGTACATCAACGATGGATTGGTTCGGTCGCGGATCAACCTCACGAGTTCGAACATGTCGGCCAGAGCCTGGATGGAAAAGTATTCGCATTGGGTCGGGATGATCAACAGGTCGGCCGCGGTCAGGGCGTTCAAGGTGAGCGAGCCGACCGAGGGCGGACAGTCCAAAAGCACCAATTCGTAATCGTGCACAGCCGGTTCCGCCAGGACTTTGCGCAGGAGATATTCGAACTCCGGCAACTGGTACAACTGGCGGCCGATGGTAAGCATCGACGCGCTCGAGGGGACGATATCCAACCCGGGCACGCTCGATTCCATGCGCACTGCCGCCAAATCCGCCTCACCCAGCAGGGCCTCGGCGATGGAATGCTCCATCTCGTTCGAATCCAGGCCGACGCTGGAGGTCAGGTTGGCTTGCGGGTCCAGGTCGATCATCAAGGTTTCGGAATGTAGTTCCACGAAGCTGGCACCCAGCCCGAGCGTCGTGGTGGTCTTGGCCACCCCACCTTTTTGATGACAGATTGCAATGACATAAGGCATCAGGTTACCTCTTTGGTTCGGCTCCATTGCCTCCGCCGATCGAGGCGGGAGTCTCTTGAACAAGAGCCGGCTTCAGGCTTGCGGCTACGCGTTCCGCACCGAGCGCCAATCCCACTTCGCGGATGGCAGTTTGCAGTACATCCTCGACGGTGGTGGCGCGCTGGATCTTCTGACCGATGGTATTGATCAGGGTCTCGAACTCAGCCTGAGAACGGGATCTTTCGAATGAATGAGCGTTCTGAATGGCGATGGCAACCTGGTTGGCGATCGAACTTAGCAGGTCCACATCCTCCTGTTTCAAGCCATCCGTGATGTTATGCTGCACATCCAATACACCCAGCACCTGGTCACCAATGGAAATTGGCACAGCGATCTCGGATTTGGTATCAGGCAGTAATGGATTGGGAAGCCAGTCAGGATTTTTGGATGTATCTGGCACGAGCACCGGGGTATTCGTATCAGCGGCGCGACCTACGAGACCTCTGCCTTTGGAGACTTTATGACCCATTCGCATTGTCTGCCACGAATCTCCAGTACCACCGGCCATCACCAGGTCTTTGCTGATCTCGTCGATCAAATAAATGTGGGCGTGGTAGTAGGTGAAGGCGTTCTTCACCTGCTCCACCACCTCCTTCACCAGCTGCTTCTGGTCGAGGATGGTGGAGAGACGTCTGCTGACTTCAGCCGAGGCGGCCAATGCCTTGGTGCGGTCCGCCACACGTTGTTCGAGCGTAGCACGAATGAGTTGGAGATCCGAGTTGGCAGTCGTCAAAATAGCCATGCGCTGACGTTCGACCGAATTTCGATAGATTGTTGTGATGATCAGCAAGATACCGATGGTCAGCAGAATTCCGCCATCCGCGAGAGCCGTTTTGTACATCGGATTGATCACCGGTAATAAAATGACAAATATGAATGACATTCCTGTCAGCACGGCGAGTTGCCATACCGGAGCAAGGATGCTCCCAAGAACAAGACCTATGGGTAGAATCGCAAAAAGGGAACTGCTTGTGCCGGTAGTGTTGTCTGCCGCCAGGATAAATCCTGTGATGACAAAACTGAACACAAGAATAGATGAGCCCACTTGATAATGACGGCTTCGAATTAGGAAATATGTGCCGATTGCGAAGATCGTGATAATAAATAGGGAAATCGACTGAGGGCGGAAAAGACTATTAATACGGATTGATGCAAACAATCCCATCAACGTCAGGGAACCAAGACCCAGTGAGATTGCTGCAGCAAGCTGTGCCTGCTGTCGGGCACCTGTTTCCTTGACATCCGCGTGGGCGTCCGTCAACCTGCCCCAAAACCGGGAAAGGTAGGATAAATTCCCAGCGATGGTTTCTTTGGGAGTCTCTGGGATGGTCGGTGCTAGTTGATTTTGCTTCATCGCATGCTCGCTTGTCTTATTATTCTGCGATCGAGAGAAATCATCCCTCGATGGATTGCCCATTCAGGTCGGCCTTGACTTTCCAGACTCAATTGTGTCCTCATTTGGATTCAGCCTTTGCATCTTGTGGAGTCAAACGCACGCTTGCCTGTTGACCCAGCGCACGGCCCAATTCGCGCGCCGCCACCTGGAGCGCCGCTTCCACCGTGGTGGCGCTTTGGATCTTTTGGTTGATGGAACCGATCAAAGCCTCGCGCTCGGCTCTTTTCTGTATCTCAAGATAGGAATGGGCATTCCGCAAGGCAATCGCAACCTGGTTGGCAAGGGACTGTAACAGGTCAACATCTTCCTGCTTCAAGCCATCCGTGATGTTGTGCTGCACATCCAATACACCCAGCACCTGGTCACCAATGGAAATTGGCACAGCGATCTCAGATTTGGTATCAGGCAGAAATGGATTGGGAAGCCAGGCAGGATTTTTGGATGTATCTGGCACGAGCACTGGGGTATTCGTATCAGCGGCGCGACCTACCAGGCCTCTGCCCTTAACCAGTTTGTGGCCGCGTGCCAGCATAGTCGCGCCGGCTTCCCCGGTTCCACCCGCCATGATCAGGTCCCCGGTGGTTTCATCCACAATGTATATGTGGGCATGGTAATAGTTGAAAGCGGACTGCACCTGTTCCACCACCTCCTTCACCAGCTGCTTCTGGTCCAGGATGGTGGAGAGGTGGCGGCTGACTTCGGTGGAAGTTGCCAGCGCTTTGGTGCGGTCTGCCACGCGTCTTTCCAGGTTTTCCAGAATATCAGCCAACTGACCAGCCATCTGATTAAATGACTCGCCCAGCGTGACTAACTCGTCACCGCCTCTAACTTGCACTGTTTGTGTCAGATCACCCTGCCCCAACTTTTGGGCTGCCTGGCTGAGTTCGTTTAACGGGCCAATGATGCGCCGCGCCAGCACGATCGCGGTCAAAGACCCCAGCGCCAGCGCTAAAGCTGAAATCAGCAACAGGGCCAGCCTGCTCTGATCACTTACAATTTGCAGTTGATTACTCGAACGAGTAAAGCCGGCATCACCCTCCTGGAGGATGTGGCTTGTGACCTGGTTGATCTCCACTGTCACTTCCCGGAAAACGGTGGAGTTGATATCGATATTTCCTTCCAGTGTTGCTAACTCGGTCAAATTAACTTGATATATACCGATCAACTTGAGTAATTCTGAGACCGGTACCTGTCCGATTTCTTCCTGTGGATCAAACACTGAGGCAGGGCCGGGTTCCGCTTCTTGCGGCAGGCTGGACTGGGAGCTATTTTGTACCAGATCGGTAAAATCCAGTATCGACAATCGAAGGTTGTCATAATATTGTTGCTGTCCGGTATTCAAATATGCCTGTTCGTCAGCCCGAATTTGTAAAATCAATTCAAGGAACTTGGGATCTGGCAGGGAGGTTGCGGTGACTTCCAGCTGGTTGAGCCTTGTGTACATCGTGTTCTCTTGTCCATCTGGTTGGGCGCGCTGTTCGATAGCGGCGACAACAGCCTGAAAAGCAGAGTCGTAGGTGTCGAGCAAAGGAGCCAAGCGGGTGGTATCCTCCAGAATCGCCAGTAATTCCGCATCGTTTGAATTTTGAACTAATTTTTCAATTTCATTTAGCTTAACGCGGGCTTGCTTCAGGTGGAATATATTCGCAGAGGCATACTTGGTCTGAGCAGCTTCAAACCCCAGGTCGCGCCAGGAGGCCAGGAAGTTTGATTCGGCCTGGCGGGCTTGCAGGAATTCGGTTTCGATTTCCAGGCTCAACCTGCGGATTCGGTTGGCTTCTTCCAGTGTGGTTTGAACATTGGTGCGCAGGCGCTCCAAACTTTGATAACCAATCACCGCGATCACCGAACCCAAAAACAGCATCAACCCAAACCCCAACGCGAGTTGCGATCGAATGGAGCCGAATATTCGACGGGGCTTTGTTGGTTTTTGAGGTGATGTCATAATTCAATCCTTTCAATATGACTGGCTTTAAGGTAACAGAGGCTCATGCTGTAGAATAATTTGTCGAAATTATTGACCGCGGTTCGCCATCACATCGTTCCAGGCGTCCTCGTAGAGCTGGCCTGCAGCCCCAACATCCGCGAAGAAGAACATCCGGGAACGGACTTCTTCAGATGGGTACAAGCCTGGATGATTGCGATCCTCTTCGTTCAAGAAAGGCAGCGCCGCCTGATTAGGTGTGGCGTAGCGGAGGTAATTTGACAAGGCAGCTCCCACTTCCGGTTCCAGGAGGTAGTTCATGAACTTTTCAGCATTTTCCTTGTGAGGTGCTGTGGCGAGCAGGCACAGACTATCGGACCAGATCATTGTGCCCTCCTGCGGGATCACATAGCGGATATCCGGGTTTTCAGCCATAATCTGAAAAATGTCACCACTGTATTCCAACGCGATATCAACCTCGCCGGAAGCCAACAGGTCCTGCCCGGTATCCGGGGCATAGGTGGCAATAAAATCAGCGTGAGACTTCAGAAATTCGGCCGCTGCGTTGATTTCGATTGGGTTGGTTGTATTGGGGCTGTATCCCAAATACAGCAATATGGCTGCAAAAGACTCCCGGGGTTCTTCAAGGAATGAAACTCGGCCTGCAAAGGCCGGGTCAAAAACATCACTCCAACCCTTGAGTTCCCTGCCGGTTGCTTTGATGTTGTATCCGATCCCGGTGGTTCCCCATTGATACGGAATGCAGTAACGATTGCCGGGATCATAAACAGGATTGAGGAAGGCAGGGTCGATATTATCGAAATTGGGGATATTTGCCTTATCCAGCGATCCGAATTTGGATTCACTCCGTAAAATCGCGACAGCATAATCTGAAGGTACAACGAGATCGTACTCAACAGGTCCTGCCAAAAGAACATCTATCAACTCTTCGTTGCTGAGATAGGTTGAGTAATTGATCGTTATACCGTACTCTTCTTCAAAGTCGGTCAACAGGGTCTCGTCCATATAATCATCCCAATTGTAGATATTGAGCACGTTTTCTTCTGCAACTGGGGCTGCTTCCGTTGCTGGTTGCGGGGTGGGTGTAGCCCTGGGGACGCATGCCGAAACCAGCACCACAAGGGCCAACAACAAAGATCGAACTAATCTAGAGGATTTCTTCATGGCTATTACTCCTTTTCCATCATTTAAGCTTACTTGTTTTGTCATATTAAACGCTTCCGGGTTAATTGCAAAATATTTGATTGGTTTATTTGTCATTTTCAACTCGCTTATTTATCCTGGTAATATCAACCAGGAAGAACCAAATTTCATGATTGAATATCAAACGTCCACTGCGCTTAACCGCTCAGTTTGCATCAAAGGCAGGGTGAAGGAGAAACACGAACCTTTACCCGGTTCGCTTTCAACACGAATTTGTCCGCTGTGCCTATCAACGCCACCCCAACCGCCCGCTTGAAGGACAGTCAGGATCGGATAAATATCCGCAAGCACGCTAATACAAAGAAGGAAAAGCGCAACACCAAAATCGGGTCGCTCTTGTACATTCTGAGTAGCCTGTAGTGTATGAATGGGTATGTCCATATTTTCTCATCCGATCATCCAGATTTCACCTCAAGATTGGGTTGGAATCCCATCACCTTGTAATTCCCCGACCAACCGAGCGTTTTCCATTGCACGAGCCATTTGATTGGCAACCGCCTGCATCAGGGTGCTGTGTTCCGGCTTGAAGTAGCCGGGTTGTTCATGGGTTAGAAGGATGGCACACAGGAATTTTCCTCGGTGGTTGGTTACTGATACGGAAACCATGCCGTGTATCTTTGGGTCCCATTCCGCAAGCCAGTGCCGCGTGGCATGCACGTCCTCCAGAATGACCGGTCCACCCGCATGGTTCAGTTGGGCGACCAGTTCCCTCATTTGTGCGGGGTCCATTTCGTGTCGGAGGCTGGAGTGGGATATCAGCATGGGCTTGCGCGGGTCTACGATATAGCCGGTGGTCGCACCCATGCCGGCCACGAGCGCCCCCAATATCTCTTCGAGCTGCGCTTCCAGGGGGCGGTTGGAGGAGGCGATGTTCACGATCTCCAGCATTATGTTCATTTCGCGGTTGCGGCGGCGGATCGCATCCTCCGACTCCTTCACACGCAGCTTGGTGTGAATGCGCGCCATCAACTCGCGGCGGTCGAAGGGCTTGATCACGTAATCGTCGGCGCCCAGGTTCAGGCCGGTCTGCACGTCCACCGGGTCCGGGCGTGCGGCGGTCAGGAAGATCACCGGCAAATGGGCGAGCGCCTGATCCGCGCGAATGCGCTTGAGCACCTCGAAACCATCCATCCCCGGCATGTTAATATCCAGCAGGATCAAATCCGGGTTTTCAGACTTCGCTTTTTCCAGGGCTTCGATCCCGGTCGCCGCGGAGACAAATGTGCATCCTTCGTTTTGAAGGTATCGTGCCAGCAGGGCAATATTGTCCGGCACGTCGTCTGCGATCAGGATCTTGAACGGTTGGCGTGCGACAGACGCGGCCTGTGCGGGTATTGACCGTCCCATTTCTTCGAGCACCCGGGAAACGATCTGGCTGATCTTCTCCGGACGGAAGGGCTTGATCACGGTTTCGTGCAATTTGAGGCGCCGGGCGGTTTCCTTAAGTCCGGGCACGTCGTAGGCCGTGATCAGAATGATGTAGGTCGGCCGGCCTGTCGGATGGGCCTGCAAGGCTTCGATCAATTGCAGCCCGGTCATATCCGGCATCATCAAATCCGTGATCAGGATGTCCACCGGGCTTTCATTGACGATGTCCAGCGCCTGTTTGCCGCGCATGGCCGGGATGGCTTCGATCTCCGGACCCAGCTGGGAGACGGCTCGAGCCAGGGTATCTGCCATGCCCGGGTGGTCGTCCACGACCAGGACGCGTGTTCGGGTAGGTGAGGGTGTTGGAGCGAGTGTAGTCATGATCTATGCACTCATTTTCCTCGGAATTGGGGAAGCCTCCGTTAGGGATGGAGATAAAAAAGTTGGGAAAAGTTGGGAAGTGGATCTAAATCTCCACCCTTAATTAATTTGTCCAGGCAAGTCTACCTTGCTAACTCACCTTACGCACTTTTCCGTGACCCTCGCCGTGTTTCCCTCCCGAAGGCCGTTCGCCCCGCGCGGGCGCTCGCCCGAGACGGGGACACACCGTACCTGCGCTGCAACGTACGCACGAAGTCTCCGAGCGAAGCGAGTGGGGGTGCGGTGCAAGTGAGGGTCTCCACCGTGAAACCATAGATTCTTCGCTTCGCTCAGAATGACACTTCGTAAGGTGAGTTACTAAGTGACCTTACTTGATTCCGATCGCAGAGACACTGAGTTCGCTGAGTTATTCTCTCTGTACTTTTCGACTCTGTGGTCATGACCAATGTAGCTGCGTAAAAGCAATTATTAATCGACCACCAAGCGGTACCCCGAGCCGCGCACATTGATTACGTGGGATGGATTTGAGGCATCCGGCTCGATCGCCTGGCGGATGTGATGGATGTGCCACTTGGCCAGTTCCTGCGCCTCGCGAGCATCGGCTTTATACCCTTGCGCTTCGACGACCAACGTGCGGTAATCCACCACATTGGGGGAATGCCGCGCCAGGACCAGCAGGTAATCGAAGGATGTGGGCGGCAGGCTTACGCTTCGATCTCCGATCGTCACCTTTCGGGCGTGCAAGTCCAGCCGAAGTTTGCCGCGCACGAAGAACCGATCCTCACCCGTTGCGATCGAGCCCTGTTCGCCGGCCGGACCCGGCTCATCGCTTTCGATGCCGTGCAATTCCGTCTGCAGAGCTTCGATCTGGGATTGGATGGTGCGCCGGCGCTGTTCTTTTTCCTGCTTGACCAGGATCGCCTGAGTGCGATCAATGATCGTCTGCGGCTGCAGCGGTTTTAGCAAATAGTCCGAGGCGCCTTCACGCACAGCCTGGATGGCAGAATTCATATCCGGCTGGGCGGTGAACAGCACCACGGGCGTATCCGGGTGTTTTTGGTGAATGGCCTTCAATACCTCCAGACCGCTCATATCCGGCATGCGAATGTCGAGATAAACCAGCTCGAAGGACGCACCGGAAAGATAAGCCAGACCCTCCATTCCATTCCCGGCGGTGGTGACCTCGTGTCCGGCTCCCTGCAGAATGCGCGCCAGCGTGTGGCGCAGGGATTCCTCATCGTCGATGATCAAAATCCTGCCGGATAACGTCATGCCGCTCTCCTGATCGGAAGCCAGATCTTGATGATGGCTCCGCCGCCTAGGTGATTCTCTGCCAGTATATCCCCCTGGTGCTGCTGCACAATATCGCGCGTGATGGATAATCCCAATCCGGATCCGGTTTCCTTGCTGGTGAAGAAGGGCTCGAACATGTGGGATTGAATTTCGGGCGAAATACCAATCCCGCTGTCGCGGACGGAGATCAATATGCGGTCTGAACCCGGGTCGAGACACGTCTGCAGCGAAAGGTTTCCGCCGCCCGGCATGGCTTCAACCGCGTTCATGAAAAGGTTGAGCATCACCTGACGGATCTGATCCGGGATGCAAGATACGGCCGGCAGGTGTGGATCGGCTGCAAAATGAAATTGTACGCCCTTGTGGCGCAGCAGCGTGGCGGTCAGCGCATAGGTGGACTCAATGATGGTATTCAATTGAACTTCCTCGAAATCCTCTGCCTGGGGGGGGCGGTAGGTGGTCCGCAGGCGGCTTAGGATCGTTGTCATGCGATCGGTTTCCGAGAGAATGGTCTCGAGGTCCTGAAGTGCCTGACGTGAGAGGTTTTTCTCATCACGCAAAAGGAACAGTGCGTTTTCGATGGCTTGAAGCGGATTGTTCAATTCGTGCGAAACCGAAGCCAGCAGCTGTCCGGCCACCGCCAGCTTTTCCGCCTGGATCAACTTGTCGCGCATCTGCTTTTCCACCTTGAGCGAATCCTGCAAATCCGAATACATCTCCGCCTGCTGAAGGGCGAGCGCAAGTTGATGAGTAATAGTGCTCATCACTTTCATCTGCCGAAGCGTTATAGGTTCCGAGCTGGTCTGGTGAACATCCAGCACTCCCAGCACCCGGTTTTCGCTCTTAATCGGCAGAGCCATCTCGGAGCGGGTTTCGGGCAGTCGCGGATCCGCGTGGTGGAAGATCACACGATCCACGTTATTCGTGAAAAAGGATTCTCCCGTTTCCGCCACGTGCCCGGGGATACCCGTCCCCAAGGGAAGGGTATGTTCCTGCCCGTTCGATTGGCTGAGTGCATGGCCCGCTCCATACCGCGCTCGCAGAACACCGCTGCCTGGCTCGATCACATAGACCTGGATGTAGTAAAAATGAAAGGTATTTTGAAGGAATTCGACCGCATCCCGCAGGATCGTCTCCGAGTTCAAGGAGGTGGAGAGCGTGCGGGAGATGTGATACAGGACGTTCATTTCCTTATAGTCCTGCCGCGTGGTTTCCAGCAGGTCGGCGTTCTCGATCGCGATGGCTGCCTGCGTGCCGAGGGCACTCAACAGGCGAATGTCGGCCGGATGGAAGACTCCCATATCGTAACTGTGCAGGCTGATCGTCCCCACGCGCTTCTGGCTGCTGCCGACCGGAGCCACGATCAGGGAGCGGAAGGAGACCGGCCCAGTCTGGTCGAGGAAGCGCGGATCGCTTCGGATATCCGGAATGGCGATGGTATCTCCCGTTGCGAGCACCTGCCCGGCCACTCCCTCACCAATGCGCATGCGCAGGCTCGATCTGGTACTGGATGTAAACCCCGCCACCGCGCGCGGGATCAGCTGCTTGTGGTCCTCGTCCAGCAGATGCAGAACGACATGGGTGGTCTTGGGGATCAACTCCCTGGCCGAATCGACGATCAATTGCAGCACGGTCTCCAGATCCACCCGCTCGCTTTCGCTCAGGGCTTGTTCGATGGCGGCGAGCGAATTTGCCTCCCGCAACTGCCTCCCGAGACGGTATTCCTGTTGGATGGTACGCAAGCCCATGGCGAACTGGGAACTGGCCAGTTCCACCAATTCGATCTCATCCGAAGAGAAGCTGCGGGCGGACTTGAATCCAAGGACCAGCGTGCCGAATTTGTACTCGCCGGTGGTCAATGGAATAACCAAGGCTGAACGCGTACCCTGCGAAATTTCACTCAGCTGAGGCGGGTAGGGATTCTGATGCGACATCTGCAGGTCGTTGAGCTGGGTCACCCGCATCACCTGCAGTAACTCCCGGGCCGGCTGTTCCTCCTCCCGGGCCACCATGTGGTCCACCTGAAGGAAATCATCGGAATGGGAATAAAGGATCAAATCCATCTGCTGTAAATCGCCGTCCCAACGGACCAGGTGCGCGTGATCGGCAGTGAATGACTGAAGAAGATGGGAGATCATCGACTCGTGGGCCGCGTCCGGATCCCTGCTTTCAATGACGGCGCGGGTAACCTGGTTGATCAGTGTGAGGAATCGCTCGCGTGCATACAATCTCTGGTTGATGCGGGCTTGGTTTTCGACCTCCGTGCTCAGAT
>Ga0194119_10012602_pt1 | contig 10682 bp, 7 predicted proteins | sample TA2MahC100mmetaG_FD_148620 | JGI IMG/M metagenome (GOLD analysis project Ga0194119, IMG submission 148620) | Freshwater microbial communities from Lake Tanganyika, Tanzania - TA2015018 Mahale Deep Cast 100m | ecosystem: Environmental > Aquatic > Freshwater > Lake | place: Tanzania: Lake... | reverse complement strand
TTATATTTTTTTTAATTATTCAATGATATAATTATTGAAAAATGTAAAAAATGATATATAAAATAGATTATATTAATATAATAATAGAATGTTTCATAATTACGTATATGACCCATTAGACCCTTCAAATAACCACAATTTTGAAATTCATAATGTTGATTTATCTATTGTAAATGGTATTAGAAGAATTATTTTGACAGATATACCTAATATAGGTGCTATTGGAGAAAAGCTTGATAAAGAAGAACCTACAGTAGAAGTTAAATTTAATTCAGGTGCTCTTCATGATGAATTTATCATTCATAGAATAGGTCTAATACCCATATGTATGACAACAGATGAAATTGAGAATTATGAGGATAATTCGCTTGTATTAGAATTAAATGTTGATAATAATACAAATAAGAGAATTGATGTTAAATCTTCACATTTTACAGCTTCTCTAAATGGCAAAGAATTATCTAAAGAAAAACTAATTGAGCTATTTCCTCCAAATAAAGTATCTAATGATACTATATTAATTACTCGTCTTAAACCAGGAGAGAATTTACATTTAATCGCAAATATTGTAAAAAGAACAGGACGTGATAATGCTTCTTTTAATCCTGTATCTTTAGCTAACTTTTCATATATTCAAGATCCTGTAGAAGCAAACAAATACAATAATATTTTAGATAAAGAAAGAGCTTATTATAAAAATAATTACGGAGATCCTATTAAATTTAAGTTTGATATTGAATATATTAATATAAATATGGGACCTAAATATTTAATTCCAAAAGCATTAGATATTATTATTTCTAAGCTAAATAATTTGATTAAAGAATTAGTAAATATACAAATATCAGAATTAGTTAAAATTAAAAAATTTCAAGATATAGAAGAAACATATGAATTTATTATTGAAAAAGAAGATGATACTCTTGGTAATATTATCCAATCTTATGTACATAATAAATATGTAAGAGAAACTAATACTATAGATAATATTCGTTGCAAATTTATAGGCTATATTTGTCCTCACCCTCTAAAATCGATTATGATTATTCGCATTACATTAGATAATGTAAAAGAACCCAATATGTTCATATCTTTTATGGAAAAAGTATGTAAAGAATTAATTGAAGAAATACTTTCGATTAAAATTAAATGGAATAAATTTGCTATAAATAATAATGTATCATAATTTATATTATTATATATTAAAAGAAGAGTAATATTATTCTAAATAATGTCTATTGAAATTGATAATTTAATGTATAAATTTGAAGATGAAGAATTAGATGAAATTGAGTATTTAGAAATAATGAGTTTAGATGATATTATAAAGGATAATCCTTCTTTTATTGCTTTATCTCGCAATGATATACAAGATAATTTATATAATATGTTTTTAAATAAAAAAAAAGCAGAGAATGTGGTAAAATTATTCTATGAAATAATAGATGATAATAATAAAAAAAGAGGATTATTGAATAATTATGATAATTATATATTTAACGTAGAAGCAGAAAAAAAAGAAAATGATTTGCAATATAAAAAAGATCCTGAAGATGCTAATTATTTCAATAAATTAGAAAAGAGAGAAATAAGTGATTATAATAAAGCAAAAAATAAGTATTTTTTTTGCCTTAAATATAATAATGAATCTACAAATATTCGCTTTAATAATGATAAAAAAATAGTAGTGTCTCTTGAACCTTATCAAAACACGGAATATCCTATTTATTATCCAGTTTTTCCTATAGATGAAGTAAATATTCCTATAATTTCAGCATATTATAAGATACCAAAAGCTACTATTAATGATAATATATATGAACAAATAATATCTTTTTTAATTGATAATAAAAATATAAATCTTAAATTAGCTTATGATTATGATGACACAAGAGAATTAATAAAAGATGTTCAACCCGATATCACACATATAATTAAATATTTAAATGAAATTGAAAATGATAATTTTACACTAAATTATAATAATATAAATTCTGTATTTAAAAAGTTTGGTAAATCATTGGATTTAATTAATGAAACTGATTATGATATTTTACATAACTATATGAGTTCTATAACAGAATATGAAAAAGAAAGGAAAAATGTATCAAGACCTGTAAAGATAAAGAAGAGTGATATATCTAATAAAAAATTAATATTTTTTGATAAATTAAAATCTAGTTTAAATTTATTAGATTTAAAAGATAATACAATAAATTTTTTAGAAAAAACTAAAAAAATATTAGAAGAACATATTTCAAATGTTTTGGTAACAGATGAAATAAATAATTTAAATAATTTAAATATATATAATTTAATTTTGCTTATTAATAATTCTGAAAATGAAGAAATAGAGCAAATATTATCTAATATAAAACAATTTATTAATCTTAAAAATATTAAAGAAACTATTGAGAAAATAGATAAAATTTTAAATACACATTATAATAAAGAAGCTATATTAAATAATTATGAATTATTAAAAAAAAAATTTGAATATTCACGTAATCATATAACAGATTATGATAAAGATGGTAAACAATATCTAATATCATATCGCGAGGTTAAAGAAATTAAAGAAGGAAAGGATATAGAAAAATATGAAGGTATTCCTAATGATTATGCTGAAGAAAACATAGATATCGAAGATCAAGATAATGTAGCAAATGAAATATATGATATTAAATATACTATCGATACCATTGATATTAATAAATATTTAACAAATATTAATTATAAAACAGAAGACGGATTTATAGATGGATTGAAAATTATATTACCAGAATTATATGAAATTAGTAAAATGTCTAATATAGAATTAGATTATGATATATTATGTAGTGAGTTATTTAAATACAATAGAAGTATTCCTTCAAGAAAATATATTTATACAAATGAATTTAAAGAAAAAAATATAGAAATTGATAATACACTTTTAAAAATATTAGAAAAGGTATCACCTAAACATATATCAAGCATAGATGGATTAGTTAATGAATTAGATAAAGATACTATTGATTTAATTATTAAAATTAATAATAAATGGTTAAAAATAATTAAAAACATGTTTATACATGCTATTTCTTTTTGGATAATTAATGTTCAAGAAAAAATATTAGAAGATACTTTTCCTTTAGATGAAAATGATTTAAATGATAATTATATAGTTAACTGGTATAAATATGGGTCTCCTTTTAATAATTTAAAAAAGAGCGAAGACAAAGGAGTTCTTCCATACATATTAAATATAGCAAAAGAATATTTAAGTAATAATAATGAATTTTCAATAAATATTGATAATTTATTAAAAGATACTATTAAATATATTGAAGAAAACTACACAACATATTTAGAAAATATGAAAGATAAATATGAATTATTTAAAACCAGGAAAAAAGAAATGAGAGGGTTAATTGAACAAAATAAATTTAAAGAAATGCGTGATAACAAAGTATGTGTAAAAAATCGTAATTTATGTAAAGAACAACATGTAAAATCACTTATTTATATGCCCGATATAAATTATATTAAATTACATAAATTTTTACATGGTTGTTGTTTAAAAAAATTAGATGCTACATTTAGTGATGATATTGATTTAAAAAATGCTAAAAGAAAAGATTTAATTTCATGGAAAAAAGAATTTGCTAAAAAAAGATTAACGAATAAAGAAAGAGATCTGCGATTTATTCCTCTATTAGTTGATAATAATGTTGTTGAAAAAGAAATATATGGCACTATAAAAGAAGATATAACATATAATTTAAAATTTTATATAGTATCTTCTTGGTTAAATGATATGGAATTTAAAGATAATAGTATTTTACCTAAAAAATCATTAGAAGATATTGAATTTAATGCTAAAAAAATAGATAATGAAATTAAAAATAATTTAAATATATTAGCAAAAACTTCTAAAAATATTAAAAATGAAAATTTTATAAGTAGTTTTTATAAAAATAAAATAAAATATAAAAACATAATATTTGCTATTATAAAAATATTAAATAATTTTTCTAAAAAGAAAGAAGATTTAGAATTAACATTACTTATAGATAATTCAATAAAAGATTTGCGAAATATTGTTATAGATTTAAATAATTTAAATAGTCTTATTGCTGATGAATATGAAGTAGATATAGAGAGAATTAATAAATATATTGTTAGTAGAGCATTATGTTGTCCATTTAATCCTGAAAAATTAATTAATGGTAGTTTGAGTTCTACTATTGTGAATAGCAGTATAATTCAAGAGTTAATGAAAATTATATATAGTGAAATATTAAAAATAATACAATTATCTTTTCCAACGGCAGAAGAAAATATTAATTTTTTAAATGAACAAAGAGAAAAAAATAAACAAAACAAAATAAACATATTAAATGATAAAAGTGTTGAAGAAAATTTATTGATTAAAGAGTTAAAAAAAGCAGGGATTAAATATAAATTATTTGAAGAAATAACAGAAGATGAAAATGCTAAACTTGATAATTTTATGAATGATATTGATAACATTGATATTAATGAGCGCAAAGATAAAGAATTATTTGATAATATATATAATGTAAATGATGATAATAAAAATGACGAAGGTAATGGCGATGAACATAGACATATAAGTTATGATAGTGACGATGAAAATATGGAGGTTTATATATAATTAGACATTTTCTCCGTATCCTGGAATAATTTCATTTTGTTTTTCTTCATGTTTTTCTTCTGTTTTTAATTCTTTAGGAGGTATATTTGATATATTTACAAATGAAGCACCTTGAATAATACTTTGCATTTCTTTGCCTTCTTTACTTTGTCTTTTTGCTGTATTTGTATTTCCTATTATACCATTTAATTGAATAGGAATATATCTATTGCATTCAGTAAAACATTTAGCTACTTCTACTTTATATTTTGTAGGTATCTCTTCAAATGAGCAATCTTGGATTAAATTATCATATTTTAATGATAATATACCAAATGTTTCTTTTGATATATTACCATCACAAGCTTCTATTTCTTGAGATAAAAGCATAAATTGTTGAGATAATTTTTTAAATATTTCAAATTTTTCACTTGCTTTTATACTATTTGTAAGAGACATAATAAGAACACTTACAGCATTTACAATAATATTAGGTATTTTAATAGAGTTAGCATCTTCACTAATACTATTTATAATACACATAGTCGAACTTGTTAATACAAGTGGAATAGCAAAACAGAACTTGATAAAACTCCAGTGAGTAGCAGCTTTTGTACATAATAATGTCATTGATTCGCATTTATCTAAGAGTTTTTCCCATTTTATCATATTTATTTTTATTATTAATCTAATTATATAGTATTTTTTAATTTGAATTATTATATTAGAGATAAGTGTATGAATATAGAGGTAAAAACTAATGATTGGATTCTTCCTAATAGAATAAGCTATAATAAATATATATATAATACATTTCATCCTTCTAAATATAGTAAAAAAAAGATAGAAGCATCGTGTGATTGTACTAAAGATAGTTGCGATTTAGATGTATCAAAAGTTTCTTTATTTCCACAACAAAGAATTATAAAAAATTATATGCAAATTGATAGTCCGTATCGTGGAATATTATTATATCATGAATTAGGTTCTGGTAAAACAGCCGCGTCAATTGCTGCTGCTGAAGGATATATTAATAAAAAAAAAGTGGTAATTATGACTCCTGCATCTTTATCGCAGAATTATGAAAATGAATTAATGAAAATATCTAATGTAGGATTAAATTTAAAAAAATCATGGACTTGTTTGAAAATAGATAAAAAAAATACTAAAGCAATTGATGATTTAAGTAAATATGCTATTGATAAAAAATTAATAGGAAAAACAGGAAATATTTGGGTTCCTCTTTATAATAAAGATATAGATGGTGCTGAAATAGTAATAAATGATATTAAATATTCTGATTTAAATGCTGTTTATAAAGAAGAAATTAATAAAACGATTACTCATATAATAAGAAATAGATATACATTTATCAATTATAATGGTTTAACAAAGTCTTTAATAGATGAATTAGAAAAAAATGGCAATCCTTTCGATAATACATTTGTAATAGTAGATGAAGTTCATAATTTTATAAGTAGAATAGCAAATGGCTCAACATTAGCAATGAGAATATACAATTTTTGTATTAAAGCTAAGGATATTAAAATGATATTATTATCTGGAACTCCAATTATAAATCAACCTTATGAAATATCTTTTTTAATAAATTTATTAAGAGGTCCTATGATAACCTATAATATAAGTATATTAGACGGGCGAGCTAATAAGAAAAAATTAATAGAAAAAATACAAAATACAAATTTATATGGATATATTGATGAAATATATCATGGAGATAAATATGTAAATGTTATATTATTACCTAAAAATTATAAAAGAGAGAATGGTACATCTATAACAAAAAAAGAATGGAATATCGAAGAAGATGAGATTATTAAACAATTAATAAAAAAAATAAATGAAAGTGAAACTTTGCCTAAAAAAATTGATAAAAAAGATGATGAAAGAATTGGCAATAAAAAATTAGATGTAAAGAAACCATATATTATAGTAACAAATGGTATAACAGGATCACAAAAAACTAAATTATATGGAGAAATTATAAATTATCTAAAATTAAAAGACGATAATGTTAAAATAATAATAGATGACTTAGTAACAAATAATAAAGAATATAAAAGAAGAGTTCTTGAAATAATTAAAAATGTTAACGAAGAATGTAATAATAATAAGGTTCGCATTGAAAATAAATATAAAAACCCTGATGATAAATTATTAGATGCTTTTGAAAAAGCATATTTTGATATAAGAAATGGTAAAAATTGTAGTGATAGTTTTTCTAATAGTTGTGATAATTTAAATGATTTAAATTTAGAAAAAGCTCTAAAAGAAAATAAAAATATAATATTTGAAACGCAAGGTTTAAATGTTCCATCATGGTTATTAACACACCCATATCTTAGAGAAAATTATAATATAATATTTGGATATTCTCTTGCTCCTATTAAAAAGGTTATTGAAGTTATAATTTCAAGAGCTATAGCAAATATAAAAAAATATGAAAAAAATCCTGATAAACATCCAGCACCAAGATTTCCCAACACTGATAAAGAGAAGATTAGACAAAATATAATTAAAATAATAGATACTTTAAAATATTTGAGAGATAAGTGCATCGATGACATTAAATATGTTGATTGTGGAAATAAAAAAATAGATAAATTATTAATATATAATAATAATTCTGAATTTAAATTAGATTTGATATATGATAGTAAATATAATATATCAGATAATGATTTTGAAGATATGATAAAAAATATAGTAAAAATAGATGAAAACAATGAAGAACTTAGATTATCTTTAGCATATAAACAGACAACAGATTTTGTATTTCCAATAAAAAAAGAAGAATTTAATAAAATTTTTATAGATGATAAGGATCCCGATGATATTAAAATATTAAATCAAGATTTATTCAAACGAAGAATATTAGGAATATTAAGTTATTATAAAATAACTGGTTCTGAATTATTTCCTCGCGTATTACCTGAACGTATTAAATATATGTATATGACAAAAAATCAGATGAAGAAATATGTTGAAGTTAGAAAAAAAGAAATAGATATGGATGAAAGAAAGAGAATGTTCGCAAAAAAAGAAGATGCTGATACTAGTTCTGTTTATCGCGCTTTTAGTAGATTAGTATGTAATTTTGCTTTTCCTGATGAAATTATACGTGAATTCCCTCAAGATATAAGACTTTTAAAAAAGAAGGAGATTTCTTTAAATGATGAAGATAAAGACGAAGATGATATTCTAGAAGTTGATATTAATAAAGAGGTTGCTGTTGAATATGAATTGAAATTAAATAAAGCTTTAAAAGAATTAAGAAAAGGAAACTATCTTGATATTAAAAATTTAGAAGAAAATTATAGTCCTAAATTTGCTAATATGTTAGAAGATATAAATACATCTCCTGGAACAGTATTAGTATATTCTCAATTTCGTGTTGTTGAAGGTTTAGGAATATTTAAAGAAGTTTTAAATAAACAAGGTTATATTGAAATAAATATAACTAAAAACGAAGAATACGGATATATATTTGAAAATCCTGATGTATTTGATAAGAAATATGATAATAAAAGATATGTTGTATTTAATTCCGACCGTGTTAAAACAAATATATTAATGGCGATTTTTCTGATCTTCCTGAAAATATTAAGAATACTCTTCCAAATAAAGGAGAAAATATAGATCAACGCTATGGAATACTTGCGAAAGTAATGATGATTACGCAATCAGGTGCCGAAGGTTTAAATTTAAAAAATGTAAGACGCGTATTGATTACCGAGTATTTCTGGAACTCTGTGCGTATAGAACAAGTTATAGGAAGAGCTGTTAGATCATGTAGTCATATGTCTTTACCAGTTGAAGATAGAGATGTTACAGTTTATAAATATATTATGAAATTTACTAAAGAACAATTGGCATCTAATCCAACTATTAGAAAAAAAGATAATGAATTAACAACAGATCAGCATATATTACATAAAGCGCAAAAAAAGGAAAAATTAATAAAAACATTTTTAGATATGTTGAAAGCTTCTTCATTAGATTGTATAATACATTCTGAGGTTAATAAACCTTTAGAAAATGGATACAAATGTTATAATTGGCCTATAAATATTAATGATAATAAATTATCTTATACTCACAATATTGCTGATGATAATAAGATACAATCATATAAATTGTATGAAAGAACTAAAAAAAATAAGGGCAAAGTAGTATCTCGCAATGGTGTTAAATATGTCTTATTAAATAATAAGTTATATGATTATTTTAGCTATAAAAATGCTGGAGTATTAATATCTGTTTAATTATATAAATAATAAATTATAGTAAATAAGAAGTGTAAAAAATTTATATATAGTAATATTAATGAATAATAATATATCTTCAAATATTGTTAAAAAATGTATTTGTAGATATGATAAATTCAAGTTATGTTTTAGAGATACAAATTACGGCGAATATTGCGGATATCATAAAAATACTAAGAATAAATATATATATAATATTTTTTATGATGTTTTAAAAAATAAGGAGACTATTGATATTACTGATTTATATGAATTATATAAATATGTTAATAATATCAATATAAATTGCAAGGAATTATTTATAGAGTTGTTAAAAAACATACCTTATAAAATAATATGTAATATTATAGAAAATGGTAAATACAATATGTTTAAAAAGAATAATTACACCAGCAAAATGGAAAAATATATTTTATTATATGAATTAAATGAAAAAACTTATAAATTAAGTAATAATAAAGAAAATATATCTATATTTTTAAAAATACAAAAAAGGTTGAAAGATAAAAAAATTATAAAATATCAATTATGTGATAATTATATGAATGATGAAGAATTATTTACTGGAGAAAATATAGATGATATACCAAGAGAAAGACTATTTATATTAAAAAATAGTAGAGAAGAAAAATATATATTTGATGCTATAGAATTAGAATATTTTATAAGAACTTGTATAAATTATAAGCAAGAACCTTATAATCCATATAATAGAGAAATTTTAAGTAAAAATATTATTAAAAGTTTAAATAATTTTATAAAATATAATAATTTAATAATAAAATCAGAAGAATACAAATGGAAAACAAATATGCATGCTTTTACAGATTTGGCAATAGAAATAGAAAGAAGGGGATTTTATAATAGCCCTGAATGGTTTAAAAATTTAACAAATATTGATTTTTTAAAAATAATAAAATATTTTAAGATGTTTTCAAATGATATTCCTGAAAATAATAATTATTTTAATAATATAACTCAGGAAACATTAGTCTTTGATTTTTGTAAAGATGCTATTAAAATGTTTAAAGAATGTAATGAAGAATTATATATTTTATGTTGTAATTTTATAAAATCTTTAGCGATGTGTTCAAATAATTTTTTTGAAAATATTCCATCATGGCTCGTAACTGGTTCAACTATCGGAACAAGATTTCGTGTTAATTTTGAAATGCCTAATATAAATAATATAAATGAATTAGATAATAATTTTTTCTTATATTATTTTGTAGAATATAGTTAAAGTTAATAATGAATACATATGATATAAAATATACTCCAGATTTTGCTTATACACCTATAAATTCAAATTTTATTCCAAATAATATTGAAGAAAAACAAAAAAATAATTATGATATATATGTAAATAAATTTAAAACAGCATTTTATGGTTTTTTTTTATTTATTATATTATCTCTTCCTGTATCTTATAAAATAGTTGATATGATAGCTAAAATAATATCAAATAATATAGAAATATATGATCTAAATATAGAAGAACCATCACCTTTAGGTCGTGTAATTATGGGGTTAATATTTTTTATATTAATATTTATTCTCTAAGAATTTCTAAGCCTTCTTCTTAGTAGAAGGCTTTTTAGCTACTACTTTTACAGGCTCAGGCTCAGGCTCAGGCACAGGCTCAGGCTCAGGCTCAGGTTCAGGTTCAGGTTCAGGTTCATCTTCCTCTTCCTCTTCTTCTTTTTCTTCTTCCTCTTCTTCTTCCTCTTCTTCCTCTTCTTCCTCCTCCTCTT
>Ga0194119_10012599_pt1 | contig 10684 bp, 9 predicted proteins | sample TA2MahC100mmetaG_FD_148620 | JGI IMG/M metagenome (GOLD analysis project Ga0194119, IMG submission 148620) | Freshwater microbial communities from Lake Tanganyika, Tanzania - TA2015018 Mahale Deep Cast 100m | ecosystem: Environmental > Aquatic > Freshwater > Lake | place: Tanzania: Lake... | reverse complement strand
TCGGTCGCGCGATGCGCGAACTTTGATCCGGCTGGTCGGCGTGCACAGAAGGCACGCAGGGCATCGCGCAGGATCGGGCGTGGCTGCGCCCCAAAGTGGCTCACCAGCGCGGACCAGTCGGTCGGCCAACCCAGTTCGAGCACCAGCTCGCGGGGCAGCCCGAACGGAAAATCGAATCCACCGACCCAGGGACCGGGACGCGCAATCAGCGATTCGAATGCTGAGAGCGTCTCAATCGGTTCGAGCGCCTCCACCCGCAAAACGCCCTTGGCCGCGAGGCGCGCATGCGCGATGGTGATCGGCTTGACACGCGATGGCGCACTCGAAAAATCAACCCCCAGAATCGCGACGCTGTCCGTCGGGTTTTCGCAACACGGGCGCACCGTCGCTCGCCCCGAATCCAGGGGTGTGTGGAGAGAGTGATCGCCAACTGTCATCGGAGCATGATCGATGTCGTGCATACGGTCGGGAATGTCTGGCCCGCAGGCCAAAAAGCGAATAGGGTAGTAGGGGTTTTTACCCGCACGTTGCACGAAAGATTTCGCGACGCACGTCGCGAAATCGCGCATCGTTCGCCTCCCGCCGTCATTCGGCGACGGGACACCCCGACAGGCTCCGGGACACGGAGTCGGGAGAATAACTCGATGCGCAACTCCTCCAACGTTAAAGCCCTTCCCCGCAAACCCGCCCGCGCGCGCAACGACGACAGCGGGCGTCCGATGTCCGAGGTGATTCGCGAACGCGTCCGTCAGGCGGGCCGTCGCTTTCATGCCAACGACAATATCTCTGAGTTCATTCGATCTGATGTCGAACGCGAAGCGCTTCGTAAGGAGGTGGAATCCCGCGTCCAGGCACTGCTCGAATCGCTGGTGATCGACATCACCCATGATCACAACACGCAGGACACCGCGCGTCGTGTGGCCAAGATGTATTTGAAGGAAGTATTCCGGGGTCGCTACGAGCCGATGCCCGCGGTCACCGAATTCCCGAACGTCGAGCGCCTTAACGAATTGATCGTGGTCGGGCCGATTACCGTTCGTTCAGCCTGCTCGCATCATCTCTGCCCGATCCTGGGCAGGATCTGGATCGGTGTCTTGCCCAACGCCAACTCCAAGCTGATCGGATTGTCCAAGTACGCCCGTGTTGCCGATTGGGTCATGAGCCGGCCGCAGATTCAGGAGGAAGCGGTTAAAACGCTTGCCGATGAACTCGAGCGCCTGCTGCTCCCTGATGGCCTGGCGGTCATCATGGAAGCCGATCATTTCTGCATGCATTGGCGCGGCGTCAAAGACGAAAGCTCAATGACCTCGTCCATCATGCGCGGCCGCTTCCTCAAGTCGGATGCGCTGCGCCGCGAACTGCTGTCGCTGCTCAAGCGCAACTGACGTCCGGGGCCATGCCGCGCTAGCCGCGGCACAGCGTGAGCATGGCCTCCAGTGCTGCAAGGCCGTCGGCCTCGGCGACGGCCTTGTCACGTCGCCATCGCAGCATCCTGGGAAATCGCACTGAGACGCCCGCGCGATGCCGTGTCGAGCGCGCAATCCCTTCGAAGCCGATTTCAAACACCAGGGACGGCGTCACGCTTCGGACGGGTCCGAAGCGTTCAAGGGTCGTGCGACGCACGATTGCATCGACCTCGCGGATTTCCGCATCGGTGAGCCCCGAATACGCTTTTGCGAACGGGATCAGGCGCGGCTCGGCGTCGCGGTCACGATCCCAGACCGCGAACGTGTAGTCGGTATAAAGCCCTGCACGGCGCCCGTGGCCCGCCTGCGCGTAAATCAGTACGGCATCCACTGAAAACGGATCGAGTTTCCACTTGAACCATGCGCCACCGTCGGCCCGGCTGCGGCCGATTCCATAGGCCGAGTCCAGCCGTTTGAGCATCAGCCCCTCGGCGCCGTGCGAGCGCGCGTCCTCACGGATGCGGGCGCGCTCAGCCCAATCATGCGCATCGATTGCAGCGGCTGCGCACAGGGTTTGCGGATCAACCTGCGCCTCGCCCAGAATGGCCAGCATTGCAGCACGCCGTTCAATGAGCGCAAGCGCCCTCAGATCAGCATGCTCACGCTCCAGACAGTCAAATGCGATGAAGCGCGCGGGCGCTTTTTTAAGCGTGGCCGGCCCGGGCTGCAGTCGACCGATCCGGGTCTGCATGGCTGCAAAGTCCATCGGGCGCTGCGAGCCTGGCATCCAACAGAGCAGCTCGCCGTCAAGTACCGTGCCCGGGGGCAAGCGCTGGGCGGCCGAAACAATCTCAGGAAACCGATCGGTCAGCAGCTCTTCGCCGCGCGACCAGATCGCCACCTGCTCGCCGCGTCGGACCAGCTGCGCGCGAATGCCGTCCCATTTCCACTCGGCAAGCCAGTCCGATGCGCGCTCAGCGGTCGCGCGCGGCGCCTCCCAGCTGGTGGCGAGCATGAATGGGTAAGGCAGCAGCAAGGTTACGGGATCGCTTGGCGAAGCGCTGACCGGCGCGGCGCCAACCATTGATTGGTGCGCCGCCTCATCCGCGTTGGCCTCGGGCTGCGGGTTGGCAGCGGGCTGCGGGACGGGCTGGGCGGCAACCAGTGCACGATAGCGGGCCGCCTCTGGGTTCGCCTTACGGTCGGTGTAGCCAATGATTCGCTGGGCGATCACGCGCGCATCGACACCGCTTGCCTCGGACAGCGCGCGCAGGACGAGCTGCCGCGACACGCCCAGTCGCAGGCCGCCCGTGATGAGCTTGTTGAAGACGAAGCGCTGCCAACTGTCAAGCACTGCCCAGACACCCGCGAGCGCAGCGCGCGTTGCCTCGGGTTCCAGCGCTCGAAGCGGCAGCAGCCGGGCGCGCATCCAGTGATCAAGGCTGCCAGCGCAATCGTGTGCGGTTGCGCTCTGCTCAGGCAGCAGCAACGCAATGGTCTCGGCCAGGTCCCCGACGGCCTGATAACACTCATCGAACAACCACTCGGGCACCGCTGCGACCTCGTAGGCAGCCTCGCGGAGCAGTCGTGTTGCAACCAGCTTCTGGGGCTTGCCGCCCGCAAGAAAGTACACCGCCCACGCGCAGTCTTCCGCGGACTCGGATTGAAAGTAGCACCGCATCGCCTCGACTTTATCCAGCGTCGAATTGGAGCGATCCAGTGCTGCGATCAAGTGGGCGAACCGCTCCATCAGTGGGGCGACTCCGACAGATGCTCGGCCACGGGGTGGGTGTCCGCACTGACGGGTGTGTCGGACTCGGCACCCGCCTCACCGCCGAATTCAGTTCGAAGCGCGTGCGCCTGCACGCCGCGCTCGCTCAGATAGCGCACGATCGCCGCTTCGAAGCCGTGCGTCACGATCACCCGCTGCGCGCCGCTTGCCTCAATCGCCTGCACCAGGCCTGGCCAATCGGCATGGTCTGACAGCACGAAGCCCCGATCGAGCGCCCGCCGCCGCCGTGCGCCACGCACCCGCATCCAGCCTGAGGCAAATGCGATGCTGGCATCGCCGAACCGCGACAGCCAGGGGCTTCCTGCAGCCGACGGTGGCGCCAGGACCAGCGGGGGCGTATCGGCTGCGTTGCGGCGCCAGTCGGTTGCGGTGAAAATGTCGGGAATCGCAACGCCCGAGGCTCGATACGCTGCATTGACCGCCGTGACCGAACCATGTGCCACCATCGGGCCCAGAAGCGCCTGGGCCTGCGCAAGACCCGCCAGCACCCGCTGGGCTTTGCCAAGGGCATAGCAGAGCAGCACGCTCGCGCGCCCGCCTGCGGCGTTGTCAGCCCACCAGCCTGCGATCTCGGCCAGACACTGCGCATCGGTCTGCCAGCGATAAACCGGCAGGCCAAATGTCGATTCAGTGATGAAGGTATCGCACCGCACCGGTTCAAACGGCGCGCAGGTCGGATCGGCCTGCAGCTTATAGTCGCCCGACACCACCCACACCTCGCCCCGGCGTTCAACGCGCACCTGCGCGGATCCGAGGATGTGCCCGGCGGGATGCAGCGATACGCGCGTATCGCCAAGCGTCATCGGCTCACCCCAGCGCAGCGTCTGCAGCGATATCGCGCCGAGCCGGCATCGCATGACCTCGCGGGCGGGCTCGCTCGCAAGATAGTGCCGATGACCGACCCGGGCATGGTCGGCATGGGCATGAGTGATGACCGCCCGATCAACCGGACGCCAGGGGTCGATGTAGAAATCGCCCGCCTCGCAATAGAGCCCTTCCGGGCGCAGCGAAATCAGGTCGCCCTGCATCAGCGACGCCCCTGCAGCGTGTGGGCGCACCAGCTCAGTAGCGAAGCCCGCGCCCCGATACCGCAACGCCGATACGCAGGATCAAGGCGGCGCCGTGCGCGGTAAGCCGCACCCACCAGGGGCGCGCCACGATGTGCGACCAGCCAACCGGCACGCCCCCCTCGGCGATCGCCTGCTCGACGCGAGCGCGCAACGCGGCAGCGGTCTGCGCGTCGTGAACGATCACATTGGCCTCGCGCGCAAGCAGCAGCGAGAACGGATCGATATTTGATGAGCCAACAGTCAGCCATTGATCGGCAAGCGCGAGCTTGGCATGCAGAAAGCCGGGCTGATACTCGATGATTTCGACGCCCGCGCGCAGCAGTTCCTCATGGAGTGACAGCGTACCGAAATGCGGCAGGCGATACTCGATTTGCCCCTGCAGCAGCAGGCGTACCCGCACGCCTCGCGCGGCCGCTTCTGCCAGCGCGCGGCGAAACCTGGCGCCGGGGAAAAAGTAGGCGCATGCGATCAGGACGTCATGGCGCGCGGCGCCGATGGCTCGCAGATAAGCGCGCTCTATCGCTTTACGGTGGCGCCAATTGTCACGCTCAACAAATGCCGCGCTGACCAGCCTCCCGGGAGCGCCTAGCCAAGCTTGGGGGCGATCGGTCGCGCGGGCTGCGGGCACGGGCAGCGGCGCCGGCGCAGTGGCTGCATCGGGCCCCGCGCAAGCATCGCGCCACGCGCCAGCATCAGGCCACACCCCGGCATCAGACCACGCCCCAGCGCCGCCCGCCAGTGTGGCTCGCCGCCACACGTGCCGCATCGCAATCAAGGCCTGCTCGACCAGTGGCCCGCGAACCTCGATGGCGAAATCCAGTCGCGGCGAATCGAGTCGGCCGCGGGCAGGATCCTGGTGGTCATCAATCAGATTGATACCGCCCGCAAAGAGCGTCGTTGAGTCGATCAGCGCGAGCTTGCGATGCAGGCGTCGCAGCGCCTGCCAATTGAATCGCCAGCGCGCAAGCGGTCGGAACACTCGCAGATCAAGCGGTGCTGAGGCAAGCAGCTGGGCAATCCTGCCGCGGGGCTCGCCGGTGCCATAGCCATCGACCACCACCCTGACCTCGACCCCGCGCCGGGCCGCTGACGCGAGCGCCGAGGCAATGCGCTGTCCACTCGCATCGTCATTGAAAATATAGGTTTCGATCCAGACCGAAGTAACCGCTGCGTCAATCGCCTGCTCGAGCACTGGAAAAAATTCAGCGCCGGACTGCAGCAACCGCACCTGGTGCCCTTGACGCAATACCGGTCGTCGCCGTCTGCCCAGCCATTGCCGCCAGGCGGGTGGCATCGCGCGCGAAACGCTCACGCGTGCCCGCGCTCCAGATCAGCGATCACGGGGCTATGGTCAGACAGACGCGCCCAGCCTGGCCCCCTTGGAACACGCGCGTCACGCACCGAAAAGCCGCGCAGATAAATCCTGTCCATTCGCAGCCACGGCACCAGCGCGGGAAAGGTTCGCGCCGACCGCACCCGGCGAGGCAGTCGAACGGACTCGGGTTTGACGTCGACGCCCAGATCGGCCAGTCGATCACGCATGTACCGGACCGCGCGCTGCGTGCGGACCATGCTGGGGCGCAGCGAGTCGAACGCCTCGATCACATCGATCTCATCACACAGGCGGCGCGACAGCTGGCTGCGCCAGTCATTGAAGTCGCCTCCGATGATGAGTGGCGCCTCGGGCGGGACCGAGCGGCGAATCCAATCGATCAGCGCATCGAGCTGGCGTTCGCGACTGCGCGCGAACAGGCCGAAGTGCACCACAAAGCAGTGCACCGGATCACCAGCGATATCAACCACACAATGCAGCACGCCGCGCTTTTCCAGTGCGTGATCGGAAAAGTCACGATTGTCGCGGTGCAGGATCGGATATCGCGACAGCAGCGCATTGCCATGGTGGCCGTGCAGATACTGGGCGTTCGGACCGTAAGCGCTCTCGAACGTCTGCCGTAGCCCCGGTGATTGCGCAAGGAACACATCCTGCGGCTCAACCGGCCAATGCTCAAAGCGCCTGGCATGACGCTCATGCTGCCCCTGCACTTCCTGCAGCAGGATCAGGTCGGCATCAAGCTCATGGAGCCGGGCACGCAACTCGTGAATGCGCGCCACACGGCGTAGCCCGAACAGGTCTCGGAGCACGCCTTTATGAATGTTGTAGGTGGCAACCCGCAGCTGCGTTGGCATCGTTGCTTCACCGCGCGAGGGCATTGGCGTCATGCGCTCGACGCGGCAGCTGCCGAATGGCTTCTGCGTTGGACCAGGAAAAACAACGGTCGGCCGCCTGTTGCCAGGGTAGCCAGACCTGGCTCAGATGCTCGCGCGGCGCAAGCTTCGCCTCGATGCGCTCGGGCACCTGAAGACCGAAGACATATTCGGTGTTGTGCGTGACGCCCGGCGGATAGCGATGGCGCCAGTGCGCGAAAATTTCATAGCGCTGGCTCCACTGCCAATCGGTCAAATCGAATGCGGCGCAGTCGATCCCGGTTTCTTCGAACACTTCGCGCCGACAGGTTTCAGCCAGTGGCTCGTCCAGCGCATCCTTGCTGCCGGTGACCGACTGCCAGAACCCCGGATGGTCGGCGCGCTCAAGAAGCAGTACCTCGAGTGCTGGCGTGTGGATCACGACCAGTACCGACTCGGGGATCTTGTTGCCGGCCATTGCAGGGCAGTGACAGTGCGGTTTGCGTACGGCTCAGGCGCTCGCCTCGACACCGCGCAGCCGGATATGCAGTTCGCGCAGCTGCTTTTCGTCAACCGGCGACGGCGCCTGCGTGAGCAGACACTGCGCGCGCTGGGTCTTGGGAAATGCAATGACATCGCGGATCGATTCGGCGCCCGTCATCATGGTGACGATGCGGTCAAGGCCAAACGCGATCCCGCCGTGGGGCGGCGCGCCGTACTGAAGCGCATCAAGCAGGAAGCCGAATTTTGCACGCGCCTCCTCGGGGCCGATTTTGAGCGCGCGAAACACCTTGCTCTGCACTTCCTCGCGGTGGATTCGTACCGAACCACCGCCGATTTCCCAGCCGTTCAAGACCATGTCGTAGGCCTTGGCCAGACACTGCCCCGGGTCGGAGCCCATCAGGTCTTCGTGGCCATCTTTGGGCGCGGTGAACGGATGGTGAACCGCAGTCCAGCGACCATCCTCTTCGTCGTATTCGAACATCGGGAAATCAACCACCCAGAGCGGCTTCCAGACGTTTTCGAACAGGCCGTTGGCACGGCCGAAATCGGAGTGTCCGATTTTGATCCGCAGCGCGCCCAGCGCATCGTTGACCACCTTGGCCTTGTCAGCGCCGAACAGTATGAGATCGCCGTCGGCGGCACCGGTGCGCGACAGGATGGCCGACAGCGCAGCATCATGCAGATTCTTGACGATTGGCGACTGCAGACCGTCTCGGCCACGCGCGGCCTCATTGACCTTGATCCAGGCGAGTCCCTTCGCACCATAGATAGCGACGAACTGCGTGAAGCTGTCGATTTCGCCCCGCGTGAGCTTGCCGCCACCCGGTACGCGCAGGGCCACCACGCGCCCGCCTGTCATGTTGGCCGGGCCACTGAACACCTTGAACTCGACATCGCGCATCGCATCGGTGATGTCGGTGAACTCAAGCTGCACCCGCAGATCGGGCTTGTCGGACCCGTACAGACGGATGGCTTCGGAGTAGGTCATCTGCGGGAAGCTGGCCGCAAGATCGATACCCGCGACGTTTCGGAACACCGTGCGGATCATGTCCTCGAAGATGGTGCGAATCTCAGTTTCGGTGAGAAACGAGGTTTCGCAATCGATCTGCGTGAACTCGGGCTGGCGATCCGCACGCAGGTCTTCATCACGAAAACACTTGGTGATCTGATAGTAGCGGTCGAACCCCGACACCATCAGCAGCTGCTTGAACAACTGCGGCGACTGGGGCAGCGCGAAAAACTGGCCAGCGTTCACGCGTGAGGGAACCAGATAGTCGCGAGCGCCTTCCGGCGTGGACTTGGTGAGCATGGGGGTTTCGATGTCGAGAAAGCCCTGGGCATCGAGATACTTGCGCACCTCCATCGCAACCCGGTATCTGAGCATCAGGTTGCGCTGCATTGCCGGGCGGCGCAGGTCGAGCACCCGATGAGTGAGTCGCGTGGTCTCGGAGAGGTTCTCGTCATCGAGCAGGAAGGGCGGCGTGACCGACGCGTTCAGGATTTCGATGTCGTGGCACAGGATCTCGATGGCACCGCTTTTCAGGTTGGCGTTGTCGGTGCCTTCCGGACGCCGGCGCACGCGACCCACCACGCGAACGCAAAACTCATTGCGAATGCGCTCAGCCACTTTGAACATGTCGGGCCGGTCGGGGTCGCACACCACCTGAGCGATCCCTTCGCGGTCGCGCAGATCGATGAAGATCACCCCGCCATGGTCGCGGCGGCGGTGAACCCAGCCGAACAGGGTGACAGTCTGGTCGAGGCGGTCGGTAGAGACTTCCCCGGCATAGCAGGTGCGCATCACGGATTCTCCGAAAGCGGATGATGACCTCAGGACTGGCCCGGCGAGCGATCGCCCGGCGCAACGGTTCCCATCGACACCACGTACTTCAGCGCCTCGTCGACACTCATGTCGAGCTCGATCACGTCGGCACGGGGCAGCATCAGGAAAAAGCCCGAGGTGGGATTGGGCGTAGTGGGAACATAAACCGACACCATCTCGGAATCGGTGACCCGGCGACGGATTTCAGCGGCAGGCGTGCCGGTTTGGAACGCAATGGTCCAGCTGCCGGCTCGGGGATACTGCACCAGGAGCGCCTTGCGGAAGGCCTGACCGTTGGGCGACAGAATGGTGTCGCTGACCTGTTTGACGCTTGAGTAGATGCTGCGGACGATGGGAATGCGGCCCAGCAGCGCCTCCCAGTAAACGACCAGCCGCTCACCGATGATGTTGCGCAGGAGCAGGCCCGTCACGAACAGCACCACCAGCGTGAGCACGACGCCAACGCCGGGAATGTCGCGCCCGAAAAATGTGTGCGGATGCCAACGCTCAGGCAGCAGCTGAAGCGTCTGGTCCATGGTGGTAACGATCAGGTTGAGCACCCAGATCGTGATCACCAGAGGAACCCAGATCAGAAGACCCGTGACGACATATTTGCGCATGGTTGGGCTCGTGGAGGCGCGTTCGATTCAGACTGCAGCGCGATGCTGCCGGCCTGAGGTGACGGCGCGATGACGCGTGGCGGACGCGTTCAGGCCGGTGCCCCCGGGGAGGGGCTGCTGGCAGCTCGCGGCGTGGCGGCGCTGCTGCTGGACGCGGCGGGGGACTCGCCCGCTTTACCTGCCGATCCGCCACCGGACCCGGACGACGATTCAGTGGCTGCGGGCTTGCTGTCGGCCTTGGCTTCGCCGCTTCCCGCACTGCCTGAGCCGGCAGCCGTGTCGGTGGGTTTATCGGACGTTTTGTCGGCGGACTCGCCACCTTCACCGCCGGCCTTTTTATTGCCGCCGTCGCGAAAGTCGGTGACGTACCACCCCGACCCCTTCAGCTGAAAAGCCGGCGCGGTAAGCTGTCGCGCAAAGCCGTTTCCGTTGCATGACGGACAGACCGTGAGCGGTGCATCGGAAATTTTCTGCAGCTGATCCTTTTCGAAGCCGCAGTCTTGGCAACGATAGGCGTAAATCGGCATGATGTTTTTGAGGTCGCTTGCGCGACTTAAAAGGGAAAAGGACAACCCTAAAGTATAGCGGCAGCCAGACAGGCTGTGGATATCAGGGGATTGGGCAGGCTTGATACAGGCCGAAAGCGCGGCGTTACTGATGCCGGATTGCAATGGTTTTCAGGACGGTGAAGCCGTACAGCGCCTCGAAGCCCTTTTCGCGGCCGTAGCCGCTTGAGCGAACGCCGCCAAAGGGCAGCTCAACGCCACCGCCCGCACCATAGTTGTTGATGAACACCTGGCCACACCGGAGCGCTCGCGCGATTCGGAGCTGGCGGGCACCGTCACGCGTCCAGACGCCAGCCACCAGCCCATACGCCGTACCGTTCGCAAGCCGCACCGCATGCGTTTCATCGTCAAAGGGCATTGCCACCAGCACCGGGCCGAAAATTTCCTGCTGAGCAAGGGGATGCTGGGACGGAACATCGCGAAACAGCACCGCGGGCTGATAAAACCCCGCGGAGGCTGCCTGCGGATGAAGCTGGCCGCGCGCAGCAACCCGCAGGCCATCGGCCTGTGCCTGCGCAAGCAGGCGCCCCACGTGATCGAACTGCTTGCGATTGACGAGCGGACCCATGTCCAGGCCCAGCGCCGGAGGGCCTGCGACCAGCGCCTGAAAGCGCTCAACCAACCGTTCGAGCACTGTTTCGTAGAGGCTGCGCTCAACCAGCAGGCGGCTGCCCGCCGAACAGGTTTGGCCCGCGTTCTGAACGATGGCGTTGATGATGA
>Ga0194119_10012595_pt1 | contig 10686 bp, 6 predicted proteins | sample TA2MahC100mmetaG_FD_148620 | JGI IMG/M metagenome (GOLD analysis project Ga0194119, IMG submission 148620) | Freshwater microbial communities from Lake Tanganyika, Tanzania - TA2015018 Mahale Deep Cast 100m | ecosystem: Environmental > Aquatic > Freshwater > Lake | place: Tanzania: Lake... | reverse complement strand
CTTTGACGCTAAGCCAAGATAAAAGTCCAATCATCTTTGTTCGAGAGAGAGCGCCCGATGGCGAGGGTCCTTGGCGAAACAGCGAATGGGTTGCACATCCGCAGAAATCATTAGAGATTGCCGAAAAGAATCTCCGTGAAATTCTGCAAAGAAGTAGCGGTAACGAGGCATTTGAAACTAAGTGGAAAATTGACTCGAGTGTCGCAACCAAGAAAGGACTGCTTCGTTTTCCGCTTCAAACAGATGAGCTAAGTGTCTGGAGTTATGGTTTTGTCGAGATTGACCTGGATTCCGATTTTTATGAATGGCAAACACGACAGAATTCTAGCGAGGCATCTCATGAAGATCTTATTTTCTCTATAGGAATAACCATTGATCAACGCTTACAAGGTGGTTGGCGCCCCACAACTCAAGCTCATTGGGATTGGATTGCTTTTTACTTTTCTACAGTACCAATTCAAGCTGGGTACTTTGGCTCGTTTAAATATGTGCTCAAAACATTAACGACGTACATGGAAGAGAATTCTGACTCATTAGCAAGAGAGCTTTACCGCAGAGGGTGTGCAACTCTAGGTTGGGGATACGGGAACATTGATGCGAGATCCGCGGTTTCGGGCAAGCAGATAACTTTGAAGAGAAAGGACGACAGCAGAGTCTTTGCCGCCGATGATTTGAGCACCGACTATATGTTCCAGGATAAGGAAACAGGGGTTATGTCTTATCCGAGAAACGCTCCCCTAAGTATGGAGTATGTGAGTTCTCTACCAGGCTTTCTGGGAAGATCATTACCATCTACTGCAACACTTCAATACTTGATGAGACGTGGCTACCGATTCATTCAATCGGTTGATGAGGATTTGTGCCAAGTATCTTTCAAGGCAGCATCGCTGATGCAAAGTCTCCTTCGCCAAGGCTGGAATGAGAATTGCAGAGCAGAGAAGCAGTTGTTAACCACTCGCTTTTGCTATGAGGGTTCAGATTTGGCTCAGATAAACGCCTCTTCCAGGTCTGTAAGACTCGGCCAAAAAAAGGATAGGGACCACTTTCTACCGAAAAAAAACATCACGAAATATTCAGAATTACTTCGTGTTTACGAGGGAAACTTTAGAGAAGTTGACTTCCCAAAAGGAAGCAAAATAAATCCGATATCGGCGAACTATTTCGCACTGTGCTTTAAGGAAGCAAGAGTCGATATTCCATGGAGCGATTCATTAGCTTTGACACTTGCGGAATCGCTCAACGAATCTCTGCGTATAGGAGCTTGGAATTACTTAAGTCTTAATCCAGAAAATTTTCTTTTTTTACAGAGAGAAGTTTTAGCAGAAATCTTGAGTGAATCAAGCATTGATGTTCTTAAAGCCCTCATTAAAATTGCAAAACGAGAAATTACGACTGGTGGGTATTGGTATGACAATCTCATCAATCCCATGCTCCATAACTGGGTAATAAATATGGCCTCAAAGAAAAACTTGGAGGAGAGAGACTTCTTGATATTTAGCGATCTAGTTGTCAAACAAATACGGAATTTTCTTTTGTCTTACAATTACGATTATCATTATGAAAATGATTTATCTCTTCTCTTCAAAGCAATAAAGTTCAGGGCTCGTGATGAAGATGTGACCCTTTTGGAAAAGTTCCTTCAGGCTAATGTGGAGTGGGGGAGGATAGGTCTTTTGGAACTACCTCAACTCTTTGGCATTGAACGCTCTGAAATTTTTTCGGTAGGACTTCTTGAAATTGACGAGTTACTATCTGGCAAACTGCAGAAAATTATGACTCAACTCTTTGATAGTAGAATAAGGAATTACTTTGGATTAGAGGATAAACTTCAGGTCGTAGAGACATTCTTAGACTCAAACTCTCCGTTTATATTAGAGATGATTAGAGAACTTCTACCAAAGTTTGAATTGGAGTTGAGAACCCAAGTACTGCGGAGATGGCTTAGAACAGACGCATCGGGAACGTTAACTATTTCCTATACCAAAAAGATACTCTCGCTTGATCAGGAAGACAGACTCTTGGAACTCTTGCAACTTCTGGGGGATGCCGATTTTGATTTCTTTTGGAGAAGGAGCAGTGATTCATTCGTTTCTGCTCTCGCTGATTGGGTGGGATTTGATCAGTTTTTATGGAGCTCCGTTGATTCTTTGCCAGTAAATGTCCTAGATATGTTCTTTCAGAACAAGGAGATTTGCAGAAGGTTTGCCTCTTATCCATCGGCAAAGGAAATCGAAAGGATGTCAAATAGACAGAGCGATCTCTATGTTAGAGTTTTAAAATCAGATAAAGATTTAGTTTTAGAGAACAGCAAGGTAATTGGCTTAACCCGAGCGCCTAATGCAGAACTAAATCAATTTGGATGTGACTACATTAAAAACCAGAAGCTTATGTCAAAATTTTGGTTATATCTTCTTGAGAGCAATTATCCAGTCTGTATCAGAGAAGGCTCGGAGTATCTAGGTAGCAGAAGAGCCGAAAAGGATTTTGTTCCTCTTTTATTGGCTGCTTTGGATAGTGACAACAACACTGCGCGGAGATTTGCTCTTACTTTGGTAAAGGAGATTCGAAATGTAACGATGCTTAACCAAGTCTTGTTAGCGCTCCTTGAGAACCGCAATCCAGACACTTGGCCTGTCGTTTATAAGAATCTAGGTCTTGTAAAGGAATCTAAGAGAGTTCCTGAATTCACTAGCGCAGTTTTCAGAACCGTGCTCCAAGGAAGGCGTGAAAAAGAGGAAATGAAGGAAGTAGTTGATGAATTGACGGGTGAAATTGATAAGTTAGTAAGTGAAAAAACGATTTACCTAATGGCAAGAAGTTCGGTTGCAAAAGATCGAGCTTGGGCACTTAGAAAGATTGCTCAAGGAGAGTTTGCTCATAAGGATTTTAAAGTCGAACAAACTTGGAGTAACAAGAATGTTTGAGCGGGTATCGAGGACAACTGCAACCCATGTGCGACAAGAGGGAAGCAGCCTTGGATTAAATCTCGGAGTAGACCTGAATCAAGATCCAGTGTATCTATCTGGCGAAGTCATACCGTCCGTTGCATTTGCTAGAGCAATGTGTATTTTGGGTAGGGTTGTTCGAACAGTAAAACCGGCTCCAAAGGATCACTCTGCCTATCAAAAATGGGTAGAGGGTGAGTACGTAAAGATTTTTATATCCAGAGAGCCAAAACGAAGTCAGGAGTTCTCTGAGCTTGAGAAGAAGATTGGCGCTCTCCGAATTGAGAGTTCAGAGATAAAGAGTCAATTGAAACCGATTTTTAAATTAGTTGAGAAGAGAAAGTGGAGTTACTTTGAATGGCTCTTCGCCAACGATCGTGAGTCATGGATTGTCCTTGACCCAATAGTTAGCGTTCAGAGTGATGGCACATTTTTTGAGGCATTTTCAGGGGACGAGTCCATGTACGCTCGAGTTTTCTTGCCTAGTGACGCAGTTAAGTCGGAAACCAAACCAAGTTTAGGGACCACAAATATTGACTTCTCTATTCTGCTGGAGCGAGAGTTTAATCGGGTAAGGAGTTATCGTCCTTTGAGTCTCAAGATTGGAATGAAGAAAGTTGACTTCAAAACCTCTGCTGCAACGGTTGAGGAAGAGAAGATCCCACTTCCTGAAAGTTGGGTACTTGGGCTAGTTGAGGTCCAGTCCGCACTTAGTTTGGCACCGATTGATTTTGAAATCTCCTCTCAAGCCCTTGTTGAAATTATTGGAAAATTAGAGTCGCAAAAGGAGAAACACGGCCCACGAGCTTTGAAGTTCAATTTGAATCCAGGCTCTCCAATTCAGGTGGTAATCGAGCCCTGGGGATACATCTATACCGATGATTGGTGCGAATACGAAGGAAAAAAGACTGAGAGTGTTCGAATCTGGGGCCGAAGGCGACTAAGTGTTCTCAAAGAACTGCTCGTTGACACAGAGAAGGTATCCGTACGCTTTCTTGGCTCCGGAATGCCATCCTTCTGGACAGTTACAAGAGATGGCGTCGAAATGACCTTGGGACTCTCTGGTTGGTCATCTAATGATTGGGCTTCAAAAGCTAAATTCTCTGCTTTTGTTCCGACGACGAATGTTTCACCTGAGATGATTCCCGTAGCCTTAAAGGTTTTGCAAGAAAGCGGTTCCCTTACAAGTAAGGAGCTGGCAAGTAACTTAGATGTAACCACGGCGGTCGCCTCATCTATACTTCAAAAACTCTGCTTACAGGGCAAGGTAATGTATGACCCAAGTAGAGGCATCTACAGATTTAGAGACCTCTTCCCAACCTTGGACTTCTACAAGGAAAGCGATAGTTCTAAAGAGCAGACCGCGGGTGTGAAGTTATCCAGGAAGAAACAATTTAAGGTTGAGAGCGTTGAAGAAGTTGGAGAAGTCAAATATCTATCTGGAAGCATCAATTCAGACGGCAAGACAATATCACCAAAAGTAGAACTTGATTTGGATGGACGACCCAAGTTTGCCCTGTGCACATGTCCTTATTTCAATTACAACAAGCTGCGACAAGGACCATGTCGACACATGGTCGCTTTGATTCTATTGGCTGAATCGACATGAGCTCTTTAGAAAAACTTCTCCAGCGCGTCTCCGAGATTGGGCGAGCCGGAGCAATTTTAGAAGAGATGATCAAGATGGGATTCATCGACGATAATGATTTACGTACTCATAAAATCTCTCGAGCGGATGTAAAGAATGCGTTGGAAAAATCATTTCAAATTGGAAAAGAAATCTTAAGCCTTGAAGAGCAGATGAGGAAAAGGCAAAACTATGAGTATCTGATTCGAGAGATTCGTAATGAGCGAATCAAACAAGTGAAAACTGAACGTGAAGAACGCAAGATACAGCGTGTTTTGGATAGCGAAAGACGCCAAGCTGAGTGGAAAGAGAGACTAAAAACCGAAGCCATTTATCTTGGGGAGGGTGTTTCAAGCAAGCTTCAGTTCACAGGTGGTGATGACTCTGCATTATCAAGCAGATCACTTCCGATTGTGCACTCTGCAAGAGAATTGGCGGATTCAATGAACTGCACTGTTGATGACTTGGTTTGGCTCTGTTATGAGCGGGATGTAGGCGAAGTTGATCACTACTCACGTTTTGAAATTCCCAAGCGCTCTGGGGGAAATAGATTAATTTCTTCACCAAAGCCAAAAATGCGTCAAGCACAGATATGGATTCAGGAAAACATCCTAAGTAATCTTCAACCTTCCGAATATGCAACAGCATTTAGACCTGACTTATCAATTGTAGATAATGCCAAGAAGCACTGTGAAAAGACGATTATTGTTAAGTTGGATCTAAAGGATTTCTTCCCGACGATTACATTTCCAAGAGTCCGAGGTTACTTTGAATTCCTAGGCTACAACTCCGGAATAGCCTCAATCTTGGCACTCTTATGCACTGATGCGCCTCGGGTCCGAGTTACATTCAGAGGAGACGCGCAGATTGTTGCTACTGGTCCTCGTGGATTACCACAAGGTGCATGTACCTCGCCTGCCTTAGCCAATCTAATTGCATCCCGTTTAGACGCACGGCTTGCTGGATTGGCAATGACTCGGAGCGAAAGATGGATATACACTCGGTATGCCGATGACTTAACTTTTTCAACTGATAGCAAAGAACCAGAGGTTGGAACCTTTATATCCGCTGTGAGTAAAGTGGCTAATGACGAGAAATTTCAAGTTAATCTGAAAAAGACGAGAGTTATGCGAGCGCCACACAGACAAGCAGTCACTGGCCTACTCGTTGGCACCGAAGTCCGTATTCCCAAAGTTACCATCCGAAAGATGAGAGCGCTCTTCCATCGGATTGAGGTTCAAGGCAAAGACATAGTCTCTGTTGAATTGGGTAAAGACGCATTACTTGTAGCTCGCGGATACCTTTCCTATTTGCACATGGTCCAACCAAAGTTGGCCCGTAAATATCGAAACAAGCACTCTTGGTTAGCGGAATGAACCGCATTCTTTCGGTGAATCAGAATTTTTTTTAGGATTGTTTAACCCAAAAATAAACAGGCGGTTTAACTCGACCTGGAAGACATTTCAATTTTCCAACCTTGGTCCTAACAGATTCAAATGGCGTAAAACAGATTTCACCTGGTCTTGCATCTGAAGTAACAGTTGGATCCTCTATCTGAACCCATGAGTAATATCGTTTAGCTTTTCCACTCTTTGTGGTTGAAATACCACTTCCAGAACATTGATACCAATTTCCATTTCTTCCTTGAGCTGTCGTATTACCCAGGAACTGTTCATGGCTACATTTCCTTCCTGGGCCAGGAGATTCTGCATTCGCTGATGAAATTCCGACAAGAAGTGGCAGGAAGACTGCTAGCAGGAGAGTTGAGGTGAAGACTGACAAGAGTTTTTCAGTGAAATCATGGACACTATTCTAGATGACTTCATATTCTGCGGGGTCTAAGTCTCTCTCGCGAATCAACGCCTCAACTCGATTTCGCAGATCTCCCTGTACGGATCTATTAGTAATCAAGCCAAAGGGAAAGTCATCGGGTTCACCTACTAATAATCTAATTTGTGCGAATTCATCACTAATTTTGTTGGATTCAATTAGAGAAACAATCTCAGCTAATACGTCTTCAGGGGTTACCGGATTGCAGCATAAACGCCAAAAAACAGGACACAAGTAATCTGAAAGGGCTTTCGCGTCCTGAATTTCTTCATAAAAAAGCCTCTTCAGTAAAGATGGTGGCGCATTGTCATTAGAGGCAACCGAAGAGCGAGGGGATCTAGAGTTCTGCCAATTTAAGGTACTGCCCGAGTCAAGCAGACCTGTATCCCATGAAAGTTTCTCCATCAATTCGTGGTTTTTGGTCGAAGCTCCTGCAAGGCAGCGCGCGCCCTGGATTGTGTCACATTCATCGTAGAGAGCTTCAGGAATCGCGGGCAATGATCCAAATAACTCGCTCGTACTTTGCACAAAGTCTTCAGGTCCATCATCAAAAATATATGTCCAAAATTCTCCAGTCGGACTTGGGGCTTGAATAAAACCCAATATATATAGGTATAAGAGTGATTGGAGAGACTCTAGGTCTACTTCTTTTTTATAGTTTTCACCCTCATAGTCTTTATAAATTGACTCTCCAAAATATGGATTGTAGTCATCATCAAATAGGTCCTGATCAATTTCTAGTCCAGACAAATTGAAATAAACCTGAAACTCTTTACTGACGTTTTTGTGTTTATTGATTGAAATTGGGAAGATTGGGTTTAAATTGGCCTGATTAAGACCAATTGCATCTAAAACCTCAGTAGGTGTTGAGGGATTGGCTATCGCAGCAAATTTGAAAATCGAATCTAATCCGAGATCTGAAGTAGATATGACCGTTAGGGGGTTACAAAAAGCACCGAATCTTACGGCTCTTGAGTGGTGTGACCTATATTCTGCTAATTTCTGTGAATCCTCAGTCGCCGCAGCGTCATACATCTGAAAAAGCTCAAGGTAATTTTCGCCCGCACGCCTAGCTTTTTCTGAGCGGACTCTCCTCACTGGCGTGCTTGGATTCTCAGCAACTCTGCAGCGAACATCTCTGTCCTTGTCTGCGGAAAGTTTGATTAGCACCTCAATGGGTGTGTTTGGGTTTCCGGCAACTTCGCGGCGAACAAAGTAAACCTCATCGGTTGAGAGTTTGCCCAAGATCTCAACGGGCGTGCTCGGATTTTCAGCAACTCCGCCGCGGACATATTGATCTACGTCGGTTGAGAGTTTGCCCAAGATCTCAACTGGCGTGCTTGGATTCTCAGCAACGCTAACACGGATCCATGTATCCTCGCTGCTAGAAAGAATTGTCAAAACTTCGGGATCGCTTGACTCTCTCGCCCTAACATCATCTCCGTCTCTTGCCACCCAAACACCTCCTTTTCTCCAATTTATCAGCAGCCTCTCACAAAGGATGTCAGTGCCGGGTGGTACCTTTCTAGATACATGAGAAAAGAAACTCTGATCTAACGCCTAACCCACTGGGCCCGCCCACTCGTGGGGTTCAAAGCCACACCTAAATACCCGATTTCACGCTCAAAACAACAAGTCCATTGACTTTTGACCCTCTATTTCGTCTTAGCAAGTAGAGGGGAAAACAACTAACCACCCACTCTAGAAAAGGAACCAAATGCACGTTAAAGCTCACCTCGACTTGGACCTCGTAGCCCTTGAAGCTGCGGATCAGCTCACCCTCATGCTCGACCTAACTGCCCCGATTACCGATAAGGCAAAGAATCGAGCTTCCCAAGCAATTCAAGTTGTTTTAGATCGCTCCGGTTCAATGGATGGCGAACCCTTGGAAAGTGCGAAGGGCTCACTACTCAAGCTCGTAGACCGTCTTGCCCCACAAGATTTCTTCGGTCTAGTTGCCTTTGATGATCAAGCTCTTGTCGTTCTACCAATGCGACAAGTTAAAGATCATCACATCCCTGAGCTTCGCCAAGTCATTGGTAATTTGAACACTGGTGGCTCAACCGACATATCAGCCGGTTACTTAATGGGTCTTCGTGAACTCGCTCGCGTCAATAGCGCCGGCGCTTCCACGCTTCTTCTAATCTCAGATGGCCACGCTAATGCTGGTGAGAAGGATCCAAAAGTCCTTCAATCAATTGCAACCAAGCATGCAACTCAGAGAATCACTACCTCGACCATTGGCCTTGGAGTCGGTTACGACGAGTTGATTCTTGACGCTCTCTCAACTGGTGGTGGCGGAGCACATCGCTTCGCAAGCACTGTCGATGAAGCTGTCGGTGCAATCGCTGCAGAAGTAAATGATCTTCTCGATAAAAGCGTGGTTAACGCAGTTCTTCGAGTTAGACCAGTCGCGGGGTTAACGGAAGCGCCGAAAATTCAAGTCCTACAACGCCTCCCATTCTGGAAAGATGGCGAAGACTATGTAGTGCAACTCGGTGATCTTTATGCTGGGGAAAACCGTCGCTTCGTCATCGGCCTTGAAGTCCCAGGCATCACCGCACTTGGCCTTGCAAAGGTTGCCGATATTGTTATCGAGTACTTAAACCTCGCAGAAATGACTGAAATCTCGGTCACTATGCCGGTCAATGTAAACGTTGTTCCTGCTGATGTTGCAGCTGGCCGCGTGGCCGATCCAATCGTCCGCGCCGAGCGCTTAATCGTCGAAGCCCAGGCTGAAAAAGCCCTAGCTACCGATGAAATCCGCTCCGGCAAAGTCCGCGAAGCATCTACCCGCTTAACAAGCACTGCTTCAAAACTTCGCCGCGAAGCATCAAACATTCCGGTGACCGATACGAGAAGTGCTGAGTCACTCGAGATCATCAAATCAGAAGCTGATGAGATGGAGCGTTTAGCTGAAATTGCACAAACGGAGGACACCCTCCACTCCTCAAAGCGCATGCACGAGTCTTGGTCGCGCATGACCCGCTCTCGCAAATTCCGTGAAGATGAAATCGATACCTCGACTATCGATCCTGATTACCTCAACTAAGGAGAAATAAATGCCGTACGAACCAACTTCACTCTATTCGCAAATCGCTGAGAATCTCTACATGGGAGGAACGGATGACGCTGATGTCATCCATCTCCCAGCTGATCCATACAAGAGTCGCAAGGATCTACCTTTCGATTCAATCGTCACGATGTATGCCTGGGCTCGACCTGCCGATTGGAAAGTCCAGGAATACCGCTACGGAGTACCCGATGCTCGAATCAGTGACATGGACTTGTCACGACTTCGCCAAGCAGTTAATTGGGGCTTCAAGCAATGGAAGAAAGGCGACCGCGTCCTAGTCCGTTGCCAAGCTGGATTAAATCGATCTGGCTTAGTAACTGCACTTATCTTGATCAAGTCTGGAATGAGCGCAAAGGAAGCGATTCTTACTATCCGTAAGAACCGTGCTGACATCGCTCTCTTCAATGAGCACTACGTCAATTGGCTGTTAACCCAAGGGGAAGCATTTATCAGCCAACCATCAAGCGAGCTTCCCGCTAGCGCGTAAGGAGAAAGAAATGAATGAGGCGCCAACAAAACCAGTGATCTTGGTTCACTCAGACGAATATTCAAATTGGGTATTTAATGAGAATCACCCAACTCAAGGTCGTCGCTTCACTCATGCGCGAGATACATTCACTGATGAAACGCTCAAAGAGGGAATCCAAGTGCGCGAAGTAGCTCCAAAGGTGGCTTCGCGCACAGACTTAGAACTAGTCCACTCTGCGGACTATGTGAGTGAAGTTCTAGATGAGCACTTAAGTAACGAATGGAGTGGCCCAAGAGCCGATCTCTCTTCCCTCGCCGCAACTTTTGCAGGCGGGACTCTTGTTGCTTTGGAATCTCTCTTGAATGAAGAAGCTCAAGTGGCTATTCACTTTCCTGGAGCCAAGCATCACGCCCAGTACGACCACTCCTCTGGATTCTGTGTTTTTGCTGATTTCGCTTTAGCTGCTCAGATAGCTGCTGAGCGCTATGAAAAGAAGGTAGCAATACTTGATATCGATGCCCATCACGGAGATGGAACGGAGAATCTGACGAAAGAAAGCGCTTCAATACTTTCTTTCTCAATTCATGAATACGGAATCTTCCCTGGAACGGGACTTGAGTCAAAGCCCGAGCAATTCCTATTCAACTATCCCTTGGGCACTTCTAAGGGAAGTGGCGAGTCATCTAAAGACGACTCAGCCCTAGGACGTGGAGTAGAGAAATTCATATTGGTTGCATCT
>Ga0194119_10012594_pt1 | contig 10686 bp, 6 predicted proteins | sample TA2MahC100mmetaG_FD_148620 | JGI IMG/M metagenome (GOLD analysis project Ga0194119, IMG submission 148620) | Freshwater microbial communities from Lake Tanganyika, Tanzania - TA2015018 Mahale Deep Cast 100m | ecosystem: Environmental > Aquatic > Freshwater > Lake | place: Tanzania: Lake... | reverse complement strand
TCCGACGGCCTGCCTCAAGTGGTTCGGCACTACCAATCAACTCACCCTGATCACTTGATTCACTTCAGCTCTATGGTTGATGCAGGGATCTATGACGCCTGGAATCGGGGAATCGAGATAGCAAGGGGGACCTATTTGTGCTTCATTGGCGCCGACGATGTCTTTGTGAGTTCTGAAAGCTTGCAGCAGCTGCTTGATCTCACCAGCTCCTCTGCAGAATTAATCACCTGCCGAAACTCTTATTATTCTTCAGATGGTCGTTTTTTGCGAGAATGGGGTTCCTCCTGGAATTGGAGACGGATGCGGGAGTCGATGAATATTGCGCATCCAGGAATGCTTGTGCGTCGTGACTTATTTGACCGATTTGGTTTGTTTGACCCAAGTTTTGAAATCTGTGGTGATTATGAGTGGTTCTTGCGCCTTCCACCCTTATTGCATTCTGTGCATAGTCAGGCGTCCATTCTCAAGATTGCTCAGGCCGGGGTGAGTCACACCAAGATTGGCGCCGTGTATGCGGAAACCTTTCGTGCCCAGGCACGTCATCTCAACGTTCTTTGGAGTGCCGGATGTTGGCTTCTCAATTGGTTGAAATATGGTCGCCGGCTTTTGATTGGTCTGGCATGAGAGCATGCTTCTTCTGAATTACAAGCCCGTTCTGCATCAGCCAACGGGAATCGGTGTGTATGCCAATGCCGTCTTGCCGGAGTTTCAGAAGTTCGAGCATGTTCTGCTTCCTGGCGGAGGCTCTGGTGGCAGTAAAGAGCGTTTGAACCGCTTGGCCTGGTCTCAGATGCAGTTGCCAAGGCTGGCAAAGAAACTGAAGGCAGATTTGATCTTCACCCCTGCACCCGAGGGATATCTCGGCGAACAGTCTGTGCCGCAGGTTGTCATGGTTCATGACTTAAGGCCTTTAAGTCATCCAGAGTGCTCGATGCAATCGCTTTACTTTAGGCACTGGGTGCCACAACTTTTAAGGCAGTGCAGGCACATCATCACCAATTCTACATTCACTGCTTTAGAAGTCTGCAAGGCCACAGGTGTACCTGAAGGCAAAATCAGTGTGATACCTCTTGGTTATAATGCTGATCATTTCTATCCATCAGAGATAAAGCAGCCGCTGCATTGCCGTCCCTATCTTCTTCATGTTGGGCAGGCTTACCCCCATAAGAATCTTCACCGCCTGATTCATGCTTTCAATGCGATCAAGTATCGCTTTCCCGAGGTTGATTTGGTTTTGCTTGGGAAGCCGCACCCCTCTGAGACGAAAAAACTCCAACATTTGACATCCGACCTGGGCTTATCTACGCGCGTGATATTCAAAAGCTACGTCTCTTATGGGGATCTTCCGAATTGGTATCGAGGAGCTCTGGCCTTTGTTTACCCGAGCCTTTGGGAGGGATTTGGTCTCCCGATTCTTGAGGCGATGGCTTGTGGTTGCCCTGTGGTTACAAGTCTTGGATCGGGTACGCAGGAAGTTTCCGGCGGACGGGCAATGCTGGTGAATCCATTCAGCACTCCCGAAATTCAAAACGCCATTTCAGACATTCTGCATATGGAATCCAATGGTTTGTCGGCCATGTCAGATGCTGCTCGTCATTATGTGAGTCAGTTTTCTTGGCAAAGAACAAGAGATGCGACGTACCATCTCATGAGAGATCTGATTTAATTATTCGGATAGAGTGGCAGGATAATTACGGTCGCTGCTCGTGTGGTATTTGCGTGGAGGCTACGTTCGAGCAGCTGTAGTTCTTTCCTTTGTCGGTTTAGTTGCTTGCGCGGTTGCCTGGGGGCCGTGCCTTGCTCCCTGGCAAGTCGAGTGCTTCAAGATTGGTGATTGGGGAGACTATAAATTCCATTATCAAGGCTGGATTTCCTATCTAAGAGGGCCAACCTGGATGCCGCCATATTTGCTGAGCTTCTCGTGGCCGGATAAGAGCAGTGTGATGTTTACAGACTCGATACCACTAGCAGCCATTGTCTTCAAGCCGATCACTCTCTTGCTGCATCTACCTGATTGGCAATACTTCAGTTTACTTTCAGTCTTGAACTCGTTGGTGATTGCCTACTGCACTTGTTGCATTGGCCAAAGAATGGGATGGAAAGTTTTGACAACTCTCGGTTGTGGCCTTGTGCTGCTGACGAGTTCTTTGAGTTGGACACGACTAGCTGTACACCATGAAGCACTTCAGCTACACGGGCTTTTGATTCTTGCAATGACATGGGTCATTACACGTCAATCTTCAATTCGAGCTTGGCTTAGTCTGATCGTGGCTGCAATTGGAATCCATGCCTATTACCTTCCGCTCATACTTACGGCGATGTTGCCCTACTGGCTCACTGCAACTCAGAAAGTTCAAAAAGCACTTGCGATTGTCTTAGTCATCGCAGCTTCTTGTTTTTTGTTTGGCTTTCTGCCCGGTTCTCTCAGTTCGAATTCAGATGTCTGGGGGGCGAACCTCTTGGCTTTGATTGACCCACAACATCATTCGGCAATCTTTGCACAGCTTGCTAAGAAAGAACCCTATGAAATCGAGGGATATGCCTATCTTGGTCTCGGCATTATATTCGGCTTGCTACTTGTCTTCGCAAAAGATGAGGAGATGGTGTCGCAAGAGAGTCTTTTCCCACTCTCTTGGTGGATTGCTTCAACAGCTCTATTTATTTTTGCGCTTGGTCATACATGGAATATTGCCGATATGCCAATAACTCCCCACAGAGCACTGACGGCAATTCCAGGTGCCTCTCAAATCTATGATATCTTCCGCAGTTCTGGTCGGTTCACTTGGCCTATTTCTTACTCAGTCTGCATATGGACTTTTCACCGTATAAATCTCTTTGGATTGTATCGACCTATCCTGCTTCTCGTTGTTCTGCTCCAGTTCTTAGATAGTAATCTGAAGCCAATATATCGTCAGGGTACAACCTACTCAAATATCTTGAGATCTTCCAGCCGTTTCAAGCAGTGGTCTAACAAAAACCCTGACGTAGCCAGAAAAATATCCAAGGCGAGGATGTTTATTGTTGGAAATGTTTCGGATAACTCTTCTTTGCCTCCAGCATATAGCCCTCAATATCTCAATCCGTCTATTGCCAGCAACTGGGGAGGAGAGGGCATTACCCGTGTTTCCAGTCGATATTCTTCAACAGCGCAGTTCAACCACTTCTTGCAATTCTTGGATAATAAGCAGTCTAGGGTCGGCTACTGTCTCGACCGAAATGCCTTGCCCTGCTATTCAGTTGTCTTCACAGATAGTCAAGACCAGGTGCGTGATCTCTTCAAGGCAGCTGCTCGCAACAATCTTGAAATTAATAGAATAGCAAAGCATCTCTATACAGTTATCCTATGACATCCGCCAAGCTAAATCTGACTGACGCTTTTTCGACAAATATTACGAGAAAGTATTTCATGGTTTGACTCATATTTATAGCTCTACCACTATTCAGAACACTTCCAGATAAATCCAAACCGCTTACCCTTCTTGATGCAAAGACTACCTTTTGTATTGCCTAAATCCGCATATCCGATCACTCTCGAAAGATGCTTCATGCTAAATACATAAGCAGTGCTCGATCTATTGACATCCATGTTTACTTCTTGAAATCTTTTGGCATCTACTCTCGATCTATCACCAATAACTGAGCGATTTCGATAGCGTGCAAGTACTGGAAAATCTATTGGAATCCCTAGAAGTGACGCACTCTTGGTAACATCTAAGAGTTCAAGCGGCTTATCAAGCCCGATACTCCTAAGATTTCTATCTCGAATCTCATGAGGAATCTCTACAGCTATCTGTTTAGCGTTTAGTCTGTCAGAAAGGCTCGACCTTAAACCATGTGCACCGCCAGATAAATCCATTATCTGAATAGTCAGTAATAAGCATAAAAGACCTTTGCCAATCCATTTTTCTCTCTGATCCAGGAATTGAGCCAATAGAATAGCGCAGTACAGTAAAGATGCATAGATGGCCGGAAGTGCATAGCGTGATGATGCCCTAAAGATCCCCATGAACTCTATCAAATCTCTGGGGATGTAAAACTTGGATGCTAAAAAGTATGTATAGGGACCAACTCTTATTTCGTGAGTAACTGCAATGCCAAGCATTATGCCAATACAAGCCAACACAGGCATCCTGATCCTTGCCCCAGTAAATCTCTTAGCAAGAGTATTATTGCCGACCATTAGTCTTTTAGTAAAGATGATCCAACCCGCTATTACTAATACGATTGCTCCCAAGCCTATGAAGTAGAATCCTTCGTAGTTTTGATCGTATCTTATACTATCTAGTATTGTTGAAAACCCTACAGACTCTGTCGAGGTCTTGTCGACATCCCAACCAGTTGGGTCTATAACATCAGCAAGATTATACCCAAAAAAACCATATCCCCAGCCCTCTGATGAGGTGTTAAACCCTAAGTATCCACTCATGTAAATTGATACAGCGGACATTGTCGCCATGGTTATTGCTTCTATCAGAAGTATTCTTATTGTGTTCTTAAATCGCCTTCTAAACGTTGATTCAACCAGGCTTCCGATCCAGTATCCAGTCCATAAACAAAATGCTTGTATCCCATAAGTAGCATTTATTGAAAATACTATTGCTAAAAATAGAGCACGTTTCGCGATATTGCTAGGAATCCTAAATACAAATAGCCCAAGTGCAACGATCAAAGACCACTGCGATGTGAGGCCTATGTGGCCAATATTAGGCATTAGTCTCCATGCAACCAATGGCGTTAAAGTAATCAAGAGAGTGAGAAGAATTGCCGAATAGCTTCTCGTCACATATCTCTTTAGTATCCATAGTGTGCTGGTAGAAAAAAGCAGATAAGATAAGACTATAAAAATCCCGTAAATTTGAAAATTACCATTGACAATCCCAATGCTTACCAATAACTTTAGCAACAAGCTTGCAAGTGGTATTGAGTCTGAGTAAGCAACTGAGCTTGATTCTTCTAGGCCATAGTTAGGGTTACTCGATATGAGCGGGAACTCCCATGGACTATTTATAAAATAAAGTTGTGATGCAAAATGTACGGCTGCATCTCCACTACTAAAAAGCCAGCTTATATTCGAGGGATCTACTATGCCTATAGGCGCATAAAACAAGAAGGCAATCAGTCCACATAATCCGCCCCAGAAGAATAGCTGTCGTGAATTCTCGATCTTTACCTTCATCTCAAGCGTCACAGGCCCTTTTATTATACGCCATTGAACATCTCACACTTACACCACTTAGATATCCTCAGTTATCCCTGATTCTTCCAAAAACACCCCTAAAGCTGCACAGTTAAAAAAGAATTACCCACGCTTGAGTCACTGGTTCCATGCTACAGTACTCACATATACTCTTAATGAGCTTGGAAAAGTTCGACTATTCTCAGATAATTCCTGGATATTACGATCAAGTCTATCAGCGAGGTCGCGGAGTTCAGAGCCGATGGCATCACAAAAAATTTGAAGCGGTACGGTCTTTGATGCCAAGCTCGGGGACTCACCTTGACGTTGGATGTGGTCCAGGAACTTTCATTGGCTCCTTGACAAACCATCAATTAAGATCATTAGGCATAGATATTGCACAAGATCAAACCACGTACGCCAACTCTCACTACAAATCATCAAATAAGCACTTTAAAAGTCTTTCCCTTTTAGATCACTCACTAGAGAAGCCACCTCAGTACGACGTGGTTACATTTATTGAAGTTCTAGAACATCTTCCTCGAGAAGAAGCTCTAGAACTCTTGTCTCTTGCGCATCAACTACTCAAACCTCGCGGCTGCATCATAGTTACTACACCTAACTATCATTCAGCATGGCCAATAATTGAACAGGTCGTCAACTACTTGGGCGAAGTTAGTTATGCTCATCAGCACATCAATAGATATTCAACTAAATCTCTCTTCGCGGACCTTGCCAACTCTGGCTTTGTAGAGATCAAAGTCAGTTCGTTCATGAGCTTTAGTCCGTTCTTGGCATCACTTAGTTGGCCGCTAAGTAAGTCGCTGTCGAGAATTGACCATTACACTAATATATTCAGGCCTGCAGGTATGCTTTTGATTGCAAAAGCAACGAGGCAGGATAATTGCTGAGCAACATCGATATTGATCATGGGGACGACAGCTTTAGCCTTGATAACTACTCTCTTCAGTCGCTGAACTATGGCCAATCTAATTGCACCTGAGCATGGCTCATTCTGGAAAAAAATAGTCTTTTGTATTCTGACAATCTTAGTGCCTATCTCTATCGTAGCCCTTCATCACGGAGGTCCCACATGGGATGAGATCCTTGACTTTGAAGGAGTGAATGGAGCCTTCTGGCATGGTGTTAACACAATTAAGGGCCTTAACCCTAGCCTTCAATCCATCACGTTTGATCTTGAATACTATGGCAACGCTACTCGGTGGATTACCTACCTATTCTGGCGCTTTACCCATACTCCACTATGGGAGTCTTTTTCAGGAATTTCTAGAACTTCTTATGTATTATCGAGTGGTTATATTACCCTCAACCATCTTAACGCTATTTTCTTTGGTTTCTTGGGCTTGGTCTTTACAGGGCTATTAGCTCAACTACTTTCAGGAAAAAAAGCCGCAGTAATTTCAATTTGTCTGTTGATGGCCCTGCCAGCATGGCTCGGCCACTCTTGGATGAACAGCAAAGATATACCTTTTGCCACATCTTATCTTCTTTACACACTATCTTCTACACTTATTATTAATCTGCATCTTTTTCCTCGGACTGCATCTTATTGGCGTCGTCTTCCTTTTGTTCTAAAGTTAACGTCTGTCGCACTTCTTGCGGGTTCGCGAATTAGTTCAATACCATTTCTAGTCATCTCGGAAGCTGTTTTTGTCGCTATTCTAATAAACCTGAATGCAAGGAAGTCGCTGCTCCCCTTCATTCTTACATTTTTCGCCGGTTTAGCCTTTGCGCTTTTCTTGACACCTCAGGGTTGGTCAGATCCTTTCGGATATCCCTTCGAAGCTATTTCTTTTATTTCATCTAGGCAATCTGTAGATTCACCGGCTCAGGTCTTTTTCTACATAGGCGTCAATTTATTCGAGACTATTCCGCTCGTCCTGCTTCTTGGAATAGTCTTGTTACTTCTAAAGCTAGCCTCATTTGGCTTAACACGAGACCGATTTCTTTTGCATACTCCTCTTCTTTTGCAGTTACTCTTGGTGCCAGCACTATTAATTCTGACAATGAAAACAGTATACAGCGAGCTTCGACACATCATGTTTATTTATCCGGCCATAACCATCTTTTCCGCATCGGGATATTGCTGGGCTATCTCTGCAAGCAGGCGAAACCACCGAGCATTGAGCAAAATAATACTAGGCTCATTTGCAATTCTTTATGTCTTCCTTGCGTCTGAAAGTCTATTGCTGACACCATATCAATACGTTTATAAATCAGAGCTTGCACGGATTTCAAGTCCGAAAGATCTTTTGAGAAGAGACTATTGGGGCTACAGCTTTTATGAGACTATGCGGTCGTGCATGAAAAATCTTGAATGTTCTGGCCTCGCGGCGGGTGCTCAAAATTTTGAGGTGGTTCAAAGTGCCTGGAATCCAGACCTTGCCGCAGCTTCTTCTGAGTTAATCTTTGGTCCTTCAAACTTCAAGAAGCCTACTGATCCGAGTAATCCTTTGAGTGTCTTATACTCTGATGACTTGCCAGATAAGTGCGTCAGTTCTGTCACTACGAGAAGATATGTCTTGTTCCCCCAGCCGGCTTCGGCGCATATAACTGGAGTTGCCGCATGTCAAGCAGGTTCTATCTTGCTCCGTGATTAACCTTGATGGCCCATTCATAAACCGTCCACTTTAAAATGTTTTTATTAGCGACTTCTTTATTGTTTTAGCTCTTCACCCTTTCGGGCTCCATTAGCTATTTAAGCTCGATCTTATTCTGATTGCCAGTCATTGCTCCTTTCTTGCTGGATTTGTCATCTGGTCCATTTCGTGGCTATTGTTATTTCTCTTTGCTGTTTGTGAGACTTATATGTCTTTCCTTCAACGGAGCGCTCGGCCTGCCTCGTTGTTGGCCTAAAACCTATTGACTTAGCCGACTGCTGCGTTGATAGAGCTGCAAAGCTTCTGCTTAGGGTCGTTGTTCAAACCTTTCTCTGATTAAGTAGAGTGGTCTGTGTTTTACCTCTTCAAAAATCCTTCCGGCATATTCACCAAGTACTCCCATCCCTATCAGTTGGATGCCGCCCAGGAAGAGAACTGCTGTCATAAGTGATGCATAGCCTGGCAAGTCAATCCCAAAAAGGAGTGTTCGTAGGACCATCCAGCTTCCGTAACCCAAAGCTAGTACTGCAATAGCCAGCCCTGCATAACTCCATATTTGCAATGGCATCCGACTAAAGGAGGTGACACCGTCAAGTGCGAAGTTCCAGAGCTTCCAATAGTTCCAGCTTGTTTGACCCAGTTTTCGTGGATCTCGGTCGTAATAAAGCGCGGTCTGTCGAAAGCCAACCCAGGCGAACAGGCCCTTCATGAACCGACTGCGTTCGGGCAGCTTGAGTAGTGCATCCACAACACAGCGATCCATTAGCCTGAAGTCTCCCGTATCGGCGGGGATTTGTGTTTTGCTCAACCGGCTCATGAGCCGGTAGAAGCCATAGGCGGTGAAACGCTTCGTCTTGCTTTCTCCAGCGCGCTTCCGTCTCAGGCCATAGACAACGTCGTAGCCCTCTCGCCAGCTGGCCAGCATTCCTTCGATGACTGAAGGCGGATCTTGCAGGTCTGCATCGAGAGGGACGACAACATCACCATTGGCGGCCTCCAAGCCAGCTGTGAGTGCCGCTTCTTTGCCGAAATTCCGCGACAGGCTGATGATCGTTGCCGTGATCTGAGGCCGCTTACTTAGCTCTTCTTTGGCCACTGCGACGGAGCGATCTCGGCTTCCGTCGTCGACGAGCACCAGCTCGAAGCCAATACCAATCCGAGTCAGGCTGTCATCGAGCTCTGCAATCAGTGCAGGGATGCACTCTTCTTCATTGAGGAACGGGATGACCGCGCTGAGCAGTGGCTGTTTTCGGCGTTGTTCAGCTTCCATGGCCATAGCGCAGCGTAACCTCCCAAGTGCCTGCTTGCAGTGGAATCATCGTCCATCCGTCAGGAGCTCTTGTTAGTTCAATCGGTTGTTGATTCCATCCCTCGGACGGATCAGATGGTCTGACCAGCACCTTCCAGCGTGGATCCGACCACTGCATCAGTCTTAAGTTCCCCGGGGTCTTTGCGTTCACCAGTAACCGCCGTTCCGTCGGTGAATTGAACGTCATTTCGACCGTGCCCGAGCCTAAGAACTTGGACCAGGTTTGCTGAGGCCAGTTTGGCAGCCAAAAGATGGCAAGCCGCCTGTTCCACGAGGTTTCCGGAATTGTTGCCGGACTGTAGTCCGGAACACCCGAGAGGGCGATACGGCCATCTTCCGTCGCTGCAAACCGTTTGCTCAGCTCACCAGTTTTTGGCAGCGCCTTCAGACCGCCTGGGCAAGCAAGTAGGGGTTCACAAGCCAGGAGCGTCCTATTCGCTTGGATTTCCTCCCTGCTTGGTGCATGTCCGACGAGATTGGTGCGAAACCTCCAGAGCGAGTCGAACCATGTTCCAACTGCAGCCTGTGCAGTGAGTATCAAGACCACGCATCTCCACGTCGACGGGCTTAGTTTCGCGTTGGGTTGAGTCCCCACCGAGGCCCACCAGAGCAAGGCACCCATCCAGGTTGGACTGAGCCAGCGCCACGGGAATTGAATCCGCTGCAGTGGAGTCACGAGTTCATAAACAGGCACACTTACAGGGAGCATTAGGACCAAACCGCCTCCCGCCAGCACCAGTCCCCAGCGACCGATGGGATCACTGGAGCGGCCCCAACCCACCCATCGACTGATGAGGATTAAGCAGATCACCAGAGCTTGGATCCAAATCAAGCGCCCGAAGCTGGTTTGACCGGCCAGGCCTGAACCAAAGAATTCCCCGGGCAGCAGGCCCTCTGGAATCGGAGGTCTGACGGTCGGCAAGGCCAAGAGGGCTGGCAGCCAGAACGGTGAGGTTGCCGCTAGCGCCAGGAGCCCACTCCAGAGCCAACGCAGCCATTGCCTGGGACCCCGCAAGACCACTCCAGCAGCCATCAACCAAATCAGAGCTGTGAGCAGGCTGGCGTTCCAGTTGCTCAAGATCACTTCAGCCAAGGCTGCACTGCTTAGAGCGATCCCCCAACGCTTCTCTTGCTTCATCCCCAGCAGGCCCAGGGTGAGCCACCACAGCAAGCCTTGAGCCAAGGCTTCGGGCCAGGCGCCCCGGACATAGAGGTTCACCAGGAAGTAGGGGTTGAGGACTGCCCCCAAGAGCAGGGCCCAACGCCATCTCCCTTGGCTCAACCAGTGTTGGGCGAGTACTGCGGCACCCACCGCGTTGACCAGCGTCACCACGAGCAAGCCACTGGCGAGGGCACGGTCTGGGGGGACGCCGGCAACCAGGGGAATGCCCACCAACAGCCGGAATAGGGGCGGGTAGATCAAGAGGGCATGACTGCCCGCACCGGCCCAGGGCAGATCACTCCACGTCGGCCAGAGCCAGCCACCTTGGACGGCCTTCGCCCAAGCCACGGCCCAGCCCAGATGCAGGAAGCCATCAGGAGTATCCAGGGGAACCCCGGCGACCCCTAGGGGCAGCCAG
>Ga0194119_10012590_pt1 | contig 10689 bp, 9 predicted proteins | sample TA2MahC100mmetaG_FD_148620 | JGI IMG/M metagenome (GOLD analysis project Ga0194119, IMG submission 148620) | Freshwater microbial communities from Lake Tanganyika, Tanzania - TA2015018 Mahale Deep Cast 100m | ecosystem: Environmental > Aquatic > Freshwater > Lake | place: Tanzania: Lake... | reverse complement strand
GATGCAGCCGCGGTCAGGGCCAAAGCGGCCGCCAGGGTGATCCCCCTGCGTGAGAAAGCAATCAGGGGCATCGATCAAGGCTCCAGCAGATCGAGCAGACGGCCGGCTTCATCGATCAGCCGGTGGCGCTTGCCGGTGCTGCGGGCACGGGCCTGGGCGGTGCGAAAGGCATCCGCTTGGTTGTGCTTTTCCTGGTAGCGCTGCCAATGGCCGAATTGGTCTTGCCACTGGATCACGATGCGGGTCATGGCGGGGGGAAGGGCAGCTGCGCTCAGCATCAGCGCGACGCAGCCAGACCGAGCAGACTCTCCTGCGAACCACAGGCATAGCGGCTCAGGGGGGCAGGCGCTCAGCTGAACCGCACCAGCGTCTGCCCGCAATGCCGCCGGATCCGATCCAGTAGGGCACCGGCGCTCTGGGCGGCATGGAACCGGATCAAGCCTGGATGGGGAGCCACTTGGTTCTTTGCTAACAGCCGATCAGACTTGTATGGAGTTGCCCTGGGTGGCGTAGCGGGCGATGGTTGGCGTCATTGATGAAGGCTGATTCCTCGAGCGCCTACGAGCGCCTGCGCGACTACATAGTTGAACGCATGCGCATGAGCCACGTCTACCAGCCGCTGATGCTCATGGAGCTGCTCGGCCGCCGCAGCCCAGCCCCGGCGCAGGACGTGGCCCGCCGGATCCTGGGGGAAGACGTGACCCAGATCGACTACTACACCGAACGCGTCAAGCGGATGGTGGGCAAGGTGCTCACCGGCAACGGCATCACCCGCTGCGAGAAGGGCAGCTACGCCCTGGTGGGCGGAGACGAGCTGAGCGACCCCGAGCGCGACCAGCTGCTGGAGCTCTGCCGCCAGCGCCTTGATGCCTTCCGAGAGCAGCGCGGCGAGGAGGTATTTGCCCACCGCAGCCGCCACCGCTCCCCGATCAGCGGCTCGATCAAATACCGGGTGCTCACCCGCGCCAGGGGCCGCTGCGAGTGCTGCGGCGCCCATGAGCACCAGCGGGCCTTGGAGGTGGACCACATCGTGCCAAAGAACCAGGGCGGCTCCGATGACCTCAGCAACCTGCAGGCCCTTTGCTTCCGCTGCAATGCCGGCAAGCGCGACACCGATTCCACCGACTTCCGTGGTCTGCAGGCCAGCTACGCCCTGCGCGAGGCGGGCTGTGTGTTCTGCGCGCTGGAGGGCAGCGGCCGGGTGCTGCTGGAGAACGAGCTGGCGCTGTGCATCGCCGATGCCTACCCGGTGACGCCGGGTCACAGCCTGGTGATACCGCGGCGGCATGTAAGCGACGGATTGGCGCTGCACCAGCCGGAGTGGAACGCCGTGGTGGAGCTGCTGAAGCAGCGGCGGGAGCAGCTCAGTGCCCACGACGCGACGATCAGCGGCTGGAATGTGGGGCTGAACTCAGGGGAGGCGGCTGGGTCACTGACCAAAATCGGTCGCAGAACGGATCAGGTGAAGCCCAGGAAGGCCGGACCGTGCCCGGCCAGAAGCCTAGATTGGCACTACAGATAGCGGCTCATCGGTGGCAATGAGCCGGTCCACACCATAGATTGGGGTCGTGGCCGCATCAGTACAGGTGTATTATCGGAGTCTTGGGGTGGGGCTCTGATGCGCGTAGTCGGTCTTTTCTCTGGTATCGGCGGGCTTGAGGTCGGGCTTGCGAAAGCCGGTCATCAGTCGATTGCTCTTTGCGAGATCGACCCCTTCGCGCGCTCCGTCTTGGAATCTCGGTTGGATCTTCCGGTCGAGGCCGACGTCCGGCAGCTCGCGTCCTTGCCAAACTGCGAACTGTTGGCTGCCGGCTTCCCTTGTCAGGACCTTAGTCAGGCAGGCACCAAGCACGGCATTGCCGGGGCCCGTTCCGGACTTGTGGGTGAGGTTTTCAGGCTTTGCAGTGGGCCCGGAGCACCCAAGTCCGTGCTGTTGGAGAACGTGCACTACATGCTCAAGCTCGGTAGTGGCAGGGCGATGGAGGTGCTCACCGCGGCTTTTGAGGACCTGGGTTACCGCTGGGCTTATCGCGTCGTCGATGCGCGTAGCTTCGGAATCCCGCAGCGCCGCCAACGGGTCCTTTTCCTCGCAAGCAAAGAAATCGCACCCGAACGTGTTCTGATGGCCGATGACGCGCATGATCCGTCCAAAGAGCACGATGCTCCTTCTGCCGAGATCGATCCTGACCGCCTCTACGGCTTCTATTGGACTGAAGGCCTCCGAGGACTCGGATGGACCCGTGATGCTGTTCCGACGATCAAGGGAGGTTCAACCATCGGCATCCCCTCTCCACCAGCGATATGGGATCCGTCTACAGGATTCATTGGTACGCCTAGCATCACCGATGTCGAGCGTTTGCAAGGCTTCATTAGCGGTTGGACAGAACCTGCGGAGTCCGTACCCCTAGGCGCTCGTCGAAGATGGCATCTCGTCGGCAATGCTGTTTGCGTACCGATGGCCGAATGGATCGGCCGTCGGCTATGCACGCCAGCGGACACAAGTGAACTACCAGCACCAAAGCCTTTTCCGCAACGAAACTGGCCGAAGGCGGCAGCTGGTCGATCTGGAGAGCGTTACGCCTTCGACGTCTCCATGCGCGTCCATCCCCATGTTGATCTCGATCTAAAGGGATTCCTCCTTGATGATCTCAAGCCTCTTTCCAAACGCGCGTCCAACGGCTTTCTAGAGCGAGCCTATAGGCCAGACAACCGGATCTTCATCCCACCACAGCTTCTACATGATCTCGGGGAGAATCTGCAGCTTCGCATTCTGGAGGTGGCAGCATGACGCTCACCAGTACGCTTCGTTGCGTCGAACTGTTCGCAGGCATCGGTGGCTTCCGCATCGCCTCCGATGCTCTCGGCCTAGAAACGATTTTTGCCAACGACTGGGACCCCTACGCTTCTCGTGTATACCGCAGTGCCCATGGAACGCTGAACTTCCATGAGGGTGACATACACACACTGATCGATCAGATTCCCGAGCACGATCTGCTCACCGGAGGATTTCCTTGCCAACCGTTCAGTTATGCAGGCCACAAGCGAGGCGTCGACGATGCACGGGCTGACACGATGAGTGCGATCTGCCAGGTATTGAGTTCACGGCGTCCAAGGGCCTTCGCTTTAGAGAATGTTCGCTCTCTGCTTACACTTAAGCACGGCGCTCATTTCAAGATCCTCCTCTCCAGGCTTGCAGCAACTGGATACTCATTGGAATGGCGGGTCCTCAATGCAATGGATGCTGGGCTTCCTCAAAACCGCAGCCGCATCCTTTTTATAGGCGCTCCCAGCGATGCCTTCCCGTCTTACACTCTTCTCGGCGATGAATTGGAATGGCGACGCCATCGCCATGAGATATCAGAGTGCCGCGACGGTGATCTGGACACATGGAAAGGATCCTTCTCGGCATGGGGAAGACTTCACCAAGGCCACATCCAAAGCAGCACACACAAACGAATTCTTACCGCTCCTGCCAAGCTGCGTGATTGGCTCGATGACATCGACGATCCCCACTATGATTTCACAGTCAATACCCTGCATCGAATCAAGGAAAGCACCCCAATCCACCAGGTAATTGACCATGTAGAGGTACTGTACAACCAGGAGGGTGGTCGGAGGATGGGATACACAGTCTTCGGGATAAATGGGGTTGCCCCGACACTAACCTGCACAACAAGCCGCCATTATGAACGATTCAGGTTCGGTGATCGCTACCGCAGGCTCACTCCCATGGAATATGAGCGGTTACAAGGTTTCCCGTCTGACATAAGTGCCTGCATTCCGCATGCTAGACGTTACATTGCGCTTGGCAATGCTATCCCCCCTGGGCTTGCGCGCATTGGCCTAGAAGCAGCACTAAGAGTTATGGATGCAAAATGCCATCCTTCACCAAAAGCTGCATGACATATCTTTTTATCTGATTTCGTCCGGCAGAGTCTGGGAGCGCTGCCAAGACGGTGCATCGTGCTTCGACTGGGGAAAGGGGCTCGGGGATCTTTCCCGCCTCTGATGGTGGTGAAATCAATGCAACATCTGAAACGAAGTGAGCCTCAGAGATTGGAAGGTCACACCTGCGAATGCCCCAGAGATACTTTGATGCCTCTGCAATGTAGCGAGACCCTCCAAACTCTGGAATCTGACCCAGCTTCCATAATTTGGGGTCGACAAGGTGCAGCCCGATTACGTGCCCACCGTTGGTACGGGTCTCTAAGCAGAAGTCAGGTCTGAGATCCGAGGTGACGGACTTGAATTCGGACAAGAAGTCAGTTCCTGGATTCTTACCGAAAGTATATTGGTAAGCGAGACGAATCTGAAATTCACCCAGCATCCACATCCAGGTTTCCATACTGGATCGTGTGCTGTAAGGTAAATGGTGATGGGGGCCCAAAACGTCGTCAAGAGCCTCAATGAGGGCAACGCCGCACCAAGCCTCGTAGGCGTCTTCAGCTCGTAGCATTCCCGTAGAGTCATTGCCCCCTGAACTCCGCCTGGGCGAATGCAACAGCATCTGCAGCTCCCTACGCAAGTCCCTTGCGGCCACTGGCCATGTTGGTAACGGTGGGTCCTTGCTACCAATCGGCTTCTGAAGGTGTTCTCTCAAATGTCGTAGCTCTTTACGCAGTCGGATAATGGCTAAACTTGTTCTATTTGGCCGGAGCGAAGACTGAGCCAAGCCGAGGGCTTCTTCTGTCCGTGCGACCAAAAAGCTGAGTTCACGGGAGCGGAATGGATGTAAATTGTGAACACGGCGCACGCTCCACGCTGGGGTGTTGCAAGGCAGAAGTACTGGACGCCGTGGAAAGTGACGCAATGTATCGCTAATCGACTCGATGCCTCCTGGGAGCTGCCTTAGTCGGCGGATCAGATTCGTATCATCGACACTTGGCCAATGATGCACGAACATTCGGATCGCCTGCGCAGCATGCGGAAGCCGATCCATGGCCACCATTTCCCCTTGGACGAGCTCAGATCCACGCTTTCCAAAGCCATACGCCATTCGGCATGCTGAGCGCAGTCTTGTCCACTTCTCGGACGCCCTCAAGCATTCTCGATCATGCCCCTTCAGCAGGCCGTGAAATGACTTAGTGAAGATACAAGGTGGAGCTTCAGGATCGAGGGTCTCCGTAGGCCAGGCGATACGAAGATGGAAATCGCCACTGCCTGCAGCACTGAAGCCATAACCCTCCTGCCCTTGGACAACACACAACCTAGGGGTAGTAGAGATCTCGGAGAACTCAAGGAACATTGGGAATCCAGATGGCCTCATCGAAGGAAGCACAAGCCATCTGCCGCCTTCTACATCAAGAGGGTAATGGGAGACGTTTGCCATCTCCTCAACTCATACAATCCCAGAAGCTGGGGATTTCATAAGGATCCCTCATGTGAGAGGCCATACGATTAAGCAGCATTGCCATTGCACTTCTGATAAACCACTGTTCCTGCCATTCTGGCTTTAGCCAGTCCTGAAGACGCTCTGCAGACCTTGATGCATCCTTTTCCCTCTCAAAGGACTGAATCAGCGAGTGGAGTTCCTTCGGTTCCATCAAAGGGATTACGAAGTGAGCAATTGCATTACAAAGAGCCAAGCATGCTTGACCTTGAAGCGTCATCTCACGTTCATCACTCCCATCCTCTCTAGTCGAACGATGGGAAAGAATCAGGTAGCTGGCAATGTAAAAACTAATTCGTTCCATCGTTCGCGGCGAAAGCCGCTGACGAATTGACTCAACACTATTAAGAAGACTGTAAAGCGCTTCAGGGATTAGAGTGTCAAGCGATTGCTCAGGTGGCAATATGGCCGGAAGAAGTTCAAGCGCCCTTTGGGGTGGATATATTCGTCTCTGAATAGGCTCGCCGAGCCATTGGATGACTTGTGTAGATGTATTCAAGGTGCCACGCCCCGGATTAATGAAGGCCGGGGAAAGGGAGCAGTCACTTTCAAAAATCACGACACCTGCTCTAGCCAAGACCTTACGCGATGGTGAATCTGAATTCTCATCTACATTGATTGTGGCCACAATTCGAGGATAATGTCTTAGGTGTTTATGCCCTGGCATCATCCATGGCATCCATTCAATCGCCTGAACGGTCGTCTCGCTTAACCCGTGGATAATGGGATTCAGATAGCCCTCAATCTTAGAGAGATTTGCTTCTTCTACAAGTAGAAAGCCAATACCTACATCAAGACTTTCCATCAACGGCCCAGGAATCCAGGCTTCAGGGTCCTGTCCTCCAATTGGAGGATAACCGCCAACCTCCTCGGGACCGAGCCACCCCATCCGCACATTTAGTTTTGCAGAGGGCGCTCCTACCAGTTTCTGAAAAAGGTTAGAGAGCAACTTCCCTGCAAACGATTTACCAGAGCCACTTGGCCCTGCGAAGAGAAGAAGCTGCGAAGAGAGCGCGCAAGCCAACAAATCGATGATTTTGTCGACAGGCTCAAGTTTGTAGCCCGAGATCGCAAGGAGCTGCTTGAATTCATCCAAAAGACTTGGATAATCCTGAAGAGTGGCAATCTCTTTTGATGTCGACAGAAGAAGTGGGTCTTGAACGCCAATCGCTTCGGCCAGCTGAGAGCGTGCAAGAGGCAGTTGGATAGGAGCTTGACAACCTATATCTTCGCTGAGAGCCTGGCAGGCATCTAAGACAGGGCCTACTGGCCTCGCAAAAATTAAGACTGTTGGGTCAACCCCAATGCCAGTCGCATTTACAACAATGTAAGCGTAGGGTGGAACGGTGGCAAGTGTTCCACTCACCTTCTCTTTGGTAAAGTCTTCAAAGTCTGCTTCTGGCCATCGCGTTTCGTCATTATCATCAACACGCCGAACTACAGCCATGCGACAGATCGCAGCATGATGTGCGCTCTCTACAAGGCTATTCACCATGTTTGCTTTTTCACCACGGCTCCCTTTTCTCACAGCCATCTTCCTTGTGCCTCCAAAGTCATCAAGCCAAGGAAGCAGTGGTTCAAAGTATTTTGTGGCTTTGTTCTCGATTTCCTCTGGTGTCATTTTTGGGCGTTTACGTCAGGAGATTCAACAAGGCTACCTGTAAAACTAGACTCTTGCAATTGTGATGTGATGCCACCTCCCCGGACAGCTTTCCAGGGTCTTCAATGCTTGGCAGTTTATCCTAGGCCTAACCAGCATCTTGTGTGATGAAAAGGGAGATCGAGCTCGCGGAGCTCAAGCTATGGCAGCTGATCTCAGTTCTTGGTGATGGGCACTTGAGAGATGGGAGCGTGTGCTCCGCGGAGTTTCGCAAAACTTTAAGGTCTCTTCCTACTCAACGCCTCAGAACCTATGTAGCTGAATGCCTGGACACGGGTGCGAAAGAACTTGGTTTACCACTTCAAGATATTGTCAACGAACTAGGCTTAAGACTCTCGTATGATGTGGAATTTGGTCTGTATAAGGGGAAGCAGGGATCGATCGGTGCTGATGGAGTATGGAGAGATCAAGAGCGAGCTGTCGTGGTTGAAACAAAAACCACCACAGCCTATGCGATCTCGATAGAGACTATGATTGGATATAGAGACAAGCTGATTGCTGGGAAAAAGATTCCCGTTGATTCTACATGTCTCTACATCGTTGGACGTGATGACACCTCTGGACTGGAGGAGCAAGTTCGCGGATCCCGTCACGCTTGGGATGTCAGAATCATTGGAGTTGAATCACTTCTACGACTTGTAGATATCAAGGAAGAATCCAGCTCGCACGCCATTACTCAAAGGATTCACGAACTTCTCCGGCCATTGGAGTTCACTCGGCTCGACAGCATCGTCAACATAGTCTTTGAGACAGCAGAAGACAGATCAGGGGATGACATCGATAATCCCGACGAAATCCTGAGTATGGCTGGGAATGAAGATCCCTTCAGACAGCATGTGGATTCTGGCGAATGCAAACGGACCATTAGATCTGACAGGAAGCTCCTTCAGTTAGCACGCGAAGCCGTGGTAGCGAGTTTTACAAAAGTCAAGAATCTTTCGCTAACCAAAGAAAGTAAGATCCTCTATCGCGATTCCGAGAAGCATGTTGGGATCAGTGTCGCCATTTCAAAGAACTACGGCGGCAAGCGACCCTACTGGTTTGCTTTCAAGGCACCACAGCGTCTTTTCCTCTCTAGACAGGATGAGGCCTATGCTCTGTTCGGCTTTCAGGATCGGTCTGACTATATCTCTCTGCCATTTCCAGTAATTGAGAATCTCTGCGCTAAAATGCTTTCATCTCCAGGTGAGGGAGATCCCACACATTGGCATGTCTATATCTCCTTTATTGATGAGAAACCGCAGCTAATTCTTAAGGCAGGAGATCAAGTGGACTTAAGTCCATATCTTGTCATCCTAGGGAAGTGACCATGCAATCAATCCCCACTCAACGCAGCCGGCTGATGGCGGCGGTCAAGCATAAGGATACACAGCCTGAGTTGATAGTCAGGAGCATCGCTCACCGCCTGGGTTATCGCTTCAGGATTCATCGCAGAGACCTTCCAGGGCGACCTGACCTCGCCTTTCCTAGATATCGGCTAGCCCTATTCGTACATGGATGTTTCTGGCACCGGCATGAAGGGTGCAAACGGACGACCACTCCCAAGACTAACCATGACTTCTGGCAAGTAAAGTTCGCCGCCAATATTGCACGTGATGCTCGTAAGACACATGAACTGGAGAGCCAGGGCTGGAGAGTTTGCATTATATGGGAATGTCAGACTTCGGACCCACAGCTTATTAAGTCAATTCTTATTGAGGAGATGCCAAGGCTAGCTTCTTAGGTCTTTAGCATAGATTTCTCAAATACCTGGATTAAGCGACGTGGCTGAAGGTTGGCCTGGCGAATAGTGAGTCAACCAAAACCGCGCAGCGAACCGAGATAGATGGTTATTCCACATTTGTTCAATGTTGATTCTCCTTCTATACGATCGCCGACGCCACCGATCTCTCCGCCCTGGAATGGCGCCGCGGCGGCTACGTGCCCGCCGAGCTCAGCACCCTCTACACCGGCGACCACCGCCGCGTGGATCTGATCCTCAGCGAGCTGGAGAAGAAGGTGGCCGAGCCCCTGCGCATGCGCGCCCTGGGCTTCTGCGTGAGCGTGGAGCACGCCCACTTCATGGCCGAGCGCTTCCGCGCCCGCGGCTTCAACGCCGAAGCCCTCGACGCCTCCAGCCCCGCCGATCTGCGCCACGAGGCCCTACGCCGCCTGCAGGCAGGCGAGTTGCAGATCCTCTTCGCCGTCGACCTGTTCAACGAAGGGCTCGACATCCCCTCCATCGACACCATGCTGCTGCTGCGTCCCACCGAGAGCGCGGTGGTGTTCCTGCAGCAGCTGGGCCGAGGCCTGCGTCTGTCGCCCGACACCGGCAAGAGCTGTCTCACGGTGCTCGGCCAGAAAACGCAACCAGCATTGGCCAGCAGCACCGCCGCTTCCGCTTCGACCTGCGCTACCGCGCCCTGCTCGGCTGCAGTCGCCGTCAGCTGCAGGACCAGCTCGCGGCGGGGTTTCCGTTCCTGCCGCCCGGTTGCCGGCTGGTGCTCGATCGGGTGGCGTCCGATCACGTGCTCGCCAACCTGCGCCAGTGCCTGCCCAGCCGCCGCCCCCAGTTGCTGCAGGAGCTGCGCTCCCTCGCCGCCGCCGGCGAGATCACCCCCGCCAGCGACCTGGCCGCCTGGCTCGAGGCCCTGGCCATGGACCCGGCCCACTTCTACGGCATCCGCGGCGTCTCCTTCACCGCCCTGCGCCGGGAGTTGGGCTGGCTCAGCGATGCGCCCCACCCGGAGGAGGAGCGGCTCAGCCGCGGCATCGGCTCCGCGCTGCTGCATGGCGACGATCCCGATCGCCTGCGCGCCCTCGCCGCCGCCCTGAGCGCTCCCGCCACACCGGAGCTGCAGACCCTGGGCGAACGCGAGCGGCGTGCCTGGTTGATGCTCACCGTCCAGCTGTTTGGCACCGGCCGCCAGTGGCGTCCACTGGACGACGCCCTGGCCGTGCTCTGGCAGGCCGGCGCCTGGCGCCAGGAACTGCGCCAGCTGCTGGAGCTGCTGGCCGCCCGTGCCGATCACCGCCTCCACCCCCTGCCCTGGGCGCTGCCGGTGCCGCTGCGCGTGCACGGCCACTACAGCCGCGCCGAAATCGAAGCCGCCTTTGGCGTGCTCAGCGATCACGCCCCCTGGATCCACCGCGAGGGCGTGCTCTGGCATGAACCCAGCCGGTGCGACCTGCTGTTCGTGACCCTCAGAAAGAGCGAAGCCCTCTTCTCCCCCACCACCCGCTACCGCGACCTGGCCCTCGGGCCGTCGCTGTTCCACTGGGAAAGTCAAAGCACCACCACAGCTGCTTCCGCCACCGGGCAGCGGTATGTCCACCACCAGGCGCGTGGCTCACGGGTGCTGCTGTTTGTGCGGGAGAAGCGCAAGCAGGGCGGCGTCACCGAGCCGTTCGTGTGCCTGGGGTTCGCGCGGTATGAGAGCTACGTAGCCGAAGGCTTCTGCGCAGCAGTAGGGGAGCGGCCGATGGCGATTCGCTGGCGGCTGAGGAGGAGATTCCGGCGTGGTGGTTACCGGTGATGGGGTCGGCGGTTGGAGGGCAGCAGACTGATCCAAAGGTCTTCGCCGCAGTCATGAGTGTTTTCTGATGCACTGCAATCCTTCGATTACCCCCAGCAAGCTCTCCCTCTTCTCCCGCAGCCCCG
>Ga0194119_10012586_pt1 | contig 10691 bp, 5 predicted proteins | sample TA2MahC100mmetaG_FD_148620 | JGI IMG/M metagenome (GOLD analysis project Ga0194119, IMG submission 148620) | Freshwater microbial communities from Lake Tanganyika, Tanzania - TA2015018 Mahale Deep Cast 100m | ecosystem: Environmental > Aquatic > Freshwater > Lake | place: Tanzania: Lake... | reverse complement strand
TTGAAGACCAGACGCCGGACTCCAATAGCATGTAGTGCCAACCCTTTTTTGCCATGGCTTAACTTACTGATAATCCAAAACTATTTTTTTACAACTGTCGAAGATGAGTTAAGGCTGACGTTCCCCCGCTCCCAGCCGGCCGGGGGGCCGGGGGCGACTCCGGGGCCTCAGCCGGCGGCCGCAGCTTTATCGGGGCCTTCCACCTGGACGCTGAAGGTTTGAAAACTGTGGTCCACCATCAGGCTGGTGATGACGTTGGCGCCTTCCCGGCGGGTGGAGATCACCTCGACGCGGTGGGGCACCCCGAATTCGTCTGCGAAGGTGATGCTCTCCCCGTCTTTGAAGCCGCCGCGTCTGAACCAGACCTCCGGCGGCAGCAGCCAGGCCTTGCCGCACCGGGCCTCAAACTTGAAAAATGACAGGGCATCGAAGGGGAACTGGAGGTAGAGCGCCAGATCTTCGTCGGTGGCCGGCCGGTCCAGCTCGCCTTCCAGCCGGCGGCGCGCCGTCGTGAGGTCGGCGTCCCCGGACTTCTGGATCCCCCCCTCGGCCGCCAGGATCTGCGGCCACTTTTTACTGTCGTAGCGCTGAAATTCCAGCACCTTCTCGCAGATCCAGGTGTCGGGCCTAAAAAACGGCAGGGGCCCGTAGCGTCCCAGCAGGAGGTTCTTGAGGTCCAGAGACGGCCTTTCGTAGCGCCCGTAGAGGATGTTATTGACCGCGGTGGTCCAGATGATTTGGGACCCCGGGGTCACCGACCACCAGTTCCCCAGCTCCGTCTGCACCCGGGCCATTTCCGTGAGGATTTCCGGCAGGCGCTCCAGAAACCCCCCCTTGTCGGCCTGCTCAAAGACGCTGCCCACCGCGCCGCCGGTGAGCTTGTAGGCCGCCACGGTGGGGTCGTGCCCCCGGAAGGGGCTCTCGAAAGGCTCATAAATCTTCCGTTCCCGGCGCAGGAGATCCGAGGACTTGATGAGCGAGGGGATGTCCACCCCCACGGCCTTTTTGCCGTAGTCGTCCAGGGCCTGGATTAAGGTGAGGGCCGGGGCCTGGCCGTAGATCGCCCCATAGCCGTGGTCCGCCACGTCCACGATCTTCGCCCCCGCCAGGACCGCGGCGCTCATGCGCCCGATGTCGTTGCCGTCGGTGTTGCAGCCGTGATAGTGGAGCACCAGGTTTGGGAAAGCCGCACAGATGGACTCCACCAGCTGGGTGATGCGCTTGGGGGTCCCCAGGCCGGCGTAATTCTTGATGGAGATGATGACGTCGGGACCCGTGACCGTAAGGATCTCCTTGACCTTGTCCACATAATACCGGTCGGTGTGCTCCGGCCCGGTGGAGAAGCAGATGCTGGGCATGAGGAGCCGCGCCGCCTTCTGCACCTCTTCCATCACCGGGATCAGGTTGGGCACGTAATTGAGAAAATCGTAGACCCGCCAGACATCCACGTATCGGGCAAACTCCCGCACCGTCAACCGGATCACGTTTTCGGGATAATGGCGGTAGCCGAACAGGCTGGAGCCCCGGCACACGGTCTGGAGCAGGGTCCGGGGCATGGCCTTCCGGGTGATCCGCAGCCGTTCGAAGGGGTTCACCTGTTTGCGCATCAGGTCCACGTGAACGGAAGCGCCGCCGCTCACCTCCACCGAAAAGAACCCGGCGGCCTCCCGGTACGGCGCCACCCGCACCGTGGTCATGGGCATGAGCCGGTTTTTGAAGTCCGATTGCGACACATCCCGCTCGTTGTTGCACAGGTAGTACCCCTCGGACTCCCGCAGCGTACTGAGAATCTCGGTGGGGCTCATTCCCCGGATAATCCGTCCCTGCATGGTTCGTTCCTCTCTAAAAATAAAACGCGCCGCCCGGGTGGATCACTCCCGGCCCGGGCCTGGTCCGGCGCTTCACTGCGTATAGGGATTCTTTTCATGGGCATTGATTTCGGCGATGAGGCGGGCCAGTTTCTCCACCTCCCGCTCCTGCTCCCGGTAATCCATGAGTTGGGGGTGGTCATCGATGTAGGCGGTGTCCAGCTTCATCCCGATAAAATCCGGCTCTTTGACAATTTGCTGGAAATACGGAATGGTGGTCTTCACCCCGATGATGAGAAACCCGTTGAGGGCCCGGTCCATCCGGTCCACCGCCTCCCGCCAGGTGAAGCCGTACACGGTGAGTTTGACGATCATGGAGTCGTAATACGGGGTGATTTTGTACCCCTGGTAGACGGCCCCGTCCAGCCGGACGCCGTGCCCGGCGGACGACCGGTAGACCTGGATCACCCCGGGGCTCGCCAGAAAATCGTTTTGGGGGTCTTCGGCATTGACCCTGAACTCGATGGCGAAGCCGCGCTCAACCACCTGCTCCTGAGAAAAGCTGATGGGTTCGCCCATGGCGATTAAAAGCTGCTCCCGGACGATGTCGATGCCGGTCACCACCTCGGTGACGGTATGCTCCACCTGCAGGCGGGTATTGACTTCGAGGAAGTAATACGTCCCGTCGTGCTGCACCAGAAATTCCACGGTGCCGGCGCTGAGATACTTGGCGGCCCGGACCACCCGCACCGCGGCGTCGCAGATCTCGGCGGTCAAAGCCGGGGCCAGGCCGGCAGGGGCGATCTCCACGAGTTTCTGGTGGCGGCGTTGAATTGAGCAGTTCCTGGTCCCCAGGTGCACCACGTTGCCATAGGAATCGGCCAGGATCTGGACTTCCACGTGCCGGGGCCGGTGCACGCATTTTTCCAGGTAGATGTTGTCGTCCCCGAAGGACATGAGGGCCTCGGAACGCGAGCGCTGGAGCCCGGTCAGCAAACTGTCCCGGTCCCCCACCTGGCGAATCCCCCGGCCGCCGCCGCCCGATACCGCCTTGATCATGACGGGGTAGCCGTGGGTCGCGGCGAACTCCAAGGCCGCATCTTCTCCCGGGGCTCCCGGGGCCAGCACCCCGGTGGCCGGAATGACGCGAACCCCGGTGGCCTGGGCGATTTTCCGGGCGATAATCTTGCTTCCCAGGTTCCGGATGACCTCCGGGGGCGGCCCGATGAACACCAGGCCCGCATTGGTGCAGGCTTCGGGGAAATCGGGGTTTTCCGCCAGAAAACCGTAGCCGGGATGAATGGCCTGGGCCCCGGTCTGTTGGGCGGCGAGAATGATCTTGTCGATATTGAGGTAGTCCTCCCGGGGGCCGGACCCGATGCAGACCGCTTCATCGGCCCGCATGATATGGAAGGCGTCCTTGTCGGTCTCCTCGTAGATGGCCACCACCTTGAGGCCCAATTCCTGGGCCGACCGCATGATCCGCACCGCGATCTCGCCGCGGTTGGCCACCAAAACCTTGCTGAATACCCGCTTGTCTACCATGGCTGCCCATCTCTTTCAGGTCTGTTTCGAAAAATTCTTGGTGGCGCCGGCATCTTGCCGGTGCGGGCGCACAGGGTGAAAACCTGTGCCACCAACGGGGGCGGGCGGGACGCCCGCCCTACCGGATTTTTTACGCTTGATGGGCGAGGTGAAGACCCATGCACGACTGCTCCGAACCCTCAGCCCCGGTTCGAGGCCAGATTTTCTGAGCCGCTCTTTCAATTGAGAAGTCATCGGCCCCGAATGTCAATAAAAAAACCTTGACCAGCCGAGGAAACCGCTACTGACTCACCGGAGGATGGAGGACGGCATGCACCCGGCGCGCCAATTCGATGGGCCTAAAAGGCTTCTGGAGAAAAGTCACCGATAGATCCGCCACGCCGTGTTGGACCAGGGCGTCTTCGGTGTAGCCCGACATGTAGAGCACTTTCATTTCCGGGCGCAGGGGGGTGAGGCGGTCGGCCAGTTCCCGGCCGCTCATCTGGGGCATCACCACGTCGGTCACCATCACGTGGATCGGCCCCTGGTGCCGTTCACAGGCCAACAGGGCCTCGCCGCCGTGGCGGGCCTCCAGCACCGAGTAGCCGTAGAGCCGCAAGAACTTGGCCAGCAAGCCCCGGAGCACGTCCTCGTCTTCCACCAGCAGCACCGTTTCATCCCCCCGGAAGCTCGCGGTGATGGGGATCTTCGCCTTGGGCGGCGGAACCACGGCATCGAGGCGGGGCAGATAGACGGTGAAGGCGCTGCCGACCCCGGGTTCGCTGGCCAGGTCGAGGTAACCGCCGCTTTGCCTGACGATCCCATACACGGTGGACAGCCCCAGGCCGGTGCCCTTGCCCGGTTCCTTGGTGGTAAAGAAAGGCTCGAAGATATGGGCCTGGGTGGCCTCATCCATGCCGACGCCGGTGTCTTCCACCACCAGCATCACGTAAGCTCCCGGCGGCGCCGGCCCGAACCTGGTGTGGCGACTCTTCTTCAATTCCACCGGCGCGGTCTTCAGGGTTAGCCGGCCGCCTTGGGGCATGGCATCCCGGGCGTTCACCACCAGGTTCATGATGATCTGGTCCACCTGGCCGGGGTCCGCCTTCACGGCGCCCGGGCTCCGGTCAGTGACGACTTCCAGATTGAGGTCTTCGCCGATGAGCCGCCGCAGCATCGGTTCCAGGTCCAGGACCACCCGGTTGAGATCGACCGCCTGGGGGTGAACAACCTTCTGGCGGCTGAAGGCCAGCAACTGCTGGGTCAGGGCCGCGGCCCGGTCGCCGGCCTCCAGAATGTTTTCCAGGTGGCCGTAAAGCGGGTCGTCTTTGTGGACCTTGGCCCGCATGAGTTCACCGTACCCCGTGATGGCCATCAGGAGATTGTTGAAATCGTGGGCCACCCCGCCGGCCAGCCGGCCCACCGCCTCCATCTTCTGGGCTTGGAGGAGCTGCTGTTCCAGGGCCTTGCCCTCGGTGATGTCCGCGGCCACCCCGGTAAACATGATGACCCGGCCCTGGTCGTCCCGGACCGGATAGCCCCGGTCCCGAATCCAGCGCACCGCCCCGTCGGGCTTGATAATGCGGTATTCGTGGCTCCAGGGAATGCCTTGCCGATGCCCCGCATAAACCTCGGACCTCACCCGTTCCCGGTCCTCCGGATGGATCGAGTCAATGAAGACTTTGGGGTCGTGATACAATTCCCCGCTGGGCCGACCCCAGACCTGTTCAAAAGCTGGACTCACGTATAGCGTTTGGCCGATCTCCGGGGTGGCCATCCAGAAGACATCCTGGATGGTCTCGGCCATGAGCCGGAACCTTTGCTCGCTCTCCCGCAGGGCCTCTTCCGCCTGCTTGCTTTGGGTGATATCTTCCACCACTTCGATAAATCCGTTTATCTCGCCATCCGGGCCAAAACTCGGGAAAGCATGGATGCGAACAACCAAAGAGCTTCCGTCGTCCCGAACGCCTGTGGTTTCAATCTCCGCCTTCTGGCCAGTGGCCAAGGCTAGCGCTCCGGGACAATGGGGGCAAACCGCCTGTCGCTTTTCAAATTCCCGGAAACATTCCTTGCCAATAAACTCGCGTGGATGCTTGTGGAACAGATTTCCCTGAGCAGGGTTCGTCGTAATTATACGATAGTCAGAACTGATCAAAGTGATGCCGAGGGCAATGTTCTCCACTAGGGAGCGGAATAGCTCCTCGCTCTGCCGCAGCGCTTCCGCCGCCAGGTGGCGCTCGGAGATGTCCCGCACGTGCTCCATCACCAGGACCACCCGGCCGGATTCGTCCCGGATGGGGTAGGCTGAAATTTGCCGGACCCGGCCGTCCGCAGGATTGACCTTTTCCAACCTGACGGGTTGGCCCGTGGCCAAGACCTCCAGGGCATGACAGTTGTCGCAGGGGCGGTCCCGGTGATGGTAAACCCGGTAGCACTTGGGCTGTCCTTGCCGTTCCGCCTCCGGTACCGACTCGTACCCGTGCCAGTTGCTCAGGATGACGTTGAAGTCCCGGTCATGGATGGTGAGCAGGTCGGGAATGGCGCGGAAGACGTGGCTCAGCATGGCCTCGCAGGGGCTCGGGCTGGCTGCCGGCGGGCTGCCCCCGGCCTCCCGGTCCGCCCGCAGCGCCGCGATGGCCTGGGAGAGTTCCTGGAGAGCGGTTTCCAACTCCTGCCGGGAGGCCTCGGGCAAGCCGGCGGCCCGCTTCTGAAGAGCCTGAAAACGCCGCTCCAGAGTATCCAAAGGCTGGTCGAGCAACGTCCTTGTCATCTCTTTGGCTCCTCAACCACAACTGACCGCGCCGGGTTGCGCCGGCTTCGCCGGGTGGGGTCGCTGGGTCAAGACCCGTCTCCCAGGCCAAGTGACTTGACTATAACATAAAAAGCCTCGCTGCCACTTCATAAAAACTTTACCGTGAAAATCCAAATCCCCCTAAATCCCCCTTTGCCAAAGGGGGACTTTGAAACCCCCCTTTGAAAAAGGAGGGTAGGGGGGATTTAGGCTCTTGGAGCATGTGCCATAACGGAAAAAACTATTGGCAACCGCTATATATGTCCGCCCACGAGAGGGTGGACACGCAGGCCCGCCCCTACAATAGACTAATTTGATCGCAACTTTATATGAAAATAGCTCAATGGGACGGGCCTCCGTGCCCGCCGTTGCCATAAGCTAATGGTGCGTAGGGCGGACCCTTGTATCTTTTCGAAAAAGTCATTCACGAACCTTTGACTCACCCGTAAATCATGAAAAGCTGGTATTGGCTGGTGCTTCCTTGGCACAGGCTGGAAAGCCTGTGCTACCAATTTAAAGAACTTTTCGAGGAAGGAGCTTGGAAACCAGGAGAAAATGACCTAAAAGCCAGTTTTGCCGCAATCCCCTATTTTTTCTGCGCCTGCTGGAGCCTGGCCCAGGGGTCTTTCAGGGTCACCGTCCGGTTGAAGACCGGGGCCCCGGGGGCGCTGTCCTTTTGATCCACGCAGAAGTAGCCCTGGCGCTCGAACTGGTAGAAGCTCCCGGGCAGGGCGCCGGCCAGGCTCGGCTCCAGGCGGCAGGAGGTCAGGACCTGAAGCGAGGCGGGGTTGAGATCGGCCTGGAAATCGCCGCCGTGCTCCTCCCCGGGCACGGCTTGGGTGAAGAGGCGGTCATAGAGGCGCACCTCGGCGGACACCGCCTGGGCCGCCGACACCCAGTGGAGGGTGGCCTTGACCCGGCGGCCGTCCGGGGCGTGCCCCCCCCGGGTGGCGGGGTCATAGGTGCAGCGCAGTTCCACCACCTCGCCGGTTAAGGGGTCCTTGACCACCGCTTCGCACCTGATGAAGTAGGCATAGCGCAGCCGCACCTCCCGCCCGGGGGCCAGCCGGTAGAATTTCTTGGGCGGGTCCTCCATGAAGTCCTCCCGCTCGATATACAACACCCGGGAGAACGGCGCCTTCCGGGCGCCCTGGGTCAAATCCTCGGGGTTGTTGACGGCCTCGATCTCCTCCACCCGGTCCTCCGGGTAATTGAGCAGGACCACCTTAAGGGGTCTCAGCACCCCCATCACCCGGGGCGCCCGGTAGTTCAAGTCCTCCCGGACGCAGAATTCCAGCAGGGCCAGGTCCACCAGGTTCTCCCGTTTCCCCACGCCGATGCGCTCGCAAAAGGCGCGGATGGCCTCCGGGGTGTAGCCCCGGCGCCGCATCCCCGCCAGGGTGGGCATGCGGGGGTCGTCCCAGCCGGCCACGTGGCCCTCGTTCACCAGTTGCAGGAGCTTGCGCTTGCTCATGACGGTGTAGCTGAGGTTGAGGCGGGCGAACTCGATCTGCTGCGGGTGGCACGGGACGGGGCAGTGGTCCAGGGCCCAGTCGTACAGCACCCGGTGGTCCTCGTACTCCATGGTGCAGATGGAGTGGGTGATCCCCTCCAGGGCATCGGAGAGGGGATGGGCGTAATCGTACATGGGATAGATGCACCAGGCGTCGCCGGTGCGGTGATGGCTTTCAGGCTTGATGCGGTACAAGACCGGGTCCCGCATATTCAGGTTGGGGGAGGCCATGTCGATCTTGGCCCGGAGGGTCCGGGACCCGTCGGCAAACTCGCCGGCCCGCATCCGCTTAAACAGGTCCAGGTTCTCCGGAACGGACCGCTGGCGAAAGGGGCTGTCGGCGCCAGGCGCCGTCAGGGTGCCCCGGTACTCCCGGACCTGCTCCGGGCTCAAGTCGCACACATAGGCCTTGCCCGTCTTGATCAGGTGCAGGGCATAGTCGTACAACGGCTCGAAATAGTCCGAGGCGAAGAACAGCCGGTCCTCCCAGTCGAACCCCAGCCACCTGACGTCGGCCATGATGGACTCCACATACTCCATTTCTTCTTTGCTGGGGTTGGTGTCATCGAACCGGAGGTTGCAGACGCCGTGGTAATCGGCGGCCAGGCCGAAGTTGAGGCAGATGGACTTGGCGTGGCCGATGTGGAGGTAGCCGTTGGGCTCCGGAGGAAAGCGCGTGATCACCCGGCCGTCATTCTTATGGATTTTCAAATCTTCATCAATAATGTGGTGAATAAAGTTTGGTGCAGGCGCCGAATCAGTGATGGCCATCGATAACACTCCCCCCGGGTTGTTTCCCTTGTCGCTATCTTCGACGTTGTTCTATTACAACTATGAATTACAAGAGTGGGCGCGGTCTGAAAAACAACAACTGTTACTTTTATACTTGATATTTGAGAAGATTGCAATCACCCCGGCGCCTGGCCGGCGGTCGGGGCGCAGCCGATACGGCGGAGCCGACCGGGAAGGCGCAACGGGGTTGAGCGCGGCGCGCGGAGAACCTCCCCCCGGGCTTACCCGCGCCCTAACTTCTCCCACCGGCTTTTCAGCCTCTCCCCCCCGACTCAGGCCTAATCCTTACTTGGAAATTAGGGGAAACAGAACCCCATAATCAGGGTTGCCCCGATTGTTGAAGAGCCCTCTTTCTATTAAAAATATCCTCAAATCATCAGGTCTGGCGGGCTCCAGGGTCGGGCTTGGCGGTCATTGAATCTGAATCGAGTCGGTTCGGTGGGGCTGGTCTTTCTGTCTGGTTCTCAAAAAAACCAGTCGGGTTCCGATAGTTCGACGCTTAATTCAATCTCATCAGAGCAAGGACTCAATTTTGGCCTCCAAAGATTTTTCCGTCAGGGTCGGCCAGGAAGAAATCGGCCGAATCTTCAACCTGAAAGAGAACCTGGACCTCAAGGATCTCCTGGTAACCTACGCGCCGCATTACCAGCAGTTGGGCTGGGTCCTGGTAGGGATGAAGTCGCCGGAAGGCGCCCCGCTGGAATTTGACCTCAGTCAGCCCGCGGATCTGTGGTCCCAGCAGCTCTCCGAGATGGGTGCGGACCAGGGCCAGATCAATATCGGCATACGCACGGGTAAGGCCTCCAATCTGCTGGTGCTGGAAGTGAACCGAGGAGAAGGCGCCCTCTCTTTGGACCAGTGTGGAGAATGGCGGGCCGACTGCGTCGCCGAAATGGGCGGGTGCCGGGAGCAGCACTACTATACCCTGCCGCTGGAGGCGCAAACTCCGCCTTCTTTCTTTCTGGCGCCGCAGGTGCTGATTTATGGCGAGGGGGGCTTGGTGCTGGCGCCGCCGTCCCTGGAGCCCCTGGCCCGGGAACCCTGGCGCTGGCTCCGGCCGCCCTGGGAAGCGCCGCCCCTGCCGCCCAAACCGGCAGTCTGGCAATTTCTCAAAGAGTTTATCCCCGCGGCCATGGTGAAACCCGAGGTGCAGTCCTGGGAGGAAATTTACCGGATGATCGCGCCTCACGGTTGCATGTTGAAAGCCCTGCTGGTGCCCCCCACCTCTCAGGATAAGTACTATCAGGGGATTATCGGCACTGCCCTGGGGCTGGGGTTCAAAGATCCGGCGTTGCTGTTCGGCCTGTTGTGGCACGCCCCCCACGGGGAGGCCCGCCAAAACCCGGAAAAACGGGACTATTTCCAAGAATTGGTCGCCAGGGCCAGGGACCGGCAGGAAGGCGGCGCCTCGGTTCCGGGACTGCCGGCCAGGATAGACGGGGGCGCCTGGCCGGATAAACCAGCCAGCCACCTGGAGATTGCCTCCCAGGGCGCCCAGGAGGTCTTGGATATGCTTTCCGGTTCTGGATCGACCGACCCGAAAGGCCAGGAGAGGGAGACTGCATCCACCCCGCAATTCGATCAATCGGTTTCGGGGCAGTTCTTTCAGTTGCTGGCCGGACTGGGGGAAAAGGTCATCATGGAGAGCTGCCGCTACGAAGCGATGCTGACGGGGGTGCACCACCAGGCCGGGGAAATTGACAGCCTGGTGTCCCAGTGGGAGCAGTATTTCGCCGGCTCCGCCCCCAGCTCCCCGGAGCCGGGGCAAAAGCCGGCGGGAACCACCGTAGAATTCAATTGGGATGCCATAGTTGGCCAACCTAGCAGCAAAAAACAGCAAATCCAGAAAATCCAGACCGCAGCCGGTGATTTCCTGAATCAGAACCCGGACCTGGCCGGTGACCGGCACAAAGTCCAGATGGTGATTTTCTGTCTCAAGAACTATGTCAGCATCAACCCCGAAAATGCCGCCCTGCCCTTTCGTGAAAAGTTGGACCAGGCCGGCATTATGGCCCGGGAGTATTTACGGATGCAGCATAAAGTGTGATCGGGGAACGCATCGGCCGCTGGTTGCGGGACTGGCGGGCCAAATCGAATGGGTCAGTCCCCTTTCCTGCAGCGTTCAGGGGCCGGCGGTAAAACCATAAAGGAGGAAGGCATGACTTCGGGCCACTTAAAACCGGAGGTAAAAACCACTGGGGATCCTGCCCTCATGTTAGAGGTTGCCGGCCAGAAGGAAGCAACTCCTCGCCTCATACCCGTG
>Ga0194119_10012582_pt1 | contig 10694 bp, 8 predicted proteins | sample TA2MahC100mmetaG_FD_148620 | JGI IMG/M metagenome (GOLD analysis project Ga0194119, IMG submission 148620) | Freshwater microbial communities from Lake Tanganyika, Tanzania - TA2015018 Mahale Deep Cast 100m | ecosystem: Environmental > Aquatic > Freshwater > Lake | place: Tanzania: Lake... | reverse complement strand
GCAACCTCATTCTTCCAGGAATCCTGCACTGGTTCTCAGCTGATATCGCCTTCCACAGCATTCACCACCTGTGCGAGCGCATTCCCAATTACCGCTTGCGCGCCTGCCATCAGGCCAATCAGCATCTCCTCGGGGAATGCACCTATCTGCGGCTCAGCGACATTCCCCGTTGCTTCGATCTAATTCTTTGGGATAGCGCCAAGCAAAGTCTGGTGTCTATGGCTGAGGCGTAAACCGGGTGTTGTTCTGGCTTTGAGCGTTTGAGCGCTGGAAGGCCACCATAAAGAAGCCGCCCTTTCGGGCGGCGTTCTCTACCTTGTTTTTAGCTTCAGCCTTTGCCAGCCAGCACCGGTTCGCGCTCATCCGAGGCGGAATCGGTGGAGGCAGCGGTGTTGGCTTGGCCTTCCTTAGCCTTGCCCACGCGGATCCCACCTTTGATGGTGCTCACCGCCAACATGGCGTTGACTTCAGCTTCCTCGCGCACAGCGCTCGGCACCGGCTTGTAGCCCTGCGGTGCAAGGGCGTTGCCACGCAGCACTGAACCCAGGGTGAGCAGGGTGAGCTTGAGCTGCTGCCAGGGGTTCATTGCCACCACACGCTTGTAGAGGTAGCTGTCGAAGGTGAGGCGCTGCACGTCCTTGTCATCGCACATCTCCACAAAGGCTTCGCGGGCCACATCGTTGCGGTAGAAGATGTTTTGCAGGATCTCAAGCACCTTGTAGGTGGCGCCGTACTGGCGATCCCACTTCTTCAGGTACTTCTTGAGATCAGCCTCGCTGGGCACCTTGCTGCCACCTTGGCTGGATTCCACGATCTGCTCGGCGCACATGCGGCCGCTCTTGGCAGCGAAGTAAATGCCTTCACCGGAGCTCTTGGTCACGTAACCGGCGGCATCGCCCACAAGGGCCATGCGGCCCACTACACGGCGCGGACGAGGGTGCTCGGGGATCGGGTGAGCTTCCACCTTGATGACCTCTCCATTCACCAGGCGCTTTTTAGCGCGCTCGCGGATGCCTTCCTGCAGGCTCTTGATCAGGCCCTGGTTCTCCTGCATGGTGCCGGTGCCCACGGCCACGTGGTCGTATTTGGGGAACACCCAGGCGTAGAAGTCGGGCGACACATCGGTGCCCACATACATCTCGGCCAGGCTTTCGTAGTACTTCATCTCCTCGGCCGGGAGCTTGATGCGCTCCTGGAAGGCGATGGCCACGTTGTAATCGCCGGCATCCATCGCCTTGGCGACCCGGCTGTTGGCGCCATCGGCACCAATGATCAGATCCACCTCCAAGCTCTTTGTGGTGCCAGTGGCCTCACCATCGCTGTAGTCGGAGTAGGTGAGGGTGTAGGGGCCCTGGCGGTTAGCGCCGGTGTCGATCTTCGTCACCAGACCGTTCACCAGATTGGCGCCGAGATCGGCGGCACGGTTGCGCAGGAAGGCATCCATCACCTCGCGGCGGCACATGCCGATGTATTCGTTCTCGTTCTCAAGATTGATATCCACCTCTCGGTTGGAGGGAGAGATCATCTTCATGTTCCGCACCTTGCGGTCGATGATCGACTCGGGCAAGTCGAACTCATCCACCATGCAGAGCGGGATGGCACCGCCGCAGGGCTTGGCGTTATCCAGCTTGCGCTCGAAGATCCAGGTCTGGATCCCGGCCTTAGCCAGCACTTCCGCAGCACAGGATCCGCTCGGGCCGCCGCCCACCACCGCGACTCGCAACATCTTGAAACCCGCTCCGCCAGAAGGATGTTGGGCCGAAGCTAACACCGCTGAGCAGGCAGCTGCTGGCGCTCCTTGGGCACCGCCTTACCATCGGATGAACCTGCTGCCACGGGAGTCGTCGCTTGCCCAGCGCCAGTCGGCAGTCCACAGCCACGCGCAACGCGATACGCCCTGGTGCTGACGACATCCCGCTCGCCCAGCGCACCATCTCTCCTGCCCTGAGGCGCAGGCCGCCCTGGCGATTTGCAATCACCGCTTCCGGAGCTGCACTGCTGGCAGCCGCAGCGCTGGTGGTGGTCTTCCCCCAACCCTTACGCCGGCTGATGGCTCCGCCGCCGGTGCAGGGATTACAGGCCCGGGTTGGCCTTGATGGCCGCTTGCTCGGACATTTCCCCTATGGCGAAGCGGCTGCCGCTGATCTTGTGGCCATCGCCCCGGGTGTGCAGCTGCACCGTGATGCCGCTGCCGCCTTGCTGCGTCTGCAGGATGCCGCGGCGGCGGACGGTATCGATTTGAGGGTGCTCAGCGCCTACCGCTCGATCGATCTGCAGAAGCAGATTTTTTTTGATGTGAAGTCCGAGCGCAACCAGAGCGCTCTTGAGCGCGCCCAGGTGAGTGCGCCGCCAGGGTTCTCCGAGCACAGCACCGGCTATGCCATCGATCTCGGCGACGGGCGAGCCCCCGATACCAATCTCTCGGCCAGCTTTGAATCCACGCCAGCTTTCGTCTGGTTGCAGGCCCATGCCAATCGCTTCCACTTCACCCTCTCCTTCCCGCCTGGCAATGCCCAGGGGGTGAACTACGAGCCCTGGCATTGGCGTTTTGAAGGGTCAGCTGAGGCGCTCAAAACCTTCGAGGCCGCCCAGCGGCTCAACCGTTAATGGCGCACTTGCCTGAGCTGTTGGCTCCCGCCGGCTGCTGGGAGTCGCTGAAGGCGGCCGTGGCAAATGGCGCTGATGCCGTGTATTTCGGCGTGGAGCAGTTCAATGCCCGTCTGCGTGCTGAGAACTTCCGCGCCGCCGATCTGCCGGAGGTGATGGATTGGTTGCACCGCCGCGGAGTGAAGGGATTCCTCACCGCAAACGTGTTGATCTTTCCGTCGGAGCTGGAGCAGGCGGCTGATCTTCTGCTCGCTGCTCAAGCCGCACAGGTGGACGCTTTGATCGTGCAAGACGTTGGCCTGGCGTGGCTGGCGGGAGAGCTCACTCCCGAGTTGGCGATCCATGGATCCACGCAGATGTCGATCACCAGCGCCGCTGGGGTGGCGATGGCGGCCGAACTCGGCTGCACCCGGGTTGTGCTCGCGCGTGAGTTGAGCCTGCGTGATTTGCGGCGCATTCAGGAGCAGTTGCAGCGCCGCGGCATAACGATGCCACTTGAGGTGTTTGTGCACGGCGCGCTGTGTGTCGCGTATTCCGGCCAGTGCCTCACCAGTGAAGCCTTAGGCCAGCGCAGCGCCAACCGCGGCGAATGCGCCCAGGCCTGTCGTCTTCCTTACCAATTGATTGTGAATGGCGAAGAACGCGATCTCGGCGAACAGCGTTATTTGATGTCGCCCCAGGATCTGGCCGCCTGGGATCTGCTGCCTCAGCTCACTGAGAGCGGCATCGCCAGCTTGAAGATCGAGGGTCGGCTCAAGGAATCCACCTATGTGGCGGCCGTCACCGACGCCTACCGGCGCGGTTTGGACCAACTGCAGCCTGGTGAAACGTCCGCTGATGCAGAGGCTCTGCGCCGCCAACTCGAACTCAGCTTTTCCAGGGGCCTCAGCCACGGCTGGCTCGATGGCGTGAACCACCGCAAGCTTGTTCACGGCCGCTGGAGCAAAAAGCGTGGGCCTTGGCTGGGCCGGTTGGAGAGCCTGGAATCAGGCGGACGCCTGATCCTGCGCAGCCAGCAAGCGCTCAAGCCAGGTGATGGCGTGGTGTTGGAGATCTCCAGCAGCGATCCCCTGCTGCCGCCTGTTGAGATCGGCGGGCGGCTGATGCAGGTCGATCGCCTACCGCGCGGCCGTGTCGCCCTCACCCTCGGGCCTGGGCGTGTTGATTTGCGCGGGCTGCAGCCCGGCAGCCCGTGCTGGCTCACCAGTGATCCCCAGCTCGAGAGCAGGCTGCAGCGGTTGGCGCAGCAGGAGGTGGCTGAGCAGAGGCGCCCCCTCTCGCTGAGGGTGACGGGCAGGGCGGGTGAGCCGCTGCTGCTTGAACAGTTGGACGGCACGGCCCGCGTGAGATCGGAGCAGATGCTGGAACCAGCCCGCGGGGATGGCCTTGATCCAGAGCGGCTGCGGCAACAGCTCGGCCGACTCGGCGGTACTCCCTGGGCGCTGGATCGGCTGCAGGTTGCCCTTGAGGGTGAGTTGTTTCTGCCGGTGGCCCAGCTCAATCAGCTGCGGCGCCAGCTGGTGGATCAACTTGCAGAAGGCCTCGCCACTGAATCCGCGGCCACGCTTCCGCTGACCAGCTCTACAACTCAGGTGTCTGTGGTGTTGAACGGGTTGCTGGCTGCACCGATGGGTGGCGCTTCTTCTGATATCCAGCCGCGCCCCCAGCCCCACCTGGCGGTGTTGGTGCGCAGCCTTGAGCAGCTGGAAGCCCTCAAGGGGTTGCCGCTTCAGCGCGTGATCGTGGATCTCGAGCACCCGCGCCAACTGCGAGATGCCGTGCAGAGCGGCCGGGGCTGCTGGCCTGGCGGTGTGTGGGCTGCTGGTCAGCGCATCTGCAGGCCGGATGAGGCCTGGAGCCTCGAACCGTTGCTGCGCTCTGGCGCCGATGGATTTCTGGTGCGCAATGCCGATCAGCTCGAGCGACTCACGCCCCTGGCGCCCTGCCAGGGAGATTTCTCCCTCAATGTGGCCAATCCGCTCGCAGCCCTTTGGTTGATCCAGCGCTGGGGGCTGGAGCGCATCACCGCCAGCTACGACCTGGCTCTTGATCAATTGCTCGCGTTGGTGCGTGGCTGCCCCGCCAACAGCGTGGAAATCACCCTGCACCAGCACATGCCGCTCTTCCATATGGAGCATTGCCTGTTCTGCGCTTTCCTCTCAGACGGGCACGATCACACCGATTGCGGACGCCCCTGCGAAAGCCATGAGGTGCTACTGCGTGATCGCAGCGGTGCGGAGCATCCGCTGCGGGCCGATCTGGGCTGCCGCAACACCCTGTTCAACGGCCGTGCCCAGACAGCAGCTGAGGCCATTCCGCAATTTCTGAAGGCCGGAGTGCGCGATTTCCGCGTGGAACTGCTGCAGGACAGCCCCTCCGATACCCGGCGTCGCGTGGAGCTCTATCTCCAAGCGCTGGCAGGGGAGCTCAGTGGCCGGGCGGTCTGGCAGCAGGAGCAGCTCGAGAGCCGCCTCGGTGTGACCAGGGGCACCTTGGCTGAACGACGTTGAAACCCAGGTTGGGCGCAGGCACTGCGATAGATTGTCTTAACGCACCGTAGGGGTCATCGGTCTGGGTTGTGGTCGTTGTTCATCAACGCTCCATGCCATTCAGACCACGCTGCAAGAGATACCAGCCGTGATCGCTCCGCTTTCTGCCATGCGATTTGGCTCAGGGGTTTCAGACACCGTTCCCACGCCAACGCCTGCGGCGTGCGCCATCGAGATCACAACCAGCACCACCATTTATGAGCGGCGAGCATCCGGGAACCCCGATCCGCAATATTGCAATCATTGCCCACGTTGACCACGGCAAAACCACCTTGGTGGACGCGCTGCTGGCTCAGTCGGGCATCTTCCGCGACAACGAGGCTGTCCCCACGTGCGTAATGGACTCCAACGACCTGGAGCGGGAGCGTGGCATCACCATTCTCTCCAAGAACACTGCGGTGGACTACGAGGGAATCCGGATCAACATCGTGGATACCCCTGGCCACGCCGACTTCGGCGGTGAGGTGGAGCGGGTGCTCGGCATGGTGGACGGCTGTCTGCTGATCGTGGACGCCAACGAGGGCCCGATGCCCCAGACGCGCTTCGTGCTCAAAAAGGCCCTGGAGAAAGGCCTGCGACCGATCGTGTTCGTGAACAAGATCGACCGCGCTCGCGTTGATCCCGAGCAGGCCGTCGACAAGGTGCTCGATCTGTTTCTCGAGCTCGGCGCCGACGACGACCAGTGTGATTTCCCCTACCTCTTCGGTAGTGGCATGGGCGGCTACGCCAAGCCCGACATGGCCACCGAGAGCGACAACATGCGTCCGCTCTTCGATGCCATCCTGCGCCACGTTCCGCCGCCGGTGGGTGATCCCGAAAAGCCCCTGCAGCTGCAGGTGACCACCCTCGACTACAGCGATTTCCTCGGCCGGATCATGATCGGCCGCATCCACAACGGCACCATCCGCGCCAATCAGCCGGTGGCCCTGCTGCGTGACGACGGCAGCGTCAAGCGCGGACGCATCAGCAAGTTGCTCGGCTTCCAGGGTCTGCAGCGGGTGGAAATCGAACAGGCCCGCGCCGGTGATCTGGTGGCTGTGGCTGGTTTCGATGAAGTGAACATTGGCGAAACCATTGCCTGCCCGGATGAGCCCAAGGCGCTGCCGCTGATCAAGGTGGATGAACCCACCCTGCAGATGACCTTCGTGGTCAACGATTCACCTTTCGCGGGTAAGGAAGGCAAGTTCGTCACCAGCCGTCAGGTGCGTGACCGTCTCAATAAGGAGCTGCTCACCAACGTGGCCCTGCGGGTCGAAGACACCGACTCCCCCGACCGCTGGGCTGTGAGCGGCCGCGGTGAGCTGCACCTGGGCATCCTGATCGAAACCATGCGCCGCGAGGGCTATGAGTTCCAGGTGAGCCAGCCGCAGGTGATCTTCCGCACCATCGATGGCACGCCTTCCGAGCCCTTTGAAACCCTGGTGCTGGATGTGCCTGAGGAGTCGGTGGGAGCCTGCATCGAGAAGCTCGGCATCCGCAAAGCCGAGATGCAGAACATGGAGAACACCAACGACGGCCGCACCCAGCTGGAGTTTGTGGTGCCCTCCCGTGGTCTGATCGGCTTCCGAGGTGAATTTATCCGCGCCACCCGCGGTGAAGGAATCATGAGCCACTCCTTCCTCGACTATCGCCCGATGCAGGGTGAGTTCGAAACCCGCCGCAACGGTGTGCTGATCGCCTTTGAAGAGGGCACCGCCACCTTCTATGCGCTCAAGAACGCTGAAGATCGCGGCCAGTTCTTCATCACCCCAGGCACCAAGGTGTACAAGGGCATGCTGGTGGGCGAGAACAACCGTCCTCAGGACCTCGAGATCAACGTCTGCAAGACCAAGCAGCTCACCAACATGCGCTCGGCTGGCGCTGAGGAACTCGATACCCTGCAGGCTCCGATGCAGATGACCCTGGAGCGCGCTCTGGAGTACATCGGTCCCGACGAAATGCTCGAGGTCACCCCTGAGTCGATCCGTCTGCGCAAGCTGCCGGCGAAGAAACCCGCCCGCCGCTGATTTCTGCGGTGAACCAGCCTCTATCTGAGGAAGCCAGCCTGGTGGTCGATCCCCGTTTCGGGGAGGCCGTCAGGCTTTTCAATGCCGGCGAGTGGTACGCCTGCCACGACGGCTTTGAGGAGCTCTGGCATGAAACCCAGGCCCCTTGTCGCAGGGTTCTGCAGGGCATCCTGCAAATTGCTGTGGCGCACCTGCATCTCGAGCGTGGCAATCGCCGCGGGGCCACGGTGCTGCTCGGGGAGGGCCTTGGGCGTCTGCAGAACGCAGGGCCAGCTCAGCTGGGCCTCGATCTCGATCAGCTGCGTCAGCAGGCGCGAGCGCGCTTGCAGGCGTTGCAGCAGGAGCAGGACCCCACGGGGTTGCCATTGCCCCAGCTCCATGCCGATTGCGCAGACGCCTGATGGGCCAGGCGAACTGAGCGATACGATGGCCCCATTCACACCGAGGGGAGCGTGGTTTGGCCGCCGAGTGCAGCATGCCCAGTCACGCTTCCGCTCTGGTGGTGGCTCTGTTGATCTCCGCTGCAGCATCACCGCAGGCTGCTGCGGCACAAGAAGCCCCGGCTGCTGCCTGGCAGACGGTTCCAGCCGAGCCAGCTGCAGCCGCTCCGCTCCAGGCTCCGGCTCAGCCTGCGCGGGTTTCAACGGGCCTGGTCACGATTGAATCGGATCAGCAACGCGCCGATCAGCTCACAGGCGTGATCACCGCCACGGGCAATGTGCGCATCGTGTATCCCGATGAACGGGTTGTGGCCACCGCCCGCCAAGCCCAGTACTTCAGCAAGGAAAACCGGGTGGTGCTCAGCGGCGATGTTGACATCGTTCAGGAGGGGGGCAATCTGATCCGGGCGGAACGGGTGGTGTACTTCGTGGATGGTGAACGCCTGATTGCCATTCCTCCCGCCGGCCAGCAGGTGTTCAGCCGCGTTCGTATTCAGCAAACACCCATTCAGCAAGCATCGTCGCCCCAATCGGCGACTGAGCCTGCTGCGCCCCCTGCTCCGGCAGCTCAGCCATGAGCCTGGTTCTCGATCAGGTGGCGCTCACCATCGGTGGTCGGCCACTGGTCAAGCAGGTGAGTCTCAACCTCAATCCTGGTGAGGTGGTGGGTTTGTTGGGCCCGAATGGCGCGGGTAAGACCACCACCTTCAATCTGGTCACCGGCTTGCTGCGGCCCGATTCCGGCGCCGTGGTGATGGACGGGGCATCGGTGGCCGACCTCTCGATGCCGCAGCGGGCACGGCTTGGTATCGGATATCTGCCCCAGGAAGCGAGCGTGTTTCGCAACCTCAGCGTGCGCGATAACCTCTTTCTGGCCCTGCAGGAGAGCGCAGCACCCCGCAGGCAGCACAACGAGCGGGTGGAGCAGCTGTTGGATGATTTCCATCTGCGCCCGTTTGTGGAGCGCCGAGGCTTTCAACTCTCCGGAGGTGAGCGGCGCCGCTGCGAGGTGGCCCGCGCGCTGGCGGTGGGAGAACGCGGCCCGCGCTATCTGCTCTTGGATGAACCCTTTGCCGGGGTGGATCCTTTGGCCGTGGCCGATCTACAGAGCCTGATCGCGAGGCTGCGCGATCGCGGCATGGGGATCTTGATCACCGATCACAACGTACGAGAAACCCTCGCCATCACTGACCGGGCTTACATCCTCACCGAGGGCAGCATCCTGGCCAGTGGGCCCTCACGGGAGATGGCCAACGACCCCTTGGTGCGACGCCACTACCTCGGGGAGGACTTCAAGCTGTGAGCAGCGTTCCTTCCCGCTTCGATCCTTTCCAGCGCCAGTTCAACAGGCTGAGGCGCCAATGGCAGCGTGCGCCGTTGATGGACCGCTGGCTTTCTTCTGAGTTGCTCGGCCCGCTGCTGTTCGGGATTGCGGCCTTCACCGCCGTGTCGCTGTCGGTAGGGGTGGTGTTTGAGCTGGTGCGCAAGGTGGCTGAAGCGGGGCTCCCCCCACTCGTGGCCATGCAGGTTCTGGGGCTGCGGCTGCCCGGTTTCCTGGTGCTCTCGTTCCCCATGGCCACTTTGATGGCCACCCTGTTGGCCTTCAGCCGGCTTTCCAGCTCCAGCGAACTCACCGCCCTGCGCAGCATTGGTGTTCCCACCTGGCGGATGGTGGTTCCAGCGCTGGCAGTGGCGGCCTTGATGACGCTGCTCACCTTTGTGTTCAACGATGCGATCGTGCCCAGCGCCAACCTGGCGGCTGCCGACACACTCGATTCCGCCTTGGGGCGCTCCGTTGCTGCCGAGCGCGGCGACAACGTGGTCTACTCCCGCTTCGCCAAGCTCAAGCGAATCGACGAAAAAGGTCTGGAGAGCACCGGCAACGATCTTGCCCAGCTCTTTTATGCCCGCCGCTTCCGCGAGGGAAAGATGTATGAGATCACCTTGGTGGATTTCAGCAAGGCCGGCCACCAGCAGCTGCTGATCGCGAAAACGGGCACCTGGAATGATGCGCGCAGCATGTGGGAGTTCCGGTATGGCCGCATTGTCGATATCGATAGTGCCAACAACCGCACCACTTCCGCTGATTTCGATCGTTATTTCTTTCCCTTCACCAAGGCGCCGTTGGATGTTGGCAAGTTGCCCAGTGATGCCGCACAGATGACTGTGGCCCAGGCTTGGCGCGCCGAAGCTCTGCTGGAGCAGGCCGGCGATCGCAAGGAAGCAAGACGCCTGCGGGTGCGCATTCAGGAGAAATTTGCGTTCCCGGCCATCTGTCTGGTGTTCGGCCTGATTGGCAGCAGCCTTGGGGTGCGTCCCAACGCCCGCACAAGCCGCAGCCAGGGCTTTGGCATCAGTGTGCTGCTGATCTTCGGGTACTACCTGATGTCGTTCATTTTCAGTTCGCTGGGGATCAAAGGCACCTTGCTCCCCTTCTTTGCCGCGTGGATGCCGGTGTTCATCGGCCTGGGCGGCGGTCTTGTGCTGTTGAGACAAGCCAGCCGCTGAGACCTCCCTGCACGGCAGACTGGGCGGCATTCCACCGCGTGGTTCTCCCTTTTCGTGCCCGATCCGGTTTTGGCCCTTGGCCTCGGTGCCTTTGTCTTGCTGCTCCTGTCCCTACCTCTGGCCTTCTGGAGTGTGAGCGGTGGCGGCCAGGGCAGTCAGGCCGTGCGCCTGATGGTGGCAGCGGCCAACCTGGCGCTCACCGCCCAGCTCGTCTTGCGCTGGTGGCAGTCGGGTCACTTTCCGATCAGCAATCTCTACGAGTCGCTTTGCTTCCTCGCGTGGGCCTGCACTCTTACCCAGTTGCTGGTGGAGCGCAGTTACCCCTCTCCGATCGTCGCGGCTGCAGCGACGCCGATGGGCCTTGGTTGTGTGGCCTTTGCCAGCTTCGCCCTGCCTGATCAACTGCAGCAGGCCGCTCCACTTGTGCCGGCTCTACGGTCCAGCTGGCTCGTGATGCACGTGAGCGTGATCATGGTCAGCTACGCAGCCCTGCTTGTCGGCTCCCTGCTCTCCTTGGCGGTGCTGTTCACCGATCGCGGTCAACAATTGGAGCTGCGCAGCAGCTCGATTGGCAGCGGATCCTT
>Ga0194119_10012571_pt1 | contig 10702 bp, 9 predicted proteins | sample TA2MahC100mmetaG_FD_148620 | JGI IMG/M metagenome (GOLD analysis project Ga0194119, IMG submission 148620) | Freshwater microbial communities from Lake Tanganyika, Tanzania - TA2015018 Mahale Deep Cast 100m | ecosystem: Environmental > Aquatic > Freshwater > Lake | place: Tanzania: Lake... | reverse complement strand
TCACGCGCTCGCGCTCGGCACCGGCGGACCGTCGGTGACCGGACCGACGCTGCACTATCTCCGCGAGGCCGACGTCGTGTTCGGCATCGGATGCAGCTTCACGCGCCACGGCATGGCCGCGAGCCTCCCCGCGGGCAAGACGATCATCCACGCCACCAACGACGAGCGCGACCTCAACAAGAACTACGTCGCGGACCATCCGCTGCTGGGCGACGCGCGGCTCGTGCTCCGCCAGTTCCTCGAGGCGGTCAAGAGTCAGGGCGGACGCCCCAGGGGACGCGAGAGCGTCCGCGCCGAGCTGGAGCGCGTGCGCGCCGCGTGGCTGACCGAGTGGAAGGCGATCCTCGAGTCGCCGGAAGTCCCGCTCAATCCCTATCGCGTCATCACCGAGTTCATGCGGACGATCGACCCGCGCGACGCCATCGTCACGCACGACTCCGGCAGCCCGCGCGATCAGCTCCTTCCGTTCTACCGCGCGGTGTCGCCGCGGACGTATCTCGGGTGGGGCAAGTCGCACGCGCTCGGCACCGGCCTCGGCCTCGCCATCGGCGCCAAGCTCGCCGTGCCGGACAAGTTCTGCGTCAACTTCATGGGTGACGCCGCCTTCGGCATGACCGGGCTCGATTTCGAGACCGCGGTGCGGTGCGGCGCGCCGATCTGCACCGTGGTGCTGAACAACTCGGCCATGGCGATCGAGATCCCGCACCTCGTGGTGTCGCACGACAAGTACGGCGCGCGCGACATCGGCGGCAACTACGCGGACATGGGCCGCGCGATGGGCGGGTGGAGCGAGCGCGTCGAGAAGCCCGGCGACATCGCGGGGGCGTTCGCGCGCGCCCGCAAGGCGACCGAGAGCGGGCAGGCGGCGCTGCTCGAGTTCATCACGAGCCAGGAGACGCGATTCTCGAATCGCGGCGCGTTGCGGTAGCGGTGGGCGGCTGGTCGACGGGTTCTTCGTCTGCGAGTCGCTCGGCGACCACGCGCTGAAGGGTTCACCGAGGGATTCGAGACCGCTGACATGCGGGCGGCCAAAGCGCTGCTCGACACGCTCGCCTGATCGCCGCCAGCGGATGTCGTAATCTACGTGTCCACGGAGGACCGCCGTGCTGATCGTCGACTCGCAGATCCACATCTGGCAGAACGGCAAGATGAGCGCGCACCACCGGCAGATCCCGACGTATTCGAAAGACGACGCGCGCGCCGAGATGAAGTCGGCCGGCGTCGACTGCGCGGTGATCCATCCGCCGAGCTCGCTCGGCGAGGCGGTCAACACGCTGGCCGTCGAGGCCGTGCGCGCGCATCCCGACACGTTCTGCATCCTCGGCCACTTCGATCTGCAGAGCCCGGACCGCGAGCAGATCGTGGCGCGCTGGCGCGAGCGGCCGGGCATGCTCGGCTTCCGCTTCACGTTCAACCAGCCGCAGCAGAAGGCGTGGTGGACCGACGGCTCGCTCGACTGGTTCTGGAAGGCGTGCGAGAAGGGCGGCTATCCCGTCGGGCTTCTTGCGGGTGGGCAGGTGGCGGCGCTGGCGAAGATCGCCGAGCGACATCCCGCGCTCAAGCTGCACATCGATCATCTCGGGCGCAGCGGCGGCGGCACCGGCGTGACGGACGACGCCGCGTTCGCCGACCTGAAGGACGCGCTCGCGCTCGCGCGCTTCCCCAACGTCGCGATCAAGATGTCGGGCGCGCCGAGCTATTCGAGCCAGCCGTATCCGTACAAGAACATCCACGGGTACCTGAAGCAGATCTTCGAGGCGTTCGGCCCCGACCGCGCGTTCTGGGGCACGGACATCACGCGCATGCCGTGCTCGTACCGGCAGTGCGTGACGATGTTCACCGAGGAGCTGCCGTGGCTGAAGGGCCGCGACCTCGAGCGCGTGATGGGCGGCGCCGTCGTCGACTGGCTCGGCTGGAAGCGCCCGGCCGCGTAGCGCGATCCCGCTCGCTGCTCGACGTCGGAGGGGCCGCGATGGCCCCTCCGACACGCGCCGCGGTCACTCCAGGTGCAGGTAGAACTGCTCCGTGTCGACGTACTCCATGTTCAGCAGCGACCAGAAGTCCATCGCGATGCCCTGCAGGACGTACTCGTACGACATGTACCCGTACCCCTGCTGGCCCCACGTCGGCCCCCACGAGTTGCGCACGAGCAGCGCGCCCTCGGTCGTGCGGTTGTCGACGCGGTTCGTGATCTTGAAGTTGTCGTCGTAGCCGACCGCGACCACCGCGTGGCCCCACTCCGCGTCGCCTCGCAGCTCGAGATCGGTGGGCAGGGGGATCGATCCGGCCCTGTCGCCCGAGTCGAACGAGGTGTAGCCCCAGAAGCCGAACATCGCGGGGATACCCGCCGCGATGTATTGCTTGACGCTCTCGAGCACCTCCTTGCGCGGACGGTTCCGCGACAGCGGATCGTGGGCGAAGTACTTGAGCGCCTCGAAGTTGTCGGCGACCCCGTACACGAACTGGGGCGGCTCGCGGTCGAAGTCGGACGCGGCGTCGGTGTAAGGCCAGTAGCGCTCGTCCGGCACGCCGAACAGCACCAGCGCGCCCATCGCGTTCCTGAGCCAGGCGCCCGTGTCGCTCGTGACCTGGAGGAGCGAGCGCGTCGTCTTGTAGACGAACAGCCGCGCGCCGTCGAGGTGATGGCCCTTGGCCCGGCGCTCGAAGTACTCCACGATCCCGACCGCGGCGTGCGCCGTGCACGAGCCGAGCCCGCCCTGGTTCTCGATCGGGCTGCACCAGGGCCGCAGGTCGACGCGCGGCGGCGGCGCCTGCAGCGCTTTCGACGCGCGCGCTCTGAGACGGATCACCTCCTCCCTGACCTTCGGGTGGTCCGCCGTGTAGTCGCGCGGGTCGACCATCGGCGGAAGCCAGCCGGTGCCCACTCGTTGTCCCGTGCTCTGCAGCGTGACGACTGCCGGTTTCATGACTGTCGGCATCCCGTCCTCCTCTCGGCCCGCCGCGATGGTCGGGCTCTGGAGGGACCGAGCAGAGGCAACGGCTGTACCAGACCGGAACGTCGTGAAGATGGAGAGTTAGCCGCGAGACACCAGTGGGTGGCGGTGGTCATGGCCGAGACGTGACCACCGATAGCTGACCACCGGCGCGCGGGCGTCGACAGGATTGCGAAGCGCGGGCGGCGGGTGTATCACCGGTCCGGGTTCTCTCACCCCGCGGGAGGCGCGACATGGCACGCGACGGCTACCTGATCCTCGACAGCGACCTGCACATGATGGAGCCGGACGATCTCTGGGCCCGCTACATGGAAGGCCCGCATCGCGCGAACCTGCCGAAGTTCTTCGGCGGGCAGCAGCAGAAGCTCGCCGAGAGCTCCGAGGACAAGGGCCACGCCGACACCATCATGGGGATGGAAGTCGCGGGGCTCGCGATCCCCGCGCACGGCAAGGCCGCGGCCGCGACGGCGTCGAGCCGCGAGCTGCGGCGCCGGAGCCGCGCGCGGCACCCGCACTTCCAGGTCGCGCGCGGACGCGGCTTCGATCCCGAGTCGACGCTGACCGCGATGGACATCGAAGGCGTCGACGTCGCCGTCATGTACGGCACGCGCGGCCGGCAGATCCTGATGCACGACGACCTCGAGCCGGACTACGCGGCGGCGCTGGCGCGCGCGTACAACAACTGGGCCGCGGACTACTGCCGGAGCCACCCGCAGCGGCTGAAGTTCGCCGCGCAGGTGGCGATGCACCACATTCCCTCCGCCGTCGAAGAGGCGCGGCGCTGCGTCCGGGAGCTCGGCGCCGTCGGCGTCATCGGCACGCCGAACCCCGTCAACGGCCAGCACCTGCACGACGAGGCGTGCGAGCCGCTCTGGGACGCGCTGGAGGAGCTCGACGTGCCGATCGGCTTCCATCCGACGGGCAACACGTCGCTCAAGGACGACGCGGGCCGGCGCTACGTGGGCCACGCCAACTTCCATCCGATCGCGCACGCGATTCGCAATCCGGTCGAGCTGATGGGCGCGATCGCCAGCATGACCACGGGCGGCATCCTCGAGCGTCATCCGCGCCTGCGTGCCGCGTTCCTCGAAGGCACCGCCGGCTGGCTGCACTGGTGGCTCTGGCGCCTCGACGACCAGTGGGAGAAGTTCGGCCCCGGCTGCGAGCACCAGCTCACGATGCCGCCGAGCGAGTACTTCAAGCGGCAGTGCTACATCGCGCTCGACGTGGACGAGGAGCCGGCGGTCGACGTCGTCAACAAGATGGGCCCCGACTACTTCGTCGTGTCCACCGACTACCCGCACTCCGACGGCGCGTTCCCGGACGCGATGAAGGAGTTCTTCGGGCTGCCGCTCAGCGCCGAGGCCCGGCGCAAGATCCTCTGGGACAACTGCGCGAGGCTGTACAACATCGACGCCCCGAAGGGGAAGTGATGGCGGACAAGATTCGCGTCGGCATCGTGGGAGCGACCGTCACGCAGGGCGGCAGCGGCTGGGGACAGAACGCGCACGTCCCCGCGCTCAAGGCGCTGCCGCACTACGAGCTCAACGCCGTGTGCACGGCGCACGAGGACACCGCGAAGGCCTCGGCGGCGGCGTTCGGCGCCGCGCGCGCGTTCCACAAGTTCGGCGACATGGCGGCGTCGCCGGACGTCGATCTGATCGTCGTGTGCGTGCGCGCGCCCGGCCATCGCGAGCTGGTCGTCGCGGGCCTGCAGGCGGGGAAAGCGGTGTTCTGCGAGTGGCCGCTGGGAAAGGATCTCGCGGAGGCGCGGGAGATGGCGGGGCTCGCCGCCCAGCGCTCGCTCAAGACCATCGTCGGGCTGCAGGCGCGCAGCGCGCCGGCGATTCTCTACGCGCGCGACTTGATCCAGTCGGGCCACATCGGCGACGTGCTCACGGCGCACCTGACGTGCGTGGTGCCGGCCGTCCTGCAGCGCGGCCCCGGCCGCATCTGGCAAGGCATCCGCGCCAACGGCGCCAATGTGCTGACGATCACCGGGGGCCACGCGATCGACGCGCTGTGCGCGGTGCTCGGCGAGTTCGTGGAGGTGTCCGCGCGCGTGTCGACGCGCATTCCCGAGTGGCGCGATCTCGACGGCAAAGCCGTGCCGGTCGATTCGCCGGACAGCATCAACGTCGTCGGGCGGATGGCGAGCGGCGCCGAGGTGTCGATCAACGTCGCCGCGGTGCCGTCGAATCCGGGCGGCAACCGCATCGAGATCTACGGGCGCGAGGGCGCGATGGTCCTGCGCGCGGAGGGCTCGTTCAACACCGGCGGGAGCGAGGTGCTCGTGGGCCGCGGGAAAGAGCGCCTCGCCGCGATGCCGGTGCCGTCCAAGTACATCGTCGTTCCGGAAGGGACGCCGACCGGTCAGCCGTACAACGTCGCGCAGGCCTATGCGCGCGCGGCGGACGCGCTGCGCGGCGCGGGATCGTTCGACGTCGACTTCAACCTCGCCGTGCAGCGCCACGCGCTGATCGACGCCATCGAGCGCTCCGCGGCGACGGGCCGGTCGGTGACGGTGGGTTAGGCGAGCAGGCGACCGAGACCCGCGATCGGCTGCGCGATCTCGAGGCGGCGGAGCGCCGCCCAGAGCACCGCCTGATTGCTGTTCACGACGGGCCTGTCGAGCCTTCGCTCGATGGCGTCGATCGAGTCGATCATGCTCGTCGCCGTGCAGCTCAGGAAGTAGCCGTCGGCCTCGGGCCGCTGGTTCTGCACCGTGAGCTCCGTCCACTCGCGTGGGGTGATCCGGAGATACTCGTCGCCGCCGCCCGTGAGGCCGAGCCCGAGGTCGTGCACGACCTCGTAACCCGCCTCGCCCAGGAACTCGATCTCGTGCTCGTTGGTCGCTTTCACGTACGGGCTGATGAGCACGAGCTTCCTGAGCTTCAGGTGCGCGAGCGCTTCCTTCACGGCGAGACCGGTGGTGAGCGCGCGACAGCCGCTCGCCTTCTCGACGAGCTCGAGAATCCGCTTCTCGCCCGTCTCGCCCTCGGCCATGGAGTTGGCGGTGCAGTGGAACACGATCACGCCCGGGCTCGCATCCGACAGCGCCTCCGCGGCGCGCGTGATGTCGTCGGCGAGCGCGTTCAGGGGCCGCGACCATTGCCCCGTCATGCGCAGCCGCGTGGTGTGCACGCCGACGCCGGCGGGCGCGAAGCGCTGGAACTGCACCTCGGCGGCGGTGTTGCTGGCGGGAACGATGAGACCGATGCGCGGCGTGGGCGACATACGACCTCCTCCTACTTCGGCAGCATCGCCACCAGCGGGTCGAGGTTCTTCGGATCCGGCTTCAGCGTCCCTGGAGGGACGCGCGTGATCAGCTCTACGATCTTGTCGTTGAACGGGGTGGCGATGCCGACCTGACGGCCCTGCTCCGAGACGTAGCCGTTCAGATACTGCACCTCGGTGCGGCGCCCGCGCATCACGTCCTGCAGCAGCGACGGCCGCCCGCCGGCGAGCTCCTTCGCGCGCTCCGCCATGTCGCGCTCGACGTCGGGGAGGTTCTTCCCCGCGGCGGCGTCGACGAAGCGCTGGGCATCGATGCCCCAGATCGGCTCCACCTCGTGACCGCGCGCGCGGCCGACCCTGATCGCCTCGGCGGCGAGGTGAATCGCGACGCGCTGGACGCCGTCCTTCGTCCGGACCTCGGCCGAGCCGAGACCCGAGAGACCGGCGAGACCGTTGGCCATGCAGTTCACGGAGAGCTTCGACCAGCGCTCGCCCCACAGGTTCGTCGTCACCTTCGTCGGCGCGACGTCGTTCATGATCTTCGCGAGCCGCTCGGCGCGCGCGGTCACCTTGCCGTCGTGCTCGCCGATCTTGAAGCCGATCTGGCTGTGATCGGTGCGGATGGCGTGCCCGGGCTCGTACATGCCGGCGCCGATCGTGATGACGGAGCCGAGGCAACGCTCGCGGCCCGCGACGGCGGCGACGCGCTCGTCGTTGATCCCGTTCTGGAAGTCGACGATCACGCCGTCGGGCTGCTTCAGGTACGCGAGCCCGAGCGAGACCGCCCACTCGGTGTCGTACGACTTCACGGCGATGAACACGGCGTCGAACGGCTCGGCCACCGACTGGAGCTCGTGGATCCCGAGCGCGCGCACCGGCACGAGGTGCTCGCCGCAGCTGCCCGAGAGCCTGAGCCCGACCTTCTTCATCGCTTCGACGTGCTCCGGCCACTGGTCGATCAACGTGACGTCGTGCCCCGCCTTCGTCAGCATGCCGCCGACCACGCCGCCGATCGCTCCGACCCCGATGATCCCGATGCGGTAGCTCATGACCCGGGAGTATAACCGTGCCGGGAGGAGCGAACCCATGGACCTATCGCGTCGCGACGTGGTGGTTGCGGGTGTGTTCGCGATCGGCGCTTCCGGGCTGGTGCTGAGTCGCTCCGCGGGCGCGCAGGCCGGCGACGAGGCGGCGGTCGCCGACGCCGTCGAGACCTTGCGCAAGGGGCAGCTCGACGCCGACAAGGCGAAGCTGGAGCAGGTGACGTCCGCGCAGCTCAGCTACGGTCATTCCGATGGCCGGGTCGAGACCAAGGAGCAGTTCATCAACGCGGTGCTGACCCGGAAGCAGGTCGTGAAGTCGATCGCCTTCCCGGAGCTCAAGACGTCGGTGGTGGGCAATGCCGCCGTCGTGCGCCACATCTACCTGTCCGAATCCGAGCGCGACGGCAAGACGACGCACACGAAGATCGGGGCGCTGCAGGTCTGGCAGAAGCAGGACGGCGCGTGGAAGCTGCTCGCGCGGCAGGGCTTCCGGCTGCCGGCGTAAGAGACTACGCCGGCTGAAGGGTCGGCGCGCCGGCGAACGCTGGCCGGATCTCGCGCGCGAAGCGCCGTAAGGAGGTCGGGCCGCCCGCGCTGTTGAGCAGCACGTACTCGGCGCCGCCCGCGCGCAGGATCTCGAGCTTGTCGGCGATGTCGTCGGGCGTGCCGTAGAGCGCGCTCGCGCAAATCGCCTCGTCCGAGATCAGGCGCTTTTCGTTCTTCTTGTCGGGCCGGATCGTCAGCCGGTCGATGCGGCGGCGCGCGAAGATGCGGTTCTCGTACGCCTTCGCGAGCGCGTCCGGGGTCTCCGCGACGTTGATCGAGCGCGTCACGCCAACCGTCATCGGATCGAACCGGCGCCCGCGTTTTTCCACTTCCGACTTGTAGAGCGCGATGCGCTCGGCGACCTCCTCGAACGACGCGTACTGGTCGAGCAGGAGGTTGTAGCCGCTTGAAGCCACCTTCTTGATCGACTCCGGGCTGCCCGCGCCTATCCAGAGCGGCGGGTGCGGCTTCTGGTGCGTGGGCGGCTCGACCACGACCTCGTCGAACTGCCAGTACTTGCCGTGATGCGACCACGGCTCCTCCCGGGTCCACGACGTGATGAGGACGTCGAGCGATTCCTCGAAGCGCTCCACCGCTTCCTCCATCGGCATCGCGAAGCCCGCGAACTCTTTGTAGCGGTAGCCCGACCCGATGCCGAAATCGAGCCGGCCCTGCGACAAGAGGTCGAGCGTCGCCGTCTGCTCCGCCAGCAGCACGGGGTTGTGCCACGGGAGGACGATGACCGCGGTGCCGAGGCGCAGCGTCTTCGTGCGCGCCGCGATGAACGTGAGCAGGTTCAGCGTGGCCGAGATCTGGCCGAAGCCGGTGAAGTGGTGCTCGACGAGGAACGTGCTGACGAACCCGAGCGACTCCGCCTCGACGTTGTAGTCGACGAACTCGCGGAAGCCGACGCCGCTGTCGGCGTCCGGCCCGCCCCGCTTCGCCTGCGCGCTGCCGAAGATTCCGAATCGCATTCTCCGCTCCTTGGGTGTCGCCCGAGGGACTATGCTACCGCACGTGCTGAGCCTTCACGCCGCGCAGCGGGAGTTCGCGCCGGACACGGTGTACGTCAACACCGCCAGCATCGGCCTGCCGCCACGGCGTACCGTCGAGGCCCTCGAGCACGCGATCGAGACGTGGCGCAGCGGACGCGCGGAGGCCGCGGGCTACGACGAGCTCGTCACGCGCTCCCGCGAGCGCTTCGCCGACCTCGTGGCCACGACGCCCGATCGCGTCGCCATCGGCCACCAGGTCTCGACGTTCAGCGCGCTCGTGGCGAGCGCACTGCCGGACGGTGCGCGCGTGCTCGCGGCCGAAGAGGACTTCACCTCCGTCCTGTTTCCGTTCCTCGTCCACGCGGATCGTGGCGTGCGCGTCGACACCGTGCCGCTCGCCGGGCTCGTCGACGCGATCGGGCCCGGCATCGATCTCGTCGCGGTGAGCGCCGTGCAGTCGGCCGACGGCCGCCTCGTGCCCGGCGGCCTCGACGCGCTGGCCGCCGCGGCCACGCGGCACGGCTGCCTGACCTATATCGACGCCACGCAGGCCGTCGGCTGGCTGCCGTTCGAAGCCGATCGCTTCGACTTCGTCTCGTGCGCCGCGTACAAGTGGCTGCTCTCGCCGCGTGGCACCGCCTTCGGCGTGATACGACCCGAGCGTCTCGCGATGCTGCGACCGCTGTATGCGGGGTGGTACGCCGGTGACGATCCGTGGACGTCGATCTACGGGCCGCCGCTCCGCCTCGCCAAGCAGGCGAGGCGACTCGACATCTCGCCGGCGTGGCTCGCGTGGGCGGGCACGTTGCCCGCGCTCGAGCTGCTGGCCGAGGTCGGCATCGCCGCGATCCATCAGCACGACCTCGCGCTCGCGAACGCGCTGCGCGACCGGCTCGCCCTGCCGCGCGGCGACTCCGCGATCGTGGCCGTGGCGACGGACGGCGCGATGGAGCGGCTGCGCGCCGCCGGCATCAAAGCCTCGGTCCGCGCCGGCGCCGTGCGCGTCTCCTTCCACGTTCACAATACCGAAGACGATGTGAAAGCCGTCGCCCGCGCCCTTGGCGGATAGCGAGGAGCTCCGCATGGACGATCACGCCGGCCGCCGCGAATTCCTGAAGCAGCTCACCGCACTCGGCGTCGCCGGCGTCGCCGCCGGTTTCGTGCGCCCAGCCGAGACACAGGGGAGGTCCGCCATGAAGACGCCCTACGATCCCGCCGGGAAGTTCGAGCTCAAGGTCAGCGAGGTCGAGTTCCGGAAGAACGCCCGGGGGCGCCAGCTCATGGCGCGCATCTATCAACCGCAGGGCGCAGGCCCGTTCCCGACCGTGCTCGATCTCCACGGCGGCGCGTGGCGTCGCAAGGACCGGCTCGCCGAGGAGCCGATGGACCGCGCGATCGCGGCAAGTGGCGTCCTCGTCGTGGCGATCGATCTCACGCTTTCGGAAGAAGCGCCGTACCCGGCGTCCGTCCGGGACGCGAACTACGGCGTGCGGTGGCTGAAGTCGAAAGCCGCGGAATGGAACGGCGACGCCTCGAAGCTCGGCGTATACGGCAGCTCCAGCGGCGGCCACGTCGCCCAGCTCATCGCGATGCGCCCGCGCGATCCGCGCTACAACGAGATCGCTCTGCCCGGCGCCGCGAACGTCGACGCGACCGTCGCGTACATGGCCAGCCGGTCGCCGATCAGCGACCCGTATGCGCGCTTCCAGCAGGCCGAGCGGAAGCAGCGCGCGAGCATGATCGAGAACAGCCGCATCTATTTCAACCCCTGGGAGACGATCTACGAGGGCAATCCGCAGCTCATGCTCGAGCGCCGCGAGCCCGTCGCGCTGGTCCCGATGCTGATCATGCAGGGCGGCCTCGACGACAACGTGCTCCCGGCCGTGCAGGAGAAGTTCGCGGCGACGTACAAGGCCGCGGGCGGCGT
>Ga0194119_10012570_pt1 | contig 10702 bp, 9 predicted proteins | sample TA2MahC100mmetaG_FD_148620 | JGI IMG/M metagenome (GOLD analysis project Ga0194119, IMG submission 148620) | Freshwater microbial communities from Lake Tanganyika, Tanzania - TA2015018 Mahale Deep Cast 100m | ecosystem: Environmental > Aquatic > Freshwater > Lake | place: Tanzania: Lake... | reverse complement strand
GGCCACATTGAAGTCCGCCTGGACGCACCAGATGGGCGGGGACCGGATCGAAACCACGCCGCTAGTGGCCGGCGGGATGATGTTCGTCACCGGTCCGCTGAGCAACGCGTCGGCCCTGGACGCCAGGACGGGCAAGGTGCTCTGGCGCTACACGCGGCGGCTGCCGCAGGTGGCGAGCCACTGCACGGTCATGACAAACCGCGGCGTGGCGCTCCTGGGCGACCGCGTGTACCTGGCGACCCTGGACATGCACCTGGTGGCGCTCGACGCGCGGAGCGGCAACGTGCTGTGGGAGTCTGAAGTCGAGGACTACAAGAAAGGATTTTCGATCACGCACGCACCGCTGGCGATCGACGGCAAGATCATCGTCGGCGTCACGGCCGGAGAGTGCGCGCTGACGGGCTGGGTGGACGCCTACGACGCCGCCACGGGCAAACGCTTGTGGCGAGTGCACACCACACCGCAGCCGGGAGACCCGAATCGCAAGACGTGGTCGCCGGAGAAGTCGGCGGACTACGGCGGCGCGCCCACATGGACAACGGGGACCTACGACGCGGATACCAACACAGTGTTTTGGATGACCGGTAATCCGGGTCCTGATTACGAAGGCCGCGTTCGGGAAGGCGACAACCTGTACTCGTGCTCCGTCCTCGCCCTCGATCCTCAGACCGGCAAGATCAAGTGGTGGTTCCAATTCACGCCGCACGACGTTCACGATTGGGACGCGAACCAAACACCGGTGCTGGTCGACGGCGTCGTGCGGGGTGTCAAGCGCAAGCTGCTGGTCACCGCGCAACGGAACGCGTTCTACTACGTCCTGGACCGCACAACAGGCGAGTTCATCACCGGCCGCGCCTTCGCCAAACAGACCTGGGCCAAAGGGCTGGACGATAAAGGGCGGCCCATCGTTCTGCCGGATACGACGCCGACGCCGGAGGGCAACTATGTGTGCCCGGACGCGGCGGGCTCGGCCAACTGGGGTTCGCCGTCCTACGATCCTGTGAACGGCAATTTCCTGGTGAGCGTGCGCGAAGCCTGCGCGCTCTACGTCAGCGTGAACAAGCCGCCCGTGCCGGGACAAGGCTTCACCGGCGGCGACGTGCGCGTCGACCCGAAAGCCGGAACGCCGGGAGCGGTTCGAGCTCTGGATGTGCTGACGGGCGCGCAGAAGTGGAATTTTCCCCTGCACATAGGCTCATCGGCAACCGGCGTGCTCGGCACGGCGGGCGGCGTGGTGTTCGCGTCGTCGAACGATGGAAATCTCATCGCGCTGGAGTCGAAGACGGGCAAGTACCTGTGGCACTACAACACCGGTGCGGCGATCATCTCCTCACCGATGGCGTATGCGGTGGACGGCAAACAGTATGTGGCGATCGCCGCGCAGTCGGCGATCCTGGTTTTCGCGCTGCCGTAGCAAGGAGAGGGCATGTTAGTTCCGAATCCAAAAGGAAATTACGCATTTCTGCAAGGGATCGCCCCGTATTCTGGCGGCGCGGTGGCGGAGCGCGGGTACGAGGTGGTGCACGCTCGCTTCGCGCAACCGGTGCCGCTGAACGAGGGCTTTGAACGCGTGAAAAAACACCTGATCGCGGTGAAGCGGCCGGCGCAAGCGCTGTGCGGCATGGAGCTGCGCTCGCCGAAGCCGTTCACTTTCGAGGGCTTCAACTCCTTCAACGCTGGCTACATCCAAGTGCTGAAGGATTGGAACATCTTCCTCGACGGCGTGAACCCGGTGGCGCGCACGAACATCGCGCCGGAGATCGGCGCTCCGCCGGTGCCTTCGCTTTATGGCTTTAGCTACACCACGCCTTCTGCGCGGCGCGAGCGGACGTTTATCGTGGCGGGCGCCGGCGAACTGCCGGAGGGTTCGTTGAAGCCGGAGGATGTAGTGCGCCGCGGCGAGACGTCGAACGAAGCGCTGCGCGAAAAGACGCGCTTCGTGATGGGTTTGATGACGGGCCGCCTACAGGGCCTGGGTGTGGATTGGCAGCAGGTGACTGTGACTGAGGTCTACACGGTTCATTCGATCTGCTCGTTTCTGGCCGCGGAGATCATCCGGCCGATGGGCAGGGCCGGTATCCACGGCATGACCTGGCACTACTCGCGGCCCCCGATCGTGACCATCGAGTACGAAATGGATGTGCGCGGATGCCACCGCGAGATCGTGCTGTAGCTAGCGTCGCAATTCGGCGATCAAAGCCTGCAGGCCTTTGCGGTTATAAAGCTGTACCAGGCGTTGCTCTTCCGGCGAGGGCGGCACCAGGCGTCCAAGCCGCGGATCGTTGAGATCCCCCCGGGAAGGAATCCAGTAGCTGCTGTCGGAATACTCGACGTTGGTGACAAAACCGGCCATGCTTTCGATCATCACGCGGCCGCCGGCCGACGGGCGCACACGCAGCGTCGATTCCTCTTTCAACAACGCCGTGCCCTTTGCGGCGAGCGTTTCCGTATATGGAACCGTTCCGGCAAGAAACTCGCGGCCCTGCGCGTCCTTCAAGGCAAGTCCGATCTCCAGATGGCGAATCGACTTCGAATCCCGGTTTCGAATCTCCATGTGCGGCGCTTTGGCTTCGTCGCCGGCCACGCGAGCCGCGCCGGCCATCAAGTCGACAGGCGCGCCGGGCATCCGGAGGAAGCTAAACTGCATGTCGCGATCCATCTCGACATTCGTTGCGGGCGCATTCGCGGCGCGCGGCATTGTCCCGCGCCGGACCACCTGGACGTCGACGCGCGGGCGTTCCGCCTGACGGCCCTTGGCAGCCAGGATCTCCTTCGTCAGGCCCTCTTCGCCACGCGACTCCAATACCTGTACGAAGTGTTTCCGGTCGCGCCGGGCCTCCAACTCCCATAGCGTCAGGCTGCGGCGGGAGTTCAGGCGATTGTCGCCGAAGAATGTCAGATCGTCGAACAAAACACCGTCAAGCGACACCTGCACCAGTGGGCCGCCGCCCGCATTCGGGCGAACCATGCGCAGATCCAGCCGCACGGGGAACTCGTCGCCGGGGGCTACATCCAGAGCGGGCACCGCCACCGAGCCCTTGCCGCCGGGCGAGGCCTCCTGCGCCAGCACCAGCAGCGTTACGCCCTTCACGCGTTTTCCCGATCCGTTTCGCAACCGGAGCGAGGCATGCATGTCCAGCACCACCGCGCCGCCGCGAACCGTGCCCTTCGAATCACCCAGGTCCAAGGCCGTTACGGTCAGCGGGGAATCCTTTGGCAGGTTCAGTTTCAGGCCGCTTTTCAGATCGACCGTGGACTCCTGCGCGATGGCCCACGCGGCGCACAGCACCACGGCTGCGGCGCGCTTAATCAAGGTAGACATTATTCACCGTAACTTGCCCGGTCTCTTCGTCGATGTATCTGGCGCCGGCCGAGCCGCCGGTGGAGACCGAAACCAGATCGGCGCGGCGCGTTTCGCTGGGTGCGGTCAGCTTCAACGTCTTCCGGCCGTCGGAGAGTCCCACGCCGCCGGCCGAAGCTTCGATCACAACGGGCTCCGGCGCGCGCATGACGGCGATCGCCTCCTGCTTCTTCATCGCGCCCATCCAGTAGCCGAACATCAGCAGCCCCGCGAAGGCCGTACCCACCGCGGCCGCCTTCCAGGAAAGCGAGGGGTAGCGATGCTCGTCCTGTTTTGAATCGTAGGCGCGAATGGCTTCGGACGCCTCCAGACCCAGGTGAATGTTGGCGCGCATCTCGGCGGCCAAAACGTTCCAATCCACGCCCGGCGGCATTGCGCCGGACTCCGCCATGGCGGCGCGCGGAACTTCGGAAAAGGCACGCACTTCGCGTTGACACTGTTCGCAGCCAGACACGTGGCGCGCGGTGCGCCAGCGGGTCCACAGCGGCAAATCCCGCCCCGCGAACAACGCTAACTCTTGGATGGACGGATGTTTCATGGCTTCCTCCGTTCCAGATAGCGCCGGAACTTGATACGGGCGTTGGCGATGTGGCTCCGGACCGTGGCCATGGAACAACCCATTTGGCGGGCCACCTCGTCGGCGGGAACATCTTCGACGTCGCGCAGCAACAAGGCAGTGCGCTCTTTCTCCGTCAAGTGGCGCAGCCCGTCCTCGAGCGCCTTGGCGCGTTCGGCTCGCAGCAGCGTCTGCTCCGGGTCGCGGGCGGGCTCGGCGACAAGCGGCTCGATCAACGAGTCGATCTCGGTAAAGTTCACCCGTCCGTGACGCCGCAAGAAATCGATGGCGGTATTGGTGGCGATCCGGGAGAGCCAGTGGGCCGCCTTGGCGCCGTCCTTCAACTGGTCGGAGCGCTGCAAAACCTTAATGAACGCTTCCTGGGTCAGATCTTGCGCGTCGGCAACGTTGCCCACGATGCGATAGATGATCAGGAACACGCGGCGCATGTGCTCCTGGACGAAGCGGTCCTGGAGCTCGGCCTCCGTGGGGGCCGGGTTCGTCGCCGCTTGGCGTGCCGGATCGTTCATAACCGCGGTCAGCATTGCACCTACAAGACATGACGCCAAAATCGTCTCGAACGTGGAGATTAAATTTCGACCGCCGTGCGGGGCAGCTATCCTGAATTATATGAAGGAAGTAGGCGTGATTGGGGTTGGCAAGACCCCGTTCGGGGCCTTCGCCGGCCGGGACCTCCGGTCGCTGGCGGTGGAGGCCGTTCAAAACGCGCTCGCCGGCGCCGGAACGGAGCCAGCCGAAGTGCAAGCGTTTTTCCTCGGAAACTTCGCCGGGCCGAGCTTTACCGGGCAGAGCCACCTGGCGCCCTATGTGGCCGGGGCGGCGGGCTTGACGGGCATTCCCGCCACACGGTACGAAGCCGCCTGCGCCTCCAGCGGAGCGGCTTTCCACGCGGCGTGGCAGGCGGTGGCCTCCGGAATCTACGATACGGTCGTGGTCTGCGGTGTGGAGAAAATGACCTCGCAACCAACCGCCCGCGTGGCGCAAATTCTTGCCATGGCCGGCGATGTCTCGGCGGAGGCGCTACCGGGTGCGACGTTCCCCGCCATCTTCGCCATGATCGCCCGCCGGCACATGTATCAATACGGCACCACGCGGGAGCATTTGGCCTCCGTGGCGGTGAAGAATCACGAAAACGCAATGACGAATCCCTGGGCGCACATGAAGAAGGCGATCACCATGGAGCAGGCGCTGGCGGGGAAGCCGATCGCCGAGCCGCTGACCATTTACGACTGTTCCCTGGTGAGCGATGGCGCCGCGGCGGTGGTTCTGAAGGCCGGGACCGGAAGCGTTCGCGTGCTCGGCTGCGCACAAACTTCGGACTACGTCGCGCTGGAGGCGAAGAGCGACATCACCGCTCTGCCCGCCGTCCAACTCTCCGCGCGGAAGGCGTACGCGGAAGCGGGCCTCACTCCGCGCGAAATCGACTTCGCCGAGGTGCATGACTGCTTCACCATCGCCGAAATTCTCGCGGTCGAGGAATTGGGGTTTTGCGCCAAGGGCGAAGGCGGTCCGTTCTCGCAAGCGAGGGCCAAGACCGTGAATCGCAGCGGCGGGCTGAAGGCCAAGGGGCATCCGGTAGGCGCCACCGGCGTGGCCCAAATTGCCGACGTAACACTGCAACTGCGCGGGCAGGCGGAGGGATGGCAACTACCGAATGTCACGATCGGCCTGGCGCAGAATCTGGGTGGCAGCGGGGCCACGTCCGTCGTGACGATCCTGGGAAAGGCTTGAACCGATGACTGGAAAGGTTTATACGGAGACGGTCGTGTGGTCCCCGCCGGCCGAGTTGGTGGATGCCGCGCCATACCAGTTGGTGTTGGTCGCGCCAGCGGACGGGCCGCGCGTTATGGGCCGTATGATTGGAGATCGCGTGGCAATTGGCGATACAGTAGTTTTGGACTCTGTGGCAGACGGAGTCCACTTTTTTCGCAAACTCCCGGATAACGAACACTCATGAAACTAGCTTCGCGGATGGACCGCATTCTCATCGAGACCGCCTTTGAAGTACTGGTAAAGGCCCGCGCCTTGGAAGCCCAAGGCAAGAACATCATCCACCTGGAAATCGGCGAGCCCGATTTCGAAACGCCGGCCCACGTAAGCGCCGCGGCCAAAAAGGCGATCGACGAGGGGTGGACGCACTACGGCCCCACCCAGGGCTTCCCCGACTTCCGCCAGGCGATCGCTACCCATGTTGGCGAGTCGCGCCGCATACCCGTGGGCCCGGAGCACGTGTGCGTGGTGCCCGGCGGCAAGCCGATTATCTTCTTCCCGATGATGGCGCTGTTGGAAGACGGCGATGAGGTGATCTACCCGAACCCCGGCTTCCCGATCTACGAGTCCATGATTCGCTTCCTGGGCGCCAAGCCGGTACCGATTCCGCTGGTTGAGGAGCGTGGCTTCAGCTTCGACCTGAACCGCTTTCAGGACAGTCTCACCGCCAAGACCAAGATGATTGTGCTGAACTCGCCGCAGAACCCTACGGGAGGCGTGATTCCGGCCAGCGACATCCGTGCGATCGCAGACATGGTGAAGGACCGCGACATCATGATCCTCACCGACGAGATCTATGCGCGCATCGTGTTCGGCGAAAAGCCGCTGTCTATCGCTTCGCTTCCGGGCATGCAGGAAAAGTGCATTATTCTCGACGGTTTCTCGAAGATCTACGCAATGACCGGCTGGCGCCTGGGCTACGGCGTGATGCCAACGTGGCTGGTGGACCCGGTGAACAAGCTGATGGTGAATTCGAACTCCTGCACGGCGAGCATGGTGCAGCGCGCCGGCCTAGCCGCGCTGACCGGCCCGCAGGACGACGCCGTGAAGATGGTGGCAGAGTTCCGCCGCCGCCGCGACGCGTTCGTGGCCGGACTGAACTCGATTCCCGGCTTCCGCTGCCAGTTGCCGGAGGGCGCCTTCTACGCGTTCCCGAACGTCACCGGCACCGGCCGCACGTCCAAGCAACTGGCCGATGAACTTCTGTACGAAGCCGGCGTTGCCTGCTTAAACGGTACGGCGTTTGGCGAGTTCGGCAACGGCTACCTGCGCTTCAGCTATGCGAACTCATACGAAAATCTGATGGACGCCGTGGAGCGGATCCGCAAGCACCTGACGAAGTAAATCTAGTTCGTGCGGCCCACCTTTTTCATAACCCGCTTCACCGCGGAGAGGACGGTCTCCTCCACCTCTTCGGTGAATGGGCCGGGGTTGCCGTAATAGATGTGGCTATCCACAGCCTCGTAGCCGCCTTCCAAAAGGACGCGCTTCGAAGCGACATAGCCCATCACGTCGTTTGAATAGCCGGCGACGATCGTATCCTCGCCGGCAAACTCTTTCTTGATACGAAGATCGTAATCCACCACCACCTCCCCGCCCAGCGCGACGACCGTAACCGTGTTTCCGAAACGCACGGCCTGCACCGGATACGCGATCGCCGTGACCGGCCGGCGGGCGTCGTAGGCGCGCAGCATGGCCTCGGCGCGGCGCTGCTTGTACCAACTGGAGTCTTTCAGCTCCGCTTCAAACTGCGCGCGCGTGTGGGGCGCGAATACGAGTTCGGTAGTCTGCCAGGCGGCCCGGAGCTTGCCCGTCACCGGCTTCATCGGCCCTTTGGAGACGCGCATCACTTCGCTGGCCAGGCTGCGGCCGTGCATCTCGGCGTGTTCGTACTTGCCTCGCGGGCTTGGGTTCTGGTCGCCGCCACACAGCAGCAGAAACACGGCCGTGGCGCCCGGATTGTCCTGCTCGATGTACTGTTGCGCGTAGCCGGCGTAGTCCCCGTTGATCAGGAAAAGATCGCCGCCCAGCGTCGTGTTGTGGCATGCGTAGCCAAAGACAACAGCCCGCAAACGGCCGTCCGGAGACGCGATTCGGAATACGGGTACATCGTGATCCACGGGCCCTTTGGGATTGTGGCCGATGCTCACGCCTTTCGGATTCATTTGCCGCCGGTTAATGGCGAAGGTTCCTGTGCCGTGCGCAATCGAAACCTCCGCCGGTTCCATGGCGTTCAGCGCCGCGCCGATCGCTTCGACGACCTTGCCCGACAGGGCGTTGGTGTAGTCGACAATCACCTGCCGCTGCTCCGGTGTAAGGTCGAACATCGTGTCGAGGTTGTCGCGAACCGCGGGCCCGCTATGCGTGTGGGAAGAGTTCAACAGAAGATTGGCGCGGCGCAGGCCAAACTTCTTCTCCGTCTCGGCGCCGATCCGGTCGGAGAGGGAGCGGGAGAAGCCGATCAGATCGGTACCCACGAACACTACGCGATTGCCGGACTTGTCCTGAAACGCGACGGCCTTGGCCCAGATCTTCTGCTTCACGCCCTCCGACGGCTTCTTTCGCGCGGCATAGCCGGAAAGAAAAATGGGCTTCTCCGGCGTAATCTCCACGCGGCCGATGCCGGCCTTCCATTCGACGGCGAACACAGTCAGGCAGGCGGCAAATCCAAGCACGATCCTCATGGAACCGTAGCCTACCAGAATTTCCGCGGCGCTGGACTACACCCAGATCTTCTGAACGGGCTGATCCGCGTACTTCAGCTCCTGCGCGAACGTAAGCGGATCCAGACTTGCCAGCGAATAGACGGGCAGCGGCGCGAAGTCCGGGCAGCCCGGCGCCATCTGCGAGACGATCACCGCGACGGCCACCACCTCGGCCCCTGCAGCCTCCACCATTCGCTGGATCTCGGTCAACTTCGCGCCTGTGCGCAAGATGTCGTCGACCAGCAGCACCTTCTCGCCCGGTTGAATTTCCAGGAATTGCCGCAACCGCAGCGGCTCATGATCGTTGTGGCGCTCCGCCCAATAGACCTGCTTGGCCCGCAACGCTTCGCACACTCCGAAGGCCACCGGCAGCCCGCCCGTGGCGGGCGCGACCACCGATAGCCGCGGAATCATCGCGCGCAATTCCGGATTGGCCCGAACCTTCCGGCTCAACGCCACGCTCAGCGTCTTGGCGTGCTGAAAGTTCCGGAACGCCAACGGAATCTGCAAATACTGGTTCGAGTACAGTCCATTGGGGTAGACGAAATTGCCCTCGCGAAGCGCGCCGGTCTCTCGCAGCGTCTCCAGGACCTCTTCCTGGGTCGGGATGATATCCATTCGGGTTAGTGAGCTCCTTTACCGGTGACTACTTGCGGAATCGTTCGCAGGATGATTTTCCAATCCAGCGCCAGCGACCATGTATCGATGTAGCGCATATCCAACTCCATCCAGCGCGTGAAATCGACCGCATCGCGGCCCTCCACCACCCAAAGGCAGGTCAGCCCCGGGCGCATGCGGAGCCTGCGCCGCTGCCACCTTTCATATTGTTCCACCTCTTCGGGCACCGCGGGCCGGGGCCCAACCACCGACATATCGCCCCGAAGCACATTCCAAAGCTGCGGCAACTCGTCGATCGAAAACTTCCTCAGCCAGCGGCCCAGCGGCGTCAGTCGCGGATCCTTCTTGATCTTGAACACAAGCTCGCGCTCGTTGCGACCGGACAACCCGGCCTTCAACTCCTCCGCGTTCCGCACCATCGAGCGGAACTTGAATAGCGTGAACCGCCGGCCGTTCAAGCCGCAGCGGGTTTGCGTGAACAGCACCGGTCCGGGCGATGTGGTCTTCACCAGCAGTGCCGTCAGCGCCAGGAACGGCGCCAGAACCAGCAGCGCCAACAATGAGCAAACAACATCCGTCGCCCGTTTCAACAGCAGCCGCAACTCATCGTGCGGCGAGCCTGAGAAAGTTAACAGGGGCGCTTCGCCCAGGCGCTCCAGGTATACGTCGCTATGCACGTGCGGGAAGAAATCCACCGCAACCCGTGTCCGCACCCCCTCCTCGTCGCAGAGCAGGAACGTCTCTTCCAAGCCGGCAAGCTCCTCGCCGGGGACAGCGAAGAGGACCTCGTCAATCACGTGCCGCCGCAACAACTCCGGAAGCTCGTGCAAAGCGTGAACGGGGTATTCGGCGCGAAGCTGGATCGCCTGTGCCGCCGGTTTGGCGTCGAGAAATCCCGACAGCCGCAGACCGTATCCGGACGCTGCCTCGATCAGCCCGGCCACGCGGCGCGCCGACTCTCCCGTGCCCACGATCCAAAGAAAATGCTGCCCGCCGAATCGCCGCCGGTACCACTCGAGGAGCGGCCCCGCGTTCAGCCGGAACAGCAGCAGCCCGGCAAGCGAGTACCCGGTAAACAGCGCCAGAAACAAGCGGCTGACGTCGAAACGGAGCAGGAATTGAGCCAGCACGATAAAGACGGCGGCGTTCAGACACTGCCGCGCCGTGCGCCGGATGCGCTCGCGCGGTCCACCGTCCTCCGTCGCGTCGTAGTCGCCGAACCAGAAAGCCATTAACCAAAACGCCAGCATCGAGATCAGCAGCAGGGAGATCTTGACGCCGATCGGAAAAAAGAACCGGTTGTCCAGTTGCAGCGCGGAGCGCGTCAGATACGCCAACTCGAACGCGGCGTAGACAAGGGCCGCGTCGGCCAGCGCATGAAACAAACGCATCTTGCGGTGGTGCCGGGAATACACTCTGGCATCAGGGTACCAAAGCACGTGAAATCGTGATTCAATCTTGTCAAGGAGAGATCATGCCGCGACCGATCCCTGCCTTGCTTGCGCTGCGCAGGTGCTCTTCGGCGCCGCCGCTGGAGTGCTACGGGATCCGTCCGGCGGAACCGTACCACACGCCGCGATTCTGGTCAGGACCCACATTTCCGTTTTGAGCCGCGCGTGCGAATCTCCCGGATGCTCGTCCGCATCAATATCCATAGGGGTTTGAAGGCAG
>Ga0194119_10012568_pt1 | contig 10704 bp, 17 predicted proteins | sample TA2MahC100mmetaG_FD_148620 | JGI IMG/M metagenome (GOLD analysis project Ga0194119, IMG submission 148620) | Freshwater microbial communities from Lake Tanganyika, Tanzania - TA2015018 Mahale Deep Cast 100m | ecosystem: Environmental > Aquatic > Freshwater > Lake | place: Tanzania: Lake... | reverse complement strand
CGTCTGGCCGTTGATGACCTGCGCCACCTGCGCAGCCATGCTCATCCAGGCAGACATCACCAAGATCGTCGTCCCAGATTTCGTTGAGCCCCTGCGCTGGCAGGAGAGCTTTGGCCTGGCCCGCGAAATGTTCATCGAGGCTGGTGTCGCCGTGCACCGCATCCCCATCAAGGGACCAATCAACCCCCTGGCCGAGGAGGACGGTGACGCAGCCGACGAGCTTGCCGATCAGGGCTTGCCGTCTCTTGCGGAATGACTACCCTGGCGTTCGTGTTGCTCATGCGTTTCGCTCATGCCCACTCTCCAACTCGGGGAGCGAGTCACTCACGCCATTGACGGTCGCAGTGGCCTCGTCATCGGCAGGACGGAGGCCACCGGCTGGAACCGCGCATTGGTCTTGGTCGCTATTGAGGGCAGCACTCGCAACGAGTACTGGCCTCTTCGGCACACCGTCGCCCGCCCCAGGCTTGAGCAAGTCCCAGCCCTGGGGGGTCGCTTTCAGCCGCCCAAGGGCTTCCCACTCATCATCGATTGACACTCGCATGGCCACGAGCCCTAAACCCACTGCACTTCAGGTCGGTGACCGCGTACGGGAACGCCGTTCCCTGAACTGCTACTTCGCTCATCCAACCTCCGCCAATTACCAACAGATCCGCCAGATTGCCTCTCAGGCCAGGCAAGGCCGCATCGTCGACATTGAGACCCGCACGGTCGGCAACGGCAGGCAGTGCACCTACCTGCGGATCCTCTGGGATGGCGCCTCCCGCCCGACGTCTCACGCACGCCAACGCATTGAGCTGGCTACACCTGAGCCAGTCGTTACCGATACATTGCAGTAAGACTGTTCACACCCATGGGGCACTGGCCTATCCCACCTGATCTGCACTCCCGCACGGAAGGTGGACCCATCTGCCCCTTTACTGATCACTCCCTTGGTTCAAGGGACGGCCGCATTCCTCGGTACGACGACAGCCACGCCTGCGTTCGCTGCGTCAGTGCACTCAGCGAAGGGCGCCTTTCACTCGACGTCCATCGCATTCATAAGTCATTTAGGCGTCGCTTTCTCGAGTTCTGGAGCTTCGTCGATATCACAGAACCCGATGACTGCTGGGAATGGAGGGGGACCATTCACTCGCGTCATGGCACCAGTTACTTCAGCTTCCCTCGCTTCTGGAGCTCCTGCCAGCAGTACAGCGCCCCCCGCGTTGCCACCTGGTTCACCTGGGGCGATATCGGTCGGCTGCCGATCCGCCATGTCTGCGGCAACCCGAATTGCTGTAACCCTCTCCACATCCGCATCAAAGGCGTTCCCCATTACTTCCATAACCGCCACATCCAACTGATTGACCTTGAGTTCAGCTCGCACAAGCTGCTGCACGAAACTCAATCCTTCCTGGTGACGACTCGAGACAAGGATCCTCGCCGCTTCGAGAAACTCGAACGCAACAACAAGCTCTGGATCGAGACCCGCTTGCGATCTGACGGCCCTGTTGACGCCAAATCTCTTGCTCAGTCCGACCAGGATTAGCGCAATCGCTTCCTCTTATCATTAACCAATAGCGCCTCGCCTTCTCTAGTCCGATCCCATGAGTAAATACACGCGGGAAATTCAGCAGGAGGCGAAGGAGAAAGCCAGGAAAATAGTTGCACGTGCTGCTAAGGACGGCAAAATCCAAGGCCGCGAGTTCGAGGAGCTCCAGCGCGATGGCTTCTGGGGCGGCCCTGTTCGTGGCGCCAGGTCCAGCTACGTCGCTAATGCCATAGCTCGGGAGCTCAGGCAAAATCCTGAGCTGCGCATCGGCAAGAAAGCAACCGAGGTGACAGGCGTCAGGCTCGGCAAGAGCGGACGGCTGACGCATGACCCAAGCGAAGATAACCCGACCTTCAACCTCTTCGGGATGTACGACGACCCCGGCTCTGCTAAGTGGGCTCGGAACTCGAAGGGCACTTTGACATACCTCGGCGATATCCCTGCTCGCGTCAAGAGAGGCGGCAAACCAGAGGATGATCCCACTCAATCAACAGATCCCCCAACCGTTAATTCCGGCGAACCCTCTGACGCCCTCATCAACGCCGCTAACGCCGTCAACGGCGGCACCGGCACCTCGGGCGGCAATGGCAGCATTCATTTCAACCCCGGCGATGACATGATTGCCTCGGTTGCCGACTACGGCAACCGCGCAACGGACGACTACTTCAATCGCTTTATCCCCGATCTCAAGAATCAGTCCATTCTCCAAGCGCACGAGATCGGCGATTCCATGGGCTTCCACTTGGGCCGCCTCACTGCTAAGCCATCCGATCTCGGAGATCCCAAGGACCTCTACAAGTGGTACAGCAAGCGCATTGGGTAAAGGCGAACACTTTCTAATGGCCGAATGCCATAGCTTGCAGAGTGCGTGACTGGGCCTTAGTCTCTGCGTACCCGCCCGTCGCGCTTGGCTCTCCTGTTCCGAGCGACAACCGTAGCTGCAACTGAAATGCCGCAGCGCGTTGCCTACGTCGCTCTTCACACGGACTACTCGGAAACATACGCTCCAACGACTGATCTCCCCGAGGATCGGTGCGGTCAGATCGTTGTTGAGCGCCTGCTCAAAGGCAATCGAGGTCACTACGGCCCCCTCGAGCATCCATCGCTCAGCATCGCTGTCTGCGCTGACCACAACACCATCGTGCAGATGCGGACACACCGCATTGGCATGAGCTTCGATGTGCAGTCCATGCGCTATACGGGCGACCGCATCGTGCGTGTCGCAAAGCGAGAACTTCAGCCAGAAGACGTCTTCTACGTCCGCCCGCCTGGAACCTATCAAGATCGTCAGGGCGACCGATACGACTGGAGCCAAGACGATGTCGAAGAGTCTCTCGCCATGGCCCTGTCGTCTTCTATTGATTACGCCAGGCTGCGCGAGCGCGGCGTATCAGAAGAGCAAGCCAGGCAAGTGCTGATCACGTCCTACTACCAGAACGCTGTTGTCACCGGCAATCTGCGCTCCTGGTTACACATGCTTGATGTGCGTCTAAAGCATGATGCCCAGTACGAAATCCGTGCCTTGATGGAACTCATCGCCACCGAGGTGCAGCGCTGGGCGCCCGAGGTGTACAGCTGGTGGGCTTCTCACCGCAAAGGCAAAGCAATCCTTGCGCCTTGATATGGATGACCTCTCTCTGGCTGACGCTTTGGCTGCTTTTGATCTTTACAACGACATGGCAGAACTTGAGTACCATCATCTATTCGACAAGCTCGTCAGCGCTCACGGCCTGTTGAGCGAGGTCGTCGACCAGCTCTCGATGCAGCAGGGCGATGCCGAAATGCTCGGGATGGTCAAAGCGGCTGAGCAGTTGACTGACTTTCTTGTTATCGCTTTCCAGGCGCTGATTCCAGAATGACTCGACCCTCTCGCATCGAACTGCTCGCTAAGTTCTTCCCTGAACTCAAGCAGCCTGGCACAAACGCTGATAAGGAGGCCTCGCTCCGTTACAACACCCTGGCCTGCGAGGCCGTACTGGCCGACCAGCTTCACCTGTTCGACAACGGCTTTGCCATGCACGGACCGGGCGTTCTCTGCGCAAGGCTCCGGAAGGACGCCAATGAAAGCGGTTACCTTTCGCTGGCCGACCTTCAGGCTGACCACGCCGAAGCCATCCGGGCCAACGATTCAAGCGTCGCCAGCTTTCTTGCTGATGTCATCGCCCAGATCGAGTCCACGAACTTTGATCGCTGCGGCCTGATCCTCCTGATCGACAACAGTTCAATGCGTGTCCTCCCAATCGACCGCGATCATCCAGCGGCCACGATTCAGGCCATGCTCGAAGAATTCGCCGCTTGATTCATATCTTCAATGGCACTTGAACATCGCGTCATCCTTGCCCCGCCTCAGGACTTTGTACTGAATGCCCGGGCTGTCATGGGGGCAATTGACTTCGATCCCTACTCCACGCCGGATATCAATCGCCTGGTTCAGGCCAGTCGCTTCCACGACCGCAATACAGACGATCTCGATCTGCTGCTCGCTCAGCCCTGGGACCTGCCGGGAGAGGGGCGAGTCATTGTTGCGCCGCCAACCACCGCAGTCATCTCTCGCCGGCTCATTAACAAGACGCTCCGTGAATACAGGGCGGGGCGCGTCACGCAAGCTGTCATTTGGCTTTCACACAACGAGACCCTGACCAAGGCGCCCTGGCTCTGGGATTTTCCAGCCTGTATTCCCTTCCGCCGGCTGCGCCCTTGCTGGTGGGACGACGAACTCGAGACCTTCCGCGCCATTGCCCTGTCGGATTGGTCCGTCGTTTTCTATCTGCCGCCTCCGGATCCGTCGCAGTTCCACGCCCGCGTTGGCCGCTTTCATTCCACCTTCAGTCCACTTGGCCGCGTTGTCTTCAACGAGCTCAGCGGAGAAGGCGATTGGGAAAGCGCCTACAAGGCCTTGCTCAAGAAGCCTTACAACTACCGTGACTAGGTTTCACGTGCCCTGGTCCGAATCACCAGAGGACGAATTCCTCGCTCCTGATGGCCAGTGGTATAGCGTCTTCCGCGCTGTTGTCTTTGACTCCTGGCTCCTCTGGAGAGATGCTCTTCCGGCTGAGCAGGACCTGCGGCAACAGCTCACCTGGGATCCCTACCAAGAGATCATGCAGCTTGGCCGGCAACTGCACCTCTTCCACCAGGCGATGCCGACCTACCGCGGCCTCACCGTCTCACCGTTTCATGTCACACGCTGGTGGGATCCATCTGATTCCGATGAGCAATGGAATAGCGGGCGCTCCTGCCTATTCCATATGGATGGCTACTCCGCCAGCGAACTGTGCCGTCTGTCCGCCAAACGCCCAGGCATCCAACTGCGCTCGATCACCAAGCGCTACGTCGAAGCCAGTCTCGCTATGCCACCTAAGACGGCAACTCCGGCAGAGCCCTCGCCTGACTGAAGGACTTGCGCGCGCCAACGGCACCGCCGCCGAACTCCTTGAAGATTTCGCGAGTTTCCGCGATTGAACGGTTGCGCTCTTGAATCACTTCCAGGCCGCGGTTCGCATCGATCGAGCTCACCCCTCCGGTACTGCCGCCGTAGCTATTGCCCGTGCGGGCTTCGTTGCGTGCGCGCTCGAGGTAGCGCTTCACCAGGGCGTCACTGCGAGCCTGCTTGCTGGGCACTGCTCGCGTGCCGTCATAGAAGCGGGCCTGTTTATAACGGCGATCCATTGTGCAAGAAGGATCGCGCGCAACGCTTGCCAGGCGCAGTCCTGATTCTTATCCTACCGGCAAGCGCATAGGGCACATGCCAGCTAAGACTCGCTTTGACTTGGTGCCATTTGCCGCCGTGGGTGAGATCGCCGACGTCCTGGCATACGGCGCTGAGAAGTATTCAGCCAATAATTGGTGTCGCGGCACGACCTGGGGCCGCTACTTCTCAGCCCTCTGCCGCCACCTTTTCGCCTGGTGGCGCGGCGAGGATCGCGACCCCGAGACCGGCTTCTCGCACCTGGCACATGCTGGTTGCTGCCTACTCTTCCTCATGGAGTATCAGCGCAACAGCTGGGGCACCGACGACCGTTTTATCGGGCCAGACGGCGCAACCTTCACCAAGCACGACGGTCGTGCGTCCTCTGTGCCCGCCAACGCCTGCTGGGTCGACGCCAGCGGCCAGATGCGCTGCGCTCAGATCCAGCAAGGCGAGCTCAACAACGACGACGACGGTCAGTACTAGGTCTTAACCCAGACCGAACTGGTTGTTGATCATGTTGATGCGGTCGCTCAAAGCGGCCAGCTGCTCGTTGATTTGCTTGTTCAGTCCAGGCGCCTGAGGCTGAGGCATGCCCTCCTTGAACACGACAGCCTGACGGGCTTGCTGCTGTTGCGCCGCCATTCGCTGTGCTTCGATTTGCGCGGCCTGAGCGAAGGCGTTCTGCACCTCGGATCGGGTGATTAACTCAGGCACTGCCTGCTCGAGTGCATCCAGGCGCGCAGAAGACTTGCGATTCTGAGCGGCCATCACCAGTCCCTGGCCGGACAGCACGCCGATCAGCCCTGCAGCGGCCCCGGCGATGAACGATTCGAGCATGTCAACGCAGATGCGGTATCTGAAATGTATCTTGCTTCTTGCAGTTCCGCACCCTTAGGCCATGCCAAGGATCGCTCTGACCTTCTAGGTCCGGCTCAGCTTGCCGTGCAGGATCTTGAACGTTCGCCCGTCAGGCAGCCGGAATTGAGCTGCATCCCCGTAGGAGGTGGGGGTGCTACCTAGCCACTGCGCTCCACCCGCAAGGCTCAGCGCTGCGTCTCCACCAAAGGCGTAATCCCAGCCCGTGTGCTTCCTTCTTCCTCCGTCGCGGCTGGCCCCGAATTCACCGCCAGCAACCGTCAGCCCGCTCGAGAGAGGCTTGCCGTTAACTTGCACGTAGGGGTCTAGCGCGTCTCGAGGGAAGTACGAATTGTCAGTGCCTTTGATGTCAAAGTGCGGTCCATAGTGATTCGGACCGCCTGGGCCCCATCCCCCTTGGATATAGGCAGCAGAGCGGCCAATAGCGGATTGCTCATGCGAGCCACTGCCACTTTGCGCGGGCTCCAGTGCTGCCACGATTTGCTGCGTTTGCTTCGGGGTCTCCGGCATTAACTGAGCTAGCGCAACAGCCAGGGGCTCCTCTGCTGCGAACCGCTGTGTCCCAAGCCCATCAGGCAGCTCGCTGGTCGAGCGACCCCCACCCGCTATGGCCAAGGCCATCTTTGTGAGTGGATCAGTGCTGTCCGAAGCAACGGTCTGACTCGTTGCCGGGGTGGTCAGCTGACTACTGCCGAAGCCAACGCTGCTCCCTGCCGGCACTGCTCCATTGAGCCCTGATTGCAGCTTGGCCATCCCGCGCTGATAGAGATCACCGCCGGGCAGCATCCGCTTAGCCGCTGCATCAGAGTTGGTGCCGAAGCTGTCAGTCCCGCCCTGATAGGGGTTGCCAACCAGCACCGTCCGGTACATCTCCTTGACGCCGTGCTTGCCCGGGGTGAAGCCTCGGCTTTGGAAGTATTTCTCGACAAAGGGGATCTGCTCTTCCACCGTCATCGGCTTATCGGGCAGGCCGACTTCCTTGCGCGCGCCAGGGCCGAACTGAATCAGGCCTCGGTATTGCTTACCGGCACCGCCCCAGACATTGGGGTCGCCGCTCGATTCCAGTTCGATCAGGCCGGCCAGGGCACCCGGGTCGACGCCCATCCTCTTAGCCAGGCCGACAATGGCCTGCGCGGCTTGCGGTGAGTACGCCATCAATCCTCAGATTCAAGGACAATTGCGTCCATGTCTAATTCCATTGTGGCATTTTCCCAAAGACCACGCATATAATCTTCTGCCTCTTCTTCTGTTGGCAGATAGCCAAAGATCTCGGTGAAGTCTTCGTCTGTCTCAGGCGCAAACAACGTCGCCCCCTCGTCCATCTTGAAGATATAGCCAGCTGATCGGGTCGTCGAGAGAAAGGCTTGCTTCTGCCGAAATCGCGCCTCCCAGCATTCGAGTAGCGCCCCGATCAGCTCCTCTCTTGAGAGGTCTGCTACCTCCAGCTCGATCCTCCGCAGCATGTACAGCTGCTCGGTCGTCAGATTCTCGTCCATGGGCAGAGCCTCCAATGGTCCACGAATGTGCGAGCCCTGGGCATGGGTATGGACGCATCCATTCCTCAATTCTGGCGGCTCGCGCCGAGCAGTAGAAGGCCTGCTCTTGAAACCACTTGCGCCAGTCACGCTCGCTCCCCTTGGCTGCATTGCAGCGCCGGCAAGCAGCGACAAGGTTGGAGCGCATGCTGCTGCCGCCCCAGGCTCGTGGCTTGATGTGGTCCAGCGTCAGCGTCAGCGTGCTGCCACTGTCATCTTGGCTGCGTCCGCAATATGCGCAGCAACCCCATTCATCTTTGATGGACTGACGGAATCGCTTGCGGGCAGATCCCGGCGACAGGTCAATGAGACTGAACACATAGTTATCCCAGTGTTCGGGCGTCATCAGAGACGTTCAGTTGTGCGCCAACGCTACGGACGGCAGCGCAGGGCGAAACTTTGGCGGTCCCGTGAGACTCCCTAGGATTAGGGCTTGCGCGGCGTGCGCCATGGCATACTCCAGGTACCGCCGCACGACAGAGCACGCATGACTGCCCAGGAAGCCCTGCGTCGGATCGCCGAGCGAGCTCTAGCGCAGCGTGACCGTCAGGCTCTCGAGGCCGCCGGGCCAGACCATTTCACGCACGAACTGAAGGATCACAGCCCTGAGCTCTGCGTCCGTCGCCAGCGCCAGGGTCCGCGGGTCAGCGAACAACTCCGTCAGCAGCTCGTAGCGCGCTGATGTATCGACGTTCTGCAGTGCCCTGAGTTGGCGATGCAGGTCATCAATCAGCCCGTCCAGTCCCTCTACGCCTGCAGCCTGCGCCGCCTGGAGGGCTTCAATCTTTTTCCGGATCACGCCAGCCTCTTCCGGTTCAATAGACGACGCTGCAGCCTCTCGCGCCAATTCTTCTGCCTTGCTGCTCAGGGCCTCGATCACCTTCGTGCGAACGACGACTTCCGCGATTCCCTGGCCATAGCGATCGCACCACCGCGTTTTGCACTTCAGGCGCTTCCTGGCCCGGTCATGCACGTTGTGCAGCGACTTGCCACAGCACTCGCACCTCACCAGGCCCGTGAACAGATGCACCTCATGGGCGGCGCGTCCGCGCATGCGTGATCGCGCGCGCAGCTTGTTCTGTGCCTCTGCCCATTCCTGCCAGCTCACGAGCGCTTGCGTCGCGCCGTGGGCGTCGCGGACTACACCGCGCAGCATTGGGTTATTAAGCCAGGCCCTCACGCCGCGTGGCGTCCATTTGCGCTCGCTTTGAGCGACCCAGGCCGAGACGTTGCAGTCGAGCGCCATGATCTCGTCCCACATCCTGCGCGCCGCCTCCCAGTTCTCCGGCGAAGGGACCACGTACTTGCCGTCATAGGCGTAGCCAAATGGGACGTTGCCGCAGGCGTAGTACCCCTCCTCCCGCCGCCGGCGCAGGCCATCGCGCACCTTGGCGGCCGTCAGCCGACTCTGCATCTGCGAGAACACTGACATCATCCCCGCCTGCACGAAGCCGCCGATGCTCTCGGTTTCGATCTCGCCGCCGACCAGGGCGATCACCTTGGTGCCCCGGGCGGCGCAGAGCTCCAGGAACTCCATGTCGTCGCCAGAGCGGCTCAGGCGCGACTGATCGGCAACAACCACTTCCCGCACACCACCGCGGCCAACGAGCGCCCAGAGCTCATCCCAGCCGGGGCGCTCGTTGCCCTTAAATGCTGAGCGCCTCTCCGCTATGACCCGGTCGCACCCCGATCGCTCGAGCTCGGCGACCTGTCCCTCGATGGACTTGTCCTGTTCTTCCTGCTGCGTGGATGTTCTGGCGTAGCCGATCCGCATGGTTGACAGCCCCGAAACGGGTGCCACACTTGCGGCGACCCTCTCCCTAGGGGGTCAAGAGTACTCAGGGAAGCCTGAGGTTTGACGACACACAACTGCTGTTCATCTGAATCATGAGCTCCAATCCAGCGCTCGCTCCAGCCCTGGCCTACATCAACAAGCGCATCGAACAAGGCGACACCTTCCAGGCCGCTCTGGACTGCCTGTGCGAGGCAGAGGAGATCCTTATTTACGAGGCCTACGAGAAGGCCGCAGCGGAGCTGCACCCGACAAGCGCCGTGGGCGACACCGCTGATGACACCGTCGTGATCCGCGACGACGGTGCTTGGGTGGCCATGCGGGTCTGGGTCCCTAGAAGTGCGATCGGCCTGAACTGATCGAAGCCAGCTTGGCCTGGATCTTCTCCGCCTTGCGGATCAGCTTCTGGGCTTGCTCGCGGCTCAAGCAGTCCTCCGCTTTGCGGAAGACCTTGGCCAGCTTGCGGCGTTGCTTGTCAGGGTTCATGGCTCTACCTATTGGAAGAACAGGCCCCACGACTTACCGGGACAGCGAATACTCATCGCTTGAACCACCGCAGGGGATTGATTGGGATACCCAGATAAGGGACGTTCCCTTTCTGTAATTCCTGGCCGGCGTAACGCCGCTCGTTGTTTAGGTTATAAGCCACCTGATTTCCGATTGGCAGCGTTTTCACTCGCCTAGTTTGGGCTGGCAAAGCCTGGATGCGCTTCCTCTCTTTCTCTGGATAACTAAACCAGTAAGGCGCATCTGGACCGGGCCGATTTACCAAGCTTGGCTGAAGGTTAAGCACTTGCGCGACCGCAGGATTGCTTTTGTCTCGCTTGTTCCAGTCAGCTTCTGGAGTCGAGCGCTCCGCGTCATGGGCGGGTCACCAACCTGCGCGCTCTCCAACGCTTCATCACGACCGGCCACAACAACCCATCAAGACTCACTACATCCTAAAAAGCCCACAAGAGACTGGAACTACTACCCCTTCCATGACCACTTACAGCTCCAATACCCAGGAGTTGTAGGGTCATTCTTCTCGTCGCAGTTATGACGAGCCTGGAAGTTCTCGTTCCTGCCCTTATCCCCATGGCCGCCGCGGCCACCTGGGCCATTGCGGTAGTTTTCCATCGACGGATCACCAAAGCGCACGATCTTGTCGTCGCCTCCGTCTTTCACCAGGACAGCAAACTTCTTGCTGTCGCCTGGCGTGCGCTTGGGCTTGTTGTAGCCCTCGAAGACCTCGCCCGCGTAACGCTTGCTCACTTGTCTTTCTTGGGCACACAGGCTG
>Ga0194119_10012562_pt1 | contig 10710 bp, 11 predicted proteins | sample TA2MahC100mmetaG_FD_148620 | JGI IMG/M metagenome (GOLD analysis project Ga0194119, IMG submission 148620) | Freshwater microbial communities from Lake Tanganyika, Tanzania - TA2015018 Mahale Deep Cast 100m | ecosystem: Environmental > Aquatic > Freshwater > Lake | place: Tanzania: Lake... | reverse complement strand
AGAACAGAGGGGTTTGCAGCAGTGCGGTCACAGCAGGTCGTCTTCGAGGGCGAGTTCGGTGGGGCTGCCGGCAAAGGCCAGCCAGATCGGGAATTGAAGGATCGGCACCTCCACCGCGGCTTCGGCGGCATCCACCACGATGAAGGGAAGCTCGCCGCGCTCTTCCAGGCGGTCGGCCCGCTCGATCAGCGCATCGGGGCGCTCGAACAGCACGATGCCGCTCTGGGGGCCAAAGTCTTCGCGGGCCAGGCCCAGGCAATCCTGCAGGCCGCGGCGCCACTCGCCCAGCCGCTCAGGCGTGCTGGCCAGCACCAGGGTTTGAAAGCGCTCGCCGTAGAGATCGCCCAGGATCGAGATCGCTGCCGCGGTGATCAGGGCATTGCGGTTGCGGCTGCCGGTGCTGGGTTGGGCGCCGCGTCCGCCCTGGTTGAGGAACCAGTCGTCGAGCAGGGAAGCACCGGAGGCCTCCAGGCTGCGCCGCAGTTTCCAGGGATCGGCGTAGAAATCCGGCTGGCCCTGGAAGCTCTGCAGCCGCTCGCGGATCAGGGCCTCATCGGCGCTGAACAGGCCCGCGGCCGCCGGTGGCGGGGTGCTGGCGCCGGCGGCGCTGCTGGCTGGCTGGGCTGCTGCCGCCTGATCCAGTGGTGAGGGCTGCACCACCAGCGGCTGCACCACCAGCTCCATCTGTTCGGCGGCCACGGCTAGGTCCTGCAGTGCTCCCACCAGGTAGTCCTGGAAGCCCTTCACCCGCCGGGCGATCGAATCCGACTGGCCCGCGAAGCTGCTGTTGATCTCCTGCTGCAGTTGATCCCGGCGGCCGCTGAGCTCCTTGATTTCCGCTTCGAGGGCTTCGCGCTGCTGCTGCAGTTCGCGTAACGCCAACTCCTGCCATTGAGCAGGGGCGGTGTCGGGTGTGGGTGTCTGGACGTCGTCGCTCATGGCTGGGCGCTCACGTGGAGGTTCAGCTGCTCGCGCAGGGTCTTGGGGTCAAACAGCACCGGCAGAAAGTGGATGCTGCGCTGCTCACGGAAATAAAACAGCACAGGGATGGGAGACCAGAACAGCGTCCAGCTCAGCCATTCGCTGTAGGGGAAGCGGCGCAGCACCGTGCTGCCGCGCCACACCAGCAGCGCATCGGCGCTGAACTGCAGCCGCAGGATCTGGCTCTGGATCAGCAGAAATAGCCCAAACAGGCTCACCACCAGCGACAGCCAGGGGTTGAGCAGCAGCGAGGCCAGCCCCAGCCCCACTACCGCCAGGGGCAGCCAATGGCTCGGCGCCAGGATCACGCCCTGGCTGGGGTCGGGCAGAGGTGCTTCAGCAGCGGTCATTGGCCGAACAGCAGTTGGGTGAGCACCACATCCATCAGCGACACGGTGACCAGAATCATCACAACCGCCCCGGTGGTGCTGGTGCCCACTTCCTTGGGGCCGCCGCGGGTGGTCAGGCCCCAGCCGCAGGAGATCACCGCGATCTGCAGGCCGAAAACCACTGCCTTGAGCAGCATCGCCGGCAGATCCGAGGGCTCCATCCAGGTGCGCACGGAATTCCAGAACACCGATGGCGGAATTTGATAGAGCAATGTGCTGCTCACCTGGCCCGACCACATCGCCACGGCGAAGAAGGCCAGGCATTGCACCGGGGTCATGATCAACATCGCCAGCACCCGCGGCACCACCAGGTACTGCACGGGATCGGTGCGCAGCATGGTGATCGCATCGATCTGCTCGGTCACCTTCATGGTGCCGAGCTGGGCTGCATAGGCCGTGGCCACCTTGCCCGTCACCAGGGTGGCGGTGAGGATCGGGGCGATCTCGCGGGCCAGGCCCAGGGCAAGGATGCCGCCCACCGTGGCGCCGGCACCCTGCTTCACCAGTTCGGACGCGGCCTGGATGTTGAACACCGTGCCGGCCGCCAGGCCGGTGATGATCACGATAAGGAAGCTGCCCGGGCCAGCCTCCATTAGCTCCACCATCAGATCGTTGATCCCCACCTGGCCCTTGGCCAGAGCGGCCAGGGCCTGACCGCCGATCAGGCAGCTTTCGCCCAGGCGGATCAGCCAGCGGGGGCGAAGCCAGGTGGGAACGCGGCGGCGGGGCATCACAGACATCAGGAGTGGTTCAGCTGGCGCTGGGGTGGTGCTGCAGATGCAGGCCTTTCTCAGGCCAGCGGCGCATCACCACCAGGCCCAGGACCACCAGAACTGCAGGAATGATGCCCATGCACAGCCGGATCGCCACCAGGGCGCTATCGGGCTGCAGCATGCCGCGGGATGCCACGTAGCCGCTGAGGCTCATCAGGTTGCCAAAGAAGAAGAGCGCAAAGCTGATGCAGATCTTCTGGGTGAACACCATCCAGGCGCTGTATTGGCCTGCCGGTTTCTCTGGGTCGGCATCGATGGCATCGGGCAGCAGGGCCCAGGGGATCAGGTAGGCGGTGGAGGCGCCAAGGCCCACCAGCAGAATCGCGCCGAGCAGCAGGGCCAGGCGCAGCCCATTGCCCGCCGAACCGAGCGGGCTGATCGTTGCATCGAGCGGAGCCAGCAGCATCGCTGCGATGCAGCCGGACACCCACAGGCCACTGCCCCATTGGAGAGCGCGGATTCGGCCCTTGCGGTGCGACACCGAGGTCCACAGCTGCAGGCCCACGAGGGTGCTGATCTGGAAGGGCAGCAGGATCCAGTTGCTCCAGCCCTCCGGCACATGCATCACCACGGGCAGGAAGATCAGCGCGGCGGTTTGCATGATCTGCAGCGCACACCAAAGCAGCAGATAGAGGCCCAGCACTTTCATGAACCGCCCGTTGCTGCGCACCCGTTTGATCAGGCGGCGCGTTGTGCCCTTCTGGGCCTCGGGCTGTTGGCAATGGCGGGCTGAGGGGGCAAGGCCCAAGGCGCAGAGCAGCGTGCACACCAGGATGATCAGGCCGGAGAGCACGCCCATCCGCCAGTAGCTGATGGGGTTCTGGTGATCGCGCAATAGCAGTGCCCCCAGCACGATGCCCACCAGCCCCGCGGTGATCGAGCCGGTGAAGCGGGCCATGTTCAGCCGCGTGCGCAGCGACACATCCGTGGTGAGCTCGGCAGCCAGTGCCGCATAGGGGAGGTTGACGCAGGTGTAGAGGCTGTTGGCCAGCACCGAGATGGCCACGAACACCCAGAAGCGCACCCACTCGCTGCCCGGCGGCAGCCACCACATCAGGGCCATCGCCACCCCGAGGGGTAGGGCACTCCCCACCAGCCAGGGCAGGCGCGGCCCCCAGCGGCTGGTGGTTTTGTCGCTCAGCCAGCCCACCACCGGGTCGTTCACCGCATCCCAGAGGCGGGCCAGCATTAGCACCAGGCCTGCCATCCAGGCCGGCAAGCCGGCGGCGGCCGTATAGAAGATGAAGAGGTAGAAGCCGATCAGAGAGGCGGCCATGCCCGTGCCGGCATCGCCCAGGCCATAGGCCACCAGCAGCCGCAACCGCGCTAAGCCCCGCAGGCTCGCCGCATCAAACGGTGCGGCTGGGGCGGCTGGAGACGCAGCGCACAAAAGGTCTGATCCGAACGCAGGTCATAATGCTGCAGCCGGCGTGAATTCCATGGCACGCGGGCCCAGCGCCAACGCTTGATGCGTTTGTACTGCTGCGGGCTTAGTTTAGTGGTAAAACCTCAGCCTTCCAAGCTGATGATGCGGGTTCGATTCCCGCAGCCCGCTTACAGCTGATGCCCTTCCATCAAGGGCGCGGCCACCAGCAGCACCAAGCTGCGGCTTCCCATGGCGACGCTGTCGCCTGAGATCGAGGGGGCTTCGGCCGGGAGATCCTCCCCGCTGGGTTGATGGGTGTCGATCACCCGCTTCCAACCGCTGTTGCAGCTGGGAATCTCGAAGCTCAGATCCTCGTGATAGGCATTCATGCCGCACCAGATCAGCGGGCCGTGCTCGCGGTCGTTGAGGCTCCAGGCCAGGGTGTGCGACCAAGCGGCCCAATCCGGCTGGCCCAGCTTCACGCCATCCCACTGGCGGGTGAGATGGCCGGCTTGATCGAAGCGCAGGGCTTTGCCCGCTTCGGGGTGAGGGATCTCAGGGTTGAGCAGGTCGGCCAGGTGATGGCGCAGATGAATCAGCCGCTGCACGAACAGCCGTAGGGCTTGATCGTCGGCATCGGGCTGCCAGTGCATCCAACCCAGCACGTTGTTTTGGCACCAAGCGTTGTTGTTGCCCCCCTGGCTGCGGCGCACTTCGTCGCCCATCAGCAGCATCGGCACCCCTGGGCTGAGCAGCAATGAGCTCAGCAGGTTGCGCAGTTGGCGGTTGCGCAGGGTGGTAACAGCCGCATCGGTGCTGGGCCCTTCGGCGCCGTGATTCCAGTTGTTGTTGTGGTTATCGCCGTCGCGGTTGTCTTCGCCGTTGGCCAGGTTGTGCTTCTGGCTGTAGCTCACCAGATCCGCCAGGGTGAAGCCGTCGTGGGCGGTGAGGAAGTTGATGCTGCGGCCCAGCAGCGCTGGCTGGCCGCCGAACAGATCCGGGTTGCCGGCGAGGCGCTGGCCCATGGGCCAGCAGCTCTTTTCATCGCCCTTCCAGAAGCGGCGCATGTCATCGCGAAAGCGGCCGTTCCAGGCACCGACACGCCTGGAGGGGAAATCGGCAAGGCGGTAGAGGCCGCCGCAGTCCCAGGGTTCGCTCACCAGCTTGAGATCGGCGAGTTCGGGATCCGCCTCAATCTCCTCAAACAGGGGCGGGTGATCGAGGGGGGCGAGCTCTTCGCCGCGGCTGAGGGCGATGCCGAGATCAAAGCGGAAACCATCCACCCCCAGCTCCAGGGCCCAGCAGCGCATCGATTCGAGAATCAGTCGCCGCGAATGGGGCCGGTTGGCGGCGATCGAGTTGCCGCAACCGCTCACATCCAGGTAATCGCCCTTGGCGTTCTGGTGGTAGTAGTTGCGGTCATCGATGCCGCGCCAGCTCAGGGTGGGCCCGGCCTGGTTGCCTTCACAGGTGTGGTTGTAAACCACATCCACCAGCACCTCGAGGCCGGCGTGGTGGCAGGCCGTCACCAGCTGGCGCACCTGGTGGCGAATCTGCAGCGGGTCATCGCCCTGCTGGTAGGCGTGGTGAGGCGCCAACCAGCTCAAGGGGCTGTAGCCCCAGTAGTTGAGCCTGCCTTCCGGGGCATCGTGCGGGTCGAAGGCCATCACCGGCAGCAGCTCCACCGTGGTGATGCCCAGCTCTTTGAAGTAGGGAATCGCTTCGATCAGCCCTAGATAGGTGCCTTGCGCGGCTTCGCTCACCGGGCTGCCGGGGCCGCGGCTGAAGCCCCCCACATGCAGCTCGTAGATCACCGTGCGCTGCCAGCTGTGGCGCGGCCGCGGCGCGGCGCGGAAATCAAAGCGGTCGCGCTCCGTCACCACCCCCTTGAGGCAGCTGGCGGTGTTCGGCATCGCCCCAACGGCATCCACCCGGCGGTAGATATCCCAGCCGGTGATCGCTCGGGCGCAGGGGTCGAGCAGCAGCTTGGAGGGATTGAAGCCGTGGCGGCCCGGCAGCAGCGGGCCGAACACCCTGTAGGCGTAGCAGCAGCCGATGCCGACGCCGCTCACCTCCACATGCCAGATTTCGCCTGAGCGGTGGCGATGGTCGAGCTCCACCACCTGCTCGGGTTCCGACGCGTTGCCCGCCGCAAAGAGCAACAGCTCAACGCGGGTGGCCATCGGCGCCACCAGCGAAAAGTTCACACCCTGTTCAGTGGCGCTCGACCCCAAGGGCCAGGGTTGTCCCAGTCGGATCGTGCGCACCGGAGCCTGGAGGCCGCTGCCACAAGCTAGGTGTTGTATGCGGGTCTTGCCCCCCGATGTCACGGCTCCAAGCACAACCCACAGCTGCTGGGCGCCCGCCTCGCCAGGTTCAGGAGGGGCTCTGGCTGTTTGCCCCCAACCGCGACACCCAGGGCGGCAGCTCCTGGTGGCTGGAGCCCTCTGCGGCGGATGGCTCCGGCGTGCTGATCGATTGCCCCGCCTTCAACGACGCCAACCTCGCTTTTCTGCAGCAGCAGCCGGCGGGTCGCATCGTGCTCACCGGCCGCGAGGGCCATGGCCGCCTGCGCCGGTTTCAGGAGGCTCTGGGCTGGCCCGTGCATGTGCAGGTGCAGGAGGCCTATCTGCTGCCCGGAGCGCAGCAGCTGATCGGCTTTGCCGAGCAGGCGGAGCTGGAGCCTGGGCTGCGGCTGTTGTGGACCCCTGGCCCCAGCCCCGGAACCGCAGTGTTGCTGGCGGAGCAGGCGGGGATTTTGTTTTGCGGCCGGCTCTTGAGCCCCCTGGCTCCTGGCCAGGCCGGGCCGCTGCGCACACGCCGCAACTTTCATTGGGGGCGCTGGCTGCGCAGCCTGGAGCAGCTGCGCGCCTGGCTGCCGCCGGAGCAGCCGCAGTGGCTGGCGAGTGGCGCCGGATTGGGGGCATTGCGGGGTGAGGCTCTGGTGCCGTCGGCGCGGGTGCTGCTGGATCAGCTCGACCTCCTTGCCCTGGCTGCGCAGCAGCCCGTTTGAGGCTCGATCGACCTCGCTGATGTGGTCACTCGGTCACAAAAGTGGCAAAACCGTGGCTGCAGAAGGGCTCCGATGGTTGCCGGGCCTTGCCAACACCCATACCATTGGCGCGCTGAACCCAGTGGCGGTCGGTGTTCCCGAGCCGCCCGGCTGCTACTGACCCAGAGGCTTTCCCAGTCCGATGAACAAAGCTGATCTCGTCAACCTCGTTGCCGCCCGCACCGAGCTGACCAAAACCGACGTGGCCCAGGTGGTGGATGCCGCCATCGACACCATCATTGATTCGGTGGTGGAAGGCAAGAAAGTGTCGATCCTTGGCTTCGGCTCCTTCGAGCCCCGCGAGCGCTCCGCCCGTCAGGGTCTCAACCCCAAGACCGGCGACAAGATCAAGATTCCCGCCAAGCGCGTGCCTGCCTTCACCGCCGGCAAACTGTTCAAGGACCGCGTGCAGGGCTGATCGCCACTGCCCCTTCCTGCCGATCGGGCGGTCTGAAGACCGCCTTTTTTTGTGCCGTGGTGCGGGATGCTGAAGAGCCCTGCGCTGAGCGCCCGACCCCTGTGTTGCCCGAGCATCTGCAGCGCCAGCTCGCCTGCCGCCGCGGCAACCGGGGGCGGTATGCGCCATCGCCCACCGGTCGCCTGCACCTGGGCAACCTGCGCACGGCCCTGCTCTCGTGGCTGATCACCCGGCTGCAGGGCGGCGAGTGGCTGCTGCGGATCGATGATCTCGATACCCCCCGCAATCGACCCGGCGCTGAAGAGGCGATCCTCAGCGATCTGCGCTGCCTCGGGCTGGAGTGGGATGGGCCGCTGATCCGCCAAAGCGAGCGCCGCGGCCTCTACGCCTCGGTGCTCTCGGCGCTGCGCCGCAGCGGCCGGCTCTACCCCTGCCGCTGCAGTCGCCGGATGTTGGCGGATGTGTCAGCCCCCCACGGCACCGCAGCGGTGTATCCGGGCTATTGCCGCGATCGCGCCAGCGGCTGGGGATTGCAGCAGGGGCGGCTGCCCAGCTGGCGCCTGAGGCTCAGGCCTGCCGTGCTGGGCTGGTCTGAGCAGCTGGCCGAGCGCGGCAGCCTTGCGGCCGAAACCGAGGTGGGCGATGTGGTGCTGCGCCGCGCCGATGGCTTCCTCGCGTATCACCTGGCCACGGCGGTGGATGAGCTGGCCCTGGGCATCACCGATGTGGTGCGCGGTTGCGATCTCTGGGCTGCCACGGGCCCGCAGGTGGCGGTGATGCGTGAACTGGATGGCTCACCGCCGCAGTACTGGCATCTGCCGCTGTGGCTGGATGAGCAGGGTCAGCGCCTATCGAAGCGTGATGGTGGCTTGGGGCTGGAGACCCTGGCCGAGCAGGGCCTCGATGCCGCCGCTGTGGTGGGGCTGATGGCGGCGAGCGTGCAGCTGGTTCCGACCGGCAGCCGCCTCAGCAGCGCTGAATTACTGCAGGAGTGCAGCCTGGATCGGCTTCAAGCCGTGCTCGCCAGGCGGGCCTGAAGGCTTAAGGAAGCCTTCGGGATCAAACGGCTCAAAACTCCCCAGAGTGATCGTCATCGGAACGATTCACGATGGCCAGCTCCCAGAGAGGCGCTCAGACAAGCGGCAATGTGTGCAGCTGCTGCGGCGGCAGTGGTGTGCTTCGCACCGAGGCTGCCGGCTATCGCACTTGCTTGGAGTGTCTGGGCCAAGGCCAGACACCCGTGTTTCAAACCGTGTTTGGCTTGCCGGATCCAGCGTCGCCGCCGGCTGCCGACCCCTGCAAACGTTGGCCTCGTGGGGCCCGCGCCGATATCAGCGCTTCGATTTCTGGCGCCAGATGAAGAACGCTGTGGTGGCCACCACCAGCAGTAGCGGAGCCGCGGTGAGCAGCAGCAGGGCAACGGCGGTCCAGTCGGTGTACATCGCGCTCAGGCTCACAGGAGGCGCCATCATCTCAGTGCACCCCGCGTGGCGTCCATGACTCGATGGCTTGTTCCGCTGCTGGTGTTGGCCGCGGCGCTGCCGGTTCAGGCCGGGGTGGAGTTCACTGATTGCCAGCCCGCCAGCGGCGGTGGCATCACCTGCAACACCGAGCCCACCGGCAACACGCTGATGGACGACGAGGCCGCTCGCTACGGCCTCTTCGATGAAGCGAGCCCTGGCTGGGCCGAATACGACCCCTATGAGGGTTACGACGACATGTTTGGCGGCAACTGGACCTGATCAGCTCAGCCGCGTGATCGTTTGAAAAGCCACAAAGCTCACCAGCCAGGCCAGCAACAGCGACCAGGCCACGCTCAGCAGCGTGAAGCTCAGTTTTTTGGATTCACTGCGAATCACCGCCACCGTGGATAGGCAGGGCGTGTAGAGCAGGGTGAACAGCATGAAGCTCACCGCCTGGGGCCAGCTCACATCGCTGGCGATGGCGCGGCTGAGTGCCGCTGGATCCGCTTGGCCGTAGATCACAGCCAGGCCTCCCAGCACGATTTCCTTGGCGATGAAGCCGAATAGGAGCGCCACTGCCAGCTTCGGGTTGATACCGATCGGAGCCAGCAGCGGTTGGGTGAAGCGGCCGAGCTGGCCGGCCAGGCTGGCGTTGGAGGCCGGCTCCACACCCACCGGCAGGTTGTTGAGCAACCACACCGCCACCACCCCAACGATGATGAACCGGCGCGACCAGAGCCAGAAGTGCTTCACCTCGCTCCAGGCGCGGCTCAGCATCTGGCCCGCCGTGGGCAGTCGATAGGGCGGTAGCTCCAGCACGAGCGGCTCGTTGCTGGGGAAGCGGCCGCGAAAGAGCAGGGCGGTGAGCATGGCCGCCACAAAGCTCATCAGATACAGCCCGAAGATCACCAGGCCCCCGATGCGCGGCGGGAAGAACACCGCGGCCATGAACAGAAACACGTTCAGCCGGGCGGAGCAAAGCGAAAAGGGGATCACCAGCATCGAGAGCAGTCGGAGCCCGCGATCGCGCATCACCCGGGTGCCGAGGATAGCTGGCACGTTGCAACCAAAGCCCATCAGCGAAAGCACGAAGCTGCGGCCATCGAGGCCAATCCGCTCCATAAAGGCGTCCATCAGATAGGCCGCCCGCGACAGATAGCCGCTGTCTTCCACTACCCCCATCGCCAGGAAAAACAGGGCGATCACCGGCAGAAAGGCCATCACCGTGCCGAGCCCCTGATAGAGCCCTTCCAGCAAGAAGCCCTGCAGCAGGGCAGGTAGGGGTGCTAGCAAGGGCTTGAGCACCAGCTGGCCGAACTGATCGAGCAGTCCGCCCAGGGCCTCCTGCACCGGAACCCCGATCGCATAGATGCCCTGGAACATCAGGGCCATCGCCAGAAAAAACAGCGGCAGCCCGAGCAGGGGATGCAGCAGCACCGCATCGAGGCGACGGCTGCGGCTGTCCCGCCAGCGGCCGGGCAGGGTGACGCTGCGCTCCACCAGCGCCGCCATCGCGCCCTCGAGATCGGCGTCTGCAGCGGCGAGCCGTTCTTCCAGTTGCTCCGGCACGGCTGCCATCGGCCCAGTCTCCAGCTGCTCCAGCAGGGTGTGCTGCAGGGTTTCCAGCCCTTGGCGGTATTTGGCGCTGAGCGGCAGCACCGGTTGCCCCAAGGCTGCGCCGAGGCTCTCGGCGTTGATGCTCACCCCGAAGCGAGCCGCCTTATCGGCCATGTTCAAGGCCACCACGGCCGGCAGGCCCAGCTGTTGCACCTGCAGAGCCAGCCGCAGCTGGCGATCGAGCTGGCTGGCATTGAGCACCACCAGCACCAGATCCACAGGCGTTTGCTCGAGGAAACGGCGCACCACCGCTTCGTCGTCGCTGTGGCCGCGGAGGTCATAGATGCCCGGCAGGTCGACGAGCTGCATGGTGCGGCCACTCAGCTGCAACTCGGCCTGCATCAGATCCACGGTGAGGCCAGGCCAGTTGCCGATATGGGCGTGGTGGCCGGTGAGCCGGTTGAACAGAGTCGACTTGCCCGTGTTGGGCATGCCGAGAACGGCAATGGTGCTCACGCGGCGAGGCTCACCCGGGCGGCGTCGCGGCGGCGCAGCATCAATTCAGTCATGCCCACCCGCAGGTGCAGCGGGCCCGACCACCAACCGCGCCGCAGCACCTGCACCGCCTGCCCGGGCCGCAGGCCCAGTGCTTCGAGCCGCTGGCGCAGGCCCTGATCGGCGCTGAGCGACGCCACGGTGCCTGTTGCGCCT
>Ga0194119_10012556_pt1 | contig 10714 bp, 8 predicted proteins | sample TA2MahC100mmetaG_FD_148620 | JGI IMG/M metagenome (GOLD analysis project Ga0194119, IMG submission 148620) | Freshwater microbial communities from Lake Tanganyika, Tanzania - TA2015018 Mahale Deep Cast 100m | ecosystem: Environmental > Aquatic > Freshwater > Lake | place: Tanzania: Lake... | reverse complement strand
CACGGCTCATGCCGATGAGGGATTTTATGGTGCGGTCATGCTTCACCGCGTCCAGTTGTTTGAATTGTTCGTAGGCCATGGCTTGATGGTTTGTAGGGTAGACTAGATAACGCTATTGTATAGGGATATTGGGCGCACCAGAAGCGTCGGAAACAAGCCTAATGTTGGTATCCAGCACAAAAAGATTACCGCTAGTGTCAACGGCAACCCCTTTTGGCAAATTCAGTACCCCTTCGGTACCCCAGGTCAGCACGGACTTGAAAACTTCCATCTCGGCTCGAACGAGTGAAGAGACCATCAGCAAGCAGAGAATACCTGAAGATAAAAGCAGCCGGGCCGTGTTTCTTAACAGATTCAACATGACGTTCTCCTGATTGGGTTTAAGCGCCGACATGAATGGTTGTTGCATGTTTCAAACCGTAAGGCGAATAGATGCGCACCTCGATACTGTCCCCGACTTGTGGTATACGGCGTAAGATCAAGGTCTTGCCGCGGCCCGACACCAAGGGCATCCAACTCTCCAGATAACCGTCATGCATGACGATAGCGCGAAGCGGATAGCCCTGCGGGTCAACACCCGTCACTGTGAGGATTTGCCCATCCAGTAATGCAGTGACCTGTGGAGCCAGCAATTGATTGAAATCCTTACCTGCCTTGCCAAAGCTTACAGAGAAATTCGGGTGGCTGGAGGTCTGGTGGTCCCCCCCGGGGTTGAACGAGGAATACCAGTGATAACGGCTACGTGACGGGCCCGAATCCACTAATTGGAAGGTCACGTTGGTCGATTCGGCATATTCAGGCAGGTCATCAAAGGTTGCTATGGCGCCGGTCGAGTATCCCGTTACCTTGTCATAGACTTTATTACGTAACAGGATATTGCCCGTTCCTGTGGCGGTATGCACGTCTGTCATGCTGATGCCATGGGTATCATTGATACCCGGAATACCTATCCGGTTATTGCTCAGGATGATGTTATCCGACAGGTTGGCCGCAAGCCCTCCAACGGCCGCCTCGACATTGGGGAAACCGATCCAGTTTCCCAGAAAACTGATATTGTTGGGGCGGCAGGATACCCCGCCAGGAAAGACACAGTCGGCGCCAAACACGCCGAGGCCGCCATTATGAGCCGTATTATTCCTGACCATGACATTGCTGACCGGACCATAGGCAGGCGCAATGGAAATCGCCCCGGTTGCTGAGACCAGTTTCACCTTGTCCATGACCGCCTGCTCGATCAGCAGATTATCGACCTTGTCATGATTAAGGTAATCCGCGGTGCCGCCTTCCACCTCCACGTCGATACCGACGCCTGAGCCGCCCCCGTTGACGTCCAGCCAGGTATTTTGGTCATCGGTCAGGACCGTCTTGATGGAACAGGTTTTACAGGTGCCGATATGAATTCCCATCCGGGCATAATCATAAACAGCCACGCGCTCGATTTTCACGTTTTCATTGCCGCGCATGCCGTTGGAAACGGTCAAACCTTCCAGGACAAACCCTTTGAATATCAGGTCACGCAAGATCAGGTTTTTGGCTTGCTGAACCCACAAACCGAACCAGCCTGCCCCCGTCGCGGTGGTTGGCTGGGGATTCCTGCGCCCATCGAACGTCAGCCGTTCAATCTTGACACCCGACGGGAAGCGGTTGCCTAACGCCGGATTCTGGTAAACACCGGGTATTTCCATGATGTTGTTAGGGTTGCCATTGCTGTCTGCCAGCATCGCCAGGGTCGTGTCCCAATTACCCCGCAAGGTCAGGCGTCGACTCAGGGTCAAGGGTGTTTCAATATCAAAGGTCCCGCTACCCAAACACACCACACCCCCTACCGGCACGGAATCCAGCGCTTGCTGGATGGCGGCGCTATCTCCCAGATTATCATCAGGCACTGCCCCAAAACTGGCAGGATCGGTACATCCAGCCAGCGGATTGGACACTGGAAGGCCCAGACCCAGGACAAGACACAAGCCCGGCAATTGGTTCATGTAATCCTCCTCAAATCGGTTCAAAAGTGGACGCTACCATCAATTAAGTAACGCTGAAGATCGGGAAATGGGGTCGGGTCTTGCAATCCCGCCTCATATAGCCGAGGCAAGGTCTAGGTTGCGGTGACCCATAACCCGCCGCAAAATCCTGTTGACCTGGTATATCGAAAGAAAGGCGGTACGCCATTGTGATTGATATCCGGCAAAAATTGAAATGCGCGGCACCACATTAGCTTGTTTGAACCGTTCGTTGACTCAGTTCATTCACATTTTGACTGAAGCCTTGTCAGTCAGCTCTGGTGTGTGGAATTCAATCCTCTGTCTCAAGTCGCCATCAGTGTGATAAACCTCTGAGCCGGGGCTTTTGCTCAGTCCCGTGACGGCATTCCGGTGGCCCCTGCCTGAATGACAAAGATGGACCAAGAACCCGTCCCGAAATGAGAATGGCCGTCGTTGACGAGCATGCTGGGGCAGCGCATAAAAATGGCATAACACTCTGATATGCTCGATGGAGAGTGGAGAGTGCAACACGAGAGACCATCATGAGTGATCATGGCCCTTCAGTAGCCATCAAGCCCGACCTCAACCCACAACCCAGCGTATTCGGAAGCTATGCCATTGTCATCATTCTCGCCGCCGGGGTCTCCTTCACAGGTATCAGCCTGTTTGGGGACATTGCGCGAACCGCCGAACCGGTGACCACCTGGCTACCTTTCGCGCTGCTGGGAGGCGCGTTACTCATTGCCCTGGGGTTCGAATTCGTGAATGGTTTCCATGATACAGCCAATGCCGTGGCGACAGTGATCTACACCCACTCGCTCCCGCCGCACGTCGCCGTTATCTGGTCCGGGCTCTGGAATTTCCTGGGCGTCCTGGTGTCCAGTGGAACCGTGGCTTTCGGCATCATTTCGCTACTGCCGGTGGAGCTGATCCTGCAGGTGGGAAGCCGCGCCGGGTTCGCCATGGTCTTTGCTCTGCTCATCGCGGCGATCGTCTGGAATCTTGGCACTTGGTGGCTGGGTTTGCCGGCCTCGTCCTCGCATACCATGATTGGTTCCATCATTGGCGTCGGAGTTGCCAATGCCCTGATACAGGGCCGCGACGGCGCCAGCGGAGTGGATTGGGCCCAGGCCATCAAGGTAGGCTATTCGCTCCTGCTCTCCCCGCTGATCGGCTTCGGCCTGGCGGCATTGTTACTGCTGCTGCTGCGATATTTCGTAAAAAACCCGGCACTGTATCGGGAACCCAAGGGACAGCATCCGCCACCCTGGTGGATACGTAGTTTGCTGGTTCTAACCTGTACCGGGGTGTCCTTTGCCCACGGCTCCAACGATGGGCAAAAGGGCATGGGACTCATCATGCTGATTCTGGTGGGTACGGCGCCCATCGCCTATGCACTGAATCGGGCGATGCCCAGGGATGAGATTGTGCGGTTCGAGGCCATGACCCATGTTACGCAGGAGTCCCTCAGCCGTCTGGCGCCCGCACCGGCGTCCGCCAATCCCGACCGGGTGTTATCGACTTTTATCCGAACCCAAGCTCTGACACCCGAGGTCATTCCCGCCCTGTCGGCACTGATCGGGTCGATAGGCGGACAGATTCGGGACCATGAAACGCTCTCGCAAATCCCCGCCACGGCGGTCCCCAATGTCCGCGATGACATGTACCTGGCCTCGGAAACCATCCGTCTGTTCGACAAACGGGGGAACACCATGATGGATAAGGAAACGCGCGCCAATCTCCAGACGTTCAGGACCTTGCTGGATTCCGCGACCAAATTCATTCCGGTCTGGGTAAAGGTTGCCGTCGCGATCGCGCTGGGTTTGGGCACCATGATTGGCTGGAAGCGGATCGTGGTGACGGTAGGGGAGCGAATCGGTAAGACTCATCTGACCTATGCCCAAGGCGCCAGCGCGGAGTTGGTGGCGATGTTGACCATTGGCGCGGCGGACCTCTTCGGCTTGCCAGTCTCCACCACGCATGTGTTGTCCTCGGGGGTGGCCGGCGCCATGACGGCCAATGCCTCGGGACTGCAGATGGGCACGATTCGCAACCTGTTGATGGCCTGGGTTTTGACATTGCCAGCCGCCATGCTGCTATCCGGCAGTCTGTACTGGCTGTTTTCGTTACTGGCCGGGCTAGCGTGATGAAATCGAAAAGGCTTGTGTGGTCAGTTCGGCGAGGATGTCATCAACAGGCGCCGTGACCATCCGATATCTGGCCAACAACTCCAATGCCTTATCGCGGCCTGCCATGCCAATGCGTGTCGGAAATATCCTTCAAAATTAAGGCTGCCATGGGGTGTCTCTTGCATACCCCAACCCGTGTGTACTCTCGCTGCCTGTCTGGCAGAGGGAGATAGGGGATGAGCGTCCGCCCCAAAACAAAAAGGCGGGATGAACCCGCCTTTTTGCTGGATGCCGGATCGGTCTCAGTTGATGACCGGATCCAGCTTGCCCTTGGCGTAAAGTTCGGTCATTTCCGCCAGGCTGATCGGCTTGATGCTGGAGGCTTTGCCGGCGGTGCCGAAGGCTTCGTAACGATCCTTGCAGATCTGCTTCATGCCCTTGGTGGCCGCGGCCAGGAACTTGCGGGGATCGAATTCCTTCTTGTTCTCCGCGAAGAACTTGCGCATCGCGCCGGTGGAAGCCATGCGCAGGTCGGTGTCGATGTTGACCTTGCGGACGCCGTGCTTGATGCCTTCGACGATTTCCTCGACCGGTACGCCATAGGTCTCGCCCATGTCGCCGCCGTACTCGTTGATGATCTTCAGCCAGTCCTGCGGAACGGAGGACGAACCATGCATCACCAGATGGGTGTTGGGGATCCGGGCGTGGATGGCCTTGACGCGGTCAATGGCCAGGATGTCTCCCGTCGGGGGACGAGTGAACTTGTAGGCGCCATGCGAGGTGCCGATAGCGATGGCGAGCGCGTCAACCTTGGTCTTCTTGACGAAGTCGGCGGCTTCCTCGGGATCGGTGAGCAGCATGGAATGATCCAGACTGCTGCCGCCGTGCTCCAGAGAACCCAGGCAGCCCAGTTCGCCTTCGACGGACACGCCGCAGGCATGGGCCAGCTCGGCCACCTTGGCGGTGACTTCGACGTTGTACTCGTAGGTCGCCGGGGTCTTGGCGTCTTCCTGCAGGGAGCCGTCCATCATGACGGAGCTGAAACCGCTCTGGATGGAGCGGAAGCAGACGGCCGGGGAGGCGCCATGATCCTGATGCACGCAAATCGGGATTTCCGGGTACATCTCCAGGGCGGCATAGACGAGGTGACGCAGGAAGGGTTCACCCGCGTATTTGCGGGCGCCGGCGGAAATCTGAATCAATGCCGGGCTGTCGGTTTCCTTGGCGGCCTCCATGATCGCCTGGAGCTGTTCCAGGTTGTTGACGTTGAAGGAAGGAACGCCGTAATCGTTTTCAGCCGCGTGGTCGAGCAACTGACGGAGTGAAATAAGGGCCATGGTTGATCCTCTATCGATGGTTCACAAACCCCGGCAGGCCCCTAACCAGGGACCCGCCGGGATCGGGGTTATCAGAACAGTCCTTCGACGGTCTTGACGACGTTATCGACGGTGAAGCCGAACTCCTTGAAGAGTTCGCCCGCCGGCGCGGATTCGCCGAAGCGATCCAGACCGAGGACTTTGCCGCCGAAGCCGACATACTTGTACCAGGCGTCGGTCACGCCGGCCTCCACTGCAACCCTTCGGGTTACGGACGGCGGCAGCACCGAGTCGCGGTACTCCTGGCTCTGGGCCTCGAAGACGTTGGTCGAGGGCAGGGACACCACGCGAACGTTCTTGCCTTTTTCCGCCAGCGCTTCCTGTGCCTTGACCGCCAGTTCCACTTCGGAACCGGTGGCAATGATGATGGCATCCGGGGTTCCGGCGCAATCACGCAGGATGTAGCCGCCCTTCTCGATGTCGGCGATCTGTTCGGCCGTGCGGCTGACATGCATCAGGTTCTGTCGGGAGAAGATGAGCGTGCTCGGCCCAGACTTGTTGTCGATGGCCGCCTTCCAGGCGACGGCGGATTCGACCGCGTCGGACGGACGCCAGACCTGCATGTTGGGAATCATGCGCAAGGTCGCCGTCTGCTCGATCGGCTGGTGGGTCGGACCGTCCTCGCCCAGACCGATGGAGTCGTGGGTGTAGACGAAGATGGTGGGGATCTTCATCAGGGCCGCCATACGCAGCGCATTGCGGGCGTACTCGGAGAACATCAGGAAGGTCGCGCCGTAGGGTATGAAGCCGCCATGAACGGCCACGCCATTCATGATGGCCGACATGCCGAACTCACGCACGCCGTAGTACACGTAGTTGCCGTTGAAACCCGGCGCGCAAACGTCCCGGCAACCGGACCACAGGGTCAGGTTGGAGCCGGCGAGGTCGGCGGAGCCGCCCAGCAGTTCGGGCAGCAGCGGACCAAAGCCATTGAGGGTGTTCTGCGAGGCTTTGCGGCTGGCGATGGTTTCGCCTTTTTCGTTGACCTTGGCGACGAACGCGGCGGATTTCTCGGCCCAGTCGCGAGGCAGTTCGCCCGCCATGCGGCGCTCGAATTCGGCGGCCAGTTCCGGGAACTCACGACGATAGTGCTCGAAGCGATCGTTCCAGTCACCTTCGACCTTGGCGCCAATTTCCTTGGCATCCCAGCCCTCGTAGACTTCAGCCGGAATTTCAAACGGGGCATGATGCCAGCCCAGGTTTTCGCGGGTCAGCGCCACTTCGTCGTTGCCCAGCGCGGCGCCATGGCATTCTTCCTTGCCCTGCTTGTTTGGCGAACCGAAACCGATGATGGTCTGGCAGCAAATGATGGACGGCTTGTCGGTGACCGCGCGCGCTTCCTCGATGGCCTTCTTGATGGCTTCGGGATCATGTCCGTCAACCTGAGGAATGACGTGCCAGCCGTAGGCCTCGAAACGCTTCGGGGTGTTATCGTGGAACCAGCCGACGACATCGCCATGGCCGCGAACTTCACCGTCGATCGAGATGTTGTTGTCGTCATAGAAGGCGATCAGCTTGCCGAGCTTCATGGAGCCGGCCAGCGAGCACGCCTCGTGAGAGATGCCTTCCATCAGGCAGCCGTCACCCAGGAAGACATAGGTGTTGTGATCGACGATCTCGTGACCGGGACGGTTGAACTGCCCGGCCAGGGTTCTTTCGGCCAGGGCCATGCCCACCGCGTTGGTGATACCCTGTCCCAGCGGACCCGTGGTGGTTTCGACTCCCGGGGCGTAACCATATTCAGGATGTCCGGGGGTCTTTGAATGCAACTGGCGGAATCGCTTCAGTTCGTCGATGGGAAGCTCGTAGCCGGTCAGGTGCAAGAGCGAGTAGATCAGCATCGAGCCGTGTCCGTTGGACAGTACGAAACGGTCACGATCCGGCCATTTGGGATTCACCGGGTTATGCCGCATGTAATCATTCCACAGAACCTCGGCTATGTCGGCCATACCCATAGGCGCTCCCGGATGTCCGGAATTCGCCTTCTGCACGGCGTCCATGCTCAAAGCGCGGATGGCATTCGCAAGTTCTCGGCGCGAGGGCATGATGTTCTCCTAAAATATTGTTGATGAATATGGAACGAAGAATTATCCATCAGAGTCCGGTGGTTTGTCACGATATACCCCTACCGTCCCGAGCGAATAAAACCTCTTGGCTGCTTATCGTAAAGATCCGTGACGCGGTGCACTGAGCCACGCGCTACGGGATGCGAACTTTAGCGGTCCGCAAGCATAAGAAAAAGTAATTTATTTTTACCGATAGAATAAGAAATTCGTATGATCCAGAGCCGACCGCCACCATGAACGTAACCCTCAAACAACTCAAGGTCTTCGAGCGTGTCGCGAGACGGCTCAGTTTCACGCGCGCGGCGGAGGAACTGTACCTGACGCAACCCGCCGTTTCCATGCAAATCAGACAGTTCGAGGAAGCCATAGGCCTGCCGCTGTTTGAGCGCCTGGGCAAGAAGATTTACCTCACCGAGGTGGGCGAGGAACTCTACAAGCTCAGTCGCAACATCGCCCGGCAACTGGACGAGGCGGAACAACTGATCGAGGAGCTCAAGGGCACGGAAACCGGACGGCTCCGGGTCTCCGTGGCCAATACCGTGCATTACTTCGCCATTCGGCTGCTGGGCGAATTCTGCCGCCGCCACCCCAAGGTCCGGGTCCAGTTCAAGGTGACCAATCGCAAGGGGCTGCTGCAAAGCCTGGAGGATAACGAGGCGGATCTTCTGCTGATGGGCAAGCCACCCGAAACCCCTGAATTGGAGGCGGAGTCCTTTCTGACCAATCCGCTCGTGATCATCGCCCCACCCGATCACCCATTGCGCGGGCGAATCAACATTCCCCTCACGGCATTGGCCGACGAAACCTTCATCATGCGCGAGGTCGGTTCCGGGACGCGCAATTCCGTGGAGCGTTTCCTGGAGGAACGCGGAGTACGACTGACCGTCAGCATGGAGATGAATACCAACGGCGCCATCAAGCAGGGCGTCGAGGAGGGTCTGGGTCTTGGCATCGTCTCCATCCACACGCTGGAGAGAGAGCTGGAAAGCGGCCGACTGGCGGTGTTGGATGTGGAATCCTTTCCCATATTGCGCCAATGGTTCCTGGTCCATCGCGCGGGCAAACGGCTTTCGGCCCTGGCCACCGAATTTGCCGATTTCGTCCGGCATGAAGCCCAGCATTTCGTGCGGAATGACATCATCGAGACCGCCCTGGGCCGGTCACTGGCGGATCTCAGGAACCTTGATCCAGATCCACCCTGAGATTGTCGATCAGCCTCGCCCTGCCCAAACGTGCGGCGGCCAGCACCACCAGGGCGGAATCCGCCGTAGACGGAATGCCCAAATCCTCGCGGCGACGAATGGCCACATAATCCACTGTAAATCCCGCGTGCTCCAGAGCCCTGGAACAGGTCTGCTCGATCTCCGTGAAATCCCGGCGCCCTTGCGTCAAGGCCTCCGCCACCCAACTCAACCGGGCATACAACTGCCCCGCCTGGCGCCTTTCATCGGCCGAGAGATAGCTATTGCGGGAACTCATCGCCAGCCCATCGCCCTCCCGGACCGTGGGCGCCCCGACAATGCGGATGGGAAGATTCAGATCCGCCACCATGCGGCGAATCACCATCAATTGCTGAAAATCCTTCTCCCCAAACAGGGCCACATCGGGCTGCACCAGGTTGAAGAGCTTCATCACGACCGTGGCGACGCCCCGAAAATGACCAGGACGGAATCGTCCGCAAAGTTCATCCGACAGCACCGGCACTTCAACATAGGTCAGGGCCTGGGTCGGACGCGGATACATATCCGCCACCGTTGGCATGAACAATACATCAACGCCGAGAGCCCTCAGCCTGGCGGAATCCTCCTCGATGGTGCGCGGATAGGCGGCGAAATCCTCGGTAGGGCCGAATTGCAAGGGATTGACGAACAGGCTGACCACGACCCGCCGAGCCTCGCGTTGCGCCTCCGCAACCAGATGCAGATGGCCGGCATGCAAATTACCCATGGTCGGGACCAGGGCGATGACCTCTCCGTTACGCCGCCACGCATGGAGGTGCTCGTGCAGACTGGCAACATGGCTGACGGTATGCATGGGGGCTTATGCGTGGCGCTAAAAACAGTGCTCGGCCGAGGGAAACTCTCGCTCTCGCACCGCACGTACATAGCTTTCCAGGGCATTGGCAATACCCGTCGAGGCCGCCAGAAAATTCCGGCAAAACTTTGGGCAATGGGGCGTCAGACCCAACATGTCGTAACTCACCAGAACCTGTCCGTCACACTCCGGCCCCGCGCCGATACCGATCGTCGGAATGGCCAGCGTCAGGCTTATTTCACGTGCCAGGCTGGCCGGTACGCATTCCAGTACCAGCAGGGCGGCGCCATTCTCCTGCAGGAGAATGGCGTCTTCCAGCAGCATTTGCGCGGTTCGCTCGTCGCGGCCTTGCACCCGGTAACCACCGAGCCGATGAATCGATTGCGGCAGCAGTCCGAGGTGCGCACAGACAGGAATGGACTGTTCGGTCAAGGCGCGAACGACCTCCAGCCGCCCTCGGCCGCCTTCCAGTTTGACCATCTGGGCGCCGCTCTCCCTGATCAGCCGGGCCGCGCTATCCAGGGCTTGTGCGGGTGAGGCATAAGTCATGAAGGGCAAATCCACGACCATGAACGCCCGTTGCACGGCGCGCTTTACGCAGGTCGCGTGATAGACCATCTGCTCCAGGGTGACCGGCAAGGTGGTTTCATGCCCCTGCACGACCATGCCCAAGGAGTCTCCCACCAGGATCAAATCAACCCCGGCCCGATCCATCGCCCGGGCGAATGAGGCATCGTAAGCGGTCAACGCGGCAATTTTCTGCCCGCGTGTCTTCATGGCCTGCAGGTCAGGCAGACTGAGCGGTTGTTGCGGGTCAAGCATGGTCTATGACGGTCAGACCCCGCCGCGGGCACGCCCGGACCAGATCGCTTAGCAAACCCAACCCCGGTATCCGCAGTTCGGGGGCGATTTCCTCCAGTGGATAAAGCACAAACTCACGGCTGGCCAGACCGGGATGCGGGACGGTCAGGCGTTCCTGTTGTAGGATTTGATCGCCATAGAGGAGGATATCGAGATCGAGCGTGCGTGGCCCCCACCGCTCACCGACGCGCACCCGGCCATGGGCGGACTCTATGGCTTGGAGCCGGTCCAGCAAGTCGAGCGGTTCCAGACTGACATCGATGGCC
>Ga0194119_10012533_pt1 | contig 10725 bp, 8 predicted proteins | sample TA2MahC100mmetaG_FD_148620 | JGI IMG/M metagenome (GOLD analysis project Ga0194119, IMG submission 148620) | Freshwater microbial communities from Lake Tanganyika, Tanzania - TA2015018 Mahale Deep Cast 100m | ecosystem: Environmental > Aquatic > Freshwater > Lake | place: Tanzania: Lake... | reverse complement strand
GCCCGCATGCTCGGCGGCGAAGGCGCTCGCCGCCAGCGTTGCAATCAACGTGCGACGCATGATCTAATTTTCAGTCGGTTTCGAGACGCTGTCGACCATCAGCGTTTGCACGCTGCCCTTCGCCGAATCGAGCTTCAGACCGATTTGTTCCTGCAGCGCCGTGAACAGCGTCGGCCCGTTCGGATCCACCGGAGGCAGCGTCACTCCCGGCGGTAGTGGCGGCGCACCCGCGCCAAAGGGACCACCTACGCCCTGGCCCGGTTCCGGCGTCCATTTTAGTTCGATATCGTAGTTGCCCTTCAATTCCGTTTTATCCAGCACCGGGCGGCCGACCATCTGCGCCAGCATCTGCGTCAAACCGGCCATATCCGCTCCGGTCGCGTTGAACTGCCCGCGGCCGATGCGGATCATCCCGCGCTGTGGTCCGCCTGGCCCGCCAGGTCCAGGAGGAGGCCCACCAGCGCCGGGAGGGCCGCCAGTCGGCGCTTCACTCACCTTCAGCTTCGGCCCGCCCTTGGCGACGACAAGGTTATACACCTGTCCCTCTTTGTCCTCATAGTGCGCCTTGAATCCAAATCGCTCGGCGAGCAAATTCTGCAAAAGCGTCTGCATCAACTCGCGCGGCACGCGTTCAGGCAGCCCTTCGGCCTTTGCGTTAATATCGAATCGCTCCGACGCAATCCATGCCGGGGCATTCTGAATTTGAAAATCGCGAATCCCGTACGCCTGTGCGATCAACATGCGCACGGTCATGCCCGTGGCGCTGAATCCTCCAGGCGCGAAGCGGATCATAATTCGATGATCGTTCGACGCGTTCGGCTTAATCGACGCGACGTCGAAACTCTTCGGCTGCGCGAAAGCGGTAGCCGCGAACAGGAAAGCGAGGGTACGGGAATACATGGTTGTATACAAGTATCGCGCCGCCATCACGAAAGTTCCGAAATATTAGCTCCACCAAGGCTCGCCCGGCACAAGCTGCGACCGCAAATAATCGAAATCGAAATCCACTCCCAGCCCCGGCGCCGTCGGCACCGTAAGCTGGCTATTCTTCACCGCCGGCGCCGCGCCCTTCAACATCTTCTCCACGTGTCGCGTCGGCCGCCCTAGCGCGCTTTCACTGCGATAGAAATTGAAGATCGCGCTGCCAAAGTGTGCGCTGGCATACGTCAGCACAATCGACCCAACATTATGCAGCGCCACCGGCGTGCGCGTCTGATACGCATAGTCCGCGATCTTCTTCGCCCCGGTTATCCCGCCGCAAAACGCCAGATCCGGATGAATGATGTCGCACGACTGCGCGTCGATGAACGGCTTGAACCCGCGCACCATTTCGAGCTTCTCGCCCGTCAGTATCGGCACGCGCGTCGACCGCTTCAGCGCCGCCCACCCCTCATGATGCGGCACGTTGATCGGATCTTCCAGAAACAGCGGGTTCATCGGCTCGATCGCCTTGGCGATCGCGATCGCGCTCGGCGTGTCCGGCTCGTTGTGGCAGTGACAGGCGATATCGATCTCATCGCCGACCGCCTCGCGCACATTCATATAAGCCCTCGCCACGTTTCGCAACTGCGCGCCAGTCAGCGTCTGCGCATACCGCGCCGACGGCACGCCAAGCACGCTGTCGATGCCGATCTTAAACGTATTGAACCCCTCCGGCGCGGTCTTGATTTGCTGGGCCCAATCGCGGCACGAACTTTTGTCGAGCATCTTCAACTCGCGGCCGCCATGCGAGTACATCGGAATCGCCTCGCGGAACGGCCCGCCCAGCAGCACGTTGACGGGCTTTTCGAGCAGCTTGCCGGCCAGATCCCACAGCGCCAGGTCGATGCCGCTGATTGTTGGGATGTGCGCCATGTAGGTGTGCATCAGCGTGGTCAATTCGTGAAAGTGGACTTCTATCGCCAGCGGGTCTTTGCCAATCAGGTACCGCTCCATCGTTGCGATGCGGGCGCGTGCCATCGGCCCCGTCGCGCCGGCTTCGCCGTACCCCGAAACACCCGCGTCGGTGTCGATGCGAATGAGGCAGTTGCCGGCGATGTTCTGAATCGCCATCGCGCGGATGGCGGTGATCTTCACTTTGCCTCTAACAGGCGCGGCGGCGCGCGCCAAGGCCGGAAACAACGGTAGCGCCAGAAAATCGCGGCGGGAGAGGTTCATGGCGAAAGCGTATCACGACAGCGCGCAGCCCGCCAAGCCCTTCCAAGCCACCGCCGAACTCGCGTTCTCCTTCGCGAATCACGTCGAGCCCATCATTGCCAATCGTGACGATAAACCGCTGATCCCGCGAGGCGCCGTACGAAACCCGAAGAAGACCTCGAAGTCTTCGATCGGCCCATCAATGTCATTCGGTTTCCGAATCCGAGAACGCGACACCGGCAATGGCAAGTGCCCGTTTCGACGTCGATTCGCTGCGCTACGCCCGTAGCAGCCTGAAGCCGGGCGAGTCGGTCTTTGCAGCCAACGGTGGCACGTTCGAAGTCGAAGACCTCGAACTCCGCGTAGGCCGACTGACCGACCCCGCGACGTTCAACGGATACGCGCGCGTTCCGGCTCTGCCGCAAAAAAGACTACCGCCGGCGCGGAGCTGAAAGATCCAGGCCGGCGGGGCGCAGAATCATAATTCGTTCTTCTAGCCGGACCAGACATTTGTGTTCCGGTCTCGCTACAGTAGTGACGGCCGATAGCGTGCCGTTACAATCTAAAGCGCGGAAACGAAGAAAAAAGTACCTCATCGATGTACTTTTTTTGTTATCCGGGGCGCTAGTTTACAATTGCTAGCCTTTGGTTAACGATTATTCGTTCGAGAGAAAGCTATTCCCGCTCGCCGGAATCCTGATCGCCGAAGGCGTGGGGGTTCGGCCCTGCGCGAAGAACTGCTGCCCAGACAGATTCTTGTAGACGCGTCCGGCCACTTGCGCGGCCACGGGCCCGTTCACGGCCTTCCCGCCGGTCAGGAGCACAACCACCACAAGGCGATTTCCCGCAACTTCATTGAAGCTGCCAAACCAGCCCAGGTGTGTAGGCGTCGCCCGGTCGGTGCACGTACCGGTCTTCCCGAAAATCGGCTCGTTCGGATCGTAGTAAGCCCGCCGCGCCGTTCCATGTTCGACGGCCCCCATCATGCCCGGCTTGATCTCGGGGATCTCGTTGGTAATCTCCAGGCTGCGCTTCACCCGAGGCACGAATCCCTTCAACTCATCACTCGACCTGGGATACTGCAAATGGAACAGCGTCCCGCCGTTCGCCACCGCGCCGAGCATACTGGCCAGTTGCAGCGGCGTGAGTTGAATCCCTTCGCCGAAGCTCGTCATCATGCCGACCCCGCCGAACTTCGGAGGCGCCGCCGGCAGCGTACCAGGGAATTCTCCGTCGATGCCCAATCCCGCGCGCTCGCCCAAGCCCAACAGCCGCGCATAATGCGAGACCTTTTCAAAGCCCAGTTTCTCGCCGACCCTTGCAAAGTACTGGTTGTCCGACATCGCCAGCGCCTCGGTCAGATCCAGCACCTTGCGCCGCCCGAAACGCATCGGTGTCGTGCGCTCCATAACTCCTTCATGCAGCCCCGCGATAGCCGTGACCAGCTTAATCGTGGAGCATGGCTGAAATCCGCTGTGCAGCGCCAGTTTCTGGTTGACAATCGTGAGAATCCGGCCCGTTTTCGGGTCGCTCACGACCACGCTGCCGTTGTACGGACCCAGCGCGTCGACCGCCGCCTGCCGGATCGTCAAATCCTCGCCGTCGACCGCGTCGCCCATCGTGGAATCGGCGAAGGTCGGCTCTTTCCACGGCCCGCCCGCGACCTTTCCAGACCGGCCGGTCCGCGTCCGCGCCAGCGCCCGCTTCTTGGCCGGTGTGACCTTCGATCTGGTCAACGACTTCGTGACAACGGCCTTTTTCTTGGCCGCGGCCACTGGACGCTTCGCAGGCACAGCCAGCAACGGCAGCACGGCTAGAGCGACGATCGCAGCGGTGATTGCAGGTCTCTTGCTTCGGTTTTGGATCAAAACGGTTAGCCCTCGCGGTAGAATGTGCGTGTTCTGCTATTTTGGCCGAAAAGCTCCGGCGCGTCAATTAAAAAACTACTCGAACGTCAGTGACCTTACCTATTGTATCAGTTGGACTTGGAAGCACAATAGGTAACCTTGGCTGACCCCAGTTAAGGGGAATTCCTAGGCCGCTGTCCAGCCGCCGTCGATCGTGATTACGCTGCCGTTCACAAACCCGGCCTCGTCGGACGCCAGATACAACGCCAGATGCGCGATCTCATCCGGTTTTCCGAGCCGCCCGATCGGCTGCCGCGTGTTCAACTCCGCCCGGACCTTTTCCTTCTCGTGCTTGTGGTACTTTTCCAGGTAGCCTTCGACAAACGGCGAATCCACGGTGCCAGGGCATATACAATTGACGCGAATCTGCGTCGGATAGTCGACGGCTAACTGCCGCGTCATCGCTATCACCGCGCCTTTGGTCGCGCAGTAGGCATACCGCCGCTTCACGCCGATCAGTCCCGCCACCGACCCAATATTCACCACGCGCCCCGCTGACTTCAGCAGTAGCGGCATCGCGTACTTGGTGATCAGGTACGGCCCGGTCACGTTCACTCGCATCAGCCGTTCGAAGTCGGCCATCTCCGTCTCTTCCACATTGCCGACCAGCCCGATTCCGGCATTGTTGACCAGCACGTCCAGCGAATCGAGCGACGCAAAAATTGCCTTGACCTCTTCTTCGTTGGTCACATCGCAACGGATCGCGCGCGCGCCATTCGGCAACTGTGCCGCCAGCGCCTCACCCCGTGCCAAATCGATATCGGCGATCAGCACCGTGGCGCCCGCCGCCGCAAACACCCGCGAGGTCGACTCGCCAATTCCGCTCGCCCCGCCGGTTACCAGCACCACGCGGCCATTTTGTTGAAAAGGAGAACTCATAGGAATTCTCCATTATGGCGCAATGCGCCGCGACGCCACCATCCGCGCAGCTTCGGCTGCCGGCACCGGTTTCGCGAACAGATACCCTTGCGCCGCCTCACAGCCGATGCGCTTTAAATATTCGGCCTGATCGGTTGTTTCAATCCCCTCGGCAATAGTCGCCATCTTCAGCGTCTTCGCCAAATTGATCACGGTTTTCACGATCTCGCCGCTATTGTCGTCCTTAGTCAGCCGGCTGACAAACGACCGATCGATCTTCAGCGCATCAAATGGCAAGTTGCCTAGATAGTTCAGCGACGAATACCCCGTCCCGAAATCGTCGATCATCAACCCAACTCCCGCATCGTGCAACCGGTGGAGAATGTCGGCGGCCGCGTTGATCTCGCCAATTAGAACGCTCTCGGTCACTTCCAAGCAAAACGACTGTGGCGGCAACGCTAGCGCGTTCACCAGACTTCCCACTCGCTGCACCAGATCGCGGTCGAAGAACTGCCGCACCGACAGGTTCGCCGAAACCTGCAAGTCCAGCTCCGGGGCCAGCGCGCGCCATTCGGCTAACTGCCGCGCGGCTTGCTCAAACGTCCACCAACCGATTGGAATGATCTGCCCAGTCTCCTCGGCGATTGGTGTAAACCGCAGCGGTGGCACAAGTCCATGCACGGGATGATTCCATCGAATCAGTCCCTCAAAGCCCGACAGCGCCCCCGTCTCCAAGTCGACCTTCGGCTGATAGTACAGCACGAGTTGGTCCTTCGCGATCGCCTCGCGCAGATCCAACTCCAACTCCATGCGCAACATCGCATCGCGGCGCATCTCCATGTCGAACGCCACTGCGCGCGCCTGGCCCGAGTTTTTCGCCTGACGCAACGCAAACTCGGCATCCCGCAACAGCTCGAAAGCGTTCTCGTAGTTACCGCTGCTCATCGCCAAGCCCATCGACGCCGACAGGTGAACCTCCCTCGCCGCAATCGCAAACGGCCGCCGCAATTGCATCTGCAAACGCTCGGCGATCATCTGCGCCGTCGCTACCGAATTCACGCCGCACAGCACCACCAGAAACGTGTCGCCATGCAGTCGCGCCAACAAGTCATCAACTCGCGTCCCCCCTGATAGCGTTCGCGTAACCCGCTCAAGCCGGATCGCGATCTCCCGCAACAACCGGTCGCCCGCCGCCGACCCCAAGCTCTCATTCACGAAACGGAAGCGATCGATGTCGATCATCAACAGCGCGAAGTCCCGCAATTCGACATCCCGCAGCATGCGGTCCAAATTGCACAGGATACTCTCGCGATTCGGCAACTGAGTGAGCGCGTCGAAGTTCTTTGTCCTCGACACGTCGGTCTGCAATCCCGTCAGCCGCAGCAACGCCCCATCCCGATCCCGCTCGACATTCGCCCGGCAAAACACCCAATGTTCCCGGCCAGCCAAGTCCATCACCCGATACTCAATATCGAAATCGGTTCGCCCCGGCGACTGCCGCAACTCCTCCAGTGCCTGCCGCAGCGCCGGAGCATCGGAAGGATGAACCGCCGCCAACCAGTCTTCCATCGAGTGCGGCCCTATCGACGCCCGCCCCGTTAGCCGGCTCCACTCCGCGGAAAACCAGAACGTGTCCGTCGCCAGGTTCCATTCCCACACGACGTCCACCGATCCCGTCGTCGCCCGCTGAAACCGCTCCGCGCTCTCAATCGCCGACTGCCCCAGATCCCTTTGCCGCAACTGCGATCGCACCCGCGCCACCGCCCGATCCGAATCGGTCGAACACGCTATGCAGTCGTTTGCCCCGGCTTCCAGCGCATACTTTTCGCCCTCTTCCCCGGCTACAACAATCACCGGCAACTGCGTCGGGGTCCACGCCGCCCGAAGCAGCCGCAGCAGATCCAGCCCCGTCATCCCCGGCACCGATTCGCCGAGCAAGATCAACCCGACATTGTTCTCGCGCAACTGCTCCAGCGCCGCGCCCGCCGTCGTTGCCGTATTCACTTCGTATCCGGCGCCCGCCAAGCCGTGTCGCAGCGATTCCAACTTGTCAATCGCCTCGTCCACGACCAAAATGCGATGGGATTCCGATTCCCTCACGCCTCCCGGAGGCGTAGAAACCGGACTGCTGGTTGTCGGCCAAAGACCCATTACATGAAACGCATCGACGCAAAACCGATAAGCTTGAAGAGAATCCTAACCTGCCATGCTCCGCCGACAGTTCATCGCCACTTCGCTCCTAGCCGCGGCTCAGTCCACGACGCGCCCCAACATTCTTTGGATCTCCTGCGAAGACTCTAGCCCCTTCGGGTTCTCGTGCTACGGCGACCCCCTCGCCTACACCCCCAACACCGACGCACTGGCCAAACAAGGCGTGCGCTACACGCACTGTTATAGCGTTGCCGGTGTCTGCGCCCCCACCCGCTCCGGCATCATCACCGGCATGTACCCAGCCTCCATCGGCTCCCACTTCATGCGCTGCCAGATCCAACGCCCCGCGCACATCAAGTGCTTCACCGAATATCTCCGCGACGCCGGTTACTATACCTCCAACGCCGTCAAAACCGACTACAACTTCGCCGTCCCAAAAACCGCCTGGGACGAACTCTCCCGCAACGCCCACTGGCGCAACCGCCCCGCCGGCAAACCCTTCTTCTCTGTTTTCAACGACGAAATCACGCACGAAAGCCGCATCCGCCAAAACGGCGACGCGCACAAGAAAATTACTCCCAATGTCCCCGCCTCCCGCCGCGTCGATCCCGCCAAGGTTCCTGTCCCCGGCTACTGGCCCGATACCCCTGCCGTCCGCGAACAGATCGCCAACTTCTACGATTGCGTCACCGAGTTCGATCACGCCGCCGGAAAGATTCTCCAACAGCTCAAAGACGACGGCCTCGCCGACAATACCATCGTCTTTATCTGGTCCGATCACGGCATCGGCCTCCCCCGCTCCAAACGCTGGAACTATGAGTCCGGCGCCCACGCGCCGCTAGTTGTCTACATTCCGCCAAAACTCCGCGCCAACGGCCAAGGCAAACCGGGCCTGGTCGACAGCCAGCTCGTCAGCTTCCTCGATCTGGCGCCGACCGTACTCAACCTCGCCGGCGTCGAAGTCCCCAAACACCTCCAAAGCCGCGCCTTCCTTGGGCCAAAGCTGACGCCACCCCGCGAATACATCTACTCCTGCCACGACCGCATGGACGAGCGCTACGAAACCATCCGCGCCACCCGCGACAAACGCTACCGCTACATCCGCAACTATCAATACTTCAAGCCCTACTACCAGTACATGAACACCTCCGAGGGCTCGCCCATCATGCACGAGCTCCGCCGCCTCGACGCCGCCAAACAGCTCTCCCGCTCCGCCGCCCGCTTCATGGCCGATTCCAAACCGATGGAAGAGCTCTACGACGTCGAAAAAGACCCCGCCGAACTCACCAACCTCGCCGGCGACGCCAAATACAAAGACATCCTCGCCCGAATGCGAAAGGCTCACGAAGCCTGGCAGGATCAAGTCCAGGACCTCGGCCTTTTCCCCGAAGGCGAAATCATCGCCGAAGAAAAGAAGCTTGGTAACCGCTGGGCCATCCTCCGCCAACCGGGTCGCGAAAACCTCCTCAAGGAACTTCGCCGCGTCGCAACATCCACCGACCCCGCCAGCTACCGCGTCGCTCAAAAACACTCCGAAGCCGCCGTCCGTTTCTGGGGCGCCACCCTCGCGGCCAACAACAACGAACGCGCCGAGCTTCTTGACGATTCTTCGCCTTCGGTCCGCATCGCCGCCGCCATGGCCTGCCTCCGCGCGGGCGACGACCCCAAGGCCGTCCAAGTCCTACAAGCCGCCCTCAATCACGACATCGAGATGATCCGCCTCGAAGCCGGCAACGCCGTCGACCGCCTCGGCGACCGCGCCCGCTTCTTCGAGAAGGAACTCGACGCCCGGCTCAACGACAGCCGCGACCAAACCAACTACCCCGCGCGTGTCGCCAACAAAATCTTGAACCGTCTGCGCGGAACTAATCGCGAAACCCAGTAGCCCCGGTTACAATCAAAGTTCCGGCTGTTTTTCCGAATGCTCCTGACGAGCTCGTCATACTTTCTCTTCCTCGTTCTGATTTTCTTCCTCTACTGGCCCCTGTCGAAGTGGCGTACAGCGGGGCTGGCCGTGCTGTTGTTCGCCAACTACTTCTTCTACGCCCGTTGGGACATTATCTATCTCGCCCTCGTCCCTTTGGCCTCGACGATTGACTACGCCATTGGACTCGCCCTCGGCCGGGCAACCCAACCCGGCCGCCGCAAGGCGCTCGTGACGATTTCGATCCTCGTAAACCTCGGCCTCATCGCTTCTCTCAAATACACGGGCCTCTTCTTCGATACCCTCACCGGGTTCACCGGCTACGCCATGCCCAAGCCTGAATGGGCGCTACCGCTGGGGCTGTCGTTCTACTGCTTCCAGGCGCTGACCTACACCATAGACATCTACCGCCGCGACGCCAAGCCGACCGAGAGCTATCTCGCCCATCTCACGGCCGTCTCTCTGTTTCCAACCACCCTCGCTGGCCCCATTACGCGCGTCTCGGATGTCATCAAACAACTCGAAAAGCCCGCCAAGACTCTGGCCAATGAAGACGCCGGCCGCGGCTTCTTCTTAATCGGGCTCGGCCTCATGAAGAAGCTGCTGGTCGCCGACTACCTCGCCGAGAACTTCATCAACCGCGTCTTCGACTTCCCCGCTCTCTACACCGGCGCCGAAACTCTGATCGCCGTCTACGCCTACGCCTTTCAGCTCTATTACGACTTCTCCGGCTACACCGACGTCGCCCTCGGCTCGGCGCTCCTGCTCGGCATCAAACTGCCGATCAATTTCAACCAGCCCTACTCCGCCGCCAACATCAACGACTTCTGGCGGCGCTGGCACATCAGTCTCTCGAACTGGCTGCGCGATTATTTGTTTTTCTCCCTGCCCGGCAAACGCGGCGCGGTGCTGCCGTACGTGAATCTGGTGATCACCATGGCCCTCGGCGGCCTTTGGCACGGAGCGAGTTGGAACTTCGTCATCTGGGGCCTTCTCCATGGCGTGGGCCAGGCGACGTCGCGATTCGTCCAATCCAAGCGTGGCAAGACCGAACCGCGGACGCCCTCCTGGTGGCGGACGTTCTGGACCGTACAGTTTGTCTGTTTCTGCTGGATCTTTTTCCGTGCATCGGACTGGCCACAAGCGATGCTGGTCCTCGACAGAATCGCGTCACTCACCGTCGCATGGGACAACATATCGGTCGGACTTTGGACAGTTCTCGGCCTCGCCATCGCCGGTCACTACGCACCGAAGTCGTGGATCGAATGGCCCCGCGAACGTTTCGCCGCCGCGCCGTTCTACGCCCAGGCGGCGATACTACTCGCGCTTGCCGTCGCCATCAAATACGTCGCCGCTACCGGCGCCGCGCCGTTTATCTATACGAAATTCTGAGGCGCCGACAGTCTTGCCGAAGCATCAAACGGCGGCTGCGACCGATGCTGGGGCCGGGGCCGATTCGACCTGAACCATCAGCTCCATTCCTATTTTCCGCCACGCAGCCGGCGGTACTCGGCCAGCGCCGCGGCCGCCCTGTCGGCTTGGCCGCGCTTGCGATAGAGAGTGGACAGCGAAAATTGAGTCTGCGCCGCGAGCGGCGTTTGGTTTTCGAGCGCCAGCAAACCGGTCCAGTGTTTTTCCGCCGCGTCGAGGTTCCCGGCCAGGTACTCGGCCTTGCCGAGGGCGAACAGCGTCTCGGGCATGTTCGGCGACAACTCGTCCGCCCGCTTGAGTTCCACGAGCGCCTCCGTT
>Ga0194119_10012532_pt1 | contig 10725 bp, 14 predicted proteins | sample TA2MahC100mmetaG_FD_148620 | JGI IMG/M metagenome (GOLD analysis project Ga0194119, IMG submission 148620) | Freshwater microbial communities from Lake Tanganyika, Tanzania - TA2015018 Mahale Deep Cast 100m | ecosystem: Environmental > Aquatic > Freshwater > Lake | place: Tanzania: Lake... | reverse complement strand
TTGTTTTTTTTGTTCGTCTCCCAATGTTTCATATGCTTCATTTATTTTTTGGGTCATATCATTTGCTTCTTGATTACCGGGATTTTTATCGGGATGATATTTCATCTGTAAAGTTCTATATGCTTTTTTAATTTCATCCTTCGTTGCATTTTCATTTACACCTAAAATATTGTAAAAATTTTCGGACATTTAATATTATATTAAAAGATATACTTAAATAATTATTAACGTATAATAATTATGACACATAAATTATTCATCAATAATTACCAACCGCTTTATTTCAAGGATTTCGGTGATAATAATGAAGTTATTAAAATGCTTAAAACTCTAATATTAATTGATGATTTAAATATACTTTTAATTGGTGATATGACATCCGGTAAAACATCTCTTCTAAATGCTTTAGTTCGTGAATATTATTCTGGTTTCTCTCCAAAAGATTATGAAGAAAATATTTTATATATAAATAGTCTTAAAGAACAAGGTATTAATTATTATAGAACCGATGTCAAAACTTTTTGTCAAACTTGTTCCAATATTAAAGGTAAGAAAAAGTTTGTCGTACTTGATGATATTGATTTCATAAATGAACAAAGTCAGCAAGTTTTTAGAAATTGTATAGATAAATTTAGTCACAACGTTAATTTCATATCATCATGTAGTAATAACCAAAAAGTTATTGAAAGTTTACAGTCACGTTTAACTATTATTAAAATTAAACCATTACAAAAAGACAAACTTATTGAAATTATTGATAATATAAAACAAAAAGAAAATATTGTTATTGATAATGATGCACAAGAATTTATAGTGAATATATCTAATAATACTGTAAAAATACTTATTAATTATATGGAAAAATTTAAGCTGCTTAATCAAAGAATTACGTTAAATTTAGCAGTACAATTATGTAGCAATATTAGTTTTTTAACTTTTGAAGAGTATACAAAATGTATTCTTAAATCTGACCTTTTAAATGCTATCAAAATTATTTATGAACTATATGAGAAAGGATATTCTGTTATGGACATTCTTGATAACTATTTTATCTTCATTAAGAGCACGCAAATTCTTACAGAGGATCAAAAATATAAAATCATACCATATTTATGCAAATATATTACTATTTTTCATAACATTCATGAAGATGAAATTGAATTAGCATTATTTACAAATAATCTTGTTAAAATATTAAGCGAGTAATATACCAAAATTATAATTTTTGAAATATTACAATAATTAAAGCTATTTTTATAATTATGTATTATATGTCTACCCAAATATTTAAAAATCAAATACCAAATAATGTTTTATTTGAATTATTAGATAAAATATGTCTCAAAAATGAAAAGCATTATACATTTAATATGGTTTCATTTAAAAAAGGTACATATAATGAAGAAATTCAGAAATTTATTAATTTTTGCACACCATTTTATCATTTATCTAAACGAAAATATTTAGAAAGGAAACTTTGTCATAATAGTTTTACTACTATTTTACGACAAATATGTAATTTCAATAATATCAAATATACTTCTGAAATTAAATACGATAAATCAAAATACGATATTGTGTATTATATTTATTATTAATATCTGCGTCTAGATGTTCCGACAGATTTTCTATTTCTTTGAGTTTTTGTATTCGTTTTCTTACGCGGTTTAATTTCACTTTCTTCTGTTTCAACAGTATCTTGGTTTTCATCTTTATCATCTGAAGCTCCCCAGCTAAAAAAAGTTGACGTATCAAATATGGTTTCTTCATCATTTTTATCTTCCTTATTATCAGCATCTTTATTTTTATTATGTTTATTTTCACTGTCTTCGTCATCCTGTGTCATTCTAAACATATATAATCCTAAACCACCTAATGCTAAAAGAGATGTTGCTAAAAGAACCGAGCCAGAATCATTCATAATTATAATATTATTTGTTAATTTTTTAATAATTATTAAACACATTTCTCAACATTCTTAAAACTTTTAAAAGCCTACGTCTTTTTAATGTAAAATCATTATATCCTGAAATTTCGTAATCTTCATATGCATTTTCATTTAAAAAATCAAATGTTATATCATTTGAATTATATGGAAGATTATCATAATTATATAAAATCTCGTTTACTTTATTGTGTGGACAAATCAAATATTGAATAAAATCAGCTAATTCATGTGCATATTCACATTCAAATGAATAAGTGCAGGGCTCGTATTTTGCACTCAATCTTCTTGAACCTCTTACCAAATATTTGTAATTTTTCTTATCATAAATAACGTATAATGTTGTATCTATTCTTCCATTACTTTGTTCAACTTCTTCTAACTTGAATACTAAACAATCAGGTACGTTATTCATAAATGCAGACATACTATTATACTTGTATTGCTGACATGTATTTAAGTATGTTTATTTAATATTATTTTATATTTGATAACATGTTAAAATAATATATATAGATTTATCTCCCTGGATATGGTATCTTACTTATGTTATCTCCGAGTAGACTAGGTTTTAATCCCCAAACTGGAGCTTGCAATGGTGTTCTCCAAAAGGAAACCCAATTTGGTTTGACTTCCAATGGCTCCAAAAATCCAGCTTGTTGTTCTGGACCGATAGAGAGAAGCAAATAATTTCCAATAATGGTATCACTTTCTAACACTTGTCTTGGTGAGCTTCTGACAAACCAACCATATTGTATGCGACTAAGTAATTCATTTGATGGAATTAAAATACCATAAGTTCCTTTATATAAATCCAAATAATGGTTAGACATTAAGTCATCTAAAATAATTTGTTCTTCACTTACAGTTTTAGTTCCAATCTCAACACCTTCAATCAAATTTATTTTACCTTCTTCAACTCTCTTCATGCACCATCTATCGAATTGACCTAAAAATTTAGTTTCAGCTGTATGATCATTGGAAGAAACAATTTCAATATAGTTGCATAACTGCGCAACTGTTTCGCATTCTCTAGGAGCACCACAAAATGATACGTTAGGGTAAAAATTTTTAGTATTTGAAGTTGAATTTCTATCGATTGTTTCACAAATAAACATTTTGTTTCCTCTAGTTCCCTTGGCATATAATCCAGACAGGTCTTTCATACATAAAAATGAAATAGGACAATGCATACCACCATAAACGTAAAGCAATTTCATCATTCCTAATGTTCTCATATTGGAGAGAATAGGATCGGATATTCTAGTCATATCAATATTCCAGCCAGGCAATAATTTTCCAAACGAATTATCATCATAAATACATATGGTAAATACGTCGCTACAATGTTTAATAATACTTCTTACTGTTAAATATAAATATGGTTGATTTAAATCAAATGAACTTCTAGAACCAAAATCAAGCCATTTTCTAGAGTTATATTCATATGGAACATGAATCCATAAAATAGGTTTTTTACTCTTACCTAAAGTTACATCGTCAAGGAGGAATTTTTGAATAGCTTCATAATTATCTTCATTTTCTTCACGCATTCGTTTATCTTCAAATCTTTTGTATAAAAAGGCTAATACAACTAAGACAAATAATAGTATAAATAGATTTGTTAGATTACTTAATTTCATATATTATAATATTATAATATAATTTTTCACTCTATATAAAATAAATTAAGAATTTGTATAAAATGATAATATTATAGAGCTTCCAATACATATTTAGTAAATAATAAAACAAACTAAATAAAAACTTTAGAATCAATATCACAAAATGAATCAGTTGACAATTGAGGTATTTGAGAGAACCCATTAGTTTTAAGTGTTTCCCTCATAGTTTTCAATAATTCTCTCCAAGAACAGTTTGGTGTTTTGTTTAAACAGTCTATAAAAGACCAAGTTAATGCACCTTGAGCCTTATTTTCAATCAAAGCTTCAGCACTAGTTTGCGAATCCATGCATCCGCTAATCATAATAACATTACCTTGACATTCAGATACTTTATCATTTTCAGAATACATATCATCATTTGATTGATTTATGCATAAGTAATTATATTTTAAATCAAGCATTGTGCCACTATGACAGCTATCAAAGAGCCCTATTATTGTTACTTCTCTCGACAAATGATTTTGGAGAATAGATTTTAACTCGTCATCAAGAATTCCTTGTAAATCTGAAGTTATAATCATTTCATCTCTTCCATCAGTTTCATCTCTATTTTTATCATAAGTATATGAACCGTGACCACTAAAATAGAAGAATAAAACATCACCAGTTTTAGCATTCATAATTAAATCTTTTAATTCATTTAAAATATTCGACTTTGTAGGTTTTGTACCAGTTAAATCTGTAAGTATTTTAAAATCTTTAAATCCATTTGATGAAAGTAAATCCCTCATTCTATTTGTATCATCGATACATCCACTCAATTCATAAGGAGTATTTATATAATTTATACCTATAAGTAAGGCTTTTTTATTTTTAATAGTAGATTTATTTACTTCAAATTCTGGTTTAAAATTATTAATATCTCGAATAGATGCATTTAATTTATTACGTAGTATATTTATATCATTTTTATATTTATTTATGGTAGCATTAATAAGTTGTTGTTTATTTCTAAGTCGAGATATCTGAATACTTCTTATATTCATTGCTAAATTGGAATTTAAACGCGCTACACTCGAATTAAAAATAGAAGTTACTTCATTTATTCTATTTTGCTTGTATTTCTCTAATTCATTGCTCATTATAATTTAATTAAATATAATAAGTATTTCAATAAAAATAAATATACCAATTTAATTCTTGAAAATTATAAATTTTATATTTTTGCAAAGTAATAAAAATTTAACAATTTATATGTGGAGATATATCTTTGAATAGTTAAATATGTAAGTTCATCATGAGGATTAATTAAACGTTTATTTTTGCTATATTGAAGGGTGTAAAATAAAATATAATCTATTTATATAAATGATAAATTTTAGTAAACTATGTACTCCTGCGAAAATTTACTTTGCTATTGCGATAATAGCTACAATATTCGATTTATTTAATGGTGTTTCTTTTATGTTTGCATTTTGGAAAATGCTTTTCGCCTTTGTTTGGACTTTTATTTTAGGAGGGTTATGCGATAAAGGATATAAATCGATTTCTTGGGTTTTAGTTCTTTTACCTTATATACTTATGTTTTTGGCATCACTTAATATTTATCATGTTACTGAGGAGCAAAGACAATTTATGAGATCTATTCAGTTACAAGGAGCTTACGGTCAAGAGGCATTTTCAGTTAGTGAAAACACAGATGCGCCACTTAAAAATTTAACTCACATAGAGATTGACGACTTGGCTCTCCCAATACACCCGCATCAGTTGAAAAATTTCGATAATGATATTAAGAATGCTAATACTGATAGTTTAAAAAAAGTAGTAGCCAAAATTGAATGGGAAATAATTCTATTAGATAAAGCTATAAATAAACTTAAACCGACAGCACCATTGCGTGGTTTAAAGGAATATCAAAAAGGACTACAAGAAAAGAAATTAAATAAAGTAAATGCGGAAATAAACAGAAGATCATAATGAAGCAAAAATTCATGAGAATGATTTATATATATGAAATCGACCACAAATTACGATTGGATGAAGGTGGAACAAATGATGTAAATAATTTAATTGCATTATGTCCATCATGTCATCGTGTTATAAAACAGTAGAAGAAATAATGTAAATTAATTTTATTTACACCCTTAATTGTCTATATTTTTAAGTATTTTAAATTTATTTTATATAAAAAATTTAAAATATTATATGATTATGTATTTTATTTTATTTAAACAGTTGCCTCCTTGGTGGCCTTTGCGAAGTGAGGAGACATGTATCTTTGAAGATTGAAGTATGTAAGTTCGTCAGTCTTCTTAAGCTTCAAGAGAGCAGCAAGCTTGGTATCAGGATTGATCTTGCGACCATTTTCCTTATCTTGAAGGTTGTTAGTGCGGATGTACTTGTTGATATCACGTGTCACTTCAGTGCGAGCCATTTCGGTTCCCTTCTCCTTTCCAAGGAAAGAAGCAAGTTCATCAGAAATCTTGGTTGGCTTGACAAATCCAGAAGGAGCACGGTTACCAGCCTTACGCTTGCGCTTAGAAGAAACCTTTTGGGCACTCTTCACCTCACGAGACCACTTCTTCTCAAGTGCACGGTATTCGGACTTGAGAGTAGAGATCATAACGCTAAGTTGTTGGAGCTTAGCAAGGAATTCAACGGATTGCTCAGCAAGAGGAGCTTCGGTATCGGCAGCGGCTTCAGTAGCAACAGGTTCAACAACAGGAGTAGGAGCTGGGGCTGGAGCAGCTTCAACCTTAGGAGCCTTGGTAGTCTTGGTCTTCTTTTCAGTAACAGGGGCAGCAGTTTCAACAACAGGAGCAGGAGTGGCGACTTTTCCTTCGGAAGTCTCGGTAGCAGTCTTAGATGTTTTCTTTGTCATCTTATTATACTATACTCTATTGAGTAGTTTTTAAGTAGTTTTAAGCCTAATAATATATATTCTTACGATAATATGGTTTTAATTGTTTAATATAATATAAAAAGTATCCTTCTACATAAAATTAAAAGTAATTAACTGATTGAAAAAGCCAAGGAAGGGATGTAGCAGCTTCTTCATTTACTAAAGTTAATGCACCTAGAACATAATATGCGCCTAAAGATTTACTATCTCGATCTATACCGCAATTTACCAATTTTTCCATTATTTCTAACATTACTTTTTTGACATTCCATAAATTTTGTTCATTAATTATGTATGGAATACTTAAATTTCTAAATGGGTCGCCTATAGGTGGACAAATATTTCTTTTCGTTTCAACTGATAATTGAGCTCTATAATTCCAAATATCCATTAACTCTCTTATAAATTTGATTAATTGGGTTCTATTTAGAGAGAGGAACCAATTTGAATTTGAATAATTACCTAATGCATCAATATTTTGAAATAAAGTTAATGCTCTCAATTCAACTGCTTTTTCATTTGGTAATTGTTTTGTATTATCTTCAAAATTTAAATTAATATTTATTTTAAGAATACGTCCAAGACGTATAAGTGATCTTATATCCTTAAATAATGTTTCAGGAATTAAATTGCGATTATATGGATTTTTAATTTCACTATCAGATTTTAAAAATAAATTATGTAATGAATTAATATCAAATCCATAAATAAATCCATCAAAATCTTTATAACTTATAAATTGATGAAAATTAATTTCTTCTACAGGTTCCATTGAAATAAAATCATCTGAGTTAGTGCATAATTTTCTATTTAATGATGCTGGACCATGTAACTGTTTATATTTTCGAACTAAAGCACTTCTGAAAACCTTTTGTATTTTAATTATATAATATGATAAATATAAATAGGTGTATAATCTAGTTAGCAATTGTGGTTTATTTCCTGTTATTTTTAATTTATAATATTTTGCAAAAGATTTTAATTGTGCAACATTATAATTATTGTATACCAAATCATTATAGGTTTGAATTGTTGGAATATTTAATTTATCTCCTGACACTTTAGCTGCATTCTTAACTACTGGCATTTTTTCTTCGCATTTAGCTGTAATGTTATTTAAGTATTCTCCAATTAAGCTTTCATTGCTAATATTTTTTATTAAAGTCGACATGTATATATATATATATTGTTTATAAAATCTCTTTGAACTGTTTTATTAAATATATTTAAATTAAAATGCTTACCATAACAGGTAAGCTTTAAAAAAGAGCACCAGACTATAATTTCATTTATATTTAAAAAAAAAATTGATTTAAAGATAACGCAATAATATAAATCATACTAGCAAAATGTCTAACGCAATCATCGACGGAACTAATATTGATTTATCTGTATTTAGCTACAGCGCTCCGAAGCCAAATCCTAGCGGAGGTAAGGTAGTTAATTTATATAATAAAAATGCCAAGGAATCCTTAACCATTTCTGTACCATTAATGGGATCCTGGGGAGCACAAGAGGTTAAGACGCTTGATGGAAGTGGAACTGGAAAATATACTATGACTTTACAATTCTCTAAGGGTCAATATACCACTCCTGAAGCTGATAAATTTTTAGAACAAATGAAATTAGTAGAACAAAAAATTAAGCAAGATGCAATGGTTTATTCTAAGGATTGGTTTGGTAAGGAAATTAAGTCTATGGATGTTATGGATGAGAAATTTACACCTATGTTGAAGTATCCTAAGAAGACTAAGGGTAGTGAAGAGCGTGATTATTCACAACCACCACAACTTACTGTAAAGCTTCCTTGTTGGAAAGATGTATGGCAAACATCTGTATTTGATGAAGAATATAGTCCTTTATATGTTAAGGGAAAGACTGATCATGGTGTTAGTCCACTTGATTTCTTGAGAAGTACTAGTAAAGCACCTATTCAAGTAATTTGTTTAATTCAGTGCGCTGGATTGTGGTTTGTTGGTAGTCCAGCTAAGGTTTCAATCACGTGGAATTTGAAGCAAGTTATTGTTAGAAAGCCAAAGACTTCATCAATTGCAGATGATACATGTTTCTTAACTGTTAGACCAGCTGATCTAGCAGCATTAAAGGCAGCTCCACAACCAGAACTTGAGCAGAATGATAATAGTGTTAGTGCTTTAGTAGAAGATTCTGATGGTGAAGATGAATATCAATTACCACCTCCTGAACCTGTTGTAGAAAAAGTTGTTGAACCAACACCTCCTGCTGCTGCAGAAGAACCTAAAAAGAAGAAGGTAATTGCTAAGAAGAAGACTGATGCATAAAATATAAATTTTAAAATAAATATAAAAATTTTGTTTATTTTTTTACATATAATAAAATTCAAATACTTTATTATATGTTATGTAAATCATATTAAAAATATTGATATAATATTCTTATTATGTCTACTACTGTTATTACATTATTTAATTTATTTCATTTTACTCCATTAAATGAACGAGAAAAAAAACTTTTTAATTTTGACAAAAACATTATAAATCGTTTTATTTTTAATCTTGATAAAGATGCTTTTTATTTGGGTGGACATATAAAGATGAAACATAATGACATTATTAGTTTAAATTCTATCCAGAAAGTTAGAGAGATTGATGAAAAAATTATATGTGAATATGGAGCACCATGTAACTCATTTGAGGCTGCAAGTGTTTATACAGCTCATAAAGAAGTTGAGCTTATTGAAAATATGATTAAAGTTTACATTCTTATCATGGAAACTAGAGAGAAAGAAAAAAAATCTTTAAACAATGATGAGTGTCACTATCCTTATTATTTGTAATATTAATGAATAAATGATAATACTATATAATAATTTGGACTATTATACATACTTCTAGTCGTAATAAAATATTTATAACTATATTCCTTACATAGTTCTTTCATTACATACATTAGTGTATTTTTCCCAATATTTGTAAATTCTCCTTTTGTTAAATCAAAAAATTTATTTGTATCAACCATAGTGCAATCTGTATTATTATCGATTGGAATTTCGACAAAAAAATCGGAATTTAATGCAAGTTCATTACGTATATAATTTTTCCATTTTACAATGTTAACCGCATGTGTTGAGATACTTTTTTGTCTATATTCAATATCTTCAGTTTCCATTATGTATTTCATTAATAAATAATTATTTAAGTATTAATCAAATTTTATTATTATTACACAATTGTAGTTCTAAGTTTACATGTATAATTTTATATAAGTGTAATTCTAACTATAATATCTGATTTATCTGATAAATCGTATAAATCTTTTTTGACATTAACTAAACCTTCCCCTTCTATTCGGTAATATTGTTCTTTCTGCATATATAAGTTAGAGAGAGGAATAAAAAATATCTTCTCTCCAATATTAACTGATAAAGGTGTTTCATTTATTATCATATTTAGCAAATTGTTATTTGCATTAAGTAATATATCAACCACCAAATTATTATTATCATCTATTTTCATATTATCCGGTAAATCTGGCTCACAAATAGCAATTATTTCACATCCAAATCCGTCGTAATAACTTTCTTTATGCCATAATGGAACTAAATATAATTGTTCTTCAACATATAACTTGTAAAAATTATTATGTATAAGATCATTTATACTTGGATTTAATTTATATATCTCAACATTGTCGTATTTTTGTATAACCATTTGCTTTACGTTCTCCAATAAGTCATCGCTAAAATAAAGTATGGATTTATATCTGGAGAGAAAAATATAAACATTCAATGCTGTATCTTTATCCAAATCTTCAAATATTTTAAGTGAAATTTGTTTTCCTTTATTTAAAATATCATTTACTATTTTAGCTATTATATCAATATAATCCCCATCCATTACTGATTTAATAAAGTTTTTTAATACATTTAAATATATACATGATGAATCATCTGATATATCTTCTTCTTCATCGACAAAATATAAACCTTCATTCTTCAAATAATTATAAGCTTCGTTTATTTTCTTGAAACGCTCATTTGATTCTTTAGTATCACCATTTTTATCTGGATGATATTTTAATGCGAGTTTTCTATAACGTTTATTTATAAATTTTAGTGTTAAATCATCATATTTGGAATCAATCTCTAATATTTCAAGTGCATCTTTAAAATTCATTATTTAATACTTGATTTAAAACTTTAAGTATTAAAATGTAGTAATTAAATTTATATTTAATTATATATATAATGGCTATTCACACAAGCGCAATTACAT
>Ga0194119_10012521_pt1 | contig 10735 bp, 9 predicted proteins | sample TA2MahC100mmetaG_FD_148620 | JGI IMG/M metagenome (GOLD analysis project Ga0194119, IMG submission 148620) | Freshwater microbial communities from Lake Tanganyika, Tanzania - TA2015018 Mahale Deep Cast 100m | ecosystem: Environmental > Aquatic > Freshwater > Lake | place: Tanzania: Lake... | reverse complement strand
CTTACCCCAAGGATTACCTCCTCAACAACATTACTGTCATGATGGGAGGGAGGGTTGCGGAGGAACTGGTCTTAAACAGCCAGACGACCGGCGCCGGCAATGACATCGAGCGATCCACGGAATTAGCCAGGAAGATGGTCTGTGAATGGGGGATGAGCGAAACACTTGGACCCATGGCCTTCGGCCAGAAAGAGGAACAGATCTTCCTCGGAAGGGAGATCGCTCAACACCGGGATTACAGCGAAGAGACAGCCCGGTTGATCGATGCAGAAATCAGGGCGATCGTCACCCGGAGTTATGAAAAGGCGAAAGAGATCATCCAGTCCAATATGGATATTCTTCATCGCTTGGCCAACACCCTCCTCGAAAAAGAAGTTCTCGACGGAAACCAGATCGACCGGATTATAAAGGGTGAGGCAGTCTGATTCCGGATGGCTCACCCTTATCAATAAACTTAAGGTTGAATTAATATCTCCTCTGTTAAATCCCCCCTCAACCCAACCCTCTCCCGCCAAGGGAGAGGGAGATCATTGAGGGTATTTTCTACGTAAAGAAATGAACCTGATTCGATGCCTTTCTATCACCGACCTTGAAGAGGCGGCCCGACAAATAGAGGCCGTGGGGGTGGATCCGACCGGCATTGAATTGATGAGAGGAAAAGCCCTTCATTTCAACCTCAAAGTGGAAGGGATCAATCCCCGAACCGCAAACATCCTTAAGCAGGAGATGCTCTCTTTAGGGGGGGACGTTGCGCTGGACGGCAGAGGGCTCGATTGCAGCGCCCAATCAACGGATGGGCTTCTGATGGGAAGCCAGAAACAATTTGAGAAACTGATTCAAAAGCTGGATTCCTATCCCCATCTCCGGCAAATCGGCCAGACTTTAAGAGAAGCATTTCAGAACATTTTTAAAAGCCATTTCACCCTGCGCTGTCGTCGGCGGACATTCCACCTTGGAGAAAGAACGCTTTTAATGGGAGTCCTCAACATCACGCCGGATTCCTTTTCGGATGGCGGGCTCTTTTTCGATAAAACCAAAGCCATTGCTCATGGGTTGAAGATGGTTGAAGAGGGAGCGGATATCATCGATATCGGAGGAGAGTCGACCAGGCCCGGTTCAAAACCGCTTGGGCTGGAGGAAGAGCTCCGCCGGGTCCTTCCTGTGATCGAGGCCCTTTCGAAGGAGACGGATGTCCCCATTTCAATCGATACCTATAAATCGGAAGTGGCCCGCAGGGCCATCGAGGCAGGAGCTGAAATAATAAATGACATCAGTGGATTGCATTTTGACCCCGAACTTGCGCGTGTGGCAGCCAAAGAGAATACCCCCGTTGTCCTGATGCATATTCGTGGAACGCCTGAGACGATGCAGAAGGATGTCCACTACGGCTCCCTTTTTTCTGAAATCATCGCCTATCTTAATGAGGGTATCCGGCGAGTGGAGTCCGCCGGAGTGGCTCCTGAACAGATCGTTGTCGACCCTGGCATCGGATTCGGGAAAACCCTTGAGGATAACCTCCTCCTTATCAAACATCTTTCTGAATTCCGGATTCTTGGAAAACCCATCCTCCTCGGGACCTCCCGAAAAAGTTTTATCGGGAAAATTCTCGATGCACAACCGGACCAACGGCTTGAAGGAACCCTTTCAAGCATTGCCATTGGCGTTCTAAACGGCGCCCATATCATCCGATCTCACGATGTCCTTCAGGCAAAGAGAGCAATCGCGGTTGCCGATGCCATCCGGAGGGCAGAAGGGTAAGGAGTTAAGAGTTTAGAGTTTAGAGTTATGAGTAAAGAGTTCGGAGTTCGGAGTTTAAGAATATCTAAAGGTAGAACCAGGAGTTGGTAAAAAAACATCTTGGAAAAAAAAGCTAATAGCTGATGGCTAATAGCCAATTGTAAATTGACAATTTCGAGGAGGAAGCATGACGAGGCTTGGAGTCAATATTGACCATGTCGCTACGGTGAGGCAGGCAAGAGGAGTGGCTTATCCGGACCCTGTCACAGCCGCATCCATCGTCGAACTAGCTGGCGCGGACGGCATTGTCTGCCATCTGAGAGAGGACCGGCGTCATATTCAGGACCGGGACCTCCGCATCCTGAGAGAAATCGTCCAGATCCAACTCAACCTTGAGATGGCCGCCACAGAGGAGATGATCGGAATTGCCCTTGCGACAAAACCTGACATCGTCACCCTGGTCCCTGAGAAAAGAGAAGAGTTAACGACTGAGGGAGGGCTCGATGTCGTAAAAAACTTCCGTTCCCTCAAAAAGGCGATCCAGCAGCTTCGAAGGGGAAACATTCCTGTCAGCCTTTTCGTCGATCCCGACAGGAATCAGATCAAGGCTTCTGAGGAAGTTGAAGCAGAAGCCATTGAAATCCATACCGGTCACTATTGCGAGGCAAAGACCTCTGCCCGGGCTGATGAAGAATTAAAAAGGATTCTCGATGCGGTGGGAGAGGCGGGCCGGAGGAATCTGCGGATCGCCGCCGGTCACGGCCTTAACTATGTCAATGTGCGCCGAATCGCAGAGGTCAAGGAGATTGAGGAACTCAATATAGGGCACAGCATCATCGCCCGCGCCGTTCTGGTGGGGTTGGACCGGGCCGTGAGAGAGATGATTGCGCTCATTAAAAAATAGATTGCGGAGTGTGGATTGCGGAATGCGGAATAAATGAAAAAGTTTAAAAGACTAAAAAGAATTTCGCTTATTCATTCCGAAATTCGCATTCCGAAATCCGAAATTGGAAGATGATCTTTGGCACAGGCATCGACATCGTTAACATTGAACGGATTAATGGATTGATGGAACGCTGGGGAGACCGCTTCCTGGAACGGGTTTATACGGAGCGGGAAATCTCCCGGTGTCAACGAATGGGGCGTCCCCCGGAATGTTTCGCCATCCGGTTCGCCGCGAAGGAGGCGTTTTTAAAGGCAATCGGCTCAGGGCTTCGAAATGGAATTCAGTGGACGGATATCGAGGTGGAGAACGATCCCATGGGAAAACCCCTGCTCTCCCTCCATCGAAGAGCCAGAGAGGTTCTTCAAACCCATCGGATCGAGAGGACCTTTCTCACCCTTTCCCACGACCGACCATTCGCCGTGGCGCATGTCCTATTAGAGAGGAAAGACGATGAAAGTAGCGACCGCTGAACAGATGCAGGAACTGGATCGTAAGGCAATCGAAACCTACCGGATTCCGGGAATCCTCCTGATGGAGAACGCAGGCAGGGGAGCCGCAGAGACCATTCTGGCCTCTTTCCCTGACCTCCGGAAAAAGAGGGTGGTGATCATCGCCGGAAAAGGAAACAACGGAGGAGACGGTTTTGTGATCGCCAGGCACCTGATGAATCGGAGGATACCGGTCAAGGTCATCCTTCTGACCGATCCGAAGTCGCTCAGAGGGGATGCGGAAACGAACCATTACATCCTCCACCGCATGAAGGGAGAGATCATCCCGGTTCCTTCCACAAAGGATTATCAGAAGGTGAAGAGGGATGTGGAGAAGGCAGATCTCCTGATCGATGCCATTTTCGGGACAGGCCTCGACGCCGAGGTGAGAGGTTATTACAGGGAGGTCATTGACCATCTCAATACCCTTCAGAAGCCCATTGTCTCCATTGATATTCCCTCCGGTCTGAATGCCAACACGGGCAAACCGCTCGGGACAGCGGTGCGGGCCACCCTTACCGTCACCTTCGGCTTGCCAAAAATCGGACTCCTTCTCTCGCCGGGAACGGATTATGCCGGAACACTGAAAGTGATCGACATTGGCATTCCAAAAAATCTGGTGGAAGAGGAGAAGATTCAGGCTCATCTGCTTGAGGAGGAGGACATCCGGCAGTTCCTCTCCGTCCCCAGACGTCCGGACACCCATAAGGGAGATTATGGCCATCTGCTCGTGATTGCCGGTTCGGTGGGAAAGACCGGAGCGGCCGCCATGGTCTGTGAGGCTGCGCTCAGGATGGGAGCAGGACTGGTCACCCTTGCCATCCCGAAGAGCTTGAATGCCATAATGGAAATGAAATTAACCGAGGTGATGACCGAGCCCCTTCCTGAAACTCCTAAACAGACGCTCAGCCTGAGGGCCTTCAACTCCATCCTCAGGCTTTGTGAAAATAAGAAGGCTGTTGTGATCGGGCCTGGCCTCGGAACGTTTAAAGAGACCCAATCGCTCATTCTTAAGCTGATCAAAACGATCGACCTTCCCATCATCATCGATGCGGATGGGCTGAACGCGCTGGCCGCACAACCCAAGATTCTTCCAACCTCCAACCGGTCGATTGTCCTAACGCCCCATCCCGGAGAGATGGCCAGACTGGTCCATTCCACGGTTAAGGAAGTCCAGGAGAATCGCGTCGGAATTTGTAAAAATTTCTCTCAATCCAGCCATGCCCATCTCATCCTCAAAGGATATCGCACCCTCATCGTCACTCCCAAGGGGGAAGTTTACATCAACCCTACGGGCAATTCAGGGCTGGCAACCGGAGGAACGGGCGATGTGCTGAGCGGGATGATGGGCGGTCTGGTCTGTCAGGGATTCGACCTTCTCTCATCTCTTCAGGCTTCCGTCTATCTCCACGGGTTGGCAGGGGATGAGGTGGCCCGGGAATTAGGTGAAAAATCTCTCATGGCCACAGACCTTATCCGGAAGATCCCTGCTCTTCTCCAGAGGTAAGTTTGATTCTCTTGCAGGAGTCTGTTAGGATTTTGGGGACAGGGCGGGGTTAAAAAACCCCGCCTATCGAGGCTGGCGTGTTACAAATTTTGTATTTTCACAGGCTGAAATCACTCAATTTGGAGCGCTTATGGAGATGAGGAACGAGGTCAGAAAACTCGCCCGCATCGAGGAGGGGCCTTACCCTTTTTTCTCTCTCTATCTCAATACCCGGTGGGACTCTGAACAGCAGAGAGAGCGCATTCGCCTCTTTGTAAAGAATCAACTGAAGAAAGGGATTGACCGGATCAGAGAAAAAGAGGATTGGCAAAAGGCCTATCCTGAGGATCAAGAACAGATTGAAAGGTTTGTTGAAGGATTGGTCCGCCGTTCCCACGACGAAGGGATCGATGGAATCGCCATCTTCTCCTGTAGCGCCGCCAACACATTCCTGACCTACCCTTCGATCATGCCATTCGAAAACGAATTTTTTCTCTCCGGCCTGCCGGTCCTCAGGCCTCTTGTGCGGCTTTCTTCCCAGTATCAGGACACGCTCGCCGTTATGGTGGAGACCGATTCGGCCAAACTCTTTGAGATCTCTCTTGAGGGATTATTGGCAGAATCCTCCATTGAGAGTTATGTCCCGGGCCGTCATGATCAGGGAGGCTGGGCTCAAATGAGATACCAGCGCCACATCCGGGATCATATGAATAAACACCACAAGGAGGTCTCCGAGCAACTGACGGATCTCTTTGATACGGGAAAGTGGAAAAGAGTGGTTCTCATCGGCCAGGATCGGACCCTTGCCAATTTTAAGAGCTTCCTTCCCGAACGGGTCAAACAGCAGATCACAGATGCCTTCTCCATGGACTTTTCCGAGGAGCGCTCCAGGGTGTTAAGGCGAATTTTTGAGCGCCTCTTCGAGAGAGAGAAGGAAGAGGCTTCCCGGCAAATCGAGGAGTTGAAAGAGAAAGCCTCTCAGAGAGGACGGGCCGCCTTTGGCCTGGATGGAACATTGGAGGCCTTAAACAAAGGGCAGATTCAAACCCTTTATCTCCTCGCCTCGTTCAGCCTTCCCGGAGGGAGTTGCGCTCAATGCGGCTCACTCGTGCTCATCCATCCAGCGGGTCATCCTTCAGCCTCCTGTCCTTTTTGCAAAGGAGACACCCGGGAGATTGACCTGGGAGAGGCAATGACGCGATCGGTTCTTCGTCAGGACGGAGAGGTCAAATGGGTCGAAGAAAATCTCGCTCTGAAGGAAAAAGAGGGCGTGGGAGCCTCCCTGAGATTTCGTTAAACCCGCTCGCTGTCGGAGACTGTGCCGTAATTCCGTTCATGGTTCGAGAAGCCTGTCCTGAACGCCGTTCGTCCTGAGTGTGTCGAAGGGCGCATGACAAATGACAACACCGTTTCGTCAATCAAAGTCAATCAAAGGAGAAAAGGATGTTAGTCGAGATGAAGGTGAAGTTTTTGACATTCGATTCCACATCAAATGGATTTGTCGTCCTTTTGATGGACCTGGCCAATAAGACAGGGCTTCCCATCTGGATCGGACCGTTCGAGGCAAATGCGATCGCCATGAAATTGAAAAAAATCGACTCTCATCGCCCTATGACCCACGATCTGATCCATCGTGTGCTGAGCACCCTTGAATCTCAAGTGATGAAGATCGTGGTCAATGACTTGAAGGAGAGCACCTACTATGCCTTGATTCACCTCAATCGGAGAGGGGAGGAGATCGTGATCGACTCCCGGCCCAGCGATGCCATTGCCATTGCCCTTTCCGTGGATGCGCCGATCTTTGTCTCGGATGATGTGATCGAAAAGGCGAGGACCATCGATTTTGAAAAAGAAGGCGATCAGTTGAAAGACTGGCTTGAAAAGCTCAACCCGGACGATTTTAAGTATAAAGCTTAAGGCTACCTCTAAAAATGTCATTCCGGCGAAAGCCGGAATCCAGAAGGTCTTGATATTACTGGACTCCGGTTTTCACCGGAGTGACGAATCTGGAATTATTAGAGGTTCCCTTAAATTGAAAATAACCAAATTCCAAGCACCTGCCTTCGCCGAAGCGGCTTCGTGAAGGCAGGCCAATAACCAGATAAACATAATAAGATAGGTCTTTTCCAGTTTGTCATTCCGGGCTTAACCCGGAATCCAGTATTTTCAATTAATTAAAAATTCTCTGGACTCCGGTTTTCACCGGAGTGACGACTTCCACGAGTTTATCAACATTGGAATTTGGTTATTGGGATTTATCTTGGAAATGATTGTATATTCCAAAAGCCCCTCAGAAACGATTCGGATCGGGAAGACCATCGGACGCCTCCTTCAACCGGGGGATGTCGTCGCGTTAATGGGCGAACTGGGAGCTGGAAAAACTCAGTTCATCAAAGGGTTGGCGCAGGGAGCCGGTGTGGAAAGATCCGCCTATGTGTCCAGCCCCTCTTTCACGCTGATCAATGAATATAGGGGGAAAACACCCTTTTATCATATCGATCTTTACCGGCTCGAGGAGGAGAGAGAGGCTGAGGAGTTAGGCCTGGAAGAGTTTTTTCAGGGAGAGGGAATCACGGCCATTGAATGGGCGGACAGAATTCCTTCGTTGCTCCCGGTCGAGTTTCTCCGAGTTCAAATCCATTACACAGGCAAACAGGCCCGATCCATAGAGATGGTTGGGAAAGGGAAAAGATACGAAGAACTGATGAATCGATTGCGGATTTCGGATTGCGGATTTCGGAATTTAGTAACCTCGGATTATTAATTTGCCATTCCGCAATCCGCAATCTACATTCCGAAATTGCAAGGGAGGTGATGGAATGGCATTGGTTGTTCAAAAGTATGGCGGCACTTCCGTGGGCGATATCGATCGAATCAGGAATGTGGCCGGAAAAGTTATCCGTACCAGGGAGGAGGGGCATCAAGTTGTGGTGGTGGTTTCAGCGATGTCTGGAGAAACAGACAAATTGATCCGGCTCGCCCAGCAGGTCACTCCGAACCCCGATGAAAGAGAGATGGATGTCCTCATCTCCACAGGGGAGCAGGTCACCATTGCGCTGCTTTCGATGACCCTAAAATCGATGGGCTGTGATGCAAAATCGTATCTCGGATTTCAGATCAAGATTGCTACGGACAGCGCCTTTGGCAAGGCCCGCATCACCGGGATCGAGTCGGAGAAGATGCTTGAAGATTTAAGAAACGGAAGGATTGTGGTGGTGGCCGGGTTTCAGGGCGTGGATGAGTCCGAAAATATCACCACGCTCGGCCGTGGAGGTTCCGATACAACTGCTGTGGCTGTGGCGGCCGCCATCAGAGCGGATGTCTGTGAAATTTACACCGATGTCGATGGGGTTTATACGACCGATCCCAATATCTGCCCCAAGGCCCGGAAGCTTTCCAGGATCTCTTATGATGAGATGCTTGAAATGGCCAGTCTGGGAGCCAAGGTGCTTCAGATCCGCTCTGTGGAGTTTGCCAAGAAGTACGATGTTCCCATTCATGTGAGATCGTCATTCAATGATAATCCCGGAACCCTTGTCTGCAAGGAGGAGAGAGAGATGGAAAGAGTGGTTGTTTCAGGCGTGACTTATAATAAGAATGAAGCAAAGATTGAGATCATGCGCGTTCCGGATATCCCCGGGGTGGCCGCTAAATTATTCAAACCCATTGCCGATGCCAATATCGTGGTCGATATGATCATCCAGACCTCCAGCACGGAAAAAGGCAATGCGGATCTGGCCTTCACTGTCCCCAAAACAGATTTCGTCAAGGCCCTTCAGATCGTGAAGGAGAGGGTCAGGGAGATCGGCGGAAAGGAAGTCCTCTCCGATGAAAACATCGCCAAGGTATCGATCATCGGCGTCGGGATGAGAAGCCATTCCAATGTGGCCGCACAGATGTTTTCCGCCCTGGCCAGGGATGGCATCAACATCCAGATGATCTCCACTTCGGAGATCAAAATCTCCTGCATCATCGACTCCAAATATACGGAACTCGCTGTGCGAGCCCTCCACGACGCCTTTGAGTTGGATAAACCCAGCGTGACAGAAGAGAAATAATCAATGCAAAATGATCAATTAGCAATTATGATGAAACCGTAAAAAGTCAAAAAAGGATAAGAACCGTCATTCCGGCGAAAGCCGGAATCCAGTAATTTCAAATGATTATAAAAACACTGGACACCGGTTTTCACCGGTGAGACGACTTTTTACGAAACGATCGATCATCAGTTAGCAATGAAAAGACGATTAGGCCAACATAGTTCAAGATTTTTTGTCATTATATTTTTTTGTTAATTTTGCAATGATATTTACATGGCGAGGTTATTCTTTTGAGCAAGCAATCGATTAAAATCTACGATACCACCCTTCGCGATGGTTCCCAGGCGGAGGGCATTGCCTTTTCGGTGGAGGATAAGGTCCGGATTGCCCAGAAGTTGGATGAACTGGGCATCCACTACATCGAAGGGGGTTGGCCTGGCTCCAACCCGAAGGACCTCCAGTTTTTTCAGGAGATCAAATCGGTGCGTCTCTCCGGGGCGAGGATCGTTGCCTTCGGAAGCACGTGCCGGGCAGGGACATCGCCCGAAGACGATCCTAATCTCCAGGCGCTGATCGAGGCAGGCACAGAGGCCGTCACCATCGTTGGGAAATCCTGGGACATGCACGCCCTCGAGGCATTAAACATCAGCCTCGATCAGAATCTTGAGATCATTTCTCAATCGATCCGCTTTCTCAAGGGAAAAGTTCCTGAAGTCATTTTTGATGCGGAACACTTCTTTGATGGATTCAAAAACAACTCCTCCTATGCCCTTTCCATACTGAGGGCGGCCCAGGAGGCGAAGGCTGATTGGATTGTGCTCTGCGATACGAATGGAGGCGCCCTCCCTTATGATCTTCAGATGGCCATCCGTGAGGTGAAGAAGAAAATCACCGTTCCTCTCGGCATCCATGTCCATAACGATGCTGAGATGGCGGTGGCCAATTCGATTCTTGCCGTGCGCGAGGGAGTCGCACAGGTTCAGGGAACGATCAATGGCTATGGCGAACGATGCGGCAATGCCAATCTCTGTTCCATCCTTCCCAATCTCAAATTGAAGATGGGGCTTCAATGTATGACCGATGCCCAGCTCCAAAAGATGACCGAGGTCTCCCGCTTCGTTTCGGAACTGGCAAATCTGCCTCATCCGAAGTATCTGCCCTATGTGGGCGACAGCGCCTTCGCTCACAAAGGCGGCGTCCATGTGAGCGCCATCCGGAAGAGCCCCCTCACCTACGAACATATCAAGCCCGAGCATGTGGGAAATCGCCAGAGGGTTCTCATCTCCGATCTCTCCGGAGAATCGAACATTCTCTACAAGGCGGCTGAGTTCGGAATCGACCTCGAAAGCAAAGATCCCAATGTCCGCACCATCCTGGACAACTTAAAAAAACTCGAGCACGAGGGATTTCAATTTGAAGGAGCGGAGGGCTCCTTTCAGATCCTTGTCAAAAAAGCCCTTGGAAAGCACAAGAGATTTTTTGAGCTTCTGGGATTTCGTGTGATCGTCGAGAAAAAAGAGGAGGAAGGACCTCCCCTCTCGGAAGCCACCATCATGGTCCGCGTTGGCGATCAGGTCGAACATACGGCCGCCGTGGGAAATGGCCCTGTCAATGCCCTGGACAATGCCATCCGCAAAGCCCTCGAAAAGTTCTACCCCGAATTGAAAGAGGTTACACTTCTCGATTACAAAGTGAGAATCCTCACCACCAAAGACGGAACCGGCGCCCAGACCAGAGTCCTCATCGAATCCGGAGATCGGGAGTCTAAATGGGGGACGGTAGGGGTCTCTGAAAATATCATCGAGGCAAGCTGGCAAGCCCTCGTGGATTCCATCGACTATAAACTCTTGAAAGAAGAACAAAACGAAAAGAAATAATGTCAAATGTCAAAGTTCAAAATCCAAATAAAATTCAAATTTCAAAAATAGTAACACTTTAGCGGTTTGAAAATCTTTGTAAAATCCCTCCCGACCTCCCTTTGCCAAAGGGAGGAGATAAGGGTTTCCCCCTTTGGAAAAGGGGGATTAAGGGGGATTTT
>Ga0194119_10012518_pt1 | contig 10737 bp, 5 predicted proteins | sample TA2MahC100mmetaG_FD_148620 | JGI IMG/M metagenome (GOLD analysis project Ga0194119, IMG submission 148620) | Freshwater microbial communities from Lake Tanganyika, Tanzania - TA2015018 Mahale Deep Cast 100m | ecosystem: Environmental > Aquatic > Freshwater > Lake | place: Tanzania: Lake... | reverse complement strand
CCTTGCCCCCCTTGCCCACCTTTCCCACCTTCCCCACCTTCCGCCGGCGCAGCAGCGGCCCCGTCAGCGTCACGAGCCCGCCGACCGCGACCAGCACCCACGCCGCGCGGTCCGACTCGACCAGCGCCTCCTCGGGCACTTCCTTCATCGCCAGCGCCATGCGATTCTCGCCGCCCTGGAACGCGAACGTCGCGTAGCCGAGCGCGCGCCACAGGAAGAACGTGCGGTCGACCTCGGCCCGCAGGTGCCTCGCGAGCGCCACCTGCCCGTGCAGCGCGAGTCCCACGCCGAGCAGCACACCCCCGAGCACCACGACGAGCCAGCGCACGAACGCCATGGCGAGCCACGCTACCCGCCGGCCGCCGCCGCGTCACTTCACGACGGGCGGCGCCTCGCCGGCCTTCTCGGCCGGCTTCTCGGCGGGCGGCTCGGCGGGCTTCGCCGCGGGCTTCACGTGCACGATGCGCTCGCCGTCGCGGAACACGATGCGCTCGCCGAGCGCCAGCACCTCGCGCAGTTTCGGGTTCTGCTTCAGCAGCGCGAAGTAGGCGTCGGAGAACGCTTCGACCACCACCGCGGTCTTCGCCCAGTCGGCCGGCAGCCCCTGCTCGACCAGGTCCTCGCCGGCCGGCACGAACACCCGGTCGCCGGCGCGACGCACGAGGCCTCCGTTCTTGGCCCGGCTGTCCTTGTCCTTCAGCTCGGCCCGGAGCTTGGTTCCCAGGTAGAAGTCGTCCGAGCCCGTCGCCTTGCTCTCTTCGATCGCCTCGGCGCCCGTGCGCGTCCGGCCGAGATCTTGGACCCGGCGCGCGACCGCGCCGGGGGGTGGCTCCTCCAGCTCCGCCGGCTTCGCCGCACCCGGCGTCGCCGGTGCACCCGGCCCCGCCGGCCCACCGGTCGTCGGACCCGTCGGTCCGGCACCGCCGCGGCCGCCACCCGGCGCCGGCGCGCCGTCCCCCAAGTCGACGCCGCGCGCACCGGTCCTGCGCCCCTCCGCGCTGCCCCAGCGGCTGCTGTCGAACGCCCCGCCGCCCGCGAGCCGCATGCCCTCCTCGAGGATCAGCTGCGACGTGTAGGGCGTCACGATGCCGTAGCGCGTCGCCAGCCGCTTCACCTCGTCGACCAGTTCGCGCTGCTGCCCGTTCCGCCGGATCGCGTCGAGCAGCGACGCGACCTGCGCACGCGCCCACAAGGTCGGCACGAAGCCGTGCCGGTCCGCGAGCGCGGGGAACTCCACCTGGAACACGTACTCCCGATCGACGCCGCCCTGCTTGCCGCGCACGCGCACCGTGCGCAGGCCGGAATCGCGGTAGCGGCCGACCACCTGCAGCATCTCGCCGCAGAACAGGTCGCGCGTGCGCGTCGGGTGCACGTCGAACGAGTCCAGTCCTTCGCAGCGCACCTCGACGTCGGTCAACGCCGGTTGCGCGAGCTTCTGGCACAGCGCGTCGACCTTGACCTCGATCTTCTCCTTGTTGCGCACGAAGTCGCGCGCGCCGCGGTGCTGCAACACGAGGTCGTCGATCAGCCGCACGTCGATCTCGTCGCCGACGCCGAGCGCGAAAACGCGCATCGCCTGCCGATCGGCGAGCCTCGTCAGTTCGAGGATCTGCTGCGGTGCGACCACGCCGACGGTCGGCTGGCCGTCGGTCACGAACACGATCTGCGGCAGCCACGCGCCGTCGCCGTCGGCCGGCGGCACCGGCGCCTCGAGCGCCTTCTGCAGCGCCTCGGCGATGTTCGTGCCACCGAGCGCCTGCAGCTGGCCGACGCGCTTCTGCGCCGCGTCGAGGATCTCGGGCGTCGCGCGCTGCGGCGTGTCGAAGAAGGCCTGTACGGAGGACGCGAACGTCACCACCTGGAACACGTCCTCGGGCCGCAGGCTGTTCAGGAACGCGCGCACCGCCGCCTTGGCCTGTTCGATCTTGTCGCCCTGCATCGAGCCCGACGTGTCGATCACGATCTGCACGCAGCGCCGCGGGGCTTTGCCCTTGCCGAGGTCGCGCGGCGGCGACAGCAGCATCGCGAAGTAGCCCGGGTTGCCGGCGTCGCGCCACGGCAGCAGGTGCAGGCCGAACTCCTGCTCGGTGAGGCCGTAGAGGACCTTCAGGTCGTCGGTCGCGAGCTCCTTGCCCTCCATCGACACGATCGCCTTCTTGTCGCCCAGGCGCCGGATCTCCGCGGTCGTGTAGGGTGCGAGCACGGTGGCGAGCGGCGTCTGCGACTCGATCTTGACCTCGAGCACCATCGGCCCCTGGCCCGTGTCGCCGAACTGCTGCGCGCGCAGCGGCCACCGCCACTCGTAGAGCCCGCCGGTCGGCTGCAGCACCTGGCGCAGCCGCACCGTGACGCCGACCTCGCCCTGCGCCGGGATCGGGAAGATGCGCGCGCGCAAGAGCCCTTCGCCCGCGTACTCGAGCAGGCCCGGGTCGCGGCGCTGCCGCACGATCTGCTCGTAGATGCCGCGCGCCTGCCCGGAGTCGAGCACTTCGCCGGCGATCTCCTTCCCCCCCACGATCATCTTGAAGCCGTCGGCCACCGCGCCGAGCGGCAGCGGCAGGAACCACGTGCCCTCCGCGTCGCGGCCGCCGTCGTTGCGGAACGTCTGCTCGATCAGGGTGCTCGCCACCCCGTCGACGATCTCGGCGCGGATCGCGGTGCGGGTCACGCGCACGATCGGGGGGCCGAGGTGCCGCGGCGGCGGCTCCACGATCACGTGGCCGGGCGGCGGTGCGGGCTGCGGCGTGATCAGCAGGCCCTGGGCCAGAAGAGGCAGCGAGAGAACGAACGGGACGGCGAGCGCGCGTTGGATCATCGGGTCACCTGCGGACGGCGCGCCCTTGCAGACGGCGTGCCGAGGGGAGCCGCAACGTAGCTCGGACGGCTTCGGTTCCCCACCTGTTCCGATTCGGCCACAGGAGGCCCGACCGGCGGCCTCACGGCAACCGCCGCAGCGGCGGTGGGAACGTCACTGGAGCGGCAGCTTCGTGCCCGCGGCGGCGAAGATCACTTCGAAGCGCGGCGCGAGCCGCCGCACCAGGTCCTCCGGGGTCTGGATCTGCTCGGCCGTGATCGTCGCGGTGACCTCGCGGTCGCCGGTCTTGACCATGTTCTTCGTCCAGACCAGCACGTCGCCCGGCACCTGCAGGCGCACCTGGATCGACAGGCCCGCGAGCTGCTGCTGGCGCTTCTGGAAGAAGCTGGTCGCGACCGCGTCGGCCGCGCCCTGCATCTGCTCGGCCTTGGCGCGCGCCTCGGTCCATGCCGCCTTGCCCTGCGGGTAGAACGTCAGCCTCGCCGTGCCCTCCTTGGGCCCCTTGGCGAGCTCCCATTCGGCCGTGCTGCCGCACAGAGGGCTCTTCTGCAGCGTGGCGAAGTCGGGGAAGGTCGCCTCCAGGTCCACGGTGCGCCTGCCGGGCGTGCGCTTCGTCTGGTGCGACACGAGCGTGAGGCCAGCGGCGCGCAGTTCGGGCTCGACGAGCTTCTGGTCGAACACCGCCGTCGGGTCGGCTGCCGCCCCCAGCTGGGCCGCGGCGCTGGCCTTCTGCAGTTCGGCGATGGTCGACTCGCGCAGCGACATCCGGACGGTCTGGCGGCCGCTGCCGTCGGCGCCGAGCACGATCGTCTGGTCGATCTCGAGGCAGGCCGGCAGCGCGAGCAGCAGCAGCAGCCCGAGGGCGCGCGGGGGGGTCATGGCGCTCGGATCGGCCGTTCCCATGGCCGGGCTGGAGCCGGGCATCGCGCGGCGTAGCATCCGTCCGTGGTTGCGTCGACCGAAACGCTCGGGTGGGCCGCGGACTACCCGCTGCCCGCGATCGTCGCCGGCCTCGTCCTGCTCGTCGCCGGAGCCGACCTGCTGGTGCGCGGCGCGGTCTGGATCGCGCTCGCGCTCGGCCTGAGCCGCATGACGGTGGGCCTGACCCTGGTCGCCATGGGCACCTCGATGCCCGAACTGCTCGTCAGCTTCACGGCCGCGCGCACCGGCCACGAGGCGATCGCGATGGCCAACGTGATCGGCAGCAACACGGCGAACGTGCTGCTGATCGTCGGCGTCGCCGCCGCGATCCGCGCGATCCGGATCGAGGTGAACTGGCTCGAACTCGGCTACATGCTGCTGGCGACGCTGCTCGCGGGGTTGCCGTTCGTGCTCGGCGGGCAGCTCTCCCGACCGCTGGCGGGCGTCATGGTGGCGATGCTGGTGGTGTTCTGCGCGCAGCTGCTGCAGCGCGAGCGACGGCGCGGCCCCGTGCACGCCGAGCAACGGCCGCGCCGCACGCTGCGCGGCTGGGCCGGCAGGATCCTCTGCGTGCTCCTCGGGCTCTCGGCCCTCGCGTTCGGCGCCGAGTGGCTCGTCGCCGGCTCCGTGCAGGTCGCCCGCTGGTTCGGCCTGACCGAGGCCCTGATCGGCATGACGATCGTCGCGGTCGGCACGAGCCTGCCCGAACTCGCGACCTCGGCGGTGGCGGCATGGCGCGGCCAGCCGGAGATCTCCGTCGGCAACATCGTCGGCAGCAACATCTTCAACGTCGGCTGCGTGCTCGGGATCGCGGGCCTGCTGGCGCCGTTCCCGGTCGATCGTGTCGCGCTCGGGCGCCTGATGGTCGCCACGCTGGCCTCCGCGCTGCTGCTCGTGTTCGTGCTGCGCGTGCGCTGCGGCGTGTCGCGCCCCGTGGGCTGGTTGTTCCTGCTCGGCTACGCGGCCTTCCTCGCCTGGGAAGCCGCACAGTCGCACCTTGGCTGAGGCCCTGGCTGGCGCGGCCCCGGTATCATCCCGTTCCCATGCTCCTCGCACTGCTCACGAGCCTGCTGCTCGGGCAGGACCCGACGCCGCCGGCACCACCCGCGCCTCCCGCACCGCAGAAGGAACCCGCCGTCCCGGCCGAGCCGAAGAGACCGGTCCTGGCCTGGGACGACCGCCAGGCGAAGGCGGCCGTCGACGAGTTCAACAAGGCGATGAAGGGCTCGCCGTCGATCCGCGACCGCAGCAAGGCGCTCGAGGGGCTCGAGAGCGGTTCGCACAAGCTGCTGCTGAAGCCGCTCGTGCAGGTGATCGAGAACGACAAGGCGGTGCTGATCCGCAAGCGCGCCGCGGAACTGCTGGGCAACCAGCCCGCGGCCGACGCGAACCCGGTGATCCGCAGGCTGCTCAAGAGCCCGAAGGCCTCGCAGCCCTCGGTGCAGGCCGAGCTCGTGCGGGCGCTGTCGCGCTGCGGCTACCAGAAGCAGCACTGGGCCGAGATCGACAACCTGTTCGAGCGTGAATACGGCGCCGACCGCGTGCTGCTGCAGGAAGCCCTGCTGCAGCTGATCGAGACGCACAAGGAGAAGCAGGCCCTACCGCTCTTGCTGCGCAACCTCGACGAGCCGGCGCCGGTCGACGTCGACGCGCCCGACAACCCGCCCGCAGCCTACTGGGAGGCGCGCTGGAAGGCGTGGGCCGTCTGGCGCGGCAAGGTCAAGGACGCGCTGTTCGCGATCACGGGCCAGCGGTTCGGCACGGCTGCCGAAGCGAAGGAGTGGCTGAAGCAGAATCCGCTGAAGTGAGCGCGCGGCCGCGGGTCGATGGCAACCGCCGCAGCGGCGCCCGAGTGCGTGGTCTCGCCGGTTGCAGGTCGCCGCGTGGCGGCGGTGGGAACCTCACTGGATCGTGAAGCGGTAGCCCGCCGTGGTCGTGAAGCCGTACGGGTTGGGCGCCGCCGGATCGCTGACGCCCCATTGCGCGTAGAAGTCGAGGCCCGCGAAGCCGGGATTGTTGCCGATCGCGAACGGCACGGCAGCGACGCCGGTGCCGGCGCCGCCCGACGGCATCAGCACGAACACCGAGGCCGCGGGGCCGGTCAGCAAGGCGCAGCCACCGCCGAGTTGCCACGGCAGGGGGCCGCCGGCCCAGACGGCGTTCTGGAGATCGGCCACCACGACGGCGAGGCCCGGCGCGAAGGCGTCGTTGAGTTCGAGCGTGAAGTTGCTCGAGTTGAGCAGCGGCGCGTTGCTGCTGCCGATCACCGGCACGAACCCGCCCGAACCCGCGCAGCCCTGGCCGTAGACCTCGGTCACGAGGCCGCCGACGTAGACGTCGTCGACCCAGCACTTGAACGGGAAGACGGCGACGTTGCTGTGCCGCATGAAGACCTGGAAGTGATGCGCGCCGGTGGCCGGGATCGTCGGGAGGGCGCTGAACTGCGCGCGCTCGAGGAAACCCGTCTGGTTCGGTGACGGCTGCGTGCCGGTGTAGACCAGGGTGTTGGTGGTCGAGTCGTAGATGCGCAACTCGACGCGGTTGGAGGTCGGCGACGGGATCGGCATCGTCACCTGCTTCTCCCACATCACGCGGTACCCGACCGGCAGCGGACCGGCGGGCAGGACGACGGAAGGGCTCTGCCAGGTCGCCGTCATCACCGACGTCAGCGTCTGGAAGTCGGCGAACAGGGCCATCGACGGGCCCTGGTTGGCGACGCGGGCAGCGGCGAAGCCCGTCGAGCCGAGCGGGTCGTTGAACGAGATCCTCGTCCAGCCGCTGCCGCCTTGGTGGAACTCGCCATCGGGCACGAGATTCTGGGCGGCGAGCACGCCGGAGAGGAGGGCGGGGAGCGCGAAGGTGTGCGAGAGCATGTGACCTCTTGGTGAGCGAGACAGGGACTGGGGAGTCTCCTCCCGTGCGCCACGGCGGACAATCCCGGGGCGCCGCCGGCGATGGGGTTCGTCGCACGCAGCCGCGGCGGTGGCACAGATCGGCCGGGGCGGTGGCGCGAGTGCGAACTGCCAGGCTGCCGATAGCCACGTACCGTCTGCGACGGAACGTTCCCCCGGATACTGCATGTCCACACAGCCTCCGCCTCGCTCCCGCCCGGACCAGAAGCCCGCTCTCGCCGCGCGCCAACTGTCGCTCGCTGCGCTGCTGCTCGCCGCCCCGACGCTCGCGCAGGCGCCGCAGCGCGTGCCGCCCGGCCCGCTCCGGTTCGAGCTGCGCAACCAAGCCGACGACAAGCCGCTGCCGGGCGTGCTGCTGCGGCTCGGCGGCCGTTCCGCGACCAGCGACGCCAAGGGCGTAGCCGTGTTCGACGGCGTGCCCGCTGGCCAGGCCGAGGTCTCCGTGCGCCGGGAGGGTTTCGACGTTCTGCGCCAGACGCTCGTCGTCCGACCCGGTGCGCGCGAAGCGGTGCCGCTGCGCCTTCTACCGGTGGCCCTCGTCGACCTGCCGGGTTCGATCACCGCGGCGCCGGGCGGCAAGCCGGTGGCTTCGGCCCACGTGTCGCTGCGGCCGATCGAGGTCGCCGCGGCGCTGCCCGCGAGCTTCGACCTGCGCAGCGGCTACGACGGCCGCTTCACGATCCTCGACGTGCCCGTGGGCCGCTACGACTGCCGCGTCGAGTACGCAGGCTTCGCCCCCGAACGGCGCGAGTTCGTCGTCGGCGCGCAGCAACCGCCGCTCGAGGTGGCGCTGCAGCCCACCGGCGAGGACGTGCTGCTGCGCGTCGAGGTGCGCGGCGAGGGCGGCCGGCCGCTGCCCGGCGCGCGGCTCGTCGCCGCCGAGGCCTGGCCGTTCGCAGTGCTCGGCACCACCACGACCGGGGCCGACGGCCGCGGCGAACTGCGGCTCCGGCGCGGGCGCATCGACTGGATGGCCGAGGACCGGACCTGCAGCCTGTCCCGCGACCAGGTGCACGTGCGGATCGAGGCCGCAGGCCACCACACGCGCTACGAGATCGGCACGCTGTCGGGCGGTGCGCCGCTGCGCGTCGAACCGACGCCGACCACGGCGATCGAAGCGAACGAGCCGAACGACCAGCCCGGGGCCGCACTGGAGGTCCGCCTCGACGCGCCGGTGCGCTGGAAGGTCGACCGGGCCGGCGACCTCGACTGGTTCCGGTTCCGGCTCGTGCATCCCGCCGACGTGGTGATCGAGGTCGCCGACAAGGCGCCGATCCACCTGCTCGCGCGGCTCTGCGACGCGCAGGGCCGGGCGATGCACGAACGGGTCTGCAACCCAGGCCAGCGCCTGCAGCTCGACGCCGCGCTCGGTGCCGGCACCTACCTCGTCTGCGCGGGCCACTGGGGCAACAACGCGGCCAGCACCGAGGCGGCGAACCTGACCGTGCGCGCGGCCTACGCGGCGGACCCGTGCGAACCGAACGACGGACCGCTCACCGGTCGCTCGATCCAGCCCGGCCAGGAGGTGCGCGGCTACGTGCATCCGCCGAACGATCTCGACTTCCACCGCTTCGAGCTGCAGCGCGCCGCGCTGGTGCGCTGCGTGGTGGCGCCATACGCGCTGCATCCGCACGTCGCGCTGGTCGACGAGCAGGGCGGAGTGCGCGCCGAAACCGTCGGCAATCCGGGGCAGGCGATCGAGGTGCGCCAGCAGCTCCCACCCGGGCGCTACGCCGTGCGGTTCGGCCGTTGGGGCAACGGCGTCAGTTCGATCGAACCCTACTCGTTCCGCTTCGAAGTGCTCGACGACGACGGCATCGACGACCCGGCCCCGCAGCCGGGCAACCTGCGCGCGGTGCGCACGCTGGCGGTCGACGAGACGGTCGGCAATACCACGCTGCCCGCCGGCGACGTCGACCGCTACGCGGTGACGATTCCCTCGGCCGGCGTGCTGTCCGTGCGCGCGCGGGCACCGTTCCATCCGCAGGCGCGGCTCTGCGATGCGCGCGGTCGCCTGCTCCGTGAGGTGGTCGGCAATCCACGGCAGGCGATCGGCTTCCAGGTCGCCTTCACGGCACCGCAGCAGGTCGTGCTCGAGGTGGGCCACTGGGGCAACGGCGTCTCTGACAACAGTCCCTACGTGCTCGGCACCTTCTTCGAGCCGGCCGACGAGGTCGATGCCGCCGTGCGCGACGAGCAGCCGGCCGACGCGCGGCCGCTGCGGCCCGGCGACACCTTGCGCGGCACGATCGTGCCGGCGGGCGACATCGACCACGCGCGGCTCGAGGTCGACCATCCGGGCCACCTGCGCGTGCGCGGCAGCATGGCGCAGATCCACCCGATGGTGCGCCTGCTCGACGCCCGCGGCAAGTTGCTGCACGAAGCGCTCGCCAACCCCGGCCAGATCGTCGACATGGTGCTGCCGGTGCTGCCCGGCGACTACCTCGTGCAGGTGCGACACTGGGGCGACGGTGCGCACGCGTTCCAGCCCTACGCGTTCGACGTCTGGCTCGAACGCGCCGACCCGCGCGAGACGGTGCCGCTCGCGGCGAGCCCGGTGCGGCCGCTGCGCCTCGACGAAGCGGGCGCCTGCGCGATCGAACACAGCGGCGACGCCGACCGCTTCGTCGTCGACGTGACCGAGAAGGGCCGCTACGTGCTGCGGCGCAACCTCGCCGTGCACCCGCGGACACGGCTCTACGACGACCGCACGGGCGCCTTCCTCGGCGAGCACCTCGGCAACCCGCGCACCGACAATCCGGTCGTCATCGACGCGCCGGGGCCCGCGCGCTACCGCATCGAGCAGTTCTGCTGGGGAGATGCCGCCAGCCCCGAACCCGGCTACGTCGGCCTGTTCCGCGACAGCGTGGGGATGGCCGGCGAACGGCTGCTGGCGACGTTGGTGCCGGAGGAGCCGACGTCGGTCACGTTCGAACGCGCTGCGCTCGGCAGCCTGCCGCTGGCGGCCCGCTGCGAGGTCGACGCGGACGGCGACGGGCGCGCCGACTTCGAGCTGCCGGCCGGCGAACGGCGCGCGTTCCGCTACGCCGCCGAGGGCCTGTTCCGCGCCCGCGCGGCGCTGAGCTACCCGGACGGCGGGCGCAGCGAGAGCCTCTGCTGGGTCGACGCCGTCGGCCCGAGCGAGCGCGTTGGCGTGCAGCTCGTGGTCAACCACCCCGGCGAGGGCATGCAGGTCGAACGCAGCGAACCGGCGCGCATCAGCGCGATCAGCTGGTCCGGCGCGCGCATCGCGAGCGTCGAGGCGCGGCTCGACGGCCGGCCGCTGCCAGCACTCTACCGCTCGCCGTGGCAGCTCGAGCTGCCGCTCGCGACGCTGGGCGGCGGCGTGCACGAGCTCGCCGTCACGGCGCGCGACGAGCGCGGCGCCGAGGCCAAGGTGCTGCGCCGCTTCACGGTCGGCGACTACCTCGACCTGCAGCCACGCGACGGTGCCACGCTGTCGGGCGACGCCGTGCGCGTGAGCTGGAACGGGCGCGGCTTCGGCCCCGCCGCGGTGCGTTGTAGGCCCGCCGGCAGCGAGGCCTGGCAGGAGGTGCGCGGCCAGAGCGCGCGGGACCGCGCGGTGCTCGTTCCCGATCTCGAGGCCAACCGCCCCTACGAACTGCAGCCGCTCGGCGGCGCCGAGCCTGGTCCGATCGTGACCGTGACCCGGATCAAGGGGCTCGCCTTCACGCAGCGCCGCTTCGCCGCCAACATCCGCCGCGACTACGACCAGCGCCTCGGCATCGCGGTCAGGAACCTCGGCGAACAGCCGCTGCCGGTGCGGCTCGAGTGCGGCAAGCCACCGGCGGACAGCGGCGTGCTCGTCTCGTTCGTCGGCGACGGCAGCGAGGACCGGCCGCTGCCGCTGGCGAGCGGTGAGGAACGCGAGTTCCTGCTCGTGCTGTCGGCGCAGGACGCGCTGCAGCCCGAAGTGCGCATCCCGCTGCGCATCGTCGGCGGCAGCGGCCAGTGCGACGAAGCCGAGGCGGTGGTCGCCATCGCCCTGCCGAGGGTCGCGCTGCGCTGGCAGGATGCCGGCCCGCTGGAAGACGGCATCGGCCGCCGCCTGCGCCTGCACAACGACGG
>Ga0194119_10012517_pt1 | contig 10737 bp, 11 predicted proteins | sample TA2MahC100mmetaG_FD_148620 | JGI IMG/M metagenome (GOLD analysis project Ga0194119, IMG submission 148620) | Freshwater microbial communities from Lake Tanganyika, Tanzania - TA2015018 Mahale Deep Cast 100m | ecosystem: Environmental > Aquatic > Freshwater > Lake | place: Tanzania: Lake... | reverse complement strand
CTTTCAGAAGTTCGGCCTTCCACTGCGCGATCTGCGTGGCGTGGACATCGTACTTGGTGGCCAACTCGGCCAGCGGCTGCTCGCCTCGAATGGCATCTAACGCGACCTTCGCCTTGAAGGCTGCGGAGTGGTTGCGACGGGGTCTTCTCACGGTCTGCTCTCCTCGTACAGGCGAAATCTTCGCCCAATTGGGTAAAGCCGTTACCTTTTATCCGGGCGTCTGAAATTGCGGGACTACTTCCGTGAGGACCAGTGACACACTTGCGAGTCGCTTGAAGACCCAGCAATGACTTATCTGGCGGAGAAGCCCATGAATCTCAGCATCCTGCTTGCCCATCCCCGTCCCGGCAGTTTGTGCCACCAGCTCGCGAGGGCCGCGGCTGATGCCGCGTGCGCTCAGGGCTGGACGGCGGCCCTACATGATCTCTACGCCGAGCGCTTTGATCCGGTGATGGGCGATGCGGAGGCGGCGTCGCGCCGCTCAGACGATCCGTTGGTGGAGCGGCATTGCGCCGAGGTCGCTACCGCTGACGGCATCGTAATCGTGCATCCCAATTGGTGGAGCGGACCGCCGGCGATCCTTAAGGGTTGGTGCGACCGCGTGATGCGCCCGGGCGTGGCCTACACCTTCTCGGAGCTCGATGCCAACAAGGGCGCCCCGGTTGGGCTGTTGCGCGCCCGCGCGGTGCTCGCCCTGCACACCGGCAGCATGCCACGCGCGGTGGAGGAAAAGCGCCTCGGCAATCCGCTCGAACTGCTGTGGCACAAAGCGCTGTTCGCGCCCTGCGGGGTGACGTCCTTCCGCCAGCTATCGTTCGCGCCGGTGGCTAACGCCACGCCAGAGCAGTGTGATCTATGGCTGGCACAAACGCGCGAGGCAGTGCGGGGACTGTTTCTCTCTGCCTGACTGTTTAGAGTTTTTTAGGCCGAAAAAAATCTGCGGCGGGTCTGCCACCGCGTATGCCCCAGTTGTCCGTGCCCGGTTCGGCAATATGGAAGCGTACATGCATCGGATCAATGCCAAAGCCTGCCAGCGCCGCGCAGATGCCGCCATACAGGGCCCGCTTCGTCTCCAACGGACGCCCAGGGAACATCACCACCTCGACATTGGTCCAATCGGGCTCGTCGCCCTCGCCGCAGTGGAAGCAGTTGGGGTCTAGCTCGCGCAGCAGTACTAGGTTGTCCGCGGGCGGCGTGCCCAGGGACGAGGACATCGCGGCGGCCACGGCTCGCACCAGCTCGCTACGGCGGGGGCCATAGGTACGGCGGACGCTTACATAGCAATGGGGCATCGCGCTTCTTCCTCGAAGGTTCAATCAGAAACCAAGATACGCCTGGCGCACCCGGTCGTCAGCGAGCAGCGATGCGCCTGCGCCTTCCAAAGCTACCTGCCCGTTTTCCAGCACATAGCCGCGGCTGCACAGGCGCAGCGACTCGGCCACGTTCTGTTCCACTAGCAGGATGCTAATGCCCTCGCGGTTGAGCTCGCTGACGGTGGTGAACATCTGCTCCACCATCATCGGGGCAAGGCCGAGCGAGGGCTCGTCCAACATCACCATCACCGGATTGGCCATCAGCGCGCGGCCGATGGCCAACATCTGCTGCTCGCCGCCGGAGAGCGTGCCTGCGAGTTGCTCGCGGCGTTCGAACAGCCGCGGAAACAGCGCATAGACGCGCTCAAGGTTACGCCTAGTGTCACGCCGCGATCGGCGCAGCATGCCACCCAAGCGCAGGTTATCCTCCACCGTCAGCGGGGCAAATACCTGGCGCCCTTCAGGCACTTGTGCCAAGCCTAGCTCACAGATGCGCGGGGTGTCCCAGCCGGTGATGTCGGCGCCGGCGAAGGCGACCGACCCGCCCAGGCAGGGCACCATGCCAGCCAGGGTGCGGATCAGCGTGGTCTTCCCAGCGCCGTTGCCGCCAACGATGGCCACCGTCTCGCCGCTAGCTACATGGAAAGACACACCGTCGACGACCACTGCGCCGCCATATCCGGCGCTGACCGCGCGAGCCTCGAGCAAGCGGGTCGCGGGCGGGTTGTGGGTGAACCCGACGTCGACGCTCACGCTGCCGCTCCCGCCTGGCCGGGAATTACGCCCTTACCCAGATAGCTCTCGATCACCTTTGGATCGTTCACCACGTCCCTCGGCGCGCCGTCGGCGATCTTCTCGCCGTGATGCAAAACAACCACCTTTTGCGCCACTGACATCACCACGCGCATCACATGCTCGATCAGCAGGATGGTCATACCCGCCGAATTGAGCTCGCGCAGCACCGACACAATACGGTCAGACTCCACGGGCCGCAGCCCGGCCATCACCTCATCCAGCATCAGCAGGCGCGGATGGGTGGCGAGCGCTTTAGCCAGTTCCAGCAACTTGCGGTCAGGCAGGGTGAGATCGGCGGCGTTGACGCCATGCTTGGCCGCAAGGCCGACGCGCCCCAGTACCTCAAGCGCCAGGCGCCGCGCCGGCGCTAGATGTTGCACGCGATGCAAGGCACCCACCATCACGTTATCGATCACGGTCATACCTAGCAGAGGCTTGACGATCTGAAAGGTACGCGCGATGCCAAGGTCGCAGACTTCCTCCGGCTTCAGGCCAGTGATGTCACGGTCCTCGAACTGCACTGAGCCGGAGGTGGGCGGTATGGTGCCTGCGATCATGTTGAAGCAGGTCGTCTTGCCCGCGCCGTTGGGGCCGATCAGTGCAGTGATTGAGCCAGCCTCGACTTCGAAGCTCACCTCGCTCACAGCTGTCAGCCCGGCAAAGCGCTTGGTGAGTCGGCGTACTAAAAGCGCCTTCATGACCGCCTGCCTTTCGGCAGCAGGCGCTTGGCCGCTTTCACCAGCTTCGGCCAAACACCCTCAGGCGCGGCGATCACCACCAAGGTGAGCAACAGGCCGTAGATCAGCAGGTTCAGGCCACTCAGGCTGTACTTCTGGGCAAGATCCTTGGCCAGTTCGTTGAGCGGCACGGTAATAAAGGCCCCTAGGATTGGTCCGAACAAGCTGCCCAGGCCCCCGATGATCGGCGCGAGGATCAGGTCGATGCTCATGCGCATCCCAAGTACCGTCTCCGGGAAAAGGCTGCCGTTGATCAAGCCGAACCAGGCGCCGCCGACGCCAGTCATGCCAGCGCTGATCGATACGGCGAGGACCTTCATGCGGAACGCGGGCACGCCCAGCGCGCGCGCTGCGTCCTCGTCCTCGCGCACCGCGCGCCAGAAATAACCGGTGCGGCTGTGCAGAAGGCGCCAGGCGACAACCCAGGAGATCACCAGCAGTGCTAGGCTCGCGTAGTAAGTGAACAGCGGGCCGCCGCGCAGGCTGAGCAGCGGATTATTGTCCGCGCCAAGTGCCTTAAGAAAGAACCCGCCGGTCTTGCCGATTAACTCCCAGTGCTCAAACAGGATGCGCACAAGCTCGGCGAAGGCGATGGTGAGCAGCGCGAAGTAGACCCCGCGGACAGCGAAGCGGAAACCCACCGCGGCGAGTGCTGCGCCCAGTAAGGCGCAAACGACGAATGCCGGTACTGCGCCGATCCAGGGCGAGATGCCATAGCGCTGGGCCAAAACCGCCACTATGTAGCTTCCGACGCCGAAATAGAGCGCGTGGCCGAGCGAGAGCTGTCCGGCGAAGCCCATCATGATGTTCCACGCCTGGCCGCAGTAGGCGAACAGGAAGATCAGCGACAGCACCGTCATGTGGAACGGATTCACGACGGCCGGGAGCGCCACCATGAGCGCGACAAAGGCCACGGCGGCAGTGAGCGTGCGCCAGTCCGTCGGTGCGGTTTCGTCCAAAACGCATCTATCGGTCATGGCGGATCAGTGCGCATCGCCGGGCTTGCCGAGCAGGCCAACTGGGCGTGCCAGGATGACGATGATCAGCAACGCGTAACTGAACAGGCTCTTAAGCGAGGGCGCGACGGTGTAGGCGGCAAGCGCCTCAGCCACGCCGATCAGCAGTCCCCCAAGCATCGCGCCGGGCAGGCTGGCCAGCCCGCCAACGATTACGGTGATGAAGGCGAGCAGGGTGTAGTCGGCGGCCAGATATGGTTGGGTGTCGAAAAACGGCGCCACCAGCACCCCGGCGCAGCCGGCGCAGGCCGCACCGATGCCAGCGGTGACTGCGAATAGGTGTGGGATGCGTATGCCGACAGCACGGCCGCCTACCGGATTGGTAGCTGCGGCCTTGAGAGCTTTGCCGGTGAGCGAAAAGCGCAGCCACAGCCCGAGCGCCGCCACCAGGATCACCGCCACCACCGCCGCCTGCACGCGAGTGGCATCGAGGCGCAGGAATCCAACACGGTAGACGGCGAAGCTAGCTTCGCTTTGAAGGCCGCGGGGCTCGGGCCCGAACAACATTGCATGCAGCCCGGTGATCATCAGCGCTAGGCCAATGAACAGGATGAACTGCACATGCTGGGGCGCGGTCAGGAAGCGATTACCCAGCAAACGCTGGAAGGCATATCCCAGGCCAAAAAGCAGCGCGGCGGCGAAGGGCAGCGCCGCGAGCGGCGGGAGCTTGACAAGCGACCACGCCCAGTAGCCAGTGTACATGCCGATCACCACCATCTCGCCATGGGCGAAGTTGACCACCCGCATCACCCCGAAAATGATGTTCAGTCCGGTGGCTATGAGGGCATACACGGCCCCCAATAGCAAGCCGCCGGCGACGATGTTGGCGTATTGGTCAATCATGGTGATCAGGGGCTGCCGCGGAACAGTACAGCGCCGTGCTTACCCAAACCATTACGCGCGTTTGGACCAGGGCGTGTGCGGCAGGCGAGGCTTGGCCTGCTGTGCGTCGCCGGGCAGGATCACCCTGGGTTCGGTGCCCTGGTTCTGCAGCATCACTCCACCGATATTATTGTTCTGACCCTTGTCGTCGAATCGGATCGGGCCGCCGAACATTACATGGCTCTCGATATTGGTCGAGCGTAGCGCCGCGTGCAGGTCGGCTGGTTTGGAAGAGCCTGCGCGCTGAAAGGCGTCGGCCACCACCTGGATACCTTCCCAACCGAAGCCCGAGTTGAGCTCGAAACGCTCCTTCGGATACTCCTTGGTGAATCGGTCGATCACACTCTTGGCTATTGGCTGACGCGGATCCCACCAAGGCACGCACACGATGTAATCGTCGGCATACTTGCCAAGCGCATCGGTAAACGCCTTCTCGTAAGCGCCGGGCGAACCGGGGGCGATTATCGCCATCGGATTCCAGTCCTGCTTGACCATCTCGCGCACGATCAGGATGGCGTCGTTCACCCGAGTGATGGGCAGTACCAGGTCAGCATTGGTGGAGCGCGCCTTGGCTACCTCGACTGACAGGTCGCGTGCGCGCAGGTCATAGCTGATGGTATCCAGGATCTTAATACCCACGCCCAGTCGGTCCCAGAGCGCGGCTACCGCGGCGCGGCTGGACTGTCCGAAAGTATCGTTCACGTGCATCAGCACCGCAGTCTCGGGGTTGAAGCCACCCCCGCGCGGCAGATCCTTGATGCGCTGTACGGCATTGGCCACTAGCTGCGGGGCGGTGACGAAGTTGCGGAACACCTGGGTGAAGCCCTGCTCGGTGATCTGCGGGGCCGAGGCGATATTCACCACCAGCGGTACCTTCGCAGCTTCCGCCGCCTGGGCGGCCGAGATAGTGGTACCAGAATCCCAGGCGCCAACCAGGATGGAATTGCCCTCACGGATCAGTTTTTCCGCTGCGATGCGCCCGTTCTCGGCCTTGGATTCGGTGTCCACAAAGGATACTTCCAAGTTCACGCCCTGTTCCTTGTACATCTTTACCGCCAGTTCGGTACCGCGGCGAGTCGCTGTGCCAACGAAGGCCAGTACGCCTGACAAGGGCAGGATGCAGCCGACCTTTAGCGGGGCGCCCTGGGCGCGCATGATGGACGGAAAGGGCAGGGTGGACAGAGCCGAGGCCGATACTGCTGCCTGCAACATGGGGCGCCGGCCGGGTCGGCCCCTGGTGTTGTTGGATGAAGTCACGGGCTTGCCTCCTTGTGGGGATCGTTTGGGGTGGTTCATTTTGCCTGTTGCCGGGTGAGGGCCTCGAGAACGCGTTCCGGGGTGATAGGCAGTTCGGTGATGCGCGCGCCCGTCGCGTCCTCGATGGCGTTGGCGACGGCGCTTGCCACTGGCAGGATGGTGGCCTCGCCAGCGCCCTTAGCGCCAAATGGGCCGGGTCCATGGCCCTGTTCCTGGGTGATCGAGCGAAAGCTCGCGGGAACGTCCTCGGCAAGCGGTACGCGGTAGACCAGGGGGTCGTTGTTAAGAAGCTGTCCGGCATCGTTGTAGATCATGCGCTCGAAAAGGGTCTGGGCGATGCCCATGACCGCGGCGCCGTCTTCCTGGCCCCGGCATACCAACGGGTTTACTGAGCGGCCGGTGTCGCCGCTCATCACTAGGCGCAAGATCTTTACCTGGCCGGTCTCGGTATCCACTTCGACTTCCACACCGCCCCAGCCGATCTCCCAGAACACGCAGGGCGCCTCGAGGGGCGCGTGATGGTCGGAGGGTGCCTTGTAGTAGCCCTCTCCAGTGAACTCAAAGCCAGTACCACCGTAGTAGCGCATAATCATTGGGACCATCGGGTGACGCTTCTCGCCCTGCCGGATGGTCCAGTTGTCAAGCACCAATTCACTGGCGGGACATTCGAGCTGCGAGGCCGCGAATTCCAGCACCTGCTTTTTCACGCTGTCGGCGGCGCAGGCCACCGCCTGTCCCATCACCGCAATCGCCGAACTCGCATTGGTGCCCTGGTCGAAGGGCAGGTAGTCGGTGTTGATCTCAGGCAGGCTGACGCGCTCGTAGGGCGCGCAGAGAATTTCGGCGGCGAAGGCGGCGAGCGCGGTACGCGCCCCCTGGCCGATCTCCACCGTGCCGCAATGCAGGTAAATGTCGCCGTTCGTGGAGACCTTGATCCGCGCCTGCGCCGGCTTGTTCACCCCGCCACCATCCTTAAAGCCGATCGACAGGCCCACTCCGCGCGCCTTCACGCCTTTGGGCTTCGGTGGCGATTTACGATAATCGAAGTACCCGACCTCGCGCGCCACAAGGTCCAGACCTTCCTTCAGGTCGCTGTCAATACCGGATTCGCCCGGCACGAAGGGCTCGCCCAGTTTGAGCAGGTTCTTCAGGCGCATCTCGTAGGGATCGATACCCAAGCGCCGCGCGATCATGTCTAGCTGGGATTCCCCCGCCCAGGTGGTCTGGGTGCCGCCGAAACCGCGAAACGGGCCAGCGGGCGAGGTGTTGGTCATTACGCAATAGCAGCGCGTATCGATATGCTTCCATCGGTAGGGACCAGGGATGCGGTAGCCAGCCTTCTCCGCTACCAGCGGGCTTGCATCGGAATAGGCGCCAGCGTCAAGCCAAATGTCGGATTCGCGCGCCACGAAGCGACCGTCGGCCATTACCCCAGTGCGTAGCTTCAAAATCGCCGCATGCTGGGTGTTAGTGAGAAAGCTCTCCTCCATAGTGAGGCAAAAGCGTACTGGACGTCCGGTCATCATAGCGAGCATTACGGCTACTGGCTCGGTCTTGCAGTTGTTCTTGGCGCCGAAGCCCGCGCCGATAAAGGGCACGTTCACGGTGATACGGTTCTCTGGCACCTTGAACATACGCGCCAGTTCCTTTCTTAGCGGAAACGGGTTCTGGCAGGCCGACCACAGGTTGATACGATCGGCGCGCGCCTCGGCCACAGTGACGAAAGGCTCAAGGTGGTAATGGTGCATACGCGAGAAGTGGAACGTGTCCTCGAACACATGGTCGCAACGCTCGAAAGCCGAGGGGGGGCCAGTGGTGTAGTTGAATTGGTAGCAGATATTCTTGCCCGGCCGCAGTATCGCCGAAGCCCCATCGCCATAAGCCGGTACGATGCCGGGAGGCGCCTCAGGAAACAACTCGGCCGCCTCCGGTGCGAGTGCCGCGCCGATGCTGGCCGCCACCGGGAGGTCTTCATAGTCCACCCGGATCCGCGCAAGCGCCTCGACTGCAGCTGCCTCGGATTCAGCGGCTACCGCGCAGACGATGTCGCCCACATAGCGCAAATGGTCCACCGCCACCAGCGGCTGGTCCTTGATGAAATAGCCGTATACCGGCATGAAGTGCTTCGGAATATCGGCGTGGGTAAGCACCGCGTGCACGCCCGGCGCAGTTTCTGCCGCCGAGACATCAATCGAGCGAATGCGCGCATGCGCCCGCGGGCTGCGCAGCACCTTGGCGTGCAGCATGCCCGGTAGTGATACCTCGGTGCTGTAAAGCGCCTGGCCAGTGACCTTCTCGATGGCGTCCTTCCGCGGCAGATTCGCGCCGACCACCCGCAGTTCCACGTCGCTGCACGAATTCATGCTTCCGCCCCGGGGTCATCCTGCGCGGCTTGCCGCATACGCCGCGCCGCGTCCTCCACCGCCTCGACAATCAGTTGGTAGCCAGTGCAGCGGCACACGTTCGAGCTTAGCCATTCGACGATGGTGGCACGGTCGGGGTCGGGGTCATGCGCGAGTAGCGCCTTCGCGAGCAATATCATCCCGGCGGTGCAATAGCCACACTGCAGGGCGGCGTGGTCGATGAACGCCTGCTGCACCGGATGGAGCGCGCCGTCACGGGCGAGCCCTTCGATGGTTTCCACCATTGCGCCCTGGGCCTGAAAGGCGAAGGTGGAGCAGCCGGCCACTGGCTGGCCGTCGACCAGTACGGTGCAGGCGCCGCATACGCCCCGCGAGCAGCCAACCTTGGCGCCTTTCAGGCCAATTCGGTCGCGCAGCAGGTCAAGCAGCAGAGTATTCGCGGGGATACGTAGCGCCTGCGGCGTACCGTTGACCGTGAAGTGCAGCCTAAGGTAGCTCACCATGCAGTCCTTTTCAGCTGGCGGGAGAGCAGCACCGCCCCAGCGCGGCGCAGCCAGGCATTACCAGTGACCGGGTCGGCGAAATCGGCAGGCAGCGCCTCGAAGCTGCGCGCGGCGATCGTGTGGGCGTCGCCGCGGACCTCTGCCAGAGATGCGTAACCGCTGAGATCCAGATCCAGGACTCTTGGAAATACATGCTCGGTGGCGAGCGCCACGCGTCCGGCGGGACGGCCCTCGTCGCCGGCCCATAACGCAAGCGCCTGGGTAGCGATTGGCCGCGGGCTGCGCTCGTAGTCGAAGCGCATGCCGGGGAGCAGCGGGATACGTACCGACTCCAGTAAAGCACTGGCAGGTGCGCCGGAGGCGAGGAAGGCGCTTACCGGCATCGATAGCGGTCCGGCGGCGGTGACGAATTCCAGGGTGGCACCGGCCGCTGAGAGCAGTACTGGGCTCTCGTAGCGGGTGCGGCGCGCCATAAGGTTGCCGCCGAGGGTGGCAGCCATGCGTACCCGTACATTGGCGATGCGCGCCCAGGCGGCGGCGAAGCCGGGCAGGGCGCCGCGCACCTTACGGCTGCGCGCGCCGTTCCAGTGGGTGACTAGCGCGCCAATCAACAGCGCATCGCACTGGCGTTCGATGCGGCGAAGAAATTTTAGGCGCGACAGGTCGATCACATGGTCGGCCGACCAGCCCTCGTTATACTGTGCCACCAGATCGGTGCCGCCGGCGAAATAAGCGCTGCGCGGCAGCGACGCTGCCAGGCGCGCGGCGGCTTCGGCGCCGGCTGGGCGGTGGAGCTCGAATGGCGGCAGCGATCGGAACGAAGTGGCGATGAGGCCGGCGGACTCGACGAGTTTCATTTGACGGTGCGGGAAACCACTATTCTCTGCTTGCAACAATAATTTGCTGAGAGCCACGCGCGAGTGTTCCAACTTAGTCGCAAGCTGTCAACGAACGGCGCGCGACAGGCGGTCCTAGGCGTCGGATTCAGGAAAAGATGCAGCAGGCGGATTGAGAACCCTGTTTCCACCAGGCCCCTAGCAATTAAGCGCCCTTCGGCCGCTTTTTCTTTTCGATACGCCATAAAGTACACCGACCGCTAACGCCCTTAATTTGCATGCAGCGGAAATTTGCGCGCAGAGCTGCGGTATTTGTCTCCCGAGATTGACAAGCGCGAAAAAACTGACCCACTTTGCGTCAGAGAAAATTTCGATTTTGCGGCGCGGGATAAGATCGAGGAATGCCCAAAGGAGTACGGCTAACGCCCGAGCAGGTTGTGGCCAAACTTCGTGAGATCGAGGTCAAGTTATCTTGGGGCAAGGATGTGATGGTGGCCTGCCGCGACACGCCCGTCAGTTTATGTGCGAAGCATCAGGCGGGGGCGCCAGGGGGTCGTCAGGGGGTCGTCAGGTTTTTGTGTGCGAGGCGCTGAGGGTGTCCGGAATTTTGTGTGTGAGGCATCACATGGCGGAAAGGAGCATGGTTGCCAAGCAGGAAGACGACGAAAGCGGCCTTGGCCGCGGCGGCGCGAATGCCGTCGATCCCCAAAGAACTCATTGATCAGTTTGTGACTGGACCGATGAGCGCCGAGGCGGTTCAAGATATCTCGATGGCTTTTAAGAGGGCGCTGATCGAGCGGGCGCTGGGTGCTTAACTGTCGCATCACTTGGGCTACCGTTCGGGGGAAACCAAGCCCGAGGGCGGCATCAATCATCGCAACGGGGCCACGGCCAAGACGGTCCTCACTGATAACGGACCGGTGCGTGTCGATGTGCCGCGTGACCGGGACGGCAGCTTCGAGCCCTTGCTGATCCCCAAGCATGAGCGCCGCTTCACGGGCTTTGACGACAAGATAATCGCGATGTACGCACGCG
>Ga0194119_10012513_pt1 | contig 10739 bp, 8 predicted proteins | sample TA2MahC100mmetaG_FD_148620 | JGI IMG/M metagenome (GOLD analysis project Ga0194119, IMG submission 148620) | Freshwater microbial communities from Lake Tanganyika, Tanzania - TA2015018 Mahale Deep Cast 100m | ecosystem: Environmental > Aquatic > Freshwater > Lake | place: Tanzania: Lake... | reverse complement strand
TTCTGAAGGGTGTAATGTCTTTAAACTGCCGCCCCAGTTATGTGCACCTCTTTTTATAATTCCGTCAAGCGCAAGGCCGCGAAAATCTTTAATGATAGATTTGAAATATTCTGAATTCTTTTTTTTATCCAATGAACTTAAAGATTCATTTTTTAAATCCATAAGAAGGATAAATGCTTCAGGTTTTTTAGAACTGCTTTCCTTTTTTATTTCCAGGAATACTTTAATATTGCTTAATACTTCATCAAAAACAGCTCCATGCCTGTTTTTTTCATAATCACTTTTTATAAATGTATCAATGGAGAAATAGATTTTTGAAAGGCCCGAGCCGATAATTTTTTGGGACATTTTACGATCAAGCAGGACAGCATTTGTATGTATGCATGTTTTTATATTGCGCAGTGCCGCATAATTTATCATCTTAATTATTTCAGGATGAAGAAGAGGCTCACCCCTGTGAAAAAGGTTTACTTCAAATACAAAGTCCTCTGACAAATCAATTATTTTTTTAAATAATGTAAAATCCATGTCGCCCCTGTCCTTTTGGCCAAGGTCTTTATTGGGACAGGCGCTGCATGAAAGATTGCACCTGGATGTAGTTTCTATCCACATCTTATATGGGGGATATGGGCAATACTCTTTTTTTGCCAGGTAGCTTATATATGATTTTGAAAGACTTTTTAAAAGTGAAAGTCTTTTCATCAGTCTTTAATGAAATCTTTTATAACGTATGTGGGTTTTCCCGTACCCTCATGATAGGTCCTCATCATTATTTCACCTAAAAGTCCCATGGTGATAAATTGTATGCCGCCAAGCAGTATGAATATGGATAGTATAAACAATGGCCTGTTGGCAAGCGCGGCTTCAAAGAAAATCCTCTCTATTATAAGCCACAGTGTAAGGCCCAGTCCAACCAGGGTTGCAACAACACCTATGAGGCCAAAAATCTGCATGGGTTTTTTTGAATATGTCAGCAAAAATTTTATAGTTATAATATCAAGTATTACACGCACAGTCCTGGATATTCCATATTTTGCTTTTCCATATTTTCTTGCATGATGGTTCACAGGCATTTCCGCTATTTTTACCCCCATCCAGCTTGCAACAGCAGGAATGTAGCGGTGCATCTCACCGTAAAGCTCTACATTATCAAGAATGTCCCTCTTATAGGCTTTTAATGTACAGCCGTAGTCATGTATGTGAACATTAAAAAGCCTCGATATCAGCCTGTTTGCAATTACTGAGGGCATTCTCCTGGAAAAAAGCCTGTCGCGTCTGTTTTTGCGCCATCCGCTTACTATATCATAACCTTCATTCATTTTTTCAAGTATTGCCGGTATGTCAGCAGGGTCGTTTTGAAGGTCAGCATCAAGAGTGATTACTACCTGACCTTTAGCATTATCAAACCCTGCCCTCATAGCCTGGGTCTGGCCGAAATTGCGCCTGAACCTTATTATTTTAAAATTCTTGTTTTTATTATGAATCTCGACAAGCACTGCATAGGAGTTGTCTTTTGACCCGTCATCAATAAGAATGACCTCGTATGTTTTTCCCAGTTTTTCAAGAACTGCAGAAAGGCTTTCATAAAGATGCAGCAGGCTCTCCTCTTCATTGTATACTGGAATCACTATTGAAATATATGTTTGACTGTCGGTGTTTCCGCAATTTACAGCAATCCCGCCAGCATCGGGCAGTGGGTTTTTTACAGAATCTTCTACATTACTGTATTTAATGTCTTTACCATTGGAGGTTTCTTTGCTTAAAGGCAAAGAAGAATTATTAAGCCTGTTTTTTATTGTCGGTTCACTGCGCATTTTTTAAATTATTCTTATACCATTTAACAAATTTTTCAATACCCGACTCAATCGGGGTTTGAGGATTATATTTTAACATTTTCTTTGCCTTTAATATATCAGCATATGTTGTAAATACATCACCCGGCTGTACATCCATGCGGTTAATTAACGCTTTTTTGCCTGTCTGCCCTTCAATGAGCCCAATAAGGTTTTTAAGACTTATTGTCCTTGAATTTCCAAGGTTAAATACCTCATAGCCTTTTATATTTTCAAGATTCTGCGACATCACGTTTATAATGTCTTCAATATATGTATAATCCCTTGAGGAACTTCCATCTCCAAAAACATTTATGGGAATGCCCTGCATTATTTTTTTTGTAAATTCATGTATTGCCATCTCAGGACGCTGGGACGGGCCGTAAACTGTGAAAAACCTGTAGCAGAATATATTTATTTTATAAAGATGGTAATAAGTGTAGCACAGAAGTTCGCCGGATTTTTTAGTTGCGGCGTAAGGTGAGACCGGACTGTCAACGCTGTCATTTTCAGAAAATGGCACTTTTGTATTTCCGCCATATACAGATGAGCTTGAGGCAAAAATGAATCTTGTAATGCCGGATGCCCTGCAGGCCTCAAGGAGATTAAGAGTGCCTTTTATGTTTACCTGCTCATAGAGGGACGCATTTTTTATGGAGGGGCGCACTCCTGCCCGCGCTGCAAGGTGGACAATAAGGTCAATATCGTTTTCTGAAAATATCTTTTCAATTGCATGGGTGTCAAGTATGTCGTTTCTGTAAAGGGCAAATCTTTCGCTTCTAATAATATCTCTTATATTCTCCTCTTTTATTGCGGGGTCATAGTAATCATTGAAATTGTCCATGCAGGCAACACGGCTTCCCATTTCGATAAGCTTTCTGCAGAAATGGGAGCCTATAAAACCGGCTCCGCCTGTTACAAGTACTGTCATAATCTTAAAATTCTAAAACAAAATCACAATTATTGTAATACTTTTTCACTGCGCTTTTGTATCAAAGGCCTTACTATATAAATAATTGCCCCTATAATCCCGAGGGCAAGAAGCATTGCAAAAAGAAGAAGTGATACAACAGTCGAACGGTTCCTTGGGGCACCGAGAGCAACCATAAGCAGCACAAATGAATTTTCGCGTATGCCCGTACCACCTATGGAAATGGGCAGCAAAGCAACTGTTGCAACTACCGGCACTATGAATATAAATGATGCAAAGGTTAGTTCTATGCCCATTGCTTTTGATGCAAGATAATAATTTACTATTGCTGCCATCTGGAGAGCAAAGCTGCAAAAAAGCGCTTCTACCAGCGAAAGCTTATATTTCTTAAAGCTTAAAAAAGTATGATATATCTCTCTTAATTTCTCAATTATATTTGACAGGAATTTAATCTTTTGTACAACTTTATTGAGCCTTAATATAGAAGGATTCAATATAATAAATACAAGTATTATGCATACGATAAAAAATATGACAACCGGAATCACATAAGATGTTCTTCCTACCCTGGTAAAGCCCAGTAAAAGGGCGATTATTGTATAAGTTGCTGCACTTACAACGCCGGAAAATCTCTCTATTACGATAATGCTTGCTGATTTTCCAATAGAGACTCTTGCTTTTTTTGCAATGTCAATTGTCCTGAAAATATCTCCCCCTATGCTTGTAGGCAAAAGATTATTAAAAAAATAGCCTATAAGAAATGAAGAAGACAGAAAACCCTGCGATAATCTTATTTTCTGGGTTTTTAAAAGTATCTGCCATCTGAGCGCAGATAGCCAGATAAATAAAATATATACAGATGCAGATGCGAGTATAAGCGCAATATTTACCGTTTTCAGGATATTTAAAAATGTCCTGAAATCCTGCAGCTCAGAACTGAAAAAAATAAGATATGAAATTAGTCCCGCGCTTATAAGTATTCTTAATGCTGTAAATATTTTCTTTTTATGTTTTATATAAAAAGAGCCCAGCGCAGTTTTTATTTTTTTAAACTTCATTTTATTGATTATTTGCCTGTAATGCTTTTTTAAAAGACTGCTTATCTTATTAATAATTTTCCAGGACTATTTTTTAAAAAAATTTGCACCATAAGACAGGCTATCAGCCCATCAATCTATGTAAAGCCTGGATATTTGTCTATTATATTATTCAAAACAATGCATGCAAGTAAAAATCTAAATTAAACTTAATCTAAATATAGCCGTTTTCAATATACCATTTTGCAGTGATTGCTATGCCTGTTTTTAAATCTATTTTGGGGCTGTAGCCAAGTATATCACGTGCTTTTTTTATGCTGAAGGCCCTGCTTTTTTTAAAAAACGATATCCTTCTCTTGTATATAGGGGGTTCTTTTTTTATTTTTAATTTCTTATATAAGGACTCAACTATTATGGCAAGTATTTCAAAGGGCCTGTATGGTATGTGAAGCTTTGGAGTGTTTACATCGAACTGTTCTGCTATTATTTTTACAAGTTCATTAAGGGTTACATAGCCCTCATCCCCGATGATAAAAACCTGGCCTGCAGACTCATGCTTCTGTGCTGCCAGGATAAAGCCGTCAACAAGATTTTCAACAAATACAGTGTGCAGATATGCATTCCCGCTTCCGAAGAATAAAAACCTTTTTTTAGCCACCATCTTAAAAAGCTTAAGCATTCTGAGATCACCTGGCCCATAGATTGCGCAGGGCCTTATAACTGTTGCAGGGATCTTTTTCTCGGCTGCCTGTCTCAACACTTCCAGTTCCCCGGCATATTTTGATTTTTGGTACACGTCTCCGGGACAGACAGGGCTGTTTTCATCAGCTGGAGGATTTTTTACCGTTGTAATAACCCCGATAGTGCTGCAGTGGACAAATTTTTGTACCTGGTGCTGCATGCATGCATCCAGTATACTTTTTACTGCTTCACAGTTAACTGCAAAAAACTGGCTGTCAGGAAGGTTTGCCTGCCTGAAAGCGGCTGCTATATTAAAGACCCAGTCAACACCTTTTATGGATTTAAAAAGCAAATCCCTGTCAGTCATGTCCCCGGTTATGATCTCTGCGCCCAGTTTTATGAGTGTTTCTATATTGCTTGAGGGCCTTGCAAGAGCTCTTACTTTATGGCCATCTTCTATCAGCCTTTTTGCAAGATGACTTCCTGTAAAACCAGTTCCGCCGGTCAAGAATACTTTCATGGCTGCCTTTCACTTTTAGGATAAATGATATTTATAAGTATTGAATTTGTTAATATGACATATTATTACCGGCTAATAAGAAATGCAAATATTATCGTATTACTTTTTTTATTTGAACTAAAAGGATAAAAACAATACAATTATAATAAAAATCCTGCAGGAAATAATTTTAAAAAAAGGGCTTTTATACAGCAAAGAGGCAAGGGCCGGGCTCTTTTTAAAATTTTTAATAACGGAGAAAATCTATGGAACAAAAAAAACACAAATGGCTGGCCATATATTTTAAAAACTGGCAGAATTGCCTGACATTTGCAGTTCTACTAATTCTTGTTGCTGCAGGTTTTTATTTAAGATTCAGGAATCTGGGCTACCTGTCCTTCTGGGGAGATGACGGCCATACTGTACTGGGAACCTTAAGCATTATAAAACAGGGATATCCGCGCCTGCCTTCAGGGTTCATGCTTTTCCACAGCATACTGAGCTATTATTTAAATGTCATATTTGTGCTTGTTTTCGGCTCAACGGAATTTGCCTTCAGGCTGCCAAGTGTCCTTATGGGATGCGGCTCGATAATAGTTATTTATTTTTTCGGCAAAGAAATTGCTAATAAATTCACAGGTTTTTTAGCAGCTTCAGTAATAACTTTTTCTACATGGTATATACACTTTGCAAGAGAGGCGAGGTACTACCAGGCCCTGCAGTTTTTTGTGCTCACATCCCTTTTCTTCTTTTATAAAGGTTTTGTAAAATGCCAGAAACCCTACAGGATTGTCGCAACAGTGTTTTTTCTAGCTTCCCCTCTTGTTCACGGCAATGCATTTTTTTTAATAATCGCTTTTATTGCGCTTCTTTTTTGCACAGGAAGAAAGTTTTTTAAAAAACACATACTCATACCGTTTGCAGCAATACTGGCTTTTTACGGTTTCCTTATTATAAACCAGGTTTTTTTCTGGAAAGTCGGAAGAAGTTTTTACGCTGCTGAAGGCGGGGGTTTTGTGGAAATGCTTGCAGCATACTTCAGGCGTTTTGATCCATATTATTTTAAAATACTGAATATAATGTTTCCGGAAATGGTTTATATTGTTCTTGCCGGCCTTGCAGTTCTTATAGGGCTTTCCGTTTTTATTTCTGTAAAGAAAAAAGCCAGTTTTGCGGATCTTTATTTAAATGAAAATAAGACAGCGCTTGGAAAAAGCGGGGCTGGTTTTGCCTGCAATCTGTTTATGCTTTATTTTTTCTTATTTGCAACTCTTATGATTTTTTCAATAGGCCGGATGTATAATCAGCAGCGCTACATATATTTTGTAATGCCAGTCTTTATATTGCTTTATGCATACACTGTTTATGTTTTAAGTTTTACTGCCGGCAGGCTAATAAATCTTGCTTATAAAAAACTGTCAAAAAGAGACATAAGTAAAAAAGTATTTGCCGCACTGCTTTGCATTATTTTTGCAGCGATATCATTTTTCACTGTAAGCGGAATAGACTTAAAGCAGGCTCATGCAATTGCTGAAATAAAACACTCTGATTCCCTGGATACAATGTATGCAATATCAACAGCAATGCCATTTCACTGGGACGCTGCTTCTACTGGAAAATATGTGGCAGAAAATATCAAGGAAGGCGATATTGTAATTACCACTGATATATATAATTCATATCCGTATACCCGCGCCGTTGACTACTGGCTATGGACGGGGGACCTTGTTTCGTGGAAGCCCTATCACTTAACTGAAGATGGCGAGTTCCGCGATGACACCCATGGGGTGCCGCTTATACGGGATATTTTTAAATTTATAGAGATATTTAACCAAAACCATGATAAAAATATATGGGTGATATGCTCTTATTCTATTACAATACCCGAGCATGTCAGCAGTATTTTTGCCGATTTCTTTGAAAAAAGGCAGCAGGACCTTGTGCTTACTGCAAGAGATAATGTTGCAAAGCTTTATTATTTTTCTGCAACAAAAGACAAAAACAGGCTTTCTATTACGGATTTCATGGATCTGGGTGATGAAAATATATTAAAGATCTCAAAAGAAGATGCAGAAAATGGCCAGCTTATAAGGATTGACTTTACTGATCCGCAAAACCAGGGTTTACTTAAGGCAGGATGGACCATGATAGAGGATAATATTGGCTGTTGGGCAACAGGGAGGTTTTCTGCCCTGTTTTTTGATTTTGAAGAAGGCATTATTTCCCCGGATAAAAAAAGCAATATATCCTTTACTGCAAGGCCGCTGCCATACCCTTCAATGCTGCAAACAGTAAGTATTATATTAAATGGCATTGATGCAGGCATTGTCGAACTTTCAGTGACGGAAGATTTTTTAAGGTACAGTATTGAAATTGGCCCGGGCATTTTGAAAAGCGGGATAAATACAATTGCTTTTAAATACAGGTACAGCTTCTCTCCTGCAGAAATAGGCCTTGGTCCCGATTCCAGGAACCTTTCTGTTCTTTTCAGGGAAATAGAGATAAGTATTCCTGGCACAAACGAAAAGCCTTTTGCAGGCGGCGCCATACCCATTGTTGCCCTGCATGGAATTGAGCCACAGCAGCAGGGCCGCTATGAGCTCAGCACATCTGATTTTGAACAGCTTTGCAAAGTCATTGTGTCTTATGGTTATAAAACCATAACTTTTATGGATTTGCTGGATTATATTGAAGGCAAAAAAATGCTTCCTGAAAAACCAGTAATTATAACTTCCGATGATGGATACCAGAACATATATACGCATGCTTATCCCATACTTAAAAAATACGGGCTTAAAATGACTGTATTTCTGGCAACTGGGCTCATAGCTGCTGAAGAGGGCCAGAGGAGGATGAATGAATTTGATTTTGATGTGCCCGAAGTTCCAAGACGGCCCATGCTTATATGGCCCGAGGTAATAGAAATGGCTGAAAATGGGCTTGAATTCCAGTCCCATGGCGTAACCCACAGAAGAATCGGGGAAATTCCTTTGGAAGATGCATATTTTGAGATTACGCGTTCAAAAGCCGACATAGAAGAAAATCTTTTAAATACATGTCTTTTTATATCCTGGCCGCATAACAGCTATTCTGATGAAGTCCTTGCAATGCTGCCAGGTGCCGGTTACAGTGCAGCTGTCACTTATAAAGGCGGTATTGAAAATATAAAAACAATGGACATATATGCCATAAAAAGGATACAGGTTTATTCCAATACAGGGGCAGCTAACTATGCAGAAATTATGGGCCTGAATTGATTAACCGGGTCATTTGCTGGTATTATAAATGAAAGCTCAAATTTTTATTTTTAAAATATATGCCCTCAGGGGCCAGGGGTGTTTAAATTATGAGAGTATTTTTAATTGTTTTTTCTTTTATAAATGCATTGCTGTACTTCGTATTATATGCTTATTACGATAATATACTTGCAATGTTTGGCGCTGCAAATATCGGCGCAGGTATTTTGAGTTTTACAAAACTTATGGTATTGCTCATCTTCAGTTTTCTTATCGGCCTTATTGTCTCATTCCTTTCAAGAACCAAATACGGAAGGGACTTTTTTGATATAAGAGTTGCCCTTATTGCAGGAATGCTGCCTTTTGTTTTTCTTATCCTTTCGCAGGGAAATATAATGGGCTTTTTGACGGTGAATGTATTTGGTTCCGGCAGGCAGATAAGCGAGTTTATTTTTTATTTTTTATCAAGGCAGACTATCTGGGTAATGTGGCTTGGTTTTGTAATCGGCGCCTCGGTAAAAATTGCATTTAAAAAGAAACTGAAACATGTTGCTGATCCTGTTTCTGGACAGGCCACGGCTAATGAGGGCGGGCCCATAAATTAAAACATTTCAGCATTAATTTGCTTCCTGGTACATAAAAACAGCGCCCCAGTCACTTCCGGGCGTATTTGTGAGCTGAATTTTTTGGGAGCCGTCAATATTCATTATAAATATGTTGCCGCCGGCAGCCATGGAATTATACACTATAAGCCTGTTATCAGGTGAAAAACACGGAAGCCTTCCACCTTCAGGGCCATCAGTAAGCTGTACCACATTCTCCCCATTACTATCCATGATAAAAACCTGCTCTATATTGTTGCTGTCGCGGCCCATGAAAGCAATTTTATTCCCGTCTATTGAGTATTTCGGGGCCCTGTAGTTAATGCCGCCTTTTGATATTTTGTTATTGTTTTGTCCGTCAAGGCCCATTTCCCATATTTCTTCATTGCCTGTAAATCCTGATTCATAAACTATTTTGTACTCAAAGGGATGAGAGTAAGGATGCCAGTTGTCAAGCTGGGGATTAGTTGTAAGCCTCCTGGTATTTGAACCGTCACTTTCCATTACAAATACATCCCAGCTGTTGTCAATATATAGCCCAAAATAAATAAACCTTCCGTCAAAAGACCAGGCATGATAGCCATGCCTGTATGGCCGGTTTGTTATCTGTTTTTTACCGGAGCCGTCCCAGTTCATAGTAAAAATCTGCCAGTAGCCGTCAATATCTGCAGATACATTTCCCTGCCTGGCCCATCAGTTAACTGTGTAAGATCGGTTCCGTCAATGTTCATGCTCCATATATCTTCATTGCCTGCCATGCTAGATACAAAAACTATTTTACGCACCGGTTGGGCAGATGAAGTATCCTGCTCAGGCTGGATGGTTTGCGTCTCCTGGCTTTGAGAATCATCCTCCTTATCGTTTTGGACCTCAAGCACATTAACTGTAACAGTTTTGATGTCTTTGGCACCAAGCGGATCAGCTACCTCAACTTTAATTTCACAATTGCCTGGATTTTGAGGGGCAGTCCATTTGACACTGGATGCGTTGCTGCCTTCCAGCAAGCCTGCACTTACTGTCCATTTGTAAGTTAGTTGCTGCCCCTCAGGATCAGTTGCTTCTGCTGAGATCTCGTAACTTTCTGATTTATAAACTGAATCTGATGAAAATGTTATACCGGTTATTTTTGGATTCGAATTTATCTCCTGCGATCCTGTTGTATCATCTGTCAAATCAGTGCTGCTTTCCGGGGCATCTGTGATGGGTATATCGTTTATAGGGCTGTCACTGCCCTGCATGTCTTTATCTGCAACAGCATCATTTCTTCCCTGGTTAAAATTCTTTGCTATTACTGATTCTGCAATGTTTGAAACAGGAGGTATAGCCAGAAATATCCAGGACCATGAAGCAAGTACAAGGATTACAAGGATTGAAACTGGAATAAAAAATGTGTAATTTCCATCTTTTACAAAGATGCTGTCTTTAAGACTGAAACTTTTTTTGTGCCGTTTTTGTTGGCGCATATAAAAATATTTTTATCTTAATAAAACCGCAATTTTGCTTGAAGGCAATATTATTATATACAATCCCGGCACATAAGTCATTACTAAGAATGCAATTTCTTTCCTTTTCAGAAGGAAACTTTCTATGATTCTTTCCTTGCCAGAAGGAAACTTTTACATAAACTCATCTGCGCTAAACAGGCTTTCAAGTTCGTATCCGTCTCTTTCCAGGTTCTGGCGCCCGCCTTCAAGCCTGTCCACCAGCGCCACGACTTTTACGACCCTGCACCCAAATTCTTCCACTTTTTTTATTGAATCTATAATTGAGCCGCCTGTGGTAATTACATCATCTATTATTATAACACTGTCGCCTTCTTTTAAAGGGCCCTCTATCCATTTCTTTTTTCCATGTTTTTTTGGCTCTTTTCTTACCATGAATGCTTTTATAGGGCTGCCCTTTTTCATGCTTACTGCAGCTA